>ENA-OSAF01000149-OSAF01000149.1-marine-sediment-metagenome-genome-assembly--contig:-NODE-149-length-27029-cov-22.218099_pt1 | contig 27029 bp, 23 predicted proteins | sample MGYA00237872_ERZ529318 | MGnify/ENA primary metagenome ERZ529318 (study PRJEB26369, sample SAMN03142813) | marine sediment metagenome | biome: marine; feature: borehole; material: sediment... | reverse complement strand
ACCGGGGCGGCGGAATGCTTGTTAAAAAGAGCGTCATGCCCCACGCACAGGCCCAGCGCCACGTTCAGTTCGGTTTTCTTTTCCCGCAGCACCGCGGCTTGGCCCACCGGGTTGCATATGGACTCAAAGTGCTCGGGCTTCACGTGGGGAACCCCCAGGTCGTCCTTGTTAATGCCGCCCACCTTGCAGCATACCGAGTACACCTGAAAATGCTTTTCCAGTATCCCGGCCACGATTTCCGCCTCCCGGGCCAGGCCCAGGCAAAAGGCCAGGCCCAGGCGGGTGAACCCCATGGCCTGGGCATACTTGATTATCTCCTCCAGCCGCGTCAACTGCATGTAGTAGCGGGCCTCCAGCTCGGAAGCCGTAGTGAGCATGCGGCGCACATCGTCCCGCGCATACTCGCCCGTGCGGGCCAGCCCGCCGGTGCAGTCAAATCCTTCACTATAGCACTTGTGCACAGGTTTTTGGTGGCAGTGCGCGCATTTCATTTTTTCCACTCCTTTCATTCCAGGGCCACGGCGGGCAGCTCGATGCCCTTGGGACAAATCCGGGCCAGCAGCTGCCGGAAGGTCTGCAGCCCCTCTTCCGTAAGTCCGGTTACCTTCATCCGTTGTGCGCCCAAGGCATCTCTGGGGTCCACGGCCAGGCGTACGTTTTTCACCAGCGCGGCGGGCCGCACGTTGCCGCCGCTGTCGATGCCGGCGTCGCAAATCCCGCAAAGGATGCAGGTGGCGGGCCCCTCGATGCGGCGCGAGTCCTCCGGGGCCACGCGCCCGTCGTGCCCCGGCACGGTCAACACCCAGGGTATTACCTGCTTGAGGGCGTCAAAAAAGGGATCCAGGTCCACCACCAGGTCCTTCAACGGCCGGAAACCGGGTAATGGCCGCAGGGTCAGCTCGCCCCCGTCCCCGGCCAGGTCGCCTACCAAAGTCTGGCAGGCCAGGCGGGGCCCGTCCTGGATGAACATGGCGCAGGAGCCGCAAATGCCGCTGCGGCAGGAGCGCCGGAAAGCCAGCGTGGGATCCTGCTGCCAGGCCTTGAACAGGACATCCAGCACGGTTTCCTGCCGTTCCCATTCCACCAGGTATTTCTGCATGCGAATGTCAACGTCGGCCCCCGGATCATAACGGGCTACACGCAGCGTCAACCGCATGGTCAATACCCCCTTTCCCCAGGCAGATGCTTGGTTATGCAAACCTCGCCGCTGGTAAACACGGGGCCGCCTTCGCCCCGGCGGATGAAAGTGTGTTTGAGCCAGTTTCTGTCGTCCCTGGCGGGATAGTCCAGGCGGTAGTGGGCACCCCTGCTCTCGGTGCGCCGGAGCGCCGCGCCGGCGATTATTTCGCCCAACTCCAGCAGGTAACCCGTTTCCAGGTACTCCACCAGGTCGTAGCGGAAAGGCGCCTCCCGCCCGGGCACCCGCAGCCGGCGGTAGCGCTGGCGCAGCGCGGCCAACTCGCCGGCGGCCTCCTGCAGTTCCGCCCCGGTGCGGAACACCCCTACTTTTTCCGTCATCAGGCGGTTGAGTTCGTGCCGGATGGCGAATACGGAATCGCCCGCCGCGGCAGGCCGGGATTCGCCAAAGTTATCTTCCCAGCGCTGCCGGGCCGCTGCCAGCGAATCCCGCGGCGGTGCAGGCCAGCTGCGCGACGCGGTTATTTCCACCGCCCGCCGCCCGGCCCGCCTGCCGAAAACCACCGTTTCCAGCAGCGAGTTGCCGCCGGTCCCTCTGCGCACAGGATTTCCACGGCATCCTGGTCGGCCAGGTAATCGCTGCCCTTGACGGTGTCAAACACGTGGTTCTCCACCGCATCGTCCTCGCCCATGGCGGCGTTGAAACCGCCCTGGGCCGCCCCGCTGTGCGACCGGGTGGGATATACCTTGCTGACCACGGCCACGTCGGCCTTGCCCGACGCCTCTACGGCGGCCATCAGGCCGGCCAGGCCGCCGCCCACAATCACCAGCTCGTGATTTATCAACGCAATCACCTCTTTAATGGGAACGTGACACCGCAACACCCCGGTTCCAGAAAGGCCAGCCCGGCCATGCGGGTGGCCGTTTCATTAATGTCCTCATAGGTGGTTTGGCAAATAAAACCTGCCAGTTTGGCGGTATACATGGGGGTTATGTTCACCTACCCTAACCATATTCATTACTTAAGTGCGGATAAAGAGCGCTTCTCCGGTTGGCAACCGGTGTATAACCTACCCCAGCACGCGCCGCAGCTCATCAATAAGATGGTCGTAATCTTCCACCACGACGGCGCCGGCCTCCCGCAGCCGCTTCATCTTATCGGAAGGCTTACCCCGGCCGCTGGAAATAATGGCTCCCGCATGGCCGAAAACCGTTCCCTCGGGCATGTCTTCCGTGAAACGCCCGGCCACGTAGCACAATAAGGGCTTGGTGAAGCCGCCCCGGGCGACGAACTCGGCGGCCTCTTCCTCCTGGCTGGTGCCGGGTTCGGAAAAGGTTACTACGGCATCGGTACCGGCGTCCTGCTGGAACAGTTCCAGCAGGTCCTTGATGGTGCTGCCGATGAGGGCGTCGCCGCCGATGCTGATGCTGGTGCTCACGCCGTAGCCCGCCCGCTTCACCATCCAGGAGGTCTCTGCCGTCATGCCGCCGCTGCGGGATATTACGCCCACCCGGCCGGGCACGAAGCAGCGCTCCACGTTGTCGCCCCCGATGGCCCCCAGTTTCACCCGGTCCGCAGGGTTGATCACACCCACGGAATTGGGCCCGATCACCCGCACGCCGGCCTGCCTGGCGGCGTAAAGAAACCGCACGGCGTCCTTCTGGGGGATGTTTTCGGTGATCACCACCACCAGCTTGATACCGTTGGCCACGGCCTCCAGCACGGCGTCGCAGGCAAAGGCCGGCGGCACGTAAACCACCGAGGTATCGGCCCCGTAACGGCGCACCGCCTCCTTTACCGTGTCCAGCACCGGCACGCCGTGTATTTCCTGCCCGCCCTTGCCCGGAGTAATGCCGGCCAGTATCCGGGTGCCGTAGTCCAGCATGTGCTTGGCCACCATGGAAGCTTCCCTGCCGGTAATGCCTTGGATAATTATTCTGGAACTGCGGTCGATCAGTATGGCCATATTACTTTCCCTCCTGCCGCCGATACCCGGGGTAGGCTTCTTCCATGCGCCGGACCATGCGCGCCGCCGCTTCGGTCATAGTGATCTCGTCGCCGTAATATTCCACCCCGGCGGCGGTGAAGATTTCCCGGGCCGCCGCGTCGTTGACCCCGGCCTCGCGCACCACCACCGGGAAAGTTTCCGGGTTAATGTTCATATCGCGCAGGGCCCGTACTATCCCCCGGGCCAGCACGTCCACCTGGGTGTTGTTGGTGATGTTGTGCGCCACGAAAAGCCCCTTCACGCCGGGCTTGCTCAATATACCCTTGGTCAGCCCGTACACCTTTTCCTCGGGCGGGTTGCCGCCCACCTCGGAATAATTAGCCGGGCGGCCGCCGTTGGTCACCAGGGCATCAAAACACAGCAGGCTGCCTCCGCCGCCCCCGCACATGAAGCCGATATCGCCCCCCGGCATCTCAGTGTACCGGGCAGTGCCGCGGTAGGGATCGGTCTCGTTGACCTCCACCATGCGCTTCTCCAGTCCGGTGAGCGGCCGCCAGGCCCGCTCGCTGCCCAGCTGCACCATGCCGGCCAGCTCCGGGTGACGGTACATGGCGCTGTCATCCACGCTCATCACCGCCGCCGCCACGGCCAGCGTGTCGCCTGCCGTCACCGCCAGGGGGTTGATTTCCAGCAGGTAGGCGTCGCTTTGGTCAAACAGGCCGTACAGTTTCACCAGCAGGCCGGTAGCCGCCACCAGCAGCTTGCCCCCCACTCCCAGGTCGGCCCATATTTCCTTGGCCTGGTACGCAGCTAGCCCGTAAAACGGGTCCACGTGCCTGACCAGCAGCCGGCCGGGCTCGGCGCGGTTGATTTCCTCCACATCCACGCCGCCCCTGGTACCGGCTATGACGGCCGGCATCTTCCGCGCCTTGTCCCAGGTAATGGAAAGGTACCATTCCTCCTGGATGTCCAGCCTTTTTTCCACCAGCACCTGCTCCACCGGAAAGTTGCGCACCGTAGTGCCCAGCAGTGAAGCGGCGGCCGCCCGGGCCTCCGCCGGGCTGCCGGCAAACTTCACGGCCCCGGCTTTGCCCCGCTTGCCCACCGGCACCAGCGCCTTGACCACCACCGGCCCGCCCAGGCGTTCCGCCGCAGCCCCGGCCTCCTCCGGGGTCGCCACCGCTTCGCCCGCGGGCACCGCCAGGCCCAATTGTTTAATCAACTGTTTACTGTGATGTTCCAACAACCTGCCCAATCCTATTCCCCTCCGTCTAATCCACCAGCCCCAGCGCGCGGGCCATTTCCAACACCTTGCGGGCCCGCTCCACCACGGGCTTGTCGATAAGCTTGCCGTTCAACTGCGCCACGCCGCTGCCGCGGGCCAGGGCGGCATCAAAAACCTCGATGATTTGCCCCGCGCGGTCTATCTCCTCACGCGTGGGGGAAAAGATATTGTTTACCGCGTCCACCTGGTTGGGATGAATAACCAGTTTGCCCTGGAACCCCAGGCTCCGCGCTAAGCGGCACTCAGCGACCAACCCCGCGCCGTCCTTGATGTCGACAAATACCGTGTCCACGGGCCCTTCTATACCGGCGCTCCGGGAAGCCACCGCCAGGGCGGAACGGGCAAAAAACAGCTCACGGCCGTCCTTGGTTAATTCCACGCCCATGTCCAGGGTGTAATCCACGGCGCCGAAACAAAGCCGCTTCACCCCGGGCACGGCGGCAATCTCTGCAGCGTTTTTTACGCCGGCGGCGCTTTCCACCAGGGGAACGAGGTCGACGGCGCCGGGCTCAATCCCGTAGTGCTTTTCCAGGTGGCGCAGCAGCCAGGCCACCCGGGCCACTTCACCGGCAGACTCGGCCTTGGGCAGCATTATGCCGTCGGGCCGGCCGGCCATCACCGCCAGCACGTCGCCCATGAAAAAATCCGTGTCGGGAGGGTTTACCCGCACCCACAGCAGCGGGCCCCGGCGCGGTTCCCTGAGCACCCCGGACACCAGTTCCCGGGCCTCCGCCTTGCGGGAAATATCCACAGCATCCTCCAGGTCCAGAATCACCACGTCGGCACCCGTAGCCTGCGCTTTCTCCATCTTGCGCGCGTCGATGCCCGGTGCGAACAGCACGCTCCTGCAAAAATACAACACCTCACCCCCTTCGCACTTTTCCCTCCCATACGCGCGCCAATGCACGGCAGAGTGTTGATCTTTGCATTTGTTATTAATATAGTGTTAAGCAAAATTTATACCATATGGCCTCCCGGGCGAAACCAGCATGACATTTTATTTTTAAATGGTTGGACTTCAGGTGAAAATTAACCGGTTTCATATTTGTAAAGTTAGGGCACACGCCTGTTCGGAAGGGAGGTTGTTTACAAATGCGCAAACCCCCATGTTATCCAGTTAAAGTGACCTGATAAACCCCCGGGCTTTGCCCGCAGAAGGTTCAATAAACTAACCCTAATGCGCAAACCAGGTTATTTAACATTATACAGGCAACTACACCCGCGGTGGTAGGTATTAGGGCGGCTAAAACAGTCCAGCGCCAGTTTTTCTGTTCTCTTTGGATAGTAAAAAGCGTTGTACCGCAGGGCCAGTGACAGAGCGAGAATACTAACGTGCATAAAGCAGTCAACCAAGTCCAGCCATGTTGATCGACCAGAAGATACCGCAAATCAGCCAGGCTATCAAGTTCCATCAAGGTACCGCCGCTAACATAGCTCATAATTAAAATGGGAAATACTATTTCATTGGCTGGCAAGCCCAATATAAAGGCAAGCAAAATAAAACCATCCAAACCCATAAACCTGGCCATGGGATCCAGCCACCCGGCAACGATGGATAGGACGCTTGCATCGCCAACCATGGTGTTAGCCAGTATCCAGACCAAGCCGCCGGCGGGAGCAGCGATAACCACAGCGCGGCCCAACACGAAGATGGTCCGGTCCAGTACCGAGCGAATTAAGACCTGGCCCACCAGGGGTTTTCTGTAAGGCGGCAGTTCCAGGGTAAATGATGACGGCTCACCTCTCAATAAAGTTTTAGACAGGGTCCAGGATACAAATAACGTAACGGCGATACCAAAAGCCACCAAACCGGCTACGGCCAGGGTAGCCAACGCGCTGCTAAAAGATAATGACACCGAACCGGCTACAAATATGCTGGCCAGGGCTATTAAAGTGGGAAATCTGCCGTTGCAGGGTACGAAATTATTGGTCAGTGTGGCAATCAACCGCTCCCTGGGCGATTCAATGATGCGGCAGGCAATGATGCCTGCGGCGTTGCACCCAAAGCCCATGCTCATGGTTAGGGCCTGCTTGCCGTGCGCTCCGGCCTTCTTGAAAAAGCGGTCCAGGTTAAAAGCAACCCGGGGCAGGTAACCCAGGTCTTCCAGTAAAGTGAACATGGAGAAGAAAATGGCCATTGGAGGCAGCATGACTGATACAACCCAGGCCAACCCCCGATAAACACCCAAAACCAAAAATCCGTAGAACCAGGCCGGGGCATGCATGGCCATAAAGAAACCCGTCAACCGGTCTTCAATCCAAAAAAGCCCCGCGGCCAGCATGCTCGAAGGCACATTGGCACCGGCAATGGTCACCCAAAATACCACCGCCAGCACGCCGAACATAATAGGAAAGCCCCATACCCGGGAAGTCAGTATGTTGTCAATTTTACGGTCCCAATCCGTTCGTTTAGGTGAAGTACAGCTTACCACGTCACTGGCTATATTTTCGGCGGTCTGGTAAATACTATTTACGATGCTATCCCGAACTTTACTTTGGCTTGAACCGGTAATGCTTCGAGCCTCTTCCATGAGGGAGTCCAAAGCAGCCTCAGTACTCATGCCAGCACCTCTTGTGCCACCCGAACTATTTCTTTCTCACTTAAAAATTTTTCCATAGCCTGCACCAGTTTGGTATCACCGTCAAGCAAGCGCAAGGCCACCCAGCGGGCGTTTATCCCGTCACCCACCGCTGCCCGTACCTTGGGTTCCAGCCGGGCTATAGCCTCTTCCACTTCCCCCGTATAGCGCACCAGCTTTGGTTTTGGCGTAAGGCGCCCCCACACCACGTCGCTAATCACGTCCATCAACCGGGGTAAGCCTTCACCGCTGCGAGCGGCGGTAGTGATTACCGGTACACCCAGTTTTTTACTCAATTTATCAGCGTCAACCCGCAGTTTTTTACGCCTGGCCTCATCAATCAAATTTACACAGACAATAACCTTGCTGGTGATTTCCATAACCTGCAGCACCAAGTTCAAGTTGCGTTCCAGGCATGTGGCGTCTACTACCACAACAGTGGCATCCGGCTTGGCAAAGCAGATGAAATCCCTGGCCACTTCTTCGTCAGCCGAATTAGCAAGCAGTGAGTAAGTACCCGGCAGGTCTATTAATGTATACCTGCGCCCGTTATGAATAAAACTTCCTTCAGCGCGCAACACTGTTTTGCCCGGCCAGTTTCCGGTATGCTGCCGCAAACCCGTTAGAGCGTTAAATAATGTGCTTTTGCCCGTGTTTGGATTTCCGGCCAGGGCAATTACAGGCTCGTTATTGTTCCTTTTAATGTTGAATATTTCCCGCGTTGTTGATCTTCCGGTAGACTGGGAAGTGAGTCCCATTTTTATCCCCCTTATCACATCTAAATAAATATGACAGATATTTTCATAAAGGATTAACAAGGACTTTATTGGCTACTTCCTTGCGCAGCGCTATAACCGCGCCTCTGATACCGAAAGCAATGGGGTCACCTACCGGGCTGCGGCGAATCACTTCGACCTTGGTTCCGGGTACAAGGCCAAGATCCAGCAGCCTTCTTCGAGTCAAACCTTCTGCAACCAATTCAGTAACCAGTGCGAAGGACCCGTTGGTTAGACAACCCAACGAAACAGTGTTATTCATAATAACTCACCCTCCTTAAACTTTAGCGGAATTTAAGTTTGTTAAATGCATCTAACAATACATAGTTAATAATATGAATCAACAATATTGTGTGTCACTAACAAAGCTAAGTTAATAAATGGAAAAACAGAAAAACCTGGCTTAATAATAAGCCAGGCATGCAACAGATAATTATTAAGCTGAATCATAATGAAGCTGAATAAATAATAAAGCTAAATTAAAACCAACATGCCGGTAAAACTAAAGCCATCACTCTTTATAACCGTCCACAAGACCAAGTCCCTTATCCTTTCTGTACTGGCAATGTTCTAAGAACTTTTGCCTGCAGTCGCTATTTTTTTCAAAAAAATCAACCAGGCTCTCTATGGCTCTGATAGTGGGTAAAGTTAAATAATGTTCCATGGCTTCCGCTTCGGCTTTTACATCACAATCTGAAGAAATAACCTTGAGAAATTTTTGTAGTATACTATTTCTTTCGACAAGAAATTTACCCACTCTACGTCCTTTATTAGTTAAAACTAACTCCCTGTATCTTTTATAAATTAAATAATTTTCACTGCTCAATTTACGAATCGCGTTATTTACCGAAGGCATGGTCACATCCAGACAGGCTGCTATATCGCTTACCCGCACAACATCATTGTTCAGGGAAAAACGATATATTTCTTCCAGGTAATCCTCCAGGCTTGGTGATAACAAAAGGCTTTCCTCCTTTAAAGGTGCCAGATAAACTACTAAATGTCTATCCTATACTACAAAACTTAAACTCATCTAAGTCTGTGGTAAATTTTTATTATATTAAGATCAAAAAAATGCAAATTTTTTGGGCTTACCGCCAAAGCACTTACTTACCGCGTTTTCGCCTATGGGAAATGGCCAGGGTGGTCATTACCGTAAAACCCCCCGGCGCAGCGACCAAAAAGCTGGTGGGAAAGTCCCAGCCCGTCACAGGGTGAATCGGGCAGGCCACCAGCAGGGAACTCATAAAGATAATGCTCGTGGAAATGCAGATGGGCGTAATAAGGTTGCCGGAAGCTAAAATGTCCACCGTTTTGGGGAAAATATCATCCCGGCACCATGATGACTGATGACGATTAAAAGTTTCAGCACTTGCCGCGAAAGATGCCGGTTACCATCTGGGACTCCTTTTCGTCTTTGCTGCGCAGCCGGAGCAGCCCGTAAGCTATGCTGTCCACCAGCGCCTGCCAGCTGGCCTCGATAATGTTAGTGCTTACGCCCACCGTACCCCACGAACAGTGCCCGTCGCCGGTTTCCACCAGCACGCGCACCACCGCGCCGGTGCCGTCCTTTTCATCCAGCACCCGCACCTTGTAATCGGTCAGGTGCATGCTGGCAATTTCCGGGTAAAACTCTTCCAGGGCCTTGCGCAGGGCGTTGTCCAGCGCGTTTACCGGCCCGTTGCCCTCGGCAGCGGTATGCACCACCCGGCCGTTGACGTTTATCTTGATCACCGCCTCGGAATACACGGTTCCGTCCCGCATTTCGATGATTACCTTCAAGTTCTCCAGGGAGAAGGGCTCCTTGTAACCGTGAAAGGCCTTGCGCAGGCGCAGCTCGAAGGAACCCTCGGCGCCCTCGAACTGGTAGCCCTGGTTTTCCAGCTCCTTCAGTTCCTGCAGCAGCTTGCGGTTTTCCTCCTTGGCCAGGCCCAGGTCCAGCTCCTGGTACTTGTAGTACAAGTTGCTCAGGCCGCTCAGCTCGGAGATGAGCACCCGGCGCCGGTTGCCCACCTGTTCCGGGTCGATGTGCTCGTAGGTGCGGGGATTTTTCAGCAGGGCGCTGACGTGCACGCCGGCCTTGTGAGCAAAGGCGCTGCCCCCCACGTAGGGCTGGTTGTCGGCGGGATGCATGTTGGCCAGCTCGCTGACAAAGCGGGAAAGCTCGGTCAGCTCGCGCAGGCTTTGCTTGGGAATGGTTTCCATACCGCACTTAAATGTCAGGTTGGGTATGATGGAACACAGGTTGGCGTTGCCGCAGCGCTCGCCGTACCCGTTGATGGTGCCCTGCACCTGTACGGCGCCGGCCTGCACCGCCACCAGCGAGTTGGCCACGGCCAGCTCGCTGTCGTTATGGCAGTGAACGCCCAGGGGCACATCTATTTCGGTGGCCACGGCCCGGACGGTTTCGAATATTTCGTTAGGTAGCCGTCCCCCGTTGGTGTCGCAGAGGATGATGCGGTCGGCGCCGGCATCCCGGGCGGCCCGCAGGGTGGCCAGGGCGTATTCGCTGTTGGCGGCGTACCCGTCAAAGAAATGCTCGGCGTCGTAAAAAACGTCCATGCCCTGCTTTTTGAGGAAAATGACCGACTCCCTGATCATGTGCAGGTTTTCTTCCAGCGTGGTCAACAGGGCGTGCTTGACATGAAAGTCCCAGGATTTTCCAAATATGGTGGCCACGGGCGCACCGCAGCGCACAATTTGCTGCAGGTTCTCATCCTGTTCGGGGGCTATGCCCGGCTTCCTGGTACTGCCGAAAGCGCAGATGCGAGCGTTTTTCAGTCGGTGTTCCTTGATCAGCTGGAAAAACTGCATGTCCTTGGGATTCGACCCCGGCCAGCCGCCCTCCACGTAATGGAACCCCAGTTCATCCAGCCGCAGGGCGATTTTCACCTTATCCTTGGCGGAAAAGGTTATCCCTTCGCCCTGGGTCCCGTCGCGCAAAGTTGTATCGTAAATCTCCACTCTCGGCAATTTTATCTCCCCCAGCTAAATCCTCTCGGCAATCAAAGAAGCCATTTCGGCGGTGCCAACCCGGTGCATGCCGGGCTGCATGATATCGGCGGTGCGGTAACCTTCCTGCAGCACGTCGTTTACGGCCCGCTCCACCAGGCCTGCTGCCTCGTCCATGCGCAGCGAGTAGCGCAGCATCATGGCCGCGGACAAAATGGAAGCTATGGGGTTGGCCACGTCGCGGCCCGCGATGTCCGGCGCGGAACCGTGGATGGGCTCGTACAGGCCCACCCTGCCGCCCAGGCTGGCCGATGGCAGCATACCGATGGAGCCGGTCAGCTGGGAAGCCTGGTCGCTCAAGATGTCGCCGAACATGTTCTCGGTGAGCAGCACGTCAAACTGCTTGGGGTTGCGCACCAGCTGCATGGCGCAGTTGTCCACCAGCATGTGGTTCAGTTCCACGTCGGGGTACTGGGCGGCCAGGCCGGAAACCACCTCCCGCCACAGGCGGGAACTTTCCAGCACGTTGGCCTTGTCCACGGAGGTGAGCTTGCCCCGGCGCCTGCGGGCCAGCTCGAAGGCCACCCGGGCCACCCGCTCGATTTCCCCAGTGGTGTACTCCAGGGTTTCCACCACGCGACAGCCGCCGCCCGGCAGTTCCTCCCGGCGCTTCTCGCCGAAATACAGCCCGCCGGTAAGCTCCCGTACCACCACCAGGTCGAGTCCCTCCACCACTTCCCTCTTCAACGTGCTGGCATCGGCTAGGGAAGGGAAAACGGTGGACGGGCGGATGTTGGCAAACACCTCCAGTTTTTTGCGCAAGGGCAGCAGCGCGCCGGCCTCGGGACGCTGCTGCACGGGCAGGGAGTCCCACTTGGGGCCGCCTACCGCCCCCAGCAGCACGGCGTCGCTGTCCAGGCACAGCCGCAGCGTTTCTTCCGGCAGCGGCGTGCCGGTTTGGTCGTAAGCGCTGCCCCCGAAGGGCGCCTCCCGCAGCTCAAATTTTGCTCCGGTGCGCTTGCGCACGGCCTCCAGCACCCGCAGGGCCCCCGCGATAACTTCGGGGCCCACGCCGTCGCCGGGCAACACCGTAATTTTAAACAAAGCTAATCACTCCTCGATGCCAGTATGCAAAAAATATATCCAGGCCGGCGCCGCCGGGCATTATTTGCCGGACTTCACCCGCCGGGCCACGTAATTGATCAAGCCGCCGGCGGCAATGATTTGCTGCATGAACTCCGGCACCGGAGTAGCCCGGTACTCCTCGCCGCGGGTGAGGTTTTGAATGACTCCCCGCCCGGCGTCCACCGCCACTTCGTCGCCTTCCCGGATGCCTTCCGCCGCCTCGGGCGATTCAAAGATGGGCAGGCCGATATTGAAGGCGTTGCGGTAAAAAATCCGGGCAAAAGACTTGGCGATAACGCAGCTGACCCCGGCAGCCTTGATGGCGATGGGGGCGTGTTCCCGGGAACTGCCGCAGCCGAAATTCTTGCCGGCCACGATGATGTCCCCCGGCTGCACTTTGGCCGGAAATTCCGGATCGGCGTCCTCCATGCAGTGCTTGGCCAGTTCCGCCGGGTCGGAAGTGTTCAGGTAGCGGGCCGGAATGATGGCGTCGGTGTCCACGTCCGCCCCGAATTTCCACGCTTTACCCCGGTAAATCATTTAACCACCTCCCACGGCCCGGCAATGCGGCCCAGCACCGCCGATGCGGCGGCCACCGCGGGGCCCGCCAGGTACACTTCGCTCTCGGGATGGCCCATGCGGCCCACGAAGTTACGGTTGGTGGTGGCCAGGCAGCGTTCACCCTTGGCCAGAATGCCCATGTACCCGCCCAGGCAGGGCCCGCAGGTGGGGGTACTGACCGCCGCCCCCGCCTCGATGAATACTTCCACCAGGCCTTCCCGCAGGGCATCCATGTACACCTGCTGGGTGCCGGGGATGACAATGAGGCGCACGTTATCGTTGACCTTGTGACCGCGCAGCACCGAGGCGGCCTGCCGCAGGTCCTCCAGTCGGCCGTTGGTGCAGGAGCCGATCACCACCTGGTCGATGGTTACTTCGCCGGCCTCGCTCACCGGGCGCGCGTTTTCCGGCAGGTGGGGGAAGGCCACCTGGGGTTCCAGCTTGCTGACGTCAAAATCATACACCCGGGCGTAATGGGCGTCCGGGTCGCTTTGGTAAAACTGATAGGGCCTCTTGGCCCGGCCTTCCACATACCGGCGGGTTACTTCATCCGGGGGCACGATGCCGTTCTTGGCCCCGGCTTCCACCGCCATGTTGGCCATAGTCAGGCGCCCGTCCATGCTCAACCTCTCTATCACGGGACCGGTGAATTCCATGGCCATGTACAGAGCTCCGTCCACCCCGATCTGCCCAATGGTGTAGAGGATCAGGTCCTTGCCCCCCACCCAGCGGGGCAGCTCGCCGCGGTAAACGAACTTGATGCTCTCCGGCACCTTGAGCCAGGTTTCCCCCAGGGCCATGGCCGCCGCCAGGTCGGTGCTGCCCACCCCGGTGGAAAAAGCGCCCAGGCCTCCGTAGGTGCAGGTGTGGCTGTCGGCGCCTATTACCAGGTCGCCGGGTCCCACCAGGCCCTGCTCGGGCAGCAGGCAGTGCTCAATGCCCATGCGGCCCACTTCGTAGTAGTAAGTCAAATTGTGTTTGCGGGCAAACTGCTTCAGCTGCAGCGCCTGCTCCGCCGACTTGATGTCCTTGTTGGGCACAAAGTGGTCTGGGACCAGCACCACCCGGTCGCGGTCCCAGACCGTTTCTACGCCGATTTTTTCGAACTCGCGAATGGCCACCGGAGCGGTAATGTCGTTACCCAGGGCCAGATCTACCTTGACGTTGACCAGCTGCCCGGGCTCCACCCTGTCCGCCCCGGCGTGGGCGGCCAGTATTTTTTCCGTTATGGTCATGCCCATTTGTTTTTCACCTCTGCTTGCCGGCGCTAAACGGCCGCGCCGGCGTTTTTCTCGTGCAGCATCTTGTTCACCGCGTTCACATAAGCCCGGGCGCTGGCCTCCAAGATATCAGTGCTGATACCCCGGCCCATGTACAGCTTATCCTTGTTGTTCTCGGCAATGCGCAGGGTCACCTCGCCCAGCGCGTCCTTACCGCCGGTGATGGCGTTAATGCCCCAGCTGACCAGCCGGCAGTGGTAGCCGGTGATTTTATCCACGGCCTTGCAAATTGCGTCCACCGGGCCGTTGCCGCAGGCCGCCTCTTCCAGCAGGTCCTCGCCGCGGGTCAGCCCCACCGTGGCGGTGGGCACCACCGTGGTACCGCTGCTAATGTGCAGGTAAGTAAACTCGTAGGTGGCAGGCACTTTGCGGATTTCATTCTCCACGATGGCCTCAATGTCGTGGTCGGTAATTTCCTTTTTGCGGTCGGCCAGGTCCTTAAACCGGGCGAAGGCCTTGTTCAGCTCCTCCTCGCTCAGCGAGAAGCCCAGTTCTACCAGCCGGGAGCGGAAGGCGTGCCGCCCGCTGTGCTTGCCCAGCACCAAGCTGCTGTGGGCAATGCCTACCATGGAGGGGTTCATGATCTCGTAGGTGGTGCGCTCCTTGAGCACCCCGTCCTGGTGGATGCCCGATTCGTGGGCAAAGGCGTTCTTGCCCACTATGGCCTTGTTGGGCTGTATTTCCATGCCGGTCAGCTTGCTGACCAGCTTGCTGGTGCGGTAAATCTCCTCGGTGTTGATGCCCGTTTCCAGGCCGTACCGGTCGCGCCTGGTGTACAGGGCCATGATTACCTCCTCCAGGGAGGCGTTGCCCGCCCGCTCGCCGATGCCGTTGATGGCCCCCTCCACCTGGCGGGCGCCGGCCAGCACCGCCGCCAGGGAATTGGCCACCGCCAGGCCCAGGTCGTCGTGGCAGTGCACGCTGACCACCGCTTTTTCTATGCCCTTGACCCGGTTCATGATGCTCCTGATGAACTCGGCGAACTCGTCCGGCGTGGCGTAACCGACGGTATCGGGGATATTGACGGTGGTGGCGCCCGCCGCAATGGCCGCCTCCAACACGCGGCACAGGAAATCCAGGTCGCTGCGGGAAGCGTCCTCAGCGGAGAACTCCACGTCCGCGGTATAACCCTTGGCCCGCTTCACCCCGGCCACGGCTGCTTCCAGCACTTGATCCCTGGTCATGCGCAGTTTGTGCTTCAGGTGAATGTCCGAGGTGGCAATAAAGGTATGAATGCGGGGCTGGTCGGCGTGCTTGAGCGCCTCCCAGGCCCGGTCGATATCGGCAAAGTTGGTGCGGGCCAGACCGGCCACGGTTATGCCCCGCACTTCCCGGGCGATTGTTTTCACGGCCTCGAAATCGCCCTGGGAGGTGATGGGGAACCCGGCCTCCACTATGTCCACGCCCAACCGGGCCAGCTGCCTGGCTATTTCCAGCTTTTCATTGGCATTCAAACTTACCCCGGGGGACTGCTCGCCGTCCCGCAGGGTGGTATCGAAAATGTATACCCGGTTACTCATGATTACCTCCCGAAAATTAACAATCTATGGCTTCGCTGATGGACTTGCCGGCCGGCACCATGGGATTGACGTTTTCCTCGGCGCTAACCAGGCAGTTAACCAGCACAGTGCCGGGTGCCGACAGCGCTTCCGGCAGGTATTTGTCAACCTCTTCCTTGGTGCGCAGCGTGTAGCTCCGAATGCCGTACGCCCGGGCCAGGGTTTCGAAATCGGGGTGAAACTTGAATTCCACCGCCATGTAACGGCCCTCGCAGTAAACCTGCTGCAGCTGGCGCACCATGCCCAGCACGAAATTGTTGAGAATGATAATTTTAATGGGGAGTTCCTGTTCAACGATGGTGGCCAGTTCCTGCATGGTCATCTGGAAACCGCCGTCGCCCACCACCAGCACCACTAGGCGATCCGGCTGGCCGATCTGCGCGCCCATGGCCGCCGGCAGGCCAAAGCCCATGGCCCCCAGGCCGCCGGAAGAAATCAGGGAACCAGGGCGCTTGAAACGGTAATACTGCGCCACCCACATCTGGTGCTGCCCCACGTCGGTGGCCACCATGGCCTCGCCGCCGGTGATCTCGTGCAGCTTCTGCACCACGTACTGGGGCTTGAGCTTGCCGTTATCGGGCCCGCAGGAAAGCGGGTACTGCCGCTTCCAGGCCTCCACCTGCTCCAGCCACCGGTTGTCGATCCTCTTTTCCAGGCGCGCCAGCAGGTCCTGCAGGACCAGCTTGACGTCCCCCACGATGGGCACGTGCACAGGCACATTCTTACCGATTTCCGCGGGATCAATGTCCACGTGGATTACGCCGGCTTGCGGTGCAAACTGGGCAATATTGCCGGTTACCCGGTCGTCGAAACGGGCCCCCAGGGCGATGAGCAGGTCGCAGTTGGTCACCGCCAGGTTGGCGGCCCGCGTGCCGTGCAGCCCCAGCATGCCCAGGAACAGCGGGTGATCACCGGGGAAACTGCTTAAGCCCATAAAGGTATTGGTAACCGGCGCGTTGATGGTTTCGGCCAGGGCCAGCAGTTCCTCGCTGGCATTGCTGTTCAAAATGCCGCCTCCGGCATAAATGACCGGCCTTTCGGCCCGGGCGATCAACCGGGCCGCTTCAGCGATCTGGTTGCGGTGTCCCCGGTAGGTGGGCTTGTAGCCCCGCAGCTGCACCGTCTCGGGATACTGGAACTTGATCACCGTCTGCGCCACGTCCTTGGGCAGGTCGATTAGCACCGGACCGGGGCGCCCGGTGGACGCGATGTGAAAGGCATTTTTCACGATGCGGGGCAGCTGGCTGGCATCCTTGACCAGGTAATTATGCTTGGTAATGGGCATGGTAATGCCCGTTATATCCACTTCCTGGAAGGCGTCAGTCCCCACCTGGCTAGTGGGCACCTGCCCGGTAATCAGCACCAGGGGTACGGAATCCATGTAAGCGTTGGCTATACCAGTGATCAGGTTGGTGGCGCCGGGGCCCGACGTGGCCAGGCATACACCCACCCGCCCCGTAGCCCGGGCGTAACCGTCCGCCGCGTGTGCCGCCCCTTGCTCGTGCCGCACCAGCACGTGCCGTATGGAAGAATGATACAGGGCGTCGTAAACCGGGAGAATGGCACCGCCGGGATAGCCGAAAACAACTTCCACTTGCTCTTTTTCCAAACACTTCACCAGGGCCTCCGCAGCCGTAATTTCCATGGCGAGTCCCCCCATCAATTAATACATCACTACTTCTTTAACCAGGGCATCATTTTACGCAGCTCGGCGCCCACCTGTTCGATGGGATGCTCGCGCTCCCGCCGGCGCAGTGCATTGAACACCGGGCGGTTGGCCTGGTTCTCCAAAATCCACTCTTTGGCAAAGGTACCGCTTTGGATTTCCGCCAGCACGGCGCGCATTTCCTCCCGCACCCTTTCGTCAATAATGCGCGGGCCCACCATGTAGTCGCCGTACTCGGCGGTATTGCTGATGGAATGGCGCATCCAGCTCAGCCCGCCCTCGTTGATGAGGTCCACTATCAGCTTGAGCTCGTGCAGGCATTCGAAGTAGGCCATTTCCGGGGCGTAGCCCGCCTCCACCAAGGTCTCAAACCCGGCCTTGATTAGCTCGCTCACGCCGCCGCACAGCACGCACTGCTCGCCGAACAAGTCGGTCTCGGTTTCCTCAGCGAAGGTGGTTTCAAACACCCCCGCCCGGGTGCAGCCGATGCCCTTGGCGTAAGCCATGGCAATATCTCGCGCGCGGCCGGTGTAATTCTGGTGCACGGCAACCAGCCCGGGCACCCCCTGGCCGTCCACGAACATGCGGCGCACCAGGTGGCCGGGGCCTTTGGGCGCTACCAGGAACACGTCCACGTTGCCGGGCGGTATGATCTGCCCGTAGTGGATATTAAAACCATGGCTGAACATCAGGGCTTTACCCTCGCTCAGGTAGGGCTCAATCTCCTCGGCATAGACCCGCGCCTGGTGCTCGTCGGGCAGCAGCACCTGGATTATATCCGCCTGGTTGGCGGCTTCGGCCACCGTTTCCACCTGCAGCCCGTCGGCCTCGGCCTTGGACCAGCTGGCGCTGCCCTTGCGCAGCCCCACGATAACGTCCAGCCCGCTGTCCTTAAGGTTTTGGGCCTGGGCGTGTCCCTGGCTGCCGTAGCCCAACACCGCGATCTTTTTGTCCTTTAATACGGCCAGGTCGGCGTCGTGATCGTAATAAACCTTTACCATGATTACTGAACCTCCTCCTTGGTACCGTTGTCCTGTAGTCCGGTAAATCTTGCACCCCTAAGCATAGCTATCTTGCCCGTGCGCACCAGTTCTTTGATCCCGTAAGGGCGCAGTGACTCTTCAAAGGCGTTGATCTTGCCGTCGTTGCCGGTGCACTCCAAGGTCAGCGTCCTGCGCCCCAGGTCCACGATGCGGGCCCGGAAGATGTCGGCTATTTGCATAACCTCGCCGCGGTGGGCGGGATCCACACTGACCTTGATAAGCACCAGCTCCCGGTCCACGTATTCTTCCGCGGTGACGTCGCTGATCTTGATGACGTCCACCAGCTTGTGCAGCTGCTTGGTTACCTGCTCCAGCACCCGGGCGTCCCCCTCCACCACGATGGTCATGCGGGAAACCGCCGGGTTCTCGGTACGGCCCACCGCCAGGCTGTCGATGTTGAAGCCGCGCCGGCTGAACAAACCGGCCACCCGGGCCAGTACGCCGGGGTTATTTTCTACCAGCACCGCCAGTGTATGTCGCATCATAGCCAAACCCTCCCTATCCCAGCATTTTACTAATGGGCTCACCGGGGGGAACCATGGGCAGCACGTTTTCTTCCCGCTCGATTAAAAAATCAATGACCACCGGCTTGGGTATACGCAGGGCCTCCTCCAAAGCCGGCCGGATCTCCGCCTTTTTGGTCACCCGCATGCCCACGGCCCCGTATGCCTCGGCCAGATTGACAAAATCGGGGTTATCCAGCTCGGTGTAGGAATAGCGGCGGTTGAAGAACAGTTCCTGCCACTGCCGGACCATGCCCAGGTAACCGTTGTTCATGATGGCGATTTTCACCGGCAGGTCGTAATTCACCGCGGTACACAGTTCCTGGATGTTCATCTGGATGCTGCCGTCCCCCGCGATGTCGATAACGGTTTCGCCCGGGCAGGCCACCTGCACCCCAATGGCCGCGGGCAGGCCGAACCCCATGGTGCCCAACCCCCCCGATGAAATGAAAGTGCGCGGCTTGGTGAAGGTGTAGTAGTGGGCGGCCCACATTTGGTGCTGCCCCACCTCCGTGGTGATACGGGCGTTGCCCCGGGTCACGTTGTAAATTTCCCGGATCACTTCCTGGGGTTTCACCCGGCCGTTATCCTCGAACTGGATGGGAAACTCCTTTTTCCACTGCATGATTTTGTCCCGCCACCGGCTGGCCAGCCTCGGCTGCAGCTGCTCGATCAGCCGCTGCAGCGAGCGCCGCACGTCGCCCACCACGGGAATGTCCACCCCTATATTTTTTCCTATTTCCGCCGGGTCGATGTCAATGTGTATCACCGTTGCCCCGGGGGCGAATTCCTCCAGCTTGCCGGTCACCCGGTCGTCGAAACGCACCCCTATGCCGATGAGCAAATCGCATTCGCAGACGGCATAGTTGGCGTACTTGCTGCCGTGCATGCCCAGCATGCCCACCGACAGCGGGTGATCGCCGGGAAAGCCGCCAAGACCCATCAGGGTGGTGGCCACCGGTGCCAGCAGCATCTCCGCCAGGCGCAGCAGTTCCTCGTGCGCCCCCGCATTGATGACTCCGCCCCCGGCATAAATAAGAGGCCGCTCGGATTCTTCAATAGCCCTGACGGCCCTGACCACCTGCTGCGGATCGGGTTCGGTTTTGGGACAGTACCCCGGCAGGCGTACCGGTCCGGAGTCCCTGTACTCCGTAACCGCGCCGGAAACATCCCGGGGAATGTCGATTAGCACAGGGCCGGGCCGGCCGGTGGAGGCTATGTAAAAAGCTTCCCGCACCGTCCGGGCCAGGTCGTCTACATGTTTAACTATATAGTTATGCTTGGTTATGGGTAAGGTTATGCCGGTAATATCGGCCTCCTGGAAGGAATCCCTCCCCAGCATGGAAGTGGGCACCTGCCCGGTAATGGCCACCATGGGTACCGAGTCCATGTAAGCGTTGGCGATGCCGGTAACCAGATTGGTGGCCCCGGGACCCGAAGTGGCCAGGCATACTCCCGGTTTGCCGGTAGCCCGGGCGTAGCCGTCGGCGGCGTGAGCGGCCCCCTGCTCGTGCCGGGTCAGAATGTGCCTGATGTCGGCATCGTACAGCGCGTCGTATATGGGAAGCACTGCTCCGCCGGGGTAACCGAAAATGGTATCCACTCCCTCGGCCAGGAGACATTCCACCAGTATTTCCGCACCCCTTTTCTGCATGCCCTTTCACCTCCGCAAAGCTACTCCGGTTTCTTAAAGACCGCTCCCATGCCGGCCGAGGTGACCATGGCTGCGTAACGGGCCAGGTAGCCCTTCCGCACCCTGGGCTCGGGCCTGGTCCACTTCTCCAGGCGGGCAGCCAGTTCCCCCTCGTCCAGCAGCACGTCCAGCCGGCCGTTAGGTATGTCGATTTCAATCATATCCCCATTCCGTAGTACGGCTATGGGCCCGCCCTCTGCAGCCTCGGGCGTAATGTGCCCGATGGATGCGCCGCGGGTGGCGCCGCTGAAGCGGCCGTCGGTGATCAGCGCCACGTCTTTATCAAGCCCCAGCCCGGCCACCGCGGCGGTGGGGGTGAGCATTTCCCGCATGCCCGGACCTCCTTTGGGTCCCTCGTAGCGAATCACAATAACATCGCCTTTGTTGATGGCCCCGCCCATAATGGCCTGCACGGCCTCTTCCTCGGAATTGTAAACCCGGGCGGGCCCGCGGTGCCGCAGCATTTCCGGCGCTACGCCGGCTTTCTTCACCACCGCCCCGCCGGGGGCCAGATTGCCGTACAGGATGGCAATGCCGCCGCTGGGACTGTGCGGGTCCTCCACGCTGCGGATGACTTCGCGGCGCCGTACCTCGGCGCGGGCCACGTTTTCACCGAGGGTACGGCCGGTCACGGTCAGGGCGCTGCCGTCCACCAACCCGTGGTCGGCCAGCTCGCGCAGCACCGCGGACACGCCGCCGGCTTCGTCCAGGTCCTGCATGAAGTACGGGCCCATGGGGCTCAGCTTGCACAAGTTGGGCGTGCGCTCGCTGACGCGGTTGATGAGGTCCAGGCTTATTTCCACGCCGGCCTCGCGGGCGATGGCGGGCAGGTGCAGCACCGTGTTGGTGGAGCAGCCCAGCGCCATATCAAGGGCTAGCCCGTTGGCAAAAGCCTTTTCGTTCATGACTTGCGAAGGCCGCAGGTCTTCCCGCACCAGGTCCACGGCCCGCATGCCGGTCAGCTTGGCCAGGCGCCGCCGCGCCGCGGAAACAGCGGGGATGGTCCCGTTGCCGGGCAGGGCCATGCCCAGCGCCTCGGTGAGGCAGTTCATGGAATTGGCGGTGAACATGCCGGCGCAGGACCCGCACCCCGGGCACACCGACTCCTCTATCTCGACCAGCTCGGCTTCGGTCATTTTGCCGGCCCGCACGGCCCCCACGGCCTCGAAAATGTTGCTCAGGGACAGGTCCCTGCCCCGGTGGCGGCCGGCCAGCATGGGCCCTCCGCTGAATATGATGGCCGGAATGTCCAGCCGGGCCGCGGCCATGAGCATGCCGGGTACCATCTTGTCGCAGGCGGTGACCAGCACAAGGCCGTCAAAGGGGTGGGCCATGCTCATCACTTCCACCGAGTCCGCGATCAGCTCGCGGCTGGCCAGGGAGTACTTCATCCCGGCGTGGTTCATGGCAATGCCGTCGCACACCGCGATGGCCGGGAACTCCACCGGGGTGCCGCCGTTCATGCGGATCCCAGCTTTTACCGCCTCGACCAGCTCGCGCATGTGGATATGGCCCGGTACTATTTCATTGAAGGAATTGACCACCCCGATGATGGGGCGCTCCAGCTCCTGATCGGTTATGCCCAGCGCTTTGAACAACGAGCGGTGGGGAGCCTTTTCCAGGCCCTTTTTCATGGCATCACTGCGCATAATAAATCCTCCTTATGCAAATATCACCGGCCCGTCGACCTTGGTCAGTTCCCGGAAGTCCTGCAGCAACTGCCGGAATACGGGCCCGGGCTTGCCGTCGCCGATGGTCCGGCCGTCCACCCTGATGCAGGGGATCAGCTCCGCCGCCGTGCCGGTCAGGAAGCACTCGTCGGCAACGTACACGTCCAAGCGGGTGAATACCTTCTCTTGCACCTCGATGCCCCTAGCCCGGGCCAGGTCAATCACCGCGTTGCGGGTGACGCCCTCCAAGATCCCCACGTGGACGGGCGGGGTAACCAGCTTGCCGTTCTTCACCAGGAATATATTGTCCCCGGTGGCTTCCGCCACGTAACCCTCCTGGTTGAGCATGATGGCCTCGGGCACGCCGGCCAAGTTGGCCTCTATCTTGGCGTAAATGTTGTTCAAGTAGTTGAGCGACTTCACCCGCGGGTTGCACGCCTCCGGCACGTTGCGGCGCGTGGCCACGGTTACCATCTCCAGGCCGCGCTCGTACAATTCCTCGGGATACAGCTGGATGGACGCGGCAATGCAAAATATGGTCGGCCGGGGGCACTTGCTGGGATCCAACCCCAGGTCGCCCTTCCCCCGGGTCACCACCAGGCGTATATAAGCGTCGCGCAGGTTGTTGCGGCGCAGGGTTTCCAGCACCACTTCCTGCATTTCCTCCATGCTTATGGGGATGGTCAGGGCAATGGCCTGGGCCGATTCGTACAGCCGCACCAGGTGTTCATGCAGCTTGAAAACCCGGTTGTTATAGGCCCTAATGCCTTCAAACACGCCGTCACCGTACAGCAGGCCGTGGTCGAACACCGAAACCACTGCTTCTTCTTCCGGAACAAACTTGCCGTCCAGGTAAATAATAAGCCCCATCACTTCACACTCCCGTCGTGTCAGTTAATAATTAAATAAAATAAGACCCCGCTGATATTTTCCAAGAGAGGAACCTATCCGCTTGGGTCTTTTATCCCCACGGTGTAACCGCCGGGCCGCACGCCCGGCAGCCTGTACCGCTCGGTCCAGTCCCTCTTCCTTGAGGCGGAACCCTAGGTACACTCCCATCTCTTTTCTTAAAATCCCCTATTAAAACTGAAATGACCTCCCGCGCCCGGCGTTTGACTACAACACCAGGGACGAGAGGCCACAGCATCCTCACGCGGTACCACCCTGTTTGCTAGCGCCTCGCGGCGCTAGCCACTCGGTGTGTCACACGACACTCGGCAATAACGGGCCGAATTCCCGTCTCTGCCTACCGGGCGCCGGCGGGCCTTTCGACAGAGCAGTTCCGGGGCGATGGCTTTACCTGTTCCGGCACCGGTTTCCAGCTCCCCCGGCTCTCTGAAGCGCGGCTTGCAGGTATTGCTCCCCTTCCTTACCTTTGCTCGTAAAACTTATAAAAAAGTATACAGTAAACGAAATCCCAGGTCAACAGTTTTATGCCATTATTTCAACACCTGCTGCATGCCCGCCAGCACCAGGCCCAGCACGGCCCCCAGCAGCGCGCCCAGCCAGGTTATGGCCACCAGTTCCCGGCGCATAATGCCCAGTAGCATCTCCTCCACCTGCAGCACGTCCAGTTCCTCAACCCGCTGCCGCACCATGCCGCTGATGTCCAGGAAGCGCAGCAGCCCCGGCACCTGTTCCCGCACCACCCAGCGGTAAAGCCTGGTTACGGCGATGCCGGGATCGCCCTCAGCACCGGCCGGCAGCAAACACAGCACCCGGCTCACCTTGACCTGCCACAAGCGATCTACCAGGCGCTGTACCAGGGACCGCACGTATTGCTCCGCTTCCTCCCGCCGGGCCAGCCGCGCCATGAGGCCCTGGCATAATTCTTCCACCCTGGCGCGGCAGGCTTCCTTTTCCAAGCCCAGCAGTTCCCTCCAGGACCGCCGGCGGTGTTGGGTCAGGATTTCCTCCACCACATCCAGCAGCCCGGCCATAAAGCCCGGGTCGCCCAGTTTCTCCGCCAGCCAGGCGGCTATCTCGCCGGCCTTTTCCCGCTTGCCGGCGGCATCCAGGCCGGCGGTAATTTCCGCAATGCTCTTGTCCAGCAGCTCGTCGACCAGCATGTGCAGGCGCTCCAGCAGCTCGCCGCGGTTGTGCTCGTCGGCGAAAAACCTGGTTATCTCGGCGGCCAGGCGCTGCGCCAGCATGTCCGGGCCGGTGCCCATGAGCTGGAACACGCCGTTGAGCAGGCGCTTGACGGCGGTGCCCTCGAAAAAGTTTTCAATGCGGTTCTTCATAGCGCGGCGGGCACCCGGGGAGGTGAGGTACTGTTCCAGGGCAGCAATGATACGGGGTGCCTGGTCGGTGACAAACTGGTGTATTCCTTCCCTGACCGCGCCTGGCAGGTAACTGCCGATGGGCGCGGGGCTGTTTAACAGGCGTTCAATTTTCAGCGCCAGCTGGCGCTGCAGTCCTTCGCCCGGCTTTTCACCGGACAGAATGCCGGCCAGCAAGCGCTCCAGGACTTCCCTGGCCCCGGTAAAGCTGCCGCTGTCAACAAACGGCCCCACAGGCCGCTCCGCCAGGCGGGCCGCGGCCCGCGCCAACGCGCCGGCCGCGGCCCGGCGCAGCTCCTCGCTTTGCACCACATTTACCGCCAGGCCGGTGAACAGCCGGGTCACCTCCTCCCGGGAGCCGGCCTTGCCGCCCGCCTCGGCCAGCACATCGCCCAAGGTGGCTTCCCGGTCCCGCCACTTTTGCAGCCGGGCAGCCAGGTGGCGGCGCACCTGTTCCTCCACCTCGGGCTGCAAAAGGTGCTGCACCACCTTTTCCTCGGTGAGCAGCATGCCGCCCACCACATCCCCGATGCTGCCGGCCAGGCGCTTTTTCCCCCGGGGGATAACCCCCGGAGTGAAGGGCACGGGCAGGCCCAGGAATTTCTTTTCATGCAGGGGGCGGAACAGCATGCGGATGGCTATCCAATTGGTAATGTACCCGATCACGGCCCCCACCGACACGGACAGGACCGCCTGCTGCCAGTTCATGTTCAAACCCGCCTCGCCCGTAATTTATTGCGTAGCGCGGCGGCGAGGACGCGTCCTGCCGCCGGCCCGGACGCGGGGCAGTTTAATACTCCCACTGAAAATCCCCCACTTCCGGGAACTGCCGCAGCGCCTCCCGCATGATGCTGCAAATGCGCTCCAGCCCTTCCGGGGTCCGGGCCTCGCAGCGGGCCACCAGCACGGGCTGGGTGTTGGACGCCCGCACCAGCCCCCACCCGTCGCCGAAAAGCACCCGCACGCCGTCAACATCCACAACGTCGTACTTGGCGCGAAACTGCTCCGCCAGCTGGTCCACCACGCGGAACTTATCCCGGTCGGCGCAGGGGATCCTGGTTTCCGCCGTGGAGTAATACCGCGGTACGCAGTCCAGCAGCCGGGAAAGAGGCTCCCCGGTATTGGAAAGGATGCGCAGCAGGCGCCCGGTGGCGTAAAAGGCGTCGTCAAACCCGTAATACTCGTCGGCAAAGAACATGTGCCCCGACATTTCGCCGGTAAACACCGCACCCACTTCCCTCATTTTGGCCTTGATCAGCGAGTGGCCCGTCTTATAGTAAAAAGGCTTGCCGCCCAGGCGCTTCACCTCGTCCTCCAGGCACTGGGAACACTTGACCTCGATAATGGCCGGCGCGCCCGGGTGGCGGGCCAGTACCTCGCGCCAGTACAGGCACATCAGCCGGTCGCCCCAGATGATGTCGCCCTTTTCATCCACCACGCCCAGGCGGTCGGCATCCCCGTCGTAGGCCACCCCCAGGTCGGCGCCGTGTTCCCGCACGGCCCGGCGCAGGTCGGCCAGGTTGGCGGTTTTTACCGGGTCGGGCTGGTGGTGGGGAAAGGCAGGGTCGGGTTCGCAGTAAAGGGGTATGCACTCCACTCCCCAGCCCCGCATGACCCGCTCGGCCAGGAGCCCAGCGGTGCCGTTGCCGCAGTCCACCACCGCCTTCAGCCGGCGCGGGCCCAGGCGGATTTTGTCCCGCAGCATGGCCAGGTAGGGGCCCACCGCGTCTCGTTTCTCCACGGCACCGGCGCCCGCAACAAACCTGCCTTCCTCCATCAACCGGCGCAGTTCCTGAATCTGCTCGCCGTATATGGTCCCCGGGCCGCAGCATATCTTGAAGCCGTTTTCATCCGGCGGGTTGTGGCTGCCGGTAATCATCACCGCCCCGTCGATGCCGAAGCAAATGCGGGCATAATAAACCACAGGCGTGACCACCAGCCCCACGTCGACAACCCGGCAGCCCGCGGCAACCAGGCCCCGCACCAGGTCGTCCCGCAGGCGCTCCGAGCTGAGCCGGTTATCCCGCCCCACGATTACCTCGCTGCCGCCCCGCTCCCGCAAAAAAGTGCCCAAAGCCCGGCCCAGGTTCTCCGCCACGGCCGGGGTCAAGTCGCGGTCGGCCACACCGCGGATGTCGTACTGGCGAAAAATATCAGTATTGATGGAAACCACCTAAATCCCTCCCCCGGGGGATAACCCCGGCAATGTACAATAAAAATGCATGGAAATCGTCACCCGGTAACTGCGCCCGTCCAACGTTACTGCCGGGCGGCTTTTTTATACTCCGTAACCAATAATTACAATAATAATTACAATAATTATATCAAAAATATATCAAAAACCGCCTAGAAAAAACCGCGAAAAAAATCTCCCGCCGGCCAACACCGCGTGACTACCGGCTAAAGCCCGACGCGCTGCATGGTTTCCCTCTGCAGTTCCCCGATGCGCTCCGGCCGGTCGGTTTCCACGTAAATCCTAAACAGCGGCTCGGTGCCCGAAGCGCGCACCAGCACCCACTCGCCGCTTTCCAGCACCAGCTTGCTGCCGTCCACCGTGTTGCGTGAGCGCACCGGCACCCCCGCCAGCTCCGCCGGGGCGAACCGCTGCAGCTTTTCCAGCGCCGCGCGTTTTCCGGCCGGCGAAGTGTGCACATCCAGCCGCTCGCTGTACAGCCTGCCGCCGTACTCCCGGGCCACTTCCTCCGCCAGTTCCCCAAGCGTCTTGCCGTGCACGGCCACCATCTCCGTGGCCAGCAGCCCGGCCAAAATGCCGTCCTTTTCCGGGATGTGCCCCTTGATGGACAGCCCGCCGCTTTCCTCGCCGCCCAACACGCAGCCATTCTCCATCAGGTGCCGGGCGATAAATTTGAAACCCACGGGAGTTTCATACACTTCCTGCCCGTGCCGGCGGGCAATGCGGTCCAGCATGTGGGTGGTGGCCACGGTGCGGGCAGATCGGAAGAGCGTCG
>ENA-OSAF01000145-OSAF01000145.1-marine-sediment-metagenome-genome-assembly--contig:-NODE-145-length-27690-cov-23.726181_pt1 | contig 27690 bp, 23 predicted proteins | sample MGYA00237872_ERZ529318 | MGnify/ENA primary metagenome ERZ529318 (study PRJEB26369, sample SAMN03142813) | marine sediment metagenome | biome: marine; feature: borehole; material: sediment... | reverse complement strand
TGGCTCCACTATTTTTTTCAGGAGACCGATTTTACACAATTATACGGACTCAACTTCTATCCTCAAGAGTAGTGCATTTCAAATAAATAAGTTATAGATTATAAATCCATATTCTAACCGGGGGCTTAAAATCATGACTAATGATTTTGATGTTATTAGCTTTTTGAAAAAAGTTAAGCCGTTTACCACTCTAAGTTTAGAAGTATTACAACGGCTTTCTGAGAAGATAATTGTTAAAACCTATCCTTCTGGAACATATGTCGTTCAACAGGGCTTTCCAAGTCAACAGTGTCTCTTCATAATAGTTAATGGCCAAGCTGAGGTTACTGTTATGACAAGTCAGGGGCAGCAAATAGTTGTTGGTTATCGTAAACAATACGATTTTTTCGGAGAAACAGCCCTATTGTTAGACCGCGAATATTCCGGTACAGTTAAGGCCCTAGGTGATTTGACTTGTTGTATAATTTTACGTAAAGAGATGGAAGAACTTATATATAAATTCCCAGAATTTTCTACCTTTTTTAATAAGATACTCACCGAGCGTATTCGTTCTTTATACGAGGAAATAATTACAGAACAAACTTACCAACCATTAAGTAAAATTGAAACCCCTTTATTTCGTAAAAGGGTGTATGATATTATGTCCTCACCCGTCATTACATGCAGCCCTGGCGATCATGTTACAATGGCTGCAAAAGCAATGGCCTTAAATAATATCAGTGCTATGATAGTGGTAGATGACAATAACACACCCCAGGGGCTTTTGACTGAAAAAAGCATGGTGAAATATTTGATTGCGGGACAGATATTTTCTATCGAAACCTGTACCGTTGATATGATTATGAATAGGAATCTTATCTGTATTTCACCGAGAAAGTTTTTTTACCAGGCGCTGTTAGCCATGGTTAGAAATAAAACCAAGTATTTAGCGGTAGTTGATGGTAATAAATTGATAGGCATAGTCACGATTATGGACTTGATTAAAACTCGCAGCACTGGTACACTACTCCTGACCCTCGACATAGAATCTCAGGACAACCTTATCGGTCTATCGTATGCCAGTAAAGAAATTGATAATATGTTAAATGTCTTGCTAGCTGAGAAAGCTTTAGTTCCCGAAATACTTGAAATCATGTGTGAATTCCATGATCGCCTGGCAAGAAGGGTTATTGAAATTTGCGAAAAAGAAATGGAGCAGGAAGGCTGGGGAAAACCGCCGGTAGACTACTGCTGGCTACATATGGGAAGTGCGGGACGAAAAGAGCAGACATTGCGCTCTGATCAAGATAATGCTATTATTTATCATGATCCGGGTAAATATAATGATTCCGTAGCGACCTACTTTGAGAGGCTGGCGGGTAAAATTGTGCAAGGCTTGAGTACATGCGGGTTTGTAAAATGCAAAGGAAATGTTATGGCTACAAATCCTGTCTGGCGTCGTTCGTTAAACGAGTGGATTATTGTAGTACGAAGTTGGATTAGATCTACTGATCCCGAAGATACACGGCTATTAACCACATTATTAGACTTTCGTGCCATTTACGGTGACTTTAGCCTTGCTAATACCCTTAGGGAGGTAATTTTTCAGCAATTTCGCGAAGCAACTCAGGCTTTGCATATGATGACCAATGATGTCTTGCAGTACAAGGTGCCGGTTGGCTTGTTTGGGGGGTTTATTACAGCAAAAAGCGGCCCGCACAAAGGTGAAATCAATCTAAAAAATGCAGCCTGCATTCATATTGTAAACTGCATCAGAATACTTGCCGTAAAAAGCGGAATAAGAGAAACCTCAACTTTCGGTAGATTAAGGGCACTGGTTGACACCGGTGTAATTAAAAAAGACGATGGGGAATTCATCCATGCTTCCTACGAAACCCTGATGATGTTTCGCATCCGTGAAAATGTTAAGAAGGTAAGGCAGGGAAAAGAGCCTGACAATTATATTAACCCTTATAAGCTAAGTAAGCGGGAAAGAAGACTGTTAAAAGAGGCATTAACGGTAATCTCCCGACTGCAGAAGTTAATTTAATCCAGCTCAATAAAGAGTGTAAATCATTTTGTGTTACGCCTATCCTGAAAGTACCGGTGAATTGCTTTTACAAGGCCCTTGTGGTCGTCTGAGACCACGAGGTCGACTCCCTTAAGACCGCGGTCCTTGAGCCACCTGAAAAACTCTGACCAACTGTCTTCCGAATCGCTGTCACCAAGCTTAATTCCAAGTATCTCGCAGTAGCCGTCAGTATTGAATAACCATATTTTTTAAGGGCCCTTATTTCTTTCCTGGATTTTCCTTTGTACAATTCAGGAACGGCTGTCGCGGAGCATGGATGATTTCATAGACCTGCCTGACGAGATTTATCGCACGGCGTGCAAAATCCTGTATAAACATTGGGACGTGTCCCGCGCAGTGAGGCTTGTGGGTATAACCCTGGGCAATTTGATGCAATGGGATTATATTCGATGTGACGTGTTCGGCGAGAGGATGCGGATGTCCCGGCTGGCGTGGGCCTGCGATCGGATCAAGGACCGTTTTGGGGAGAAGGCGGTGCTGCGGGGGTATCACTGACGGAAGGGAGTTTGATTAATGATATTGCAGGACATGTTACTTGAGGAAGCGGGCGTGAATAATGGGTGCTGATAACGTTTTGTGGGAAAAACACAGGCTTTATTTGCCCGAAATGCGTAAGCGCGCTATCCACCGGTGCAGGCACTGCAATTTTTTTATTGCTATTCGGGGTAAAACGGAAACTAGGTATGGCTGCGTCGTAAATATTAAGGCTTACAGCAGCCTGGAAAGGCGCGTGCCCCCGGTGGTATCTGTTTTCGAGATCATCAAGCGCGTCGGCCTGGAGGGACTGGAACAGGTTCTCCAATATAACGACCCCGCTGCGCAGAGTTGCGGCCGGTTTCGGTTGAGGTCCACAGAAAATTGATTTTTTGTTGTGATATAGGGCGCGTTGCCGGAGAATTTTCAGCAACGCGCCCTGAATAATTTTGTTTATTATTGAGCTCTCATTTTAGCCAGCTCTTCTTCCCGCAGTTTGCGGCGGAGCAGTTTGCCCACTGCCGTCTTTGGCAGCTCTTTCCTGAATTCTATCTGTTTGGGTACCTTGTAAGCAGCCATTTTTTGTTTGCAGTAGGCGATTACCTCTTCTTCGCTCAGGGACTGCCCTTCTTTTAGAACCAGGTACGCCTTAACCGTTTCGCCCCGGTAAGGGTCAGGTATGCCTACCACTACAGCTTCCAGCACCTGGGGCAGCTCATAGAGCACTTCTTCGATATCCCGTGGGTAAATGTTAAATCCTCCGGCTATAATTATGTCTTTCTTGCGGTCAACGATGTAGAAGTATCCATCTTCGTCCATTTTGGCAATATCACCGGTGTATAACCACCCGTTTTTGAGGGTCTGCGCTGTTTGCTCAGGCCGGTTCCAGTACCCCTTCATTACCTGCGGTCCCTTGATGACAAGTTCTCCGATTTCTCCGGGGGGCAGGAACTTTGTTCCCGTTTCCAGGTCAACAATCGCCGCTTCGGTGTCAGGATAGGGCACCCCGATGCTGCCCGGCTTGGTAAGTTCCTTCCCCGGGTTGGAATGCGTTACTGGAGAGGCCTCGGACAACCCGTACCCTTCGGAGAACATGCTATCCGTATTTTCAAACATTTTCATGTAGTCCTGGACGATCTCCACCGCGAGGGGGGCCGAGCCGGACGAATATACTTTGGCTGCAAGGGGATCCTTTAAAAATTCAGGATGCTGCCTCAATGCGTGATAAATGGTTGGCACACCTGGGAAATACGTAGGCCTGTATTCCTGGAGGGTTTTCACAAATTCATTTATTTCGAAACGCGGCAGGAGAATCATGGCCGTCCCTGTTGCCAGGGCCAGGTTCATACCGCAGGTCATACCGTAGACGTGAAAAAGAGGAATAACCACAAGGATTGATTCCTTTTTCTCTCTCCATTCCTCACTGGCTTCAAAAAACAGGCTTGTTTGCATTGCGTTTACATATAAATTGTAATGGGTTAACATCGCTCCCTTGGAAACACCGGTAGTACCGCCGGTATATTGCAGCACGGCTATATCCTCCCTGGCATCGACCTCAACCTCCGGTGCCGGTTCGCGGTCTGTAGCGTATAATTCCGGGAACCAGTAAACCTCCGGGTCAAGCTGCTCGGGCTTCCCATTTAAAAAACTGGTGATAAAAACTTTTTCCAGCGGAGTTGATGACCGGATATTTTTAACCCTGGGATAGAGGTCCTGGAGGACTACTATAAACCTGGCTCCGGAATCATTGAGCTGGTGCTCAAGCTCTCTTTCCATGTACATCGGGTTTGTATTGACCACTATTGCACCCAGCCGGAGAATGGCGTAATAGGCAATGGCAAAATCGGGACAGTTGGGCAGCATAACGGCAACCCGGTCTCCCTTCCTGATGCCGATTTGGTGAAACGCCGAGGCTGTCCTTTCGGCAAGCGCCAGTAGCTGGCCGTAGCTGATTTTGCGGCCGTAAAAAATGATTGCCGTTTTATCCGGTATTTCCTTGGCGGTTTTTTTCAGTAATTCATACAATGATACGGCCTCGTAGTCGTTGTTGAAACTTACGCCGTATTGCTCATAGATTTTTAACCAGGGGCGCGGGTATTCCATCTTTCATCCTCCTCAAAATTAGACAAAATAATCTACCAGTTGCTCGTGATTCACGTCATACATAAAAATTGGAGGTTTTTACTTTTTTTAAAGGGAATCCTTAGTTCTTTTAATACCTTACATAATTCCTTTGCTACAACTTCTTGATGCAACCCGACATATGCTTCCCATTTATTTGTACTTAAAAAATCATTATAATACTTACCCCTTAATAATAAAACCGCCCTACGGCATCACACCGAATCGAGGTACAGGTTGAGCAGGCTTGCTGCGGCAATTTAATGCAAGTTCTAACGCCTGGATAATTTTTGGCCTTGTTTCCCGCGGGTCTATTACGTCATCCACATTAAAAGTAGCAGCGGCGGAAAACGGTCCTTTATATTCCTCAAACTGAGCTTCCAGCTCTTTAATTTTGGCTTCCGGGTCCGCAGCAGTTTCGATTTCCTTCTTATAGATCGCTAAAACACCGCTTTTACTGGGGATGGCCCCGAAATCAGCCGACGGCCAAGCGAACACAGCCGCTTGCCTGGCCCCATAACCACACATGGCTGCACCCCCGAACCCAAAAGCTTTCCTGATAACAACGGTTATTTTAGGGACATCGGCATAAGCAAGGGAATATGCAACAGCCAAGCCCGCTCTTAATGTCCCTTCACGTTCGGCTTGACTACCCGTCATAACACCAGGAACATCTACTAGAAAGATTAACGGGATATGATATGAGCTGCATAAATCAATAAAATGCCTCATTTTCATTGCTGATTTTGCATCCAACGCGCCGGCACGGACGTTAGGTTGGTTAGCAATGATACCTACTGAATGACCACCCAAACGCGCCAAGGCGGTAATCAAGCTGGCTCCAAAATAAGGTTTGATTTCAAAAAAGCTGCGGTCATCAACAATACAACTGATTATTTGTTTCATATCGTAAGGTTCCATATATTGCTCGGGTACAATATTGAGCAATTCTTCATCCATACGGTCAACTTTGTCAGCAGTAGGTTTGTAAGGCGGGTATTCATATGCATTTAAGGGAAGATAAGATAAGTATTCCTTTACCAGGGAAATGGCGTGCTCGTCTGATTCGGCTTCGTTGTCAGCTACTCCGGAAATTCGGCAATGCACATTTGTGCCACCGAGGTCTTCCTTGGAGATAATTTCTCCAATAGCCGAATAAACCACCGGCGGGCCGCCTGCGAAGAGCATGCCATGACCTTTAACTTGAATTATGAATTCCAGAAGACTGGTTTGTAGGGAAGAATCCCCGGAACAAGGTCCCATGGCGACACCAACCTGGGGTGCAATTACTGAAAGACGTGCTATCTCTAAAAAATGCGTAACAGGCGGCAATCCCATATTAATTGTTTCCTCTGCTCTTGCCCCTGCTCCATCCATTAGCCACACGATGGGCACTTTCATATCCTGGGCCAATTGAATAAACCTCATATTCTTCAACATATGGGTGGTACCAACTGATCCTCCCAAAACGGTGAAGTCTTCTGCAATCACACAGGCCATCCTTCCATTTATCTTGCCATAACCAGTGATAACACCATCAGCCGGGGTAGGTTTATTGGCCATCTCCGGCCTATTGCTTTGACTTTTGGCCAACATACCATATTCAACGAACGTCCCTCTATCAAAGAGAAGGTCAATCCTCTCTCGGGCCGTAAGCTTTCCCTGCTCATGCTGGCGCCTAACTTTTTCTTTACCTCCCATCTCCAAAGCATGGGCCCTTCTTCGGTAAATTTCTTCCACTTTCTCTTGCCAACCCATTAGTCAGTCCTCCATTGATTGAGGTAAAATCAGTAAACGACTTTCTTTCCAGTTCACTCAAAAACTTTTCGCGCAGTTTATACTTTTCTATCTTGCTGGTCGGAGTTCTGAACAAGTCTTCGATAAAGCGAATATGTTTGAGCCAGATAAATTTAGACATTTTTCCTTTAGCATTTAGCAAAAACACTGCCAAAAGCAATTGAATTTTTCCATTTTTCTGATAAAGATAAATTTTAAACAAACAATAGGATCCTGGGAAAAACGTTAAAATTATCTTAAGTATTTTCAAATTGAACATATAATGTTTTAAAATTAAACAGCGCCATTTCTGCCTGCAGTTTATCGCACTTTCCACCAAGGATACCAACGTGCGCCAAAAATTATGGTGATGTTTTATAAATAAACAAAAAAGGGCAAATTTAAAACTGTAAACTCAGAAAAAAGATCGCCCATGGTGAGCGATCTTGAGCGAACTTATTTTTCAGCCTGTTCGAGCTTTTTCTTTTCCTCTTCCACAAGCTTGCGCCTAAGCAGTTTACCAACAGCGGACTTGGGAAGCTCATTTCTGAATTCAACCAGTTTGGGCACTTTGTATGGAGCCAATTTTTCCTTGCAATAGTTGATAATCTCCTCTTCCGTGGCGGTTTCCCCCTGCTTTAAAACAATATATGCCTTCACTGTTTCCCCGCGGTAGGCATGAGGTACGCCGGCCACCACGGCCTCTTGGACCTTGGGGCTCTCAAACGATACTTCTTCAACCTCTCGGGGATAGATATTATATCCACCGGCAATGATCATGTCTTTTTTTCGGTCTACGATATAGGAATACCCATCCTCGTCCATCCTGGCCATGTCCTCGGTGTATAACCAACCATTCTTCAACGTCTTCTCAGTTTCTTCAGGCCGGTTCCAGTAGCCCCCATAACCTGGGGTCCTCATTTATTATCCACCGAAAGTTTTCCTGACAGCTTCCATAAAGTCCACCGCATCATGGCGCACCGCCGTATAGAAATCTGTATCGAGGTGGCGGTAAAGCATTTCTCTTGTCATGCGGATTGCGTGCTCTTTTTTAGATGCAAGGTTTCTAGCAATCTCCATGGCTGTTGGTATCAGCTGGTCATCGGGAACAACCTGGGTTACAAGGCCCATGTTTAACGCCTCCTGCGCGTCAAAAGTACGGGCAGTTAGGCAGAGCTCCATGGCACGGCCCAAACCTACTATCCGGGGAAGCATGTAGGGGCTGGCAAATTCAGGAACAACCCCAAGATGTGTAAAGCGAAAACTCATCTTGGCGCTTTCGGCGGCGATCCGAATATCGCACATGAGCGTAATGGTTATCCCCATGCCAACAGCAGCCCCGTTAATAGCCGCAATTATGGGTTTTTTAAACTCATGCATAAGGGTAATCTGTTGCCCCGCCCCTCCCTGGGATAATGAGGATTCAAAGCTTTTAGTTCCCTCACTGAAGGATTTTAAGTCTGTTCCTGAGCTGAAGGCGGGCGGCGTTCCGGTTAAAATAACCACACGGATGGTATCGTCTTCGTTGACCTTCCTCAAAACCTCCAGGTATTCCTCGTGCATTTGCCGGTTCCAGGCGTTGCGGACCTCCGGGCGGTTCATGGTCAGTACCAAAATCGAATCTTTAACGTCATAAAGAAAACACTTTAAATTCACAGTTACCACTCCTTGCAATGTAAATAAATTATATACACGTTACAGCTGCAAAATCGATACCATATTTGAGAATGCATAAAATTTAATTAATAACCGGTCGGCCAGTTGGCCAGCAACCGCTGGCTCTTGGACCCGTTTTTAAGGCAGGCATATTCCAAGGTCTGGCACAAAAACTTACGCGTCAAACTAACAAGTATGGCAGCACATTAAGATTCAGACTGAAAAGCGCCGCCCTAGCCTTACAGTAGACCGCTAAATCTTCGATCCCAAATTGCAGCCACTACTCCGGTGACCTGGTTTTTTATTTGTCTTTTTCGTTGTTTTTCATTTCACAGTATATCCCATTTCCCGTCAGACCCGATCTAAAACACTTATTATCCGACTTACATTCCGCTCTACGGCGATCCCCAGATTTCCACCGGTTAATCAAATTAGGTTCCCTGATAAATGGGCGACTCATAGAGATGTAATCCGCTACTCCATCTTCCACTAAGCACTCGGCTACTTGAAAGGATCGTATACCGCCGACCAGGATTAGCGGAATATCGATTGCATTTTTGAAATAACGAGCCTCTTCCCTGAAATAGGCTTCTTCTTCCTCAGATTTTATTCCGGGTCGGCTGGGAGACATTTTGCCGCCTGTGAGCAGACCACCGCTCAATTCAATTGCGTCGAGACCTACATCAGCAAGCATACGTCCAACCTGAAGTGAGTCGTCCAGACTTAGCCCGTTCTCTACAAAATCCTTACAGTTCAGTTTGATCAATACCGGGTAGTCTTCGCCTACGGCTTCCCTGACGGCTTGGTACACCTCGATAAGAATTCGTGATCGATTATGGATATCTCCTCCGTATTCATCCTGACGCCGGTTAAATACCGGGGAGAGGAACTGGCTGAGCAGATATCCGTGAGCGGAGTGAATTTGAACCCCATCAAAACCAGCAGCTTTAGCCCTCCGTGCTCCATCGGCAAAGGCAGTAACTAACTCCCGTATATCCTGATCTGTTATTTCGTGGCACGGCATTTTGCCTGGTTCCTCATAATCCGAAACAACCAGCGGTGTTTGGCCGGTTAATTTTTCGGGCGCAAATTTTCCGGCATGGGAAAGTTGCATTACGATCTTGCCGCCATAGGCATGGACAGCTGCAGTCATTTCCTGAAGCCCAGGAATGAGTTCATCTTTATAAATGCCAAGCTGCCAGGGGCTCGCCTGGCCCTCCGGTCGGACATAGGCATGACTACTGATAATTAATCCCACGCCGCCTCTGGCAAGATCGACCATTGTTGCAATCAGTTTCGGGGTAACGGCTCCGTCATTGGTCGCCATTCCTTCCCACGTCGCCGATCGAACGAAACGATTCGACAATACCATACCGTTTATTTCTGTACGCTCAAACATTTTGCTCATTTTTATCCTCCTCGTATTTTGTGAAGACTACCCATTTGTCACCGGCAAATTTTTTCACAGTTTTTTGTATAAAAAGGATCATCAGTGTAAAATCGAAATTATTCCTTCTTGTTAAAAAATTATCAAATGGTAGGGCTTATTGCAAGGGTATGCCTTAAGTGACATACACCATAAGCCACGCCCTTTTGTTCAGAAATACCTTAAAGTTTTCCTTGATGGCAGTTACTGTATTTTCTAGCCTACTCTGATCGCATATACCCTTATTAAAGGTTCCTCATGAAGGCTAATCTGTATTTCCTTGGACACCTTCATCTCAATTGGTATAGTGGATGGTGAAAATAGCTAGGTGAGTGGGGAGGCTGCCGGTAGTGATCGGACAGAAGGAGCCCGTAGGGCGACTGAAGTCCGATCACTACCAAACTGCTTGACTTGAGTTGTCGTCTTCCCGCATCCTGGTAGAGGGGTGATGCTTCATGGGCCGTCCCAAGTCCTACCGGGAGAAGGTTTTTGCCCATGTCCAGTCCATCTCGGCTAAATCCCGATTTGCCTGGCTGGTATCAGAAAACCGGGAACGCTTCGGTCTTTCTAATGCCGAGACGGAGCTGCTGGCCCAGCGGGCTGACCGCTTCCTGATAGCCGCTGCTTCGGGTCCGGCGGATGAGCAGGTGGTGGTGGAACTACCTGCCCGGAATTGCCACCGCCGGGGACATAGTACCAGTATTGTTTGTGTGGTACTGTCACTTTTCACCCATGACGACCTCATGCTCTACCAGCGGGATGGGCTGGAGGGGCTGCAAAACGCTAGGCTGGTCCGATTCATCGAGGAGGCATACTTCCAGGGCGCCCACTTTCCCCTGTCTACCTTGTCTCTCTTTACCAACCGGGTGGCCAAATCCAACCGGCAGCGGCTGCTCCTCCTGTGGGAGGCGGGGGTGCGCCTGCCGGTAGCCGGTCAGAGCCGGCGTTACCGGGACAGGATGGTACACTTCCGTGCCACCTACGCTCTAAGCGTTACCTGTCAGAGATACCGGCAGAGGTGCTATGCCGGGAACTGTGGTACTCTCCGGTGGCCTGGCATAACCTCTCCCTGGACTTTGTGGCCCTGGGGGAACTGTGCCGGCAGGGAGTGGCTTTGAAGGACGCCGCCCGGCGACTGGACCTCCCACCTGAACTAGCTGATGAGTGGCTGGCCCTTTGGCAGGCAGCTACTAAAGCTGGTAATCCGGTGTTACAACGCCTGGCCGACCGGGGGATGCCCGCCCCCCTTATCCGCCAGGCCATGCGGTGTTCCATGAAGCTGGTGGAGACCCATTTGGCCCTCTACCAGGAGTATAACCGGCCCGAGTATGCCTGGCGATTGGAGTTGATCAGAAACGTATTCCACCGTACCGAGGGGGCCAAAAAAATCGCCCAAAGTAACAGTTTCTGGTATAAATGGATGCATATCAACCAAAGGAGGCGATGCTGTTACGGGTACGAAGGGGTATTCACCTTACCTGCCCTTCGTGAGAAGAACCTTGTTAACGCCCAGAGATCCTTGTTGCGGGAACGGTTCGACTTCGGGCGGGAGTCCTGGCTTGCTGAACGCCTGGTAGCTGACTTCAACACCCAAATGGAGGCCTTTGAGGCCACAACCGGTATCCGAAGGGTGCAACCGGGAGAGGTGCTGGTCTCTTACCGTGGAGAAAAGGTAACCCTGCCTCTCCTGATACCCAAGGGGGCGGCAGACCTGGTGGCCGGCAAACGGTATGCGGAAGTCTCCCGCCAAATGCAGCAGACAGTCCTTTCGCTTTTGCGAGCCGTAGACCCCGGTGCCACTATGCAAGATGTCTACCGCCTAATGGCTCAACGTCAACTTTTACCCAGACGGGGTGCCAAGGGTAGCAGGTCGTCCGCAGACGTCCAACGGACTCCTGAAAACGCTCCTCGGGGTGAGATTAACCCCAACCTGTTAGGATGCCATCCCCTGGTGCGTACCGACGTGGAAGGGTTCGTGCTGCCGGAAGTAAAAGACAGCCTCCTGCGGTTCATGTGCCGGGAAGAAAGGAGGCTGAAAAGCTATGCGCCGCGAGCCATGCCGGCCACGATAACGGCAATAATCAAGGGATTCTCGCCTTAAGCATGGAGAGAATCCCTTACTTTAGCGGAGTGGTGATTGGTTTGGTTCGGACTTCAGCCTATTTTTTCCTCGGTGCCATGCCGGCGATGGCCCTGACGATGTCCTTCTTGGACTCGATGTCGTACTGGGTGGTGATGGCGATCTGCTCCATAATGGGGGAGCCGCCGCCGTGGTACGCGCCGTACAGCATGGAGCCGGCGGAGCCGGAGAGGCCGAAATCGATGAAAGTCAGCCAGAACTTGATTTGCTCCTCGATGGGGATCTTCGGGTTCCGGTTGAGGTACTTTTCCAACAGCGCTTTGGTTTCGGGGTTGGTCAGGTCTTTTTCGTAAGGGAAGGTGGCGGGCAGGCCGCCGGCGATGTTGCACAGGATCTCCGACTCGCGGAACACGGCCTCGCCGGTCAGGCACCTTCCCACGTTGGCATAGATGGAGTGTGGGATATAGTTACCGGGGCCATAGGGCACAAAGCCCACGCCGGGCATGTAGACTTCGGGCTTACCCAGGTCGGATGCCGTGTACCCGGCCGCGTATCCCAGTTCTCCGGTCATGATCAGTTCGGCCAGCATTTCGCGCACGTGCGGGGCCTTTTCAATACCATTGATTTCCGCAGCCAGGGCAGCCAAACCGATAACAAAGTCCAGCATGGCCGGCTTGCAGCCGGAGTAAGAATGGCGGTGGAACAGGGCGAATAGCAGGGCCGCTACGCTCCCGTGCAGGGTTTCCCCGCACAGGAACACGCGCTCCCAAGGAACGAAGCAGTCGTCAAAGATGACATAAGAGTCTGTGTAGCCGGTTTCAATTCCCCTTTGGAAGTGGTCCCGCTTGCGGAGGTTGTGGAAATGAACAACCTGCTTTACACCTTCGTAGTCGGCAGGAACCGCAAAGCACACCGCATAAGCTTCTTCACCTTTTCTCAGGGCTCGAGTTGGCACTACCAGTATTTCGTCGGAAATGGAGGCTTCAGAGATGTGAACCTTGGAGCCGCGCACAATGATGCCGTCGCTCCGCTCTTCCACCACGTGCACGTACATGTCGGGGTCCGTCTGCTCGGATGGCCGCTTCATGCGCTCGCCCTTAACATCGGTCTGCGCGCAGCAGGCTACCAGGTCTTCGGTCTGGAAACGTTTCAGCCATTTCAACCAGTTGTCATGGTAGGCAGTCTTGGCCTGGGGGGACTTTTGCGCCTCGTAAGAAACCGTATGGATCGCGTTGGCAGCATCAATGCCCATACACCGCTGGATGCACTGCCCGACCTTGTTGCACAGATACCGGGTCATGTCTTGCTTTTTATGCAGGTCTTCCGTGCTCTGGTGGATGTGGTTGAAGCGGTTGATGGTTTCCCCAGTGAGGTGGGACGTCGCGGTGCAAAGGTCCTTGCTTTTCGGGTCCCAGGCCGCGTCAAAGGTCAAGCCCATGACGTTGATAGCGCCCTGCTGGCGCTCATCCAGCCTGTCGATCTTTTCGCCGTTGCAGTAGAGGTTGCGGTTCATCTTGCCCAACCTCTCGATGTACTGTTCTCTTGTTCTCATGCTCAATCCCCTTTCACTTTGGAGTCGCTTTTTAGCCCGCATATATGGGCCTGTGCATAATAAAAGCGCCTAACTTTCGGGACAGGAAGAAAAAAGGGTTCTCTCTTTTCAACAGGCTTTGTTTTAAACCTTGTAAACCATCCATCACCCCCAAGCTTAAAATTTAAGAGAATGCATGTATACCCCTGTCTCTCCAGCGGGTCAACAAACTCCCCGGGCACCAGATTTAGTGTTCATGTTAATTCAGTAACCAATCGCAATATTTGTGCCAACCTGACGCAGCCGGTTAAAGTCCGCCTACAGGGGATGAATAAAGGGCTAGAAAAGACATTAATTTGCTCCGAGGGTATAGGGAAAAAGACTTTTACTTTCACCGTGCCGGGCATGTTCAAAATATGAACTGGTAACAGAGGATGCAGGTAATTACTTCTGCATGATCATTAATGCACTAATTAATCTGAATTACTGTCTTTAATCCCTTTCTTTCCCTGATTAACTCGTTGAACGCCGCCGGTGCCTCCTCCAGGGAGACCACAGCGGTGATTAATGATTGATAGTCACCGGGGTTTTGGCTGATCAGCTCCAGGGCCGCATCCAATTCGTTGATGAACCCAAAAGAGCCCCTGATCTGTATTTCCTTTATCGCGACCCTGTTAAACTCCACCTCAACCGGGTGCTGCTGGATACTGGCCACCACTACCCTGCCCCTGGGACGGACCGATTTCAACGCCATATTCAAAGCATCCGGTACACTGGCACATTCCAGCGCCAGGTCTATTCCCGGTGCGGTGTTTTTCCTGATAGCGCGCAAGCTGTCCCGTCCAGGAGGCAGAACACGGGATACCCCTATTTCAAGCGCCATTTCCTGGCGCTGCGGAATGCTTTCAACAGCCCAAGTTTCGGCTGCTACGGCAACTAAGCCAATTTGAGGCACAACATCCCAATGGGACCCGTGCCGATTACCAGGACTTTTTTACTTACCCGGAGGTCGCCCTGGTACACGGCATGCAAGGCCACGGCCAGCGGCTCAGCCAGAGTGCCGCTTAATGAATAAGGTGCCAGGTACTTAACTTATTAACTTATTGTTAACTGCCTGGTACTAATTTCCCATTTCTCGATATAGGAATTCACAAACGGCAACTTCCATTCCGGATTGCCAGACATTTTTCCATACTCCTTAAAAACATTTCACCACCTTTATATGTTTATTCCACAATTGTTTTGCTTTCGCAGCTTGTATTTCAGCTACTTCCCATTTTCGGTTATTTATTGCCTGGTAAATATTTTTAAATTACGTGTAATAACTTTTGTTCCCTCAGCTAAAGAAATTATAGAAAATATTCCTGCGGCCAGCATTAAAAAAAACGGCCAGCGAAATGATATTTATGTATAGTCTCATTAAAAGGGGTAGATCCTTACATCCACCCTTAATGAATACCGGGTTCTGCTTGAAGATATCGTAACAAGGTTTGCTTCGAGAGCAGGACCTCGGTAAAAGAAACCAAATTGGCTGCCATTTGAAGTAATATCGCCGGCCACATGTGTGCCGTGCCCGTTGTCATCATACGGATTGTTTTTTTGATTGATTAGATCCTTAAAACCTACTATCCTGCCCGATAAATCAGGATGTTCATAAATACCGGTATCCAGCACTGCCACCACAATCCCGCTGCCGGTAATATCGCGCTCCCATAACGACATCGCCTGTACCGTGGGAGAAGCTACGTCAAGCACGGCCCTGACCTCGCGGTCGTACCAGATTTTTTTAACGTTATTGCTTAGAACCAGTGATTCCAAACTTTTAGCGTTGACCTTGGTGGAAAAAGAGTTAATCAACGGCAGTTCCCTGCGGATTGAACAACCGGCCGACGCTGCAATTTTTTCAATGGAAAAAAGATAATCTTCGGTGTTCTTTACCTGAACGATAACAGGCAGCTTGCGCCAACGCTGTTTGATATATTTAAACGGTTTTTGCATAAAGCAGGGCACGTACTTAAGCGGGCGATACCATTCCAAAGCAGCCTTTTTCAACACTGGACAAATTTTGTGGCCGTGGGAACGAATCCAACTTACCTCCTGGAAAACCATAACATTCACACCTTCTTCGATATAATCAATCCAACCCATAACAAATTTGTTATATCATAATATGAATAAACAGTTAAATGTTTCCATTGCATTGAGATTTTATTTATTTTGTTAGGAATAACAAAACCCGGGTTAAAAAACCCGGGATTTCTTGCCTGGCACCAAACGGCCAGACCGGCGGGGGAAAAGGAAAACCCCCGCCGGCACGGAACCGGAGGTGTTCTTTAACCATGTCATTACCTGCCCGAATTCATCCGGAGTCATTTTCTTTATTGGGCTTAAGAGTGCCAGCGCGAGCAAGTTAATAAGTTAAATGCTGGCATCATCTATTCAGTATGACACAGAGGCAAGTGCAAAAAGAAAACCCCCCGCCAGCGCGGGCGCAAGGCCGGGGGGTTTTTAATTATTAGTTTTGTACCTGATGCCCGGTGCCCACTTATAATAAGTTAATAAGTTAAGTGCCTGGCACCTAACTGTCCCACTTTCCTTCCTTCCTTAAGTCCTCCACTATCTTTTTAGCCAAGTCCATTAATGCAATTTTGTCAACCTTTCCGGTTCGCGAAAGCGGCCAGGGCTTGTCTTGCGGCCAAATCACCACGTGCTGGGGCCGCTTATACGAAGCGATGTCCCGGCAGTGGGCTGTTATTTCTTCTTCCGTAAGCACCTCTCCCGGCTTGGGCTGGACAAAGGCAATTATCCCCTCGTCGAACAGGCGGTGGGGTGCGCCCACCACTTCGGCAAGCGCCACCTTCGGGTGAGTTCCTATATGGCCCGCCACTTCATCGGGAAAAACGTTATAACCTTTTTGCTTAACCATAAATTTGCGCCTGCCGGCCAGGTAAAGCGCCCGGTATGTTCCCATATCCTTAAAGTAACCCATATCTCCCGTGTAAAGAATTCCCTCTTTAGAAATTGCTTTGGCGGTCTCCTCGGGCTGTTCGTAGTAACCCAAAAAAACTATGGGCGGGTGGTAGCATATTTCGCCGATTTCCCCGTCGGGCAGTTCTTCGCCGGCCGTGCCGTCCTCGTTCATGGGTTTACGTACGCTGACCTGCGCCACATCCGGAAAAGCGCAGCCGACCTGCCCGGCCATTTCTTCAGCGCTGATTCCCCGCGGCGTAAAAGTGGCAAAGCCGGCGTTTTCCGTCATTCCCAAGCCGGTCCCGAAGTAAGGGGCCATTTTCGACAGCTCCCGAAGAAATTGGACGTCTACGGAAGCGCCTGCATAAAGGGCAAATTTTAAGCTGCTTAGGTCGTAATCCTTATAATCGGGCAGGCTCCAGATCATCCGGTATTGGGTCGGAATCATGCCCAAAACAGTTGCTTTCCACTTTTGAACGGCGTCCAGAGTCATGCGGGGATCGAAGATGCGCAGCAAAATAGCCGTCCCCCCGGCGTAAAAAGTTGTCATCGGCCCTTCGCTGGTGCCGGCAACATGGCTGCAGGGCATATTACAAACCAGTTTCATCTCCTCGCCCCTCAAGCCTATCCCCCTAGCTAAAACCTCGTTTTGTACGATAATATTCTCATGGCACAGCACGGCCGGCTTCGGCTCGCCGGTAGTGCCGGTGGTGAAGATAATAAGGGCGGCGGTGCGTGTATTCAGCTTAGAGTATGTATCTGCCAACAAAGCAGTTAACTGGTTGTTGTTCTTTAATGCAGCAAGCCTGGTGCTGTCAAACTCTTCCGCAAAACTAACAGCGCCCGCCAAGATGTCTCCCTGCTGGGGAGCCGGGGACAGCTGCACCAGGTGTTCCACGTAGGCGCAGTTTTGCTGAATCGCCCGGCCCACCTCGCGAAAATCGCGGACCGGGGTATTCCCGTGGAAGAAAAAGGCCTTCGGCTTGATTTTATCCAGATCCCTCACTACCTCCGCTTCCTTTAAGCGGACGTCGAGGGGGGCTATGATGGCGCCAACCTTAAAACAGGCGTACATCAAGGCCAGGTGTTCAGGGAACAGCAGCAGCATGGTGGCTACCCGGTCACCCTTGCGAATGCCCATCTCCAATAGTTTTAACGCAAAAAGATCGATCATGGCATTAAACTGGCTGTAAGTTACAGTTCTTCCGTCTTCGTGCTGGATCATCACTGCGCGTTCAGGAGCATCTGCAGCCCATTTTTCGATGTAGGAATTCACCAACGGTAACTTCCATTCCGGGTTGCTGGACATTTTTCTCAGCCTCCTTAAACATTTTGTTGTCAAAAGCCCAGCCTTGCATAACCCTTGCTGATGGCTTCCTGCCCTTGTCCATTAAGTACCCTGAAAAATAATTCCCGACCTTCACCAGCTGTGCGGCGATTTAGCAATTGGATTTTAATTATACTGCCCGGGAAGACCATGCCGGTAAAACGACCGGAAAGAACTTTTAACCTGGCCGGGTCTCCGCCTGCCTCGCGGTTAATCAACTCCCGTACCGCGTGGGCCATGGTGGCGGTTCCCTGGTAGATAATTCCCGGCAAGCCAACGGAAGCGGCAAATTTAGGAGACGTATGGATGGCGAAAACAATGTTTGTACAACCGTCATATATGTAAGGAGCGGCTTTGCTTATGGGGACTTCCGCTTCCCAAAGGGGAGATGGGGCCGTCTCTAAATGCGGAACGGCGGGCATGCTGCCGGCACCTGCTGCATCATCGCACAGTACCCCCCGGAGCAGCGCGCCGGTATATTCGGTAAAAACCGGCAGACCTGCATGGTTATAAACCATCAACTTGACCATAAACAGCGTGCCGGACTTATGGGGAACTACCGCCGCCACTTCTCCTTTAACCGTTAACCGGTCTCCCGGGAGTATGGGGCGAAAGAATTCTATATGCTCAGCGTAATGGACCATCGTATGAAACAGTTCGCGGGGATAAGGTGTCTCCAGGTATTCGTTTATGCTCTCCAAAACGGGCCAGGTTACCGCCGCGGCAAACATCGGCGGGGCAACAATCCCGCTTTCTCCCGTGTCGTCCATGTAACGCGGGTTCAGGTCATTTACGGAAGCGGCGTAATTCGTGGTTTGGCGCCAGGTTACCTCAGTGGTAAATTCTTTCATTTTCGAGCCCACAATGGCTGTGCTAATTTTCATTTTTACATTACCTCCTACCGGTGCCAGGCACTTAACTTATTAACTTTTTATTTCGTCAATACAGCGTCTCCGCCTTGCCGGTGAAGGGATAACGGCCGGGGTTCACCTTTCGGCAAGAAATGCCAGCGGGCTATATTATCCTTTTGCTGCATAGGGGTACTTTTATGGTGCACCCTATAAGTTTGTTTTTTGCAGAAGCTTATGGGCAGCGGTTGCGGAAATGCATATATTTTCCCCGATTTCCCGGAAAGTATATCCATGCTCCAGTGCCTTTGCCACGTAAGCGGCTTTAAACTTTGCCAGGGCCCTCTTCCGCGATCCGTTTTTTACCTGCTTAAACGCTTCCATGTCCAAGCCTGTCTCCATAAGGATTTCGTCCAGGCGCTTCCTGGGCTGCATGGCCTGCCTGGGCTCCACCTGCATAGCAAATGATTCATCCCCGATAAAAGTCATGTTCTCCCAGTCTTTGTCATCATCGTTTTCCATAAAAGCTGCGTATTCCCTTAAAGCTACCCGGTAATCACTGCCCAGCATATCCAGCAATAACTCGGTATTAATAAAGTCGTTTTCCCTGCCCCGGTAGGCACCGTCACTGCTCCACTTGTACTCGGCCGGGCTTGCGCATATTTTCGCCCTGACCGGGTTGCGGTGTATGTAGCGCACAACCGACAATAAATACCGCTCACTTTCAATGGGAACGGCCTTATACCTGCTTTCAAATACGTGGCCGGTTCTACCCTGTTCCTTGTTATAGCGACGGCTGAAGTTGGTATTAACCTTGTGCATAACTTTGCTGAGCGGCTCTTTGTTGGTGCGCAGGGCTAGGTGGTAGTGATTGCCCATCACCACGTAAGCGAACATTTCCACACCGTCGAACCGAACTGTCTTTTTAAGCTGCTGGATGATAAATTCTTTATATTCCGGCTTAATAAATATGTATTCCCGGTTGTTGCCCCGCTGTATCACGTGGTATATGGCCCCCTGGTATTCCAACCTTGGCCTTCTTCCCAAAAAAAAACACCTCCTGCCGGTTATTACCATAATACCAGGAGGTTTCTCTTTAGTCAACAATAAGTTAATAAGTTAAGTGCCTGGCACCCGTTTTCCGCTCCACGAATCACTCCACCGGGCCTGAATGGTTATTTTTGCCTGTTCACTGCAGAATCTAAATTATGCAGTGAGTTTTGCCGCCGGGAAAATATGACCGTTTCTAGTCAGGCATGGACCCCCGTGTCCGTAAGGCGGGCGGCTGTTCTTTTGCAGTGAGTTTCCGCAAAGTTTTGCAGTGAGCGTAGGGAACTGGGCGCCGCCTGCGCCCGGGTATCCTGGCCCCGGTAGCCGGCGGGGAAAAGAAAACCTCCCGCCAGCATAATGCCGGGGGAGGTTCCAACTCAATAAGTTAATAAGTTAAGTGCCTGGCACGGTCTATTCCGTTAACTATCACTGTAAAGCTTAAACCAGATTCCCCCACTACCATCATAATCTCTTCCAAAAGTAAGTAAAGGCCTGTTATCAGTTATTTTTACAAGGAAAGATGCCCAACCTTCATGGGTGCCTCCCGGGTAAAGTGAACAATCCAAATCAGGTTCAGGATCTACTACGCTAGCATAATCATAATCAACACCATCTCCAGAAACAGCTGTAAAATCTATATTACCATTGATATAAATATGTGTATCGGCACTAGGTCCCGCAAGATATTTAAAGCGAATTTTAGCCAGCACATACTCATAACCGACGGGGGGAGGATCGTTAAACATATTTGCCTCTTGCAACAATTGCCATGCTTTTTCTCCTCTAATAACCTGAACCAAAGTTATATACGCTTTGTGTTCTCCTTTATAATTCTCCCATTCTGCCAAAAGGGTCGTCCCAATTGACGCGGGGCTTAACCTAGAGTATCCTACGTCTTCTATTGGCTCATTTGGACCTGTACATTGTTCAACCACGATTAAATCGATTTTGTATGGATCTTTCAACTCACTTCCTGAATCACTCAAAAGGCCGCTGTCAATTAGCATCTGATATGTGTTGCCAACCATAAGATTTTGGTTTGGCTCTAACCAAAAAACTGAATACGCTTGCGTTTCACCAACACTAGCATCGCCAATAAAGTGAACATCAATTGGGATTTCGTTTTGGTTACTATCTAAAATATGGAAGTAGTCAGCCAAGTCACTGGTTAACTTTACACTTTGATTAAAAACGACCTGTATTTTTTGTTCTGGGGTTACCTGAATAGTCCCTGCGCTCGGTGGCGTATTACCGGCCGTTCCCGAAACCCGGATACTATAAGGGCTGTTTGACCAATGATTATTATACTCGTAAATATAAATATAATAATCACCTGGGCTGGCCTCAAATTTTATTGATTCTCCCTCACCCATATATCCGGAATCCAACCTTTCCTCCCATACGATTTGCCCGTTCTCATATTTATCTATCCAAGCAACAATATCAATGTTATCAGGAACTTCAATCTCGATAATTATTTCATCATTCTGGTCGACCCCAAATTGGAACCAGTCGTCATCCATTGGAAGGTCGACATATTCTGGATAGGTTTTATCCATGTCAATTTTTTTAGCGTCGCTTCGTTTATTTCCGGCATCTGCAGTCAAGTCTGGTAGGGATTTTGTTAAAGCCGAAAAGGCATCTACCCCCCCATACCCGTAATAAGGATCCCATTCACCCTCTACAGAAGGTGGCATAAAAGCTGAGCTTTCAATCAACCACTGAACTTCATCAGGTGATAAATTCGGGTTATGTGCTAAAATTAACGATGCGATGCCGCTTAAAATGGGAGCAGAACAGGATGTTCCATCAGCTTTATTATATCCTCCGCCTAATACAGTACTCAATATATTAACCCCGGGAGATACTACGTTAAGCCGATTGCCGTAGTTGGAAAAATCAGCAACGTTATCATTCTCATCGGTAGCACCAACACTTATTACTGGCATATATTCCGCGGGATAGCAAATACCTGAACCTTCATTGCCTGAAGAAGCTACCAATATTATTCCATTTTGATAGGCTTCCCATATAGCTTCAATTTCGCTAGTACTACTTGAGGATCCTCCAAAGCTCATATTAATAATGTCCGCACCCGATAAAATTGCATAGTAGATGCCGCTTACAATGGCATCTATAGAAAATCCTTTGGGACCACCAACTTTTATCGGCAGAATTTTGCATTTCCAATCAACGCCAGATATACCAATCAAATTATTTGTGGCTGCTGCTATAATGCCCGCGACAAATGTACCGTGGCCGTCATCGTCTGTTGGATCGTCATCCCAATTGTAATAGTCATATCCATTTAATAGCCGGCCCTGAAGGTCGGGATGGCTGAAATCAACACCTGTATCTAAAACAGCTATTATAACTTCTGAGCTACCTGTACTTATATCCCACGCCGATGGCAATTGTATTTTTTGTAAAGCCCACTGGTTATTAAATTGCTTATCATTTGGGATTATCGATTTTTCAACTATGAAATTAGGCTCGGCATATACTATCTGTTTATTGCTGTTTAATTCATTTAACTTGCTCAGGTAATCAATATCGTCGGGAACTCTAACAATCAATATTTCTTGCTTTTTTAAAACGTCAGGGGTATTAACCTGCTCGCATTCTATACTTTCCATATCCAGTGCCCCAATATTTTTGCACTTGATGAGTATTTGTCTATCTTTAACTTTACTTAGATCTATGGTGTTATATTCTGCTTTTTTTATAAGACCTTCTTTGTTATAATACATCTTGCGCTCATTAACATTTGCTTGGGCTGAATCACTAAAAATAAACAAAATAATAAAAACAAATGTGACTATAAGCAACATATTTTTAATGCAAATTGATTTTCTTGTCATTTTTTAACTTTCAACCCTCCTCTATAAATTATTTTTTATAACTGATTAACTATTTACCACCTCCCAGACGTTTTATGTGATTGTCAAAGATTGTCTAAAATGCAATATTTCGTGTCGAATACCCCAAAACATACTAAGACCCGCACTTTTTCTTACAATGCGGGTATATTGTTTTGTTTTTTCTGCATCTGTTTTATAAATCCTTCTGTTTCCGCAGCATTTTCCGTTGCGATAAGGTTGAGCCGGTGACCACCGGCAATATTTACTGTAAAAATAGTAATTTACTGCAACACTTGTGGTTCGCAGATGGTTTACCATGCCTGTTATAAAGTGCAATACAAATCACCCTACAAACCGAAATCGTCATACTTCGCTTCAAATGCAAGCAATGTAACGTAACGCATGCACTAAAGCAGGAATTTCTGGCATCACGTCACCAATACGACACCTTCGAACGTCAAGCCTTCGTACTGCAATATACCTACGCTTATAAATCAGAATGCACCTTATGAAAACTATCCGTGAAATTATAGAAATGCTGGAACTGTCGGGAGAAGTTTCTCCCGGCAGCGTAAAACACTCCACCCTGTCCCGACTGGTGGCCCGGCACACCGGCCAGCTGCGGGCTCCATCTCCGGGCAAAACATTCCGCCGGTACCAGAAGGAAAACATCAATGACACCTGGCAATCAGACGTCAAGCACTGTATTTATCTACTGGCAGCAGGATGGGGTTTTGACCACCCTGGACCTGGAATGGCTTCTGGGTATTTCCCCAAGCCTCATCAGGCAGCTTCTGGAGGCCTATCACGAACGCTTCGGTGTCCTCCTGCCCACGGCCGGGACGGTGTTGGACATGGGTCGCACTCTTACCCACAAGGCCTTGGTGGTGGAGATGGCCCTGGAGGGCTTAACCACCCAGGAGATCGCCCGGCGGATTTACCACACCCCGGAGGCCGTAGATAATTACCTGCGGCTGTTTGACCGGGTTCTGCTCTTGCGCTACTACCGTGTTCCCGTTTCGGCCATGATGAGGATTACCGGCCACAGTAAGGGGTTACTGGAGGAGCACCTGGCCCTGGTGGAAAAGCACTTTCCCGATGAAGAATCCCTGGTCAGTTACATCGGTAACAGGGGTATCAAGTTGGAAAAGAGCAGTTAGGGAGTATTGGGGTTATCCGTATTTTCCCTAACCGGGAGTCGGTAGTCCGTTTGATAGGTGCCCTACTCATGGAACTTGATGATAAGTGGACATCCGGCAAAAAGTACCTGGATATGACCGAATACTTACAGTGGCAAAAAGAGCAAAAACAGACCTGTGATCGAAACAATGTTGTGCATATCAGATAAAACTTAAAATGCCAATATATTTACCCTTGAACACCGCTTGATAACCCTTACCAGCGAAGCCAGGCGACTGTCAAGGGTCCGCGAAGCGGAGGCGTAGCCTTTACCCTTGACTGGCGACTGGCGAGCTGGATAGTTTAAGCGGCGGTGTTCAAGTTGATAAAAACTAACTGAGGAATTTTACACACAATTTGGGACTTGATCTTCGAACTTCATAATTATATCATTTTGGAAGCAACATTATTAATTATTTTTACAAAGTGGTTGCTCTTTTTTCTCTCTACCCTTATTATAAATTGATAGCTCGTAAAATTTATGCCCAATTAAAACTGGGCTTACTAAGCGCAAAGCCGGTTATTGCTTGAAGGATATGTTCAATCTTTAAACCTGAGATGTTCAATTTGGTAATACGCTTTTGTGTTAAACTCCACGTTTGATAGTTCCAATGCCGAAGGCATTGGGTAACCTGTAAGATAATAAGATAATTAGAAATGACCGGGTACCAAGCTGCAAGAGGCTAAAAAGTTTTTTAAAATAGCTAATATTTTCACCTTTCTGAAAAATAATTAATTTTTAGGTCACTGGCAGCATATTTGCAGGTATTTTCTTTTAGAATTTTTTAATGATGAGAAAAGATGTTATCTATAAATAAAGTTATTATTACCGCAGCTATTACAGGCAGCATTCATACCCCAACCATGTCACCGTACATGCCAAAAATGCTGAGCAGATAGAAAAAGTTGTGCGCATAACCCAGGAGTTGGGTACGGACCAGCCACCCAAAATGAAGCCAGGCAAATACTTGGTTTAAAAGAATTGAGCAAAGTAAAATTTTAAAGTTTAAAAGTTTATATGTTAAGTTTGTTAAATTGAGGAGATAAGGAGTGACCTGTGATTTGCAATTAGAAGATATTAAGAAAATTGGAGTTGTTGGAGCTGGAATCATGGGCCACGGAATAGCCCAAACATTTGCCCTTGCCGGTTACCCGGTAGTTTTATGCGACATATCCAGGGACATCTTGTCCCGCGCAATGGAACAGATCAACAGAAACCTTTCCCTTTTTGAGGAAATGAAATTGATTAAGCCCGGGGAAGGTGCAGCAGCCTTAAACAGAATCAGTACGGAAGTAGACCTTGGTGCCGTTGGTGGATGTGATTTTGTAACAGAAGCGGTTCCTGAAATTATGGATTTAAAGAAAGAATTGTTCAAGAAGCTTGACAACTTGACTCTGCCCCACGCCATATTAGCTTCCAATACATCGGCCCTTAGCGGCACAGCTATGGCCGAAGTTACTAGAAAGCCTCACAAAGTAGTGGTAACCCACTGGTTCAACCCGCCCCATATTGTCCCCCTGGTAGAGGTGGTCAAAGGGAACTGGACATCCGAGGAAACCTTGAGCTTGGCCAGAGATTTAATGCAAAGGATCGGCAAGCAGCCGGTGGTAATTAAGAAAGAAGTACCGGGTTTTGTAGCCAACCGCATCCAGGGGGCGATCATGCGAGAAGCTTTAAATCTTCTAGCCCGGGGGATAGCTAACGTTGAAGAGATTGATCTTGCCATCAAGGCAGGCCCAGGGTTTCGGTTGGCCTCTATGGGGATTTTTGAAATTGCCGACCACGGGGGGCTGGATACCTGGGCAAGGGCCTCAGCTGCCACATCAGGCAAATCTCCTGCTACACGGGTGCTTGAAGAGAAGCTTGCCCGGGGGGAATTGGGAGTTAAATCGGGAAAAGGTTTTTATGACTATAAAGGCAAGGAGATAAATGAAATAATAACAAAACGTGACCGGAAATTAATCACAAGGTTAAAAGAAATGAAACGTTAAATCTGCAAGTCATGATTAGCCCACTTTGAAAATGGGTGATACCATGCAAAAAGAAATTATGCAACTCGATAAAGAGCAAATCTTTAAATTGTTACTGAAAATAATAATAGACACTAACGTTTGGGCCTTTCGCTTAGAGGAAGAGCTTAGCAAGTATGACAAAACGAAAGCTAAAAAGCTAAGCTTAGAATTACATCATGAATTTGGGTTAAGACAGGCCCGTGGGCTAAAAAAGATGGGATTAATAACCAACACTGGGCTTGAAGCGGTTGAGCAAGCGTTATCTTACTCACATTGGGCTGTGCTTGAAGATTTGCGCATAGAAAGGCTGAATGGTAATACTTTAAGATTTGGTACTGTAGATTGTTCCAACAAAAGAGCCATGGACAAAGCGGGCAAAAAGTTAGATTGTAAGGATACAGGGCTGGCGATTAGGCAGAGTTTCCTGGAAGTAATAGAGCCTCGGGCTATGGTGAAACCAATTGTTGAACCTGCTGACAAAGATAAACAGGGCGCTAATTTTACGTGTTTATGGGAAGTTACACTAAGCTAATTAGCTCGAGAATTTACGAGAATTTAAACTTGGGGATTCAATTAAATGCTCATACAATTATACAATAACCCAGGAGGTGTCGGTTATGTGCCAATACTGCATGACTCACGGTTACGGTAAAACCTGGTACAAAAACGCCATGAACTACGCTAGGCAGATGTACAAACTAAAAAAGGGCAAGAGTTCCAAGGACTTGGGCAGGGACCCGGAAGGAGCAGCAGCACTGATCATCGCTGAGGCAGTAGAAGCCCGGGGTCTTAAACCGGAAGAATTTCCCCGGCTGCGCCACATGGCGAACAAGGTTGCCCAGGAGATGGTAGTAGGACAGGTGGTTACCCTGGAGGACGCCATGACCATGGTGGAACTGGCCTCTCCCATTGCCTTGATGGGGTGTATCTGCCGGAAGATTACCCGTGGCCGTCTGGAAGACAACGAAGACTCTTACACCTGCATGGGCCTGGGCATCGGCATGTTTAAATGGGACCGCTGGCCCGAGCGCTACAAAGGTGGAGTGCATTTTGTAACAGTGGAAGAAGCCAAGCAATGGCTGACCAAATGGCATAAGAAGGGGATGGTAGCTTCCCTAATGACCCACGGTACCCCATACATTGGCGGGCTGTGCATGTGTGATTACCCCGATTGCCTTGCTATTCGCTACCGTCTGGATTACGGTATCAACCAATTAATCAAAGGAGAATTCGTCGCCATAGTGGATTACGACAAATGTACCGGTTGCGGAACCTGCGTGGAACGGTGCCAGTTTGGAGCCATTAAGTTTGAAGTGACCATTGAAAAGACAAATATCGACCAGTTTCGCTGTTTCGGGTGCGGTGTCTGCCAGACCACGTGCCCCGCAGACGCCATTACCATGGTTGATCGTAAGACATTGCCCGGCTTGAAGGAGGTGTGGTAGTTATGGCGTTTGATTGGGAAGACCCCAGGCCTATCCCCAAAATGGAAGTAGACCACCAGAAATGTACCGTTCCCTTAACCTGCAAGAAATGCCTGGAACTTTGCCCCCAGGCGGTGTTTGCTCTGAACACCATCAAATACGTCAAATACGTGGAAAATGATATCAACGAACCGGGCGCTTATAAGGTAACGCCCAGGCATCGCGATAAATGTACCGGGTGCATGGAATGTGTCAAGGCATGCCCTAACGATGCCATAACCGTCCAATTCGAAGAGGGGGTTGCAAAGTGAGCGAGCGGCTGTCTTATGATCTCAACCTGGAAATGATTGATATCCTGGCCAGAGAATTCGATGTTCAGATACCAACCGGTAAGTTTGCAGAAGCGTTGAAATCGGGAAGGAAACCGGAGGAAGTGGCCAGGGAAGTTTTCAGATCCTATGGTGAAACATGGGCCAAGCGTACTCTAGAACTGGGGGAGAAGTACACGGATCAAACTTATGAAAACCTAAAGAAAGCAGCCAAAAGGGTAAAGACGTTGATCTTTCCCCATGTTCCCCAGCGCTTTATAGAAATAGGTTACCTGGCCACCCAGCCCTTTGAAACCCTGTCGGTGGAACAAAATAATCATTACGCCTTTATTTTCAAAGTGCCCGAGTGCGCCACCTATTCCGCCCTCAAGTACAAGTGTGGTGAAGAAGTGGCTAAATCTTTACCTTGCAAGGAAGCCTGCCTGGCTTTTAATGAGACTGTTTATAAGGAACTGAATTTGGATGCAAACCTGGAAATGACTGCAACTTTGCCGGAGGATGGTTTTTGCCGGTTTGTAGCCATCAACCCCAAAGCCAAGTAATGCATAACAAGT
>ENA-OSAF01000144-OSAF01000144.1-marine-sediment-metagenome-genome-assembly--contig:-NODE-144-length-27880-cov-23.436909_pt1 | contig 27880 bp, 26 predicted proteins | sample MGYA00237872_ERZ529318 | MGnify/ENA primary metagenome ERZ529318 (study PRJEB26369, sample SAMN03142813) | marine sediment metagenome | biome: marine; feature: borehole; material: sediment... | reverse complement strand
GCACGAGCCGTTCATTGAGGGGCTGGCCTTGTAAGAGGTCGGCCTACTCTATCACGATCACCGGGTCGCCTATTTTGCCCAAAACATGCGGGCGGCCAGTACCACCAGGACCAGCGCAAAAAATTTATTAAAAACCGTTTCCGGCACGTATTCCACCAGGCGGGACCCGATCTGGGCGCCGATTACGCCGCCGATGCCCAGCAGCGCGCCTAGGCGGTAATCGACATGGGCTAACTTATTGTGTGCAATAAGTGCCGATATGGAAATAATGAATATGGTTAAGAAGGACGTTCCAACCGCTTTTTCAGACGAGTAACCGGAAAGAACCAGAAGCGGAACGATCAGAAAACCGCCGCCCAAACCAGTAAAACTGGCTAACACGCCAACGAGCAATCCCAGTAACAACAAGGCTAGCGAAGAGATGATAACCAACCTCCCTTAGCAAATCAAGTAGTGTGGAGCTGCAGCTTTTTGCTACAGCGCTATCCTCCGAGTAGAAAGGCCAGCTAATTGGTGGCTTTAACCTCCATGGAGCCCGGCATGCGGATTTCCCGCACCGGGCTTTTCAGAAATTGGTTCACAGCATTGCATACATTTTCAAATCTGCCGTTACGGGAATAAAATAAGCAAGGGTAGCAATACCAACACCGGCACCGGCAAAGACAGCCGTTACCATCTGGTCCATGGCCGACCTTATTTCCCTTCGTTTTATAAAAAGCCATGCGACGCACAGCCCCAGCACTCCCCAGGGCACTACGTTTCTTCACGCCCGTGGCCGGCAGTACCTACCACTTCCATATCCTTTTCAAGCTCCAGTATGGTTTTCAAACCATCCCGCATCAGGGCCTGGTCATCGGCAATGAGGATCTTAATTTTTTCAAACTTAAACCGCTGGTTAGGTGACAGGGCTTCCTTCAATCCATCAGCCCGGCAAACATGCCGGGTAAACATAAAAATATGCCGCGGGTAGAACCGCGGCTTGGGGGCAAATTGGTAGAGCTTATGCACCGATGCTCTTGATTTCGTTGTCGTATATGTAATATAAGGCGCCGCAATTATAACAATTATAAGTGCCTATATGCCTTAATACGCGGTCCGAGTGGTCGCATGAACGGCAGGTAAATGTATTTACTTCGTAAAGCGACCCGCATACCAGCAAGAAGAACCCGGCCAAACCGGCTGCCGCACCGCTGATGGCACCGGCCAGGCCCCATGATGCGCCCGCTACCACTGCCGTCAGCCAGGCTGAAAAACCGGCAATTAACAGTATTGTTATGTAAGCCAAAATTCTTACAAAAATCAAAGTCACTTCCTGGTAGTTGTTTTTGATACGCGGACTGGCCATAATCCTCCCCCTCTCAAAACTATATAACTTTACATGACTTATAAATTTCGTCAAGAAATAAATTAATCCTTTTTTATAAAGAAATAAATTATATGTTTGTTTAATATTACGCGTGGCCGGCAATTGCGTGCGCAGGCACGCAAAAAAAAATGCCGCGGTTAAAATAAACCACGGCCTACCGGGTTACGCGCGGCAGTTTTTCGCTTACCCCTTGCGCTCAAGCAATTTTTTCAGTTCAAGTAATTGTTTTTCAAGTTTTTCCAGCTTTTGTACGGCCTGGCTTGGCGCGCATGTGCCGTATTGGGCACAGTTGCTGCAGGGATCGGCGTAAGCCATGGGGCATCCGATCATTGGCCTCCCTCCTTTCAATGGTAAATTACAAAAGCCCGGCACTGGTTTGACTTGAGGATCAAACCAGTGCCGGGCACCGTTGCCGCAGCATCGCCGTCGATGCAAACTTAATAAACTTTATATTAATTATACCAAAAACTACATTTGATTACAACCTTTTACTGATTAATGAATATAATACCTTGGCACTCGGGCGCTTACCATGCACAGCACTTCGTATGCTATGGTGCCAATCTTTTCTGCAATCTCCCAGGCGCTTACCTCCTCTTTATCTTGGCGCCCCATCAGCACCACTTCTTCTCCCGGCTCAACACCTGGTACGCCGCCCACGTCCACCATAAACTGATCCATGCAAACTCGGCCGATTACGGGCACCCTTTGGCCGCGAAGCAGAACTTGGCCGCGTGAGGAAAGCAGTCGGTTGTAACCATCGGCGTAGCCGGCCGGTATGGTGGCCACTTCGGTATCCGCCGGCACTACGTAAGTTATACCGTAACTTATGCCTGTGCCGGCAGGTACGCGTTTAACGTGCGCCACCCTGGCTTTTACGCACATGGCAGGTTTTAGGCTGACCCGTTCCGCCATCACTTCATGGGATGGCGGAATACCGTATATGGCAATGCCGGCCCGCACCAGGTCGAGGTGTGTTTCCGGCAAGTCAATCAATGCAGCGCTGTTGGCTGCGTGCCTGTACTGAAAAGTTAAACCGTTTTTGGCTAAGGCGGTGAGCAGGTCATTAAAACTGTACCACTGCTGCATGGCGTGCGTCTTATCTCGGCTATCCGCCGTGGCAAAATGGGTGTATATGCCTTCCACTTCGAGATGGGATAAGGAAACTATGGAAGTTATTTCGTTTACGGCTTTCTCGTAGTTAGGGCCGGTTCCGTAAGTACAAACGCCGAGTCGCCCCATTCCCGTATCCACCTTAATGTGGACTTTGGCCTTTTTGCCGAGTTGGGCCGCTAGAGAGGACAGCTGTTCGGCCATGAGCAGGCTGTATACCGTTTGGGTTAAATCGTAGTCAAGTAAAGTGCGGTAATCGTCAAGTACTGTGTAACCCAATATCAATATGGGAGCGTCGATTCCCGCTAGGCGTAACGCCACGCCTTCCTTAACGCGGGCTACGGCCAGACGGGTAGCCCCGTTTTCCAGGGCTACCCTCGCCACCTGATAGGCGCCGTGGCCGTACGCGTTGGCTTTAACTACTGCCATAAATTCGGCTGACGGGTTGGTGATTCTTTTGAGCTCTCTGATGTTGTGGGCGATGGCTTTTAAATCTACCTCGCACCAAACCGGGGCGCTGAATGTCATGGCCTCCCTCCGTTGCGGCGTGAATGCAATCTACGTGAATGCAATCTATTTTATAGAACTTGTTCCAGCGGAGTGTAGGGAATACCATGCGCATCAGCCACGGGACGGCAGGTCAGCTTGCCTTGCAGCGTATTAATTCCCTTGGCTAAGGCGGGGTTATCCTGGGCTGCTTGCCGGTATCCCTTGTCGGCCAACTGCACCACGTAGGGCAGCGTAGCGTTGGTCAGGGCAAATGTTGAAGTACGCGCCACCGCGCCGGGGATGTTGGCTACGGCATAGTGTACCACGCCGTGTTTAATGTATACTGGGTCACTGTGGGTGGTTACCCGGTCGATGGTTTCCACGGAGCCGCCCTGGTCAATGGCCACGTCCACAATAACGGAACCCGGTTTCATTTGTTTAACCATGCTTTCCGTCACCAAATGCGGGGCTTTGGCTCCCGGCACCAGCACGGCACAGATAAGCAGATCAGCAAAGCGTACTGCATATTCAATGTTAAAGCTGTTGGACATTAAAGTTTTTATCCGTGCGCCGAATATATCATCGAGATACCGCAGGCGTTCTGCGTTCATGTCGATAATAGTAACCTGTGCACCCATGCCAACGGCTATTTTTGCGGCATTGATTCCTACAACGCCGCCGCCGATAATAACCACGTCGGCCGCCGGTACGCCCGGTACGCCTCCCAAGAGAATTCCTTTACCACCTTGCGGTTTTTCAAGAAACCGGGCTCCTATTTGTACAGCCATGCGACCCGCTACTTCGCTCATGGGAGTAAGCAGCGGTAGAGAACCGTTTTCCAGTTGAATGGTTTCATAGGCAATGCCGACCACCTGGCGCTGTAAAAGCATTTCTGTTAATTCGGGCTCGCGTGCCAGGTGCAGGTAAGTAAATAGGACATGGTCTTTTTTAAAAAAATTGTATTCTTCGGGCAAGGGTTCCTTAACTTTAACAATCATTTCCGCATCGTTAAAAACGTCTTCACGGGCTACCATGAGGGCGCCGGCATTTTCATAAGCCTGGTCAGTAATGCCGCTTCCCAGGCCGGCGCCTTTTTCAATCAAAACGCGGTGGCCGCGTTTTACTAGCGACTGCACGCCGGCGGGGGTAATGGCTACCCGGTCTTCGTTTGGCTTAATCTCCTTAGGTACACCAATAATCATAAATATTCGCCTCCTTGTTACTTATTTGATTGGAATTAACTAAAAATATGCAAAAATGTTTATTCAAGGCGTTTATATATTTTGGGTAGCTTTTCTAGCAAGTCGCCCGCCAACATGCCGGTCATGCCTTTCTCCGATGCAGCGGCGTCACCCGCCAAGCCGTGCAGGAAAACACCAGCTGCGGTGGCATGCAGTGAAGGTAAGCCTTGCGCAGCCAAACCTGCAATTACCCCGGTGAGCACATCCCCGGTGCCTCCGCTGGCCATACCCGGGTTACCTGTTCCATTGACATAAAGGGTGCCGTCCGGTCCGGCCACTATGGTTCCCGCTCCTTTTAATACCACAACCGCGTGCCATTCAGTTGCCTTTTTCGTTACCGTTTCCAGGCGGTTATCCTGAACCTGATTTATGGAAAGCCCGGTAAGACGTGACATTTCACCCGGGTGCGGCGTAAGTATCAGGTCCGATTTTACAACGCGAAACAATTCAGTTCTTCCGGACATGGCGTTTAATGCATCAGCATCCAGGACACAGGGTATTTCTACGCGCAGCAATGTCTCTTTGACCAGAGCGGCGACATCGGCATTGTTGCCCAAGCCGGGGCCTATGGCCAAGACATCGGCATTTCGGGAACGGTCAAGCACTTCGTCCAGCGCCGTACGGCTTAAGGTACCTCTATCCGTTTCCGGTAGCGGGAAAGTCATGACCTCGGTTAACTTAGCTTCGGCTATGTCGTGTATACTCGCAGGTACTCCCAAAGTGACCAGCCCAGCCCCCGATCTAATGGCTGCCAAAGCCGCCAACACAGCTGCCCCAGACATACCGCGGGAGCCCGCGATTATCAACACGCGCCCGAAATTACCCTTATGGGCTAAACTGGGACGATTAGGCCACCATTCTTTTACCAGTTGTTCCGTGAGGTAAAATCTCCGGCTGTCTATGTTTGCAACAGCAGCACTAGGGATTGAAATGTCAGCTACTTCCAACTTGCCCACGTACTCGCTACCGGGTGCCAATACCAATCCCAGTTTGGGCAAGGCAAAAGTAACAGTGTAATCAGCCCGTACACATGGCCCGTGAACTTTGCCGCTATCCGCTTCCAAGCCGGACGGCACATCCACTGCCACAACCGGTTTGCCGCTGGCATTAATAGCTTCGATAACTGGTACCATGTGTTCCCTCACGGAACCCCGGAAACCTGTACCGTAAAGGGCATCTACCACCAAATCAGCATTTACCAGGGCCAATCTGACCAGGTTGATGTTCTTATGCAGCGGGAACACCTTTTGGCCCATTTTTTCCCATATATTTAAGTTGATCAGAGCATCCCCGCTAATTTTATCGCGTTCTGCGTCCAGAAAAACCTGTACCTTGGTGCCCCTGTTATGTAGATGGCGAGCTACAACGAAACCGTCACCGCCGTTGTTACCTTTACCGGCAAAAACCACCACTGTTTTACCAGTGGGATTACCCAGAAGCCGGGTAATTACTTCCACCACCCGCAGGCCAGCGTTTTCCATCAAAACTACGCCCGGTATGCCGAAGTCCTGAATGGCTATGCGGTCTACGGCGTTCATTTCCGTAGCTGTAACCAAACGCAAATTAAAACACCTCCCCAGTTACGGCAAAGGCGCATGCTATGGCATATTCACGGTTGTGTGATATAGACAACAGTACGCTGCTAACTCTTTGAGTACGTGCTTTTTCACTTGCCGCGCCGGTGAGTACAACTTTAACCGGTAGGTTACCGCCGCCCTTTATTTCCACGTCCCGCCACGCGGTTACGCCGGTGCCCAGGGCTTTAAAAACAGCTTCCTTGGCAGCAAACCGTGCGGCCAAACACGGCCAGGGGTTGCGCCGCTGCAAGCAAAAAGCTATCTCCCCGGGGGTGTATATGCGCTTTAGCAAGCGGTCCCCGCGGTTTTGTACCGCTTTTTGCACCCGGGCGATTTCAATTATATCCGTACCTAATCCCGTTACCCCATGAAAATCCCTATTTGACAGTTTTTGAATTTATTTTTCGTTATTAATATTTCCACATGGTCAGAAAAAAACCTGCCTTACAGGCAGATTTATGGCAAATTACGCAAAGTTTATTCTTCAAAAACCCAAAATTTTTCTTAACTTTTTGGCCTGAGCGCGACTTACCGGAACTTCGCTTTTTTCTTTATCCTCTACTACCAGGTTGTATGTTCCGTTAAAAAAAGGTATTATCTCTTTCACCTTATGCAGGTTAACAAGGTAGCAACGATGGGTGCGGAAGAAAACCTGCGGGTTGAGTCTAGCTTCTAATTCTTTTAGAGTAAAACGGGTTAAAAGCTTGTCGGCAAATGTTTTTATATAAATGTAGTCCTGTTCGGTAAAGGCGTAAAAGATATCCGATTCGGCCACCAAGACGGTTTTTCCCTGTTTTTCGGCCGGGATGCGATCAATTTTAATTTGCGACGGGGCAGGTTTGTCCTTACCTGCTACCTTGTCGCTTTTATCTCCGTCCCCAGCGGGAGCATCCTGGTAGGCTTTAATAACTTTGTCGATGGCTTTTTTCAACCGCCCGGGTTCAACCGGTTTAAGCAGGTAATCCACCGCGTTAACTTCAAAGGCCTGGACTGCATACTCATCGTAAGCGGTGACGAAAATAACATGGGGCTGCTTGGGCAATTCCTGAATGACCGCGCCAAGTTCCAGGCCTGTCATGCCGGGCATGGATATGTCTAAAAACAATACCTGGTAATCAAGGGCTTTAATAAGTGCCAGTGCTTCCTGGGCATTCGCCGCTTCACCGACGATTTCTACGTTGTTGAAATTGCTGAGTAAGTAACGCAATTCCTGCCGGGCGGGGTACTCGTCATCAACAATTAATGCTTTAAGCTTCACTTGCTCTTCCCTCCTTTTCCAGTGTATGACACACTAGCGGTATTCTAACATAAACAGATGTACCCTCGTTGGGCACGCTGACGATGCGCAAACCGTATTCTTCGCCAAACAAACCCTTTAATCTTTCATGAACGTTGCTGAGCCCAACGCCGTTCCCGGAACCGAAGCCAGGAGTCAGCACTTTGGGCAGTAACTCGGGATCAATGCCCACGCCGTCATCTCTAACTACGATTAACATTTCGTTTTCGTGTTTGCGGACCGTAACCTGTACTGTTCCTTGGTCGGGTTTTGGTAATATGCCGTGCTTAATGGCATTTTCTACCAGGGGCTGTATCGTCAACACCGGCACCTTGTATTCCAACAGTTCATCATCTATTTCCCGTATAACCCGTAATTTTTCTCTGAAACGGGCCCGTTCCAGGATTAAATACGTATTAAGATATTCAATTTCTTCTTTCAGCGTGTTGAAATGGCCGTGACGTTTTAACGCATGGCGGAAAAAGGAAGCCAACCTGATGAGGAGCCTTCTGGCGGTTTCCGGGTTGGTGCGGCTGAACATGATAATGGTATTCAGTGTGTTAAACAAAAAATGCGGGTTGATTTGCGCATGCAAGGCCTCCAGTTCGGCCTTGGTTACCAACTGCGCCTGGCGACTTACCTCAGCCAACTCCATTTGCATGCTTAGCAGTTGGGCTACACCTGCGGCCAGCTTTACCGTAGACTGGGGGATTTTGCCTTGCTGGGTTTGATAAAGCTTCAGGGTACCCATTGTTTCACCTTTGCATTTCAGCGGCACGACAACCGCCGATTGCAGGGGACAGTTTGGTACCGGGCATTCAAGCCCATAGCCGTCCCGCACGATTTTCATTTCGCCGGTTTTAATTACTTCTTTGGTGGCGATGGTCATTATGGGCCCGCCGGCTTTGTGGTGATCTGAACCGGCGCCGATATATGCCAACACCCGTTCTCTATCCGTTATGGCCACGGCCTCTACTTCGGCTATGCGGTGAATGATTTCGGCGGTAACACTGGCTGTTTGTTCGTTAAGACCGCGCCGCAAAAAAGGCAGCGTCTGGTTGGCAATTTGCAGGGTGGGTTCCAAGGGCTCGTACTGGGTGTTTGTTTCGGTAGCGCGGCGCCGTGAAAACAGCAGTATTGAAACAAGCACGGATGCCAAGCCGGACAGAGCAACCAGCGCCGCTGAGAACCAGGGGCCGGGCTGCCACAGGTAAACAGCCCCCAGGGCCGTCACCGTAAAAGCTGCCCACCAGAGCAACGCCCGGTACACTAAGTTTTGGCCGCTTGTATGCACGATACCCCTCCCTGCAAATAAAAAGCCTATATTTTCTAAAAATTAATTTACCACATAACTATTCGATAGCATAGCGACTATTCCTGCAAAACACTGAAAAAAACAAAAGAGGCAAGCCTTTACAGGCTTGCCAGGTACATAGAGTAGTATTAACTATTAACAACGAAGCCTTGGGCGACGCCGTTCAGATGCCCTGCACTTTTAACCGTATTTGCTCCACGATGTCAGGGTTAGCCAAAGTGGTAACATCGCCTACGTCTTTTTTGTTGGAAATGGAAGCCAAAATGCGGCGCATAATTTTACCTGAACGGGTCTTGGGCATGTCGGGAACGATGTAAACATTTTGCGGCCGGGCGATCTTGCCGACAATGGACGATACCGCCTGCGAAACTTTGGCTGCCAGCTCCTCATTTGGCTCAAAGCCGGGTTTTAGGGAAACATAAAGGTCGGGAACTGTTCCCTTGATTTCGTCGGCCCTAGCGATAACCGCTGCTTCGGCCACTTCCTCCACTGTAAGGGCAGCGGACTCAATTTCTTTGGTTCCCAGTCGATGGCCCGCCACGTTGATGACGTCGTCAACCCTGCCCAGGATTCTTACGTATCCGTCCTTGGCTATTACTGCCGCGTCTCCGGCCATGTACGGCCAGTCGCGCCAGTCTTTACTATTGGGGTTCTTGCAATACTTACCGAAGTAGGTGCTGACATAGCGCTCACGGTCTTTCCATATGGTCTGCATCAAACCGGGCCACGGGTTTCTGATACAAATGTTGCCCGCTTTGCCTTCGCCGGGCTTAATTTCGTTTCCCTCGTCATCGTAAATGACCGGGTGAATGCCGGGCACGCCGGGTCCGGCGCTGCCGGGTTTCATGGGATTTAACGCCGGCACGGTGCTACAGAGGAAGCCGCCAGTCTCCGTCTGCCACCATGTGTCCACGATTACGGCCTTTCCTTTGCCTACCACGTTGTAATACCATCTCCATACTTCGGGCTCAATGGGCTCTCCCACAGTGGTCATGAGTTTAAACTTATAATTATACTTCTTCGGCTCATCCGGGCCGGCTTTTCTCAGTCCGCGGATAGCCGTGGGCGAGGTATGGAATATATTAACACCCAATTCTTCGGCTATGCGCCAGACCCGGCCGGCATCGGGATAAGTGGGGAGTCCTTCGTAGATAACCGTACTGGCAGCGAGAGCCAGGGGTCCGTAAACGATGAAGGAATGACCCGTTATCCAGCCGATATCCGCCATGCACCAGTACACATCCTCGGGATGAATATCCTGGATGTATTTGGACATCCAAGTAACGTAGGAAAGGTAACCGCCGATGCTGTGCTGCACTCCCTTGGGCCTGCCCGTCGAACCGCTGGTATACATGAGGAATAAAACTCCTTCGGCGGGCATGGAAACCGGCTCAACGATTATCCCTGCGTATTGTTTCATGAGATCGTCCATGAAGTAATCACGGCCCTCCACCATCGGTGCCGAGGAGGAATACTTGCCGGGGTAGCGCCTCCATACCAGAACCTTATCTACCTGTTGGCCCAGCTTGCCGGCAACTTCAACGGCAACGTCGCCGTTGGCCTTGTGATCGAGGAGTTTCCCGTTGCGGTAATAACCGTCCATGGTGATAAAGACGCGGCTTTCGGAATCCCAGATCCTTTCACCGCAGGCCTGACCGCTGAAGCCGGCAAAAACCTGGGAGTGGATTATCCCTAAGCGGGCGCAGGCCAGCATGGTGATGGGCAGTTCGGGGGTCATCGGCAAGTGCAGCGTAACCCGGTCACCCGCCTTCAGGCCCAGAAAATTCCTGAGAACGGCGGCTACTTCGTTTACCCGGCGGTAAAGTTCCTGGTAGGTCAAGTGTATGATGGGCTCATTTTCGGGTTCTGGTACGAAATGAATGGCTGTTTTATTCTTGTGCTTGGCCAAATGCCGGTCCACGCAGTTGTAACAGGCATTTAGTTTTCCGCCTACGAACCATTTCCAGCAAGGAGCGTCGCTGGTATCGAGAGTCGTATGCCAGTACCGGTCCCAGTCCAGCAAATCAGCCATTTCCTTGAAACATTCCGGAAAGTTATTGAGGCTAAAGCGTTCAAAAACGCCAGGATCGGTTATATTGGCCTGGCCGATAAACTCAGGCGGCGGGTTAATATAATCCTCTTCCTGCCAGGTAACTTCATAATGCTGAACATTACCATTTTCCTTTTCCGACATTCGATCAGTCCCCCTAAATAATTTAAAAATGATAAAGGGAAACCTGAGGCAGCTTAAGGATGTGCCAGTCTTAAACAATGGATCGATTGGTTAACACTTCTTTTGGTAAGAAAAGGTTTCTGTTAGCAATGATAAGATAATGCTGTTAATCTATATATTAAACCCTATTTATTAAAAAATTAAGAATTGTTTGGTGAATGGTTTCATTTAGACATTAAACGGTATTTCTGGCCAGTTACCCTGCTCTTACCGCAAGGCTTATTCTAGCCACGTAGGTAAAAGTGCGCATCGCGTGGCTTGTGACCTCCCACCTACGCCGGGCGGGGTTTCTTGTTGCCTGTAAGTATGTTCGCCGCAATCCTGGTGCTAAATTCTAGTCTATAGTTATATAGTCAATCGCCAATTACCTTTTTAAACCTGGCCGGTTATAAATATAAAAATATAAAAACAGAAACAAAGGCAAAAAGTCCCGCTGTGAACAGCGCAACTTTTTGCCGTGTGGTTACTCCTTGGCCTTTTGTTTTTGGATTTCTTCTTCGCGTAGGATGCGCCTAAGTACTTTGCCGACGATTGTCTTAGGCAGCTCTGACCTGAATTCCACCAGCCGGGGCACCTTGTACCTGGCCAAGTGTGCCTTGCAGTATTCGATAATTTCTTCTTCCGTGGCATGTTGGCCTTCTTTTAGAACGATGAAAGCCTTCACGGTTTCGCCGCGGTACGGGTCGGGCACTCCGGCCACTACGGCTTCCATGACCTTGGGGTGTTCAAATAAAACCTCTTCGATTTCTCGTGGATAAATGTTATAACCGCCGGCAATAATCATGTCCTTTTTCCGGTCTACAATGTAAAAGTAACCGTCTTCGTCCATTTTGGCGATATCTCCGGTATATACCCAGCCGTTGCGTAAAGTTTTGGCCGTTTCCTCGGGCATATTCCAGTAACCCTTCATTACCTGCGGACCTTTAATGCAAAGCTCTCCCGTTTCGCCGGGCGGTAGTTCCCGCTCCCCTGTTTCCAGATCGACAATTTTGCTGTCCGTATCGGGCAAGGGGATACCTATGGAGCCGACTTTGCGCTGGCCGACCAGGGGGTTGCAGTGCGTCACGGGGGAAGTTTCCGAAAGGCCGTAGCCTTCCACCAGCAAGCCACCGGTCAGTTCTTCGAATTTTTCCGCCACTTCCAGGGGCAGCGGCGCCGACCCGCTGATGCAGCCCTTAATGGAATCAATCCCGTACTCCCGCACATTGGGATAGTTGTTTATTGCTATGTACATTGTGGGTACGCCTGGGAAGAACGTGGGCTGGTGCTGCTTTATTGCCTCCAAGCACTCCTTGATTTCAAAGCGCGGCAGAACGATCATGGTGGCTGCATTGACTATACTGAAATTCATGCAGGTAGTCATGCCGTAGGAATGGAAAAATGGCAATACGCTCAACACCTTTTCCTTGCCGTATTCTAGGTCTTTAAACCATTCGGTTACCTGCAAAGCATTGGCGGTGATGTTGCGGTGGGTAAGCATGGCGCCCTTGGATACGCCGGTTGTGCCGCCCGTATATTGAAAAACAGCCACGTCTTCGTCCATGTCCACGGGTACTTGTGCAAATTCCGGCGGGTATTTCATGAGCAGTTCTTCGGCTTTTATGGCATCACTGTCGGCGGTACCGGAAGGCTGGCCCAGCATAAATAGTATGACGTTTTTCAAGGGTGTAATATTGCGCACGTTTTTAATGCGCGGGTAAAAAGCATCATAGGCGATAATAGTTTCGGCGCCGGAGTCGTTTAAAATATGTTCCAGTTCCCTTTCTACGTACATTGGATTAACCTGAACTACAATGGCGCCCAGCTTGAGGGTAGCCATGTATCCAAGTACATACTGGGGGCAGTTGGGAGCCATTATAGCCACCCGGTCGCCTTTCTTTACCCCGAGATCAGCCAAGGCGGCGGCACACTTGTTAACCATGGCCGATAGCATTTGAAATGACATCTTAACATGGGCGAATGCTATGGCGTCTCTTTCTGGAAAATTTTTGGCCGCTTTTTCCAGAAACTGAGGCATAGTTATGTCCGGGTAGCCGATGCGCGGGCGGATGCCTTCCGGGTAAAATTTGTACCACACCTTATTGAGGTCAACCAAATTTAACCACCTCCAGACTAAATGAATATTCATTCAACTATAACTTTCAACAAAATTTGAGTTATTCCTTCCACTTTGCAAAATATTTTACGAATCTTTTAAAATAAGTAAATTTGCATATATTTTATTAGCCTATTATAAAACAAAACAGCCGGCATTTTACTGTGCCGGCTTGCCATTATTTAGCTTGCTTTTTCTACTTTAACTGCACAAACTTTAAGCTCCGGGATTTTGGCCAGCGGGTCTACGGCCGCGTTAGTTAGCTTGTTGATGGCTACGTCCGGGAAGTGGAAAGATGTAAAAACCACTCCCCGGGGCACCACGTCGGTTAGGCGGGCTTTGACCCGCACTTCCCCGCGCCTTGATTTGACTAACACCATGTCATCTTCAGCAATGCCAAGAGCGCTGGCGTCCACCGGGTTGATTTCGAGATACTCGGTGCCGTAGTAAACTTCCAGTGCTCCCGTGCGCTGGGTCATGGTACCGGTATGGTAATGGAAGTGCCGGCGACCGGTGGTCAGCACCAGCGGGTATTCCTCGTCCGGTTGTTCGGCCGGGGGAATGTATTCCACCGGGTTAAATTTGCCCAGACCCCTGACGAATTTATCTTTATGCAGGTAGGGCGTGCCCGTGTGTTCCGCACTGGGGCATGGCCACTGGATGCCGCCTTCCTCCAGCCGGCTGTAAGATATGCCGGCATAGGAAGGAGTTAAAGATGCAATCTCGTCGAATATATTTGACACCGATGCGTATTTCATGGCATATCCCATGGCGCTGGATACGGCACAAATAATTTCCCAGTCCGCTTTGGCTTCGCCCACCGGGTTGATGGCCTTACGCACTCTTTGCACCCGGCGCTCGGTGTTGGTGAAGGTGCCGTCTTTTTCGGCAAAACTGGCTGCGGGCAGCACCACGTCTGCCAGTTGAGCGGTTTCAGTGAGGAAGATATCCTGGACAACCAGGAAATCCAGGTTGCTCAGCGCGTGGATGACGTGATCGGCGTCGGGATCGGACAGCACAGGGTTTTCGCCCATAATGTACATGCCCTTTATCCTGCCCTCCGCCGCGCCTTCCATTATTTCCCCCACGGTCAACCCGGGTTTGGCCGGCAGTTCGTCCACTTGCCAGGCCTTGGCAAACTTGGCCCGCACTTCATCCGCGGTAACGGGCTGGTAACCGGTCAAAACGGCGGGCAAAGCACCCATGTCGCAGGCGCCCTGGACGTTGTTTTGCCCGCGCAGGGGATTGACGCCGCTGTTGGGCTTGCCGATATGGCCGCACAGCATAGCCAGGTTGGCCACGGCGAATACGTTATGGGTTCCGCATATATGCTGTGTGAGACCCATAGTGTAAAGGATCGTTGCATTATTTGCCTTGGCGTAGCCACGGGCGACCTCTCTAATGGTTTCCGCCGGCACGCCGGTGATTTCCGAGGCGAATTCCGGCGTATAACGTTTGACTGTTTCCTTAAAGGCCTCAAAATTTTCGGTTCTACCGTTTACAAAGTCTTTGTTCCAGAGTTTTTCTTCAATGATTACGTGGGCCATGGCGTTTAACAGGGCGATGTCCGAACCGGATTTGATTTGCAGGTGGAGGTCGGCCAGTTCCGCCACTTCGGTGCGGCGCGGGTCGACAACAACCAGGGTGGACCCGTTACGCCGGGCCTTTTTCACCTGCAGCCCGATAATGGGGTGCGATTCCGTGGTATTAGTGCCTATAGCCAGGATAAAGTCTGCTCCGGCAATTTCCTTAATACTGTTGGTCATAGCCCCGCTTCCGAATGCAGTCGCCAGACCGGCGACGGTGGGAGCGTGTCAGAGACGGGCGCAATGGTCGATGTTGTTGGTGCCGAGCACCACGCGTGTAAACTTCTGCATCAAGTAATTTTCTTCGTTGGTGCAACGAGCGGAACTGAGCACTGCCAGCGCATCGGAACCATGGTGCTCCTTAATATCTTGCAGCTTTTCGGCCACCAGGTTGATGGCTTCTTCCCAACTGGCTTCCACAAAAGTGCCGTTCTTTTTCACCAGCGGCTTTTGCAGGCGATCAGGGTGATGTATAAAGCCAAAACCGAAACGACCCTTCACGCACAGGGCGCGGCCATTGACGTCGCCTTGACAGGAAGTAACACCCACCACTCGATCGTCTTTTACGTTCAGTTCCAGGCTGCAGCCCGTACCGCAGTAAGGGCAGGTGGTTTTGACTTTTTTAACCTCCCAGGTTCTGGCGGCGGAACGCAGCGCTTTTTCCTGCAGCGCGCCCACAGGGCAAACGGCCACGCAGTTACCGCAAAACACGCATTCCGAGTCAGAAAGCGGTACGTCCATGGCCGTTGCCACCTTGGCGTCGAAACCGCGGTAGGCAAAATCTATTATATTTTTGCCCTGGATTTCGGCGCAGGCACGCACGCACTTACCGCATAGTATACACTTGTTCATGTCCCTGATTATGAATGGATTATCGTCTTCCACCGGGTAGTTATGTTTTTCGCCCCCAAAGGGCTCGGATTTGACGCCGTACATGTAGGCGTAATCCTGCAGGCGGCAATCGCCGTTGCGGCCGCAGGTGAGGCAGTCCGCGGGATGATTGGCCAGCAAGAGTTCCAAAATGGTCTTTCTGGCTTCTACTACCGCCGGAGAATCGGTTTCCACCACCATACCGTCGGCAACCTCGGTAACGCAGGAAGCGGGCAGATTGCGCATGCCTTTGATTTCCACCACGCACATGCGGCAAGCGCCAAAGCTGGTCAATTCCGGGTCATGACAAAGCGTGGGTATGAAAATGCCCGCCCGGGTGGCCGCTTCTAGCACGGTAGACCCCTTGGGCGCAGTTACTTCTCTGCCATTTATTGTCAGCCTGACATCAGACAAGGGTTTCGTTCCCTCCTTTCGCTAACCGTTTTTACCCGTCAGCTTGGGTAATATTTCTTGCAGGCCCAGGGCCTCGGACCATGATACTTCAACAAAGGTATCTCCCTTTTTTAATTGCGGCGCCGGCGGGTCATCCAGGTACTTAAGTTCTAAGCCCAGCCGGCCTTTGAGACATAACGGACGCCCTGTACCGGGTGCTTTGGGTACCACGGCAATGTTTTTACCGCCCTTACTGACTACTTCGAAAAGACAGCCACTTTCACAGAAAGTACAGGTTACCTCTTCCTTATTAAATTCCCATACGCGTCCTTTGCCTGCCAGCGACTTCCAGATCAGAGCGCCCACCGGGCATACCGTCACACAGCGGCCGCAATACACGCAGTCGGACTCACCCAGGGGCGTGTCCATGGCGGTGACGATTTTAGTATTAAAGCCACGATAACCAAAATCAATAACGCTGCGCTCCGGTATGGCGTTACAGGTGCGTACGCAGCGCCCGCATAATATGCACTTGTTGGCATCCCGAATGATATACGGGTTGGAATCATCCAGGGGGTAATTTTTGCGTTCTCCTTGAAACCCGGCTTCCTTGACACCGTAGCGAAAGGCGTAATCCTGCAGCCTGCAATCGCCGTTCTTTTCGCAGGTCAGGCAATCTTGGGGGTGATTGGCCAGGAGCAGTTCTAGTATTGTCTTGCGCGCCTCCACTACAGCCGGTGACTCAGTGTAAACTTCCATGCCGTCAGCGGCTTCGGTGACGCAGGAAGCAGGCAGGTTACGCATGCCCGGGATTTCCACCACGCAGAGGCGGCAGGCGCCGAAATGCGGAAAGTCGGGATCGTGGCACAGGGTGGGTATAAATACGCCTGCTTCCCGGGCTGCGTCAAGTACGGTAGTACCCCTGGGAACGGTAACCTTTATCCCGTTGATGGTCAGGGTTACGTAGGACAAGTGTTTCTCCCTCCTTTTCCGTTAAGACCGGTTACGACACTATTCATCTTAAGCCTTGTATATAGCGCCGAACTTGCAGCCCTGGTAGCAGACTCCGCACTTAATGCATTTATCGGTGTCAATGACGTGCGGTTGCTTTTTCTCGCCGGTGATGGCGCCCACCGGGCAGTTTTTGGCGCACTTGGTACAACCGTTACACTTTTCGGGGTCGATTTGGTAGACCAGCAGGTTGGGACATACCCCGGCGGGGCAACGCTTGTCTTGAATGTGCGCAATGTACTCATCTTTAAAATAGCGGAGCGTGGACAAAATGGGGTTGGGGCAGGTTTGGCCGAGTCCGCACAAAGCCGTATTCTTAACCACCCGGCCCAGGCGCTCCAGTGTTTCCAGGTCCTCCATCCGTCCCTCACCGTTGCATATACGGGTGAGAATTTCCAGCATGCGCTTGGTACCTTCCCGGCAGGGAGTGCACTTGCCGCAGGATTCGGCTTGGGTAAACGTAAGGAAAAAGCGGGCCACGTCCACCATGCAGGTGGTTTCGTCCATGACTACCAGGCCGCCTGAGCCCATCATAGCTCCCGCTGCGGTCAGCGAGTCATAGTCCACGGGCAGGTCCAGGTTTTCCTCCGGGATGCACCCGCCGGACGGCCCGCCGATTTGTACGGCCTTGAATTTTTTACCGTCTCGGATACCGCCGCCAATGGTGAAAATGATATCGCGCATGGTCATGCCCATGGGCACTTCCACCAGGCCGGTGTTGTTAACCTTACCGGTAAGGGCGAAAATCTTGGTCCCTTTGCTCTTTTCGGTACCCAGCGAGGCGTACCAGTCGCCGCCTTTGCGGATTATGTGAGGCACGTTGGCGTATGTTTCCACGTTGTTGAGGTTGGTGGGCTTACCCCAAAGGCCTTTTTGGGCCGGGAAAGGCGGCCTTACTCTGGGCATGCCGCGGTTGCCTTCAATGGATGTAAGAAGGGCTGTTTCCTCACCGCATACAAAGGCTCCCGCCCCCGCTTTTATTTTGATGCGAAAGTTGAATCCAGAATTAAAAATGTTCTCTCCCAATATGCCGTATTTCTCGGCTTGGGCAATGGCTATTTTGAGACGCTCAATGGCCAGCGGGTATTCCGCCCGCACGTAAATGTAGCCTTCGTCCGCTCCCACGGCGTAGCCGCAAATCATCATGCCTTCTAAAACGGCGTGCGGGTCGCCTTCCAGCACGCTGCGGTCCATAAAGGCACCGGGGTCGCCTTCGTCGGCGTTGCAAACTACGTATTTCTTGTCACCAGGTGCTTTCCGCACGAAACCCCACTTAACACCGGTAGGGAACCCTGCTCCGCCGCGCCCGCGCAGGCCGGACTTCTTGACTTCTTCGATTATTTCTTTAGGCGACATTTCAAAAAGAGCCTTAACTAGACCTGCGTACCCGTCGTTGGCAATATAGTCAGCAACTTCTTCCGGGTTAATGTGCCCGCAATTGTGCAGAACCAATCGCTGCTGTTTGGCATAAAAAGGTACGGTTTCGTACGTTTGGGCAAGCTCGCCGGTGGCAGGATCTTTATAAAGCAGTCTTTCGACTACCTGGCCGTTTAACAGGTCCTGCTCGACTATTTCCGGCACGTCCTCTTCCTGGACCCGAATGTAAAAGGTTTTCCTGGGTTCAACAATAACCAGCGGGCCTTGCTCGCAGAACCCGTGGCATCCGGTGATTTTTACGCTCACTTTACCGGTTAAACCATGTTTTTGCAGTTCTTCATGAAGAACATCAACTAGTCTTTTGGAACCGGACGACGTGCAGCCGGTACCGGCGCAAATCAATATGTTTTTCCTATCGGAGTCGGCCGGCAGGTTGATGGTATCCAGGATATCCTGTCTTTTTTTACGGCATGAGGCATCGTCGTGGCATATGGGACCTTCTTTACGGCACTTAATATAATCCCGGCAGGGTGTTTGCGGTGTGTGCGTACACTTGTTGCAGCACTTGTCCAGCAAGTTATTCAATTGCCAGGCCTCCTTTCTACTCGTATTTCTTAATTATAGAAACGGCCTTATCCGGGGTCAAGCGGCCGTGCGTATCGTCATTAACCATCATCACGGGCGCCAGCCCGCAAGCACCGAGACAAGCCACTGTTTCCAGGGTGTAGCGCTGGTCTTCCGTGGTTTCGTTCCTGCCCACGCCCAAATCGTTGGAAACCGCTTCAAACACTTTGGCGGCTCCCCGCACGTGGCAGGCAGTGCCCTGGCACAAGCGGACGATATAGCGACCCCGTGGTTTCAGGTGAAATTGGGCATAAAAAGTAGCTACCCCGAAAGTTTTGCTGAACGGTACACCGATTTCCTCGGAAATCTTTTTCATAACATCTGCCGGCAGGTAGCCAAATATTTCTTGTGCTTCTTGTAAAAGTGGTATGAGAGCTCCCGGTACGTCGCGGTATTTGGCAAATACCTTTTCTAGCTCCTGGTACTTGGCTTCCAGGTTTTGTGTACAATTACACGTCGTCAAGTTATTTCCCTCCTCTCGTTGATCAAAACATTACATAAACCCCGGAGGCTGCGGGCCGCCAGGGTAAATTTATATCTTGCACAAATGGCGGAAATCCAGCACTCGGTCTTCGGTCACAAGAATGTGAATAGGCATATCGTGCTCGTCGGGATACACGTTGGGGCGTATTTGCAGTTCATAAGCTAAAGAGATGAGCACTGCGTCCTTCCTGGTTTGAGGTAAGAAACGGTCGTAGTAACCGCCTCCGTAGCCCAGGCGGTTACCGACTGTATCAAAGGCCACACCGGGTACAATGACAAGGTCGATTTCATCGGGGGCAACCGGCTGAACTAGTTCGGGCTTGGGTTCGGGAATGCCCCAGGTACCGGGGGCCAAATCTTCCGGGTAATTCTTCAGTAAAGAAAGAATCAGCTGTTTGTTGCGCACGTCGGTGACGGGTACAACGACCCGTTTGCCATGCTGCATGGCATCCACTATTATTTCCGACGTTTGTACTTCGTTGCGAAAGTCGATGTACGCCATAATGGTTTTGGCGCTGCGGTATTCCTTAAGTTTCAATACGCGGCTGGCTATAGCGGCACTTTTTTCCTTTACCTCTTGCGGCGTAAGTGCGTTGCGCCAAGCAATGACATTTTTTCTTAATTCGTTTTTGGACACCGGAATTCCTCCAAAAAACGCTTTATTAAAATTTTTTCACTAGCCGAACAGGTTAGCTGCATACAATATTTCGCTGGTAAAAAATAAAATCCTTCCCGGCAGGGAAGGATTTAGAACAATAATTCATAACTACAGCGCATATACACGATCGCCCTGCAATATGCTGACGTTGTTTTTTTGCAGTACTTCGATGGCTTCATCCAACTGTTCAACACGGAAGACCACGAGCGCCGCGTTGGTTGCCTTTTGTAAGAACGCGTAAAGATACTCAATGTTGATATTGACTTCTCGTAATATTTCCAGCACTTTGGACAGGCCGCCGGGTTCATCTTTGACTTCCACCGCGATTACCTCGGTGGTGCTGACTGTAAACCCGGCTTCTTTGAGCACCCGGTAAGCAGCGTCCGGATTATTGACAATTAGCCTCAGGATGCCGAAGTCGGTAGTATCGGCAATGGAAAGGGCTCTAATGTTGATGCCGTTTTGGCCGAGAACCTTGGTTACCTGTGCCAGGCGACCCGACTTATTCTCCAAAAAAACTGATATTTGTTTGACTTTCATTTTACCTGCCTCCTTTTCAGGCGATGTACAATAAATACCGGGATATAGGCTTCAAATTTCTCGCTTATCCACGACCCTTTTGGCCTTGCCTTCGCTGCGCGGAATGGTGCGCGGCTCAACAAGCTTGATACGGGCGGAAATACCTAGCACGCTAAGGATGCGGGCCCGCAGTTTTTCTTCCAGCTCCTCCAGCGCCCGCACCTTGTCGGAGAAAAACTTGTCGCTTAGTTCCACCCAGATTTCCAGGTCGTCCAGAGCGCCCTTGCGGTCAACTACCAGCAAGTAGTGCGGCTCGGTGTCGCCGAATTCCAGCAGGACGCTCTCGATCTGGGAGGGGAACACGTTGACGCCGCGGATTATCAGCATATCGTCGGTGCGTCCGGTTACCCGCTGCATGCGCACAAAGGTTCGGCCGCAATCACACGGGCTGCAATTCAACACGGTGATGTCCCTGGTACGATAGCGGATAATGGGGAGTGCCTCCTTGGTTAGTGAGGTAATCACAAGCTCACCTTGTTTCCCGTACGGTAGCGGCTCTTCCGTATCGGGGTCGATAATTTCCGCGATAAAGTGGTCCTCGAAAATGTGCATGCCTTTTTTCTCCAGGCATTCCATGGCCACACCGGGGCCAATTACCTCGCTTAACCCGTAGATGTCCAGGGCGGTCAGGTTAAGCTTGGCCTCCAGTTGTTCCCGCATGCGCTCGCTCCATGGCTCGGCTCCAAAAATACCCACGCGTAGCTTTAACTTGCGGGGGTCGATACCCGCGCTTACCATTTCTTCACTTAAATACAAGGCATAAGAAGGTGTACAGGTAAGGATGGTAGTGCCGAAATCCTGCATCAACATCAACTGGCGCGGAGTATTACCCCCCGATACCGGTACTACCGTTGCCCCCATGCGTTCGGCTCCGTAATGTATACCCAGTCCCCCGGTGAACAACCCGTAACCGTAAGCGTTTTGCACTACGTCCTTTTTGGTGCCCCCGGCCATGGCCAGGGCTCGGGCCATCAAGTCCGACCAGGTGGTAATGTCGTTTTTGGTGTAACCGACAACTGTAGGCTTGCCCGTAGTGCCAGACGACGCGTGTAGCCTGACCACTTGGTCCAATGGCACGGCAAACAGGCCGAAGGGGTAATTATCCCGCAGGTCTTGTTTGGTGGTAAAGGGCAGTTTATTTAAGTCACTCAACGATTTAATATCCCCGGGTTCAATCCCCGCTGCACGAAGTTTCTGGCGGTAAAAGGGAACATTTTCATAAACGCGTCGCACTGTTTGCTGCAATCGTGCCAATTGAAGTTCTTTCAATTTTTCTCGAGGCATGGTTTCGTATTCTTTTTGCCAGTACACCTTTTTTCCCCTTTCGCTAGCTGTTTAAAAAAAGAATAGCATAACTGGAGATTAAAAAAAAGCTTTTTCCTGGGGGTTAGAGGGCCACGACGGTAGTGTCCACATGGCGCTCCAGCACGGTATACGGTTGGCCTGTCAGGTCCCGCCCGCGGTAATCGAACGCTGCTTTGGGCAATAACACCAGGTCGGGGTGGCGTTCACGGGACAGGTACTGCTGCAGCGCGGCTAGGAAATCGCTGTTGACTAAAAGCCCCGCCGTGCTGATGGAGCCGCCGAATAAACGGCTGGGTACGGGCAGGACCCTTAGGGAAAGGCCCCCGCCCTGCCGGGCCAAAGCTTTTGCCATCAAGCCGGCGGCCAGCTGCGAGGTAAGTATTAACGTCTCCTCGGCACCGAATTTCGCGGCCACGTTCAGGATGTCTTGCACAGTTGCAGGGTCTAGGTCATACTCCATGACCAGGCCGGAATAGGCCCCCGCCGGCTTGTTAAGACGCACAGTAGCGCAAGCACCTCCCGGGCGGCGCAACGTCAAAGAAGGGTTTGCGGCGTTTTCCACCCGGTGAAAGGCGTCGACACGGGAAAAAGGAATGTGCCCGTTAACTGAGACAATGACGTCGCCAGGCCGCACGCCGGCCTTGTGGGCCGGCGAAAATGGCAGCACGCCAGCCACTTCCGGGACTAAATCATTTAATAGCGGCGGTTCCATAGTAACCGGGGCCGAGGATATCGTATTTAATTCTTTTACAAACTGCCGCAGTTGCACGGTGAACTCTTTGGGATAACGCAGTGAAGGCGATGACAGGCGGGTGAAGCCGGGCACAAAAACGCGCACAGTACGTGCGCCGCATTGAGCCAGGTAAAGTATCGTAGCCCGTAGGTCGTCCCACCCCATAAGATGGGACATGGCTACCACGCTTCCGTGCCATTCCAACCCGCAGCGCCCCAACCAGGCGGCAGCTGCTACAGCACGCTTGGCCAGGGGGTCGCGCATTAACCGCCTACGGACTTTGGCATCAGCGCTGTTTAAGGAAAGGTAAACTGTAAGCGGTGCTAGCGAGCGCAGCAAGTCGATTCTCCGCCGGTCCAGCAGCGACCCGTTGGTAGTGATCTGCAGCTTTGTTTTCGGCAATTTTGTACGAATCAGCGTGAGGACACGTTCAATTTGCGGGTGGGTAAAAGGCTCTCCCTCGTTAATTCTGGTGGCCGACTCACCGATGATTATGCGTTGCCGCGGGTCGATAAATTCTAGGGTTTGCCGGACCTGATCCAAAGTGCGCGGCGCAATGTTAAACACTTCTACGCCGGGCGGGTTTTGCTTGTTACTACAGAATACACAGCTGACATTGCACTGGGAAGTTAACGGCAGAATATTAGCGTGCCCGGCAGCCCAGTTAATTACTGTTTCCACGAATTTCTCTGTTCGCAAGGGCAAATTGTCACCCACATATTGATGTCTTGACTGGCAAGTTATTAACAGAGTTATCAACATTATCCACAGCATTGTTTCTTGAACGACATATAATATGACTGTAATTAGCAAAATTAAGACGGTTGAATCAATAAAACCGCCTAAAACCCTTCAACTGGTAATGCCATACTGAAATAATTGTGGATTTTAATACTGTTCCACACCCAATTGCAGGCTGGGCACCGCGTTTAATGTCATGGGGGCAAAATCGCCGCGCAAGTATTTGTGATACGCGGCACACGCAATCATGGCCGCGTTATCGGTACATAGTACCGGCGGTGGAATAACCACTCTCAGGCCTTCCGCCCCCGCCCGGCGGGACAGCTCATTGCGCAGCAGTTTGTTAGCCGCCACACCGCCCGCCAGCATTACAGTGCCCGTTGCATAACGCCGTGCCGCGGATATTGTTTTGTCAACCAGTATATCCACAACGGCCCGGCGGAAACTGGCCGCCAGGTCGGCTTGGTTTACCTGCCCGCCTTGCCCGGTAACCCGGTGCAGGTAATTTATGACCGCCGTCTTAAGGCCGCTGAAACTGAAATCCAGGCTACCTTCTTCTAGGTAGGCGCGCGGCAAGGGAACTGCATTGTCGTTTCCGCCGGTTGCCAATTGGTCTATCAGAGGACCGCCGGGATAGCCCAAGCCCATGGCGCGGGCCACCTTGTCGAATGCTTCGCCAGCTGCGTCGTCGCGGGTTGCGCCGAGTAGTTCGTAATGGCCGGGACCGTGTACCAGTACCAGTTCTGTATGACCGCCGGATACCACCAGACAAGTTGCTGGCAAAACGGGATTGGCTTCCACCAAAAAATTGGCAAAAACATGTCCCTCGATATGATTTACTCCTATTAAGGGAATGTCCAGGCCGAAAGCAATGGCTTTGGCGGAAGCGACTCCAACCAGTAAAGCGCCCACCAGGCCAGGACCGTAGGTTACCGCCACCGCGTCAATGTCCTTGAAACTCAAGCCGGCTTGATCCAAAGCCTCGCGGATAACGGCGTTGATCAATTCCAAGTGCTTGCGGGAGGCTACTTCGGGTACCACTCCACCGAACTTGCGGTGTACTTCCACCTGCGAGGAGATAATGTTGGACTTAATTTCCGTCCCTTCCGCAACTACAGCGGCAGATGTTTCGTCACATGAAGTTTCGATGCCTAGGATGAGAACACTCATGGCTTTGGTTACTCCGTTAACGATGCGGTATAATATCACATACACTTATATTATGCCTATAATTATAAGTGAGGATGATCAATCATTGCAAATCAGCTTTTTAACCTATAACATCAGGGGGGGCCGTGGAACTGAAGGTCGGGTTTCGCTGGCCGGGACGGCAGCCGCCATGGGTGCCTCGGGAGCTTGTGTAGCGGGCCTACAAGAGGTAGAAGCGCTACACTCCCGCAGCCGATTTATGTTCCAGGCAAAAAAACTGGGCAAGATGCTGGGCATGCATTACGAGTACGGTCCCAATGTGCGGCGGTGCTTTATGGCCATGTTGGGCAACGCTGTGCTATCCCGCTTACCATTATTAAAGACGAGCAATTACCGGCTTCCTTCCGCGGGTGAAAAACGGGGGCTGCTGCGAGCGGAAATCAGTGCGGGCAGCCGCCGTATAGTTTTTTACACTACACACCTGGGCTTGCATCGGGCGGAGCGGCTGCAACAAGCGAAGGCTATTACGCGCATGATAGCCAGCGAAACCCAACCCGTTGTTCTGACCGGGGATTTTAATGCTCCGCCCGACTCTCCCGAGATAAAAGTTGTCCGCGCCACGCTTGCTTCGGCGGACCCAACGGGGAAAATGCCCACTTACACGTCTACCTCTCCAGAACACGTGATAGATTACATTTTCTTTTCTGCACACTGGAAACTGGTGCAGAGTAAAACGATTTACAGCCCAGCTTCTGACCACCTGCCTCTGCTTGCCGTGCTCTGGCTTGACTAGCGTCTAGTTGTTTTCCGCTTTTTCTACTATTTCCGGCAGCTGCTCGCCCAGCTCAAACATAATGTCGCGGAACACCTTGCCGGCGGTCTCGTTTACCACCACAGCCGCCGTTTCATCCCACGGCGTGGGGGTACGGTTAATGATAACCACCTGTTTGGCGGCACCCGGCAAGCTGGCCACCGGGTAGACGGTCAGACTGCTGCCCACCACCAAAAGCAACTGGCAGCCGGAAATAACTTGCGTGGCCTGGAAGAAATCTTCGTTCATCCTGTCTTCGAACAAAACCACGTCAGGCCGCAACACGCCGGAACACTTCAGGCAGCGGGGCGGGTTTTCTCCGCTGCGGAAGCGTTGCACTACATCTTGGAAAGGGTACTTTTGGTGACAGCTCATGCAGTGAAAGGTGCGCAAGTGGCCGTGCACTTCCCATACCCTTTCGGAACCGGCGCGCTTGTGCAGGCTGTCTACATTTTGCGTTATAACGCCGACGAGCAATCCTGCTTTTTCCAGATGGGCCAGGGCGTAGTGCGCGTAATTGGGTTTGGCGTTGGAATAAATTGCCCAGCGTTCGAGGTTAACGGAATAAAATTGGGCTGGGTCTTTGCGCAAGGCCGACAGGCTGGCTGTTTTCATAGGATTTAATTTTTCCCACAAGCCAGTTCCCGGGCTGCGGTAGTCGGGAATACCGCTTTCCGTGCTGATACCCGCTCCCGTAAGGGCTAAAGTTTTTTTGGACTGTTTTATTAAGCCTGCTATTTGTTTAATTTTTTCCTTATATGTCATAGGTACACCTCCTCATGCATATTAAGTTATTTACATTATCTTTGAAAAGACATACCCGTGTCAAATCTCAGGTTGCAGGGAGAGTTTTCATTTTTATTGTCAGAGGGCCGATCTCCTTCCGGTGCCAGCTTAATTATATGCGGCTATGCGGCTGCTGCAGGGGAAAACCGGGAAAGCGTTAGCACTGAAGCGGGGCGGCGGAAAGGGAAAATTGCAGCCCACAGGTAGTGGGCTGTCTGATCAATTGGTTACTTGTTTACCGCAGTAGGTACAAAAACGACCGCCTTGGGGTATTTCTTTCCCGCAGTCGGAACAAATTAACGGCTTGGGCTGCATGGCGGAAATTTGTTCTTCTAATTCCTTCATTTCCATATCCAGCTCGCGGGTAGATTCCAAAAGCCTTTGCAATTCTTCTCCAACGTCTGCTTGCCCTGATTGCTGCTGGTAATATAGGGCGCCGATGCCGGCTAGGTTATTCTCCATTTCCTTTTCCAATTTGCGCAATTCGTGTTTCATTCTGGTGAGTTCCAGCAATTCTGAAGATTTTTTAGTAATATCCTTGGCTCTATCGCTGGCAAATTCACCAAAACCTCTGGCGCGCTCGCTCAGCTGCTTGGCGCCCTCGGCCATTCTTTGAATGAAGCTCATCTGGCAAGTCACCCCCAATATTATTTTAATATTTGCCAGGTTGGGAAACAACGTTTGTATATAATTTTCCAGCAAAACGCTACATTATATTTTTTAGAAACAAACAAAGAGCTTTTTCAAGTATAATTAGGACAAAGGAGTGAGATGATGACTAATATTTTACAACGAAACTGGTTTACCGCCGTCGACCGGGATGCAACTTCCGGTATGCTGGATGCCAGAACTGTATATCGCGATACGGATTGTGAAGTAGGTGCCCGGCTGCGCGTTAATTCCACCACTTTTCGCATCAAGCAAGCTGTCTTTGAAAAATATTCGCCAGAGATGGATTATATTGAAGTACCGGGTTTACAAGGCGTAGAAGCATATTTCCACTGCGGGCCGGCTTTAACGGAAGCGGTGGCCGACCTGGGTAATTTACCGCGTTCTCTGTTTGCTGAAACGGTGCGCGGCATAATCCAGGCAGAAACTTTTCTGCTGGAAGAACGCGGGTTTGCCTCGGCCCGGGAATACAGCGACTATTGGGAGAAGCTATACCTCAATTCCTGCCGTTACTACAGCAACTTGCATAGAATAAGCTGCAAGTGGGATGAGTACGCCGGGCAAGGCCGCCGGCACAACCTTTTCAACCGTTTCAAGGGCCAGCTCGTATACAAAGACTGCACAGAAGGCTATAAGGTAATAGGTTCATTAAGCGATTCTTTTCACGAGTTAGGCGTAAGTATCGTAATAAACGGGGACTTAATTGTCACGGAGGCTCGCGGCGCATTGCTGCGGGCACCGGACAAGGTGTGCTTTGAAGCGGCTGATTTTCTCAACAATTTAGCCGGCAAGTTCCTTATGGACATGAATAAGAAGCAAGTTGCCGTCTTGTTGGGGAAAGGTGAGGGTTGCGTGCACTTGATTGATACGGTATATGACGCGCTGGAATCGATAAAAATAGCCGTGACAAAGGAGGATGGTAATACCTAATTATATTATATTCGCTTTCCTGACATTAATAGCGGGGTAAATTAAGGCAAAGAGGTGATGGCAAAATGGGCAAAGAGATGGATTACAGGGTTAATTTTAATGAAAACAATAAAATATTGAGCGTGGAAATAACTTGTTGCCAAAAACGCATCGGCGAAATTAGGTTTAAAAACGGCGAATCAAAAAAGTGCCCGGAATGCGGGGCCGTGCATACACTCAGGATACAGCATAATCACTTCCATTTGACCCTAAACAAGTAATAATTCATTAGAACATATATAATTATAATGCGGATTTATTTGGGGGTGGGCGCCGGGACTATACCTGCTCACCTTTATTTTTTTCTTCGCATTCCCTTAAAAACGCTATGGCCCGGGAAGACAGGACCACAGGGAACATGCGTATGTATTCAGGCCTGAGAAATACGGCCGGCATAAATTGCTTAGTGGATAATAATTTTCTTTCTATCA
>ENA-OSAF01000143-OSAF01000143.1-marine-sediment-metagenome-genome-assembly--contig:-NODE-143-length-27903-cov-30.341784_pt1 | contig 27903 bp, 28 predicted proteins | sample MGYA00237872_ERZ529318 | MGnify/ENA primary metagenome ERZ529318 (study PRJEB26369, sample SAMN03142813) | marine sediment metagenome | biome: marine; feature: borehole; material: sediment... | reverse complement strand
TCTTCGCCACCTATTCCAGCCACCGGGAATTTACACCAATTCTTGAGACGCTAACCACACCTGCCTACTCGCGGCCTGCGCTCGCCTCTACATCCATGCTGGCCTACTACGTCATCTGGCACATGGAACGGGCTCTTCGGCTGCTCAGGGAAAGATACCCCCAAGTTTACCAAAGTGTCCAGCATGTGCTTTGTTGTCTGGAGGGTCTTGAGCTCAACACCGTCGGTGGAAGGAGTCACCCTTGACGTGGTCACCGAACCGGATCCTCAGCAGCAGATGTTCCTCGATCACTTGGGAGTGAACTCGCTTCTGCCTAAGCCCAGGGCGTTACAGAAGCACTAGCCTGCAAAGCCTTCATGATCGCCATGCATCGGGGGTTTCTGGCATCTGTCCAGTTTCAACTTCGGTTTAAAGGGGAAATGGGTCGTCATTTTGGGATGCAACAGCAGATGCATTACCGTAGCCATCAGCGGAGGCATCCCAGGATCGGGTATCTGTCACCGACGGAGTACCCTGCCGCAGAGGGTTTCATAGCCGGAGGGTACTCTTAGCCGAAAAGAGGGCCCGAAGTGGTCCACTCTCGGAGGCGCAGCATCCCATCTCTGCACCCGTCTTCCACAGCCCTATCGTGGCAGCAAGGGGAGAGGATCAAGGGGGGTTAGCCCTCTCCAAACTTCCAGGTGCAGATGCGCCGGTTCTCTGGCTGCCAGATAGCCCAATAGCTCCCCAGCAGCCACTTCATCTCCCAGGGCAACTACGGTAGACTCCAGCCCACAGTACAACACCACCAGGCCACCGGGCGACTCAACCTTCACCAACGTTCCTTCTTCCAGGCGCTCTCCGATCTCTATCACCTGGCCGGCAAAGAGACAGGTCACCGGTTCCCCTGCATTCCCCGCTATATCGACCCCGGGGTGCTCAGCAGGATGGAAGGGGCGCAACAGCTGCCCGGAAAGTGGTGCCGAGACCATCACCGCCTCCGCGGGGGGCTCCCACAGTCCCCATCGTGCCAGCACTACTGCCAATGACTCCGACCACTGCTGGGGAAACCGGGGATAGTCGCCAAGCACCCACTGGTCGATCCACGAGCGACAGCGAAGACCCATCTGTCCGGGGAGAAAAGTGGAAAGCCATGCCAGTAAAACTAGCGCAATAGCTGCCAGCACCTGCTTCTGTGGGGGCCGCCGCCACCATGGTCGCCGCTCGCGGTATCTTCGTCTGGGCCAACCCTGGGCCACCAATACACCTCCGCACCAGTCACGTCCTGCCACATGCCTATGCCCGGTGCCCCGTCATTATGACCCGAAGCGACTCCGTCGAGCGTGTCGGCGGATACCCAGTATAACACCGATGGCAAAGCAACTTGAAAGCAACGAGCTGCCACCGTAGCTCAAGAAGGGGAGTGGGAGTCCGGTGACGGGCATAACGCCCATGGCCATGCCCACGTTCACCACCATCTGCACCAGGAACATCGTCCCCAGTCCACCAGCCACTATTCGACTGTATGCGTCGGGCGCGGAGGCCGCGATCATAACGATCCGGTACAGCAAAAAGCAATATAGCGCCAGCACGGCGGTCGCACCCGCCAGTCCGGTTTCCTCCGCTATGACCGTGAAGATGAAATCGGTGTGGCGGGCGGGCAAGAACTGCAGCTGTCCTTGCGTCCCGCGAAACAGGCCCGTACCCCACCAGCGCCCCGATCCAACGGCGATGATGGATTGAATGATATGGTAGCCGGCACCGAGGGGATCGGCGTCCGGATTGATGAATGCCGAAATCCGCCTCACCTGGTATTCTTGCAGCGGAAGGCGCACCCACCCCTTCATGTGCAACGCCAGTCCCCCAATCGCGCCTGCCAGGCCTCCTCCGGTGATCGCTACCAACTTACGCAGCGAAACCCCCGCCCAAAGGAGCATGCCCAGGGTCTGGGCAATCAGCACCAGGGCAGTTCCCAGGTCCGGTTGCCGAACCACCAGCAGGAAGGGCGGTACCGTCACTGCCAGTGCGGCCAGGGGCCAGAACCACCCGCGCATTCTCGACTCCTGGCGGGCGAGTAGCGCCGCGAGGGACAGGACCAGCAGTATCTTGCCCGGCTCCGAAGGCTGCAGGGGGAAAGGTCCCACCTGCAGCCACCTCTGCGCGCCGTGGGCAGCTTGCCCCATCACCAGCACCATGGCCAGCAACCCCAGATTGACCACGTAGATGACTGGCGCCAAGATCCAGTACAGCCGATAGTCCACCATCGCCCCAACCAGCAGGGCAACCGCCCCCAGGAGGACCCAGAGCAGCTGACGCCGTGCGAAGTTGGTCTCCCCGCCTTCCGACAGGCCCCCGCCTCCAGCGCTGGCAATGAAGATCACGCCCAGGGCCATCAGCAAGAGCGTGCATATCAATAGCGGCAAATCGCATCTAGCCATCAGTTTGCGCATGGGGAAACTGCAGGTTCCTCCTGATTCGCTTTATGGGAATACTGGCCAACAGGGCGATGGAGTTACCCTGGCGAGAGAGCATGATTCGAGTGGTGGCCTCATCGATTTCCAGGTACTTGTTCATCACCTGGAGCAGATCCGCCTTGAGCATGTTCAGGAAATGCGGCGAAACGCTGGCCCTGTCGTGCACCAAGACCAGCCGCAGGCGCTCCTTGGCCAGTTGCTTGCTTCCCCCGCTCTGGCGACCGAAAAACCGGGCAATCAGATCCAGCATCTCGCTCCTGGCTGACCACGCGCCCGCGCCTAACGCCGGCACACCCCTCAGCCAGGAGTTTCACCCCCTTCTTCCGCGGGCCACCACACCCGGAGCTCATGGGATCAACCACCGGTGGCACCTCTGTCCGCCCGCCGCGCACCTGCCGTGCCCCCAGTCAGCGTCAGGCATCGTGGAATCGTACCATTCGGCGGAGCCTTTCCAGCAAGCCTGGCGAATCCTGCAGTCGCTCCACCGGGACCTCCTCGCCCAGCAGCCTGCACGCGATGTTTCGGAACGCGCGCCCCGCACGCGAGTTGCTCATCAGCACCACCGGTTCACCACGGTTGGTGGAAATGACCACCGTTTCGTCCTCCGGTATGATGCCAAGCAGGGGTATGGCGAGGATCTCAACCACGTCCTCAATATCCATCATGTCGCCACGGCGAACCATGGCCGGCCGGATTCGATTGATGAGCAGCTGGGGTTCCGGCAAGCGCTCCGACTCCAGCAGACCGATGATTCGGTCCGCATCGCGCACAGCAGCGATCTCGGGCGTGGTGATGATTATGGCCTGATCTGCACCGGCCACCGCGCTCCGGAACCCGTGTTCAATTCCCGCCGGCGAGTCTATCAGGACGAACTCGAATTCCTCCTTGAGCTTCTGGATCAGAGCGCGCATCTGCTGGGGAGTCACCGCCGTCTTGTCCCGGGTTTGGGCAGCCGGCAGCAGGTAGAGACCCTCGACCCGCTTGTCCCTGACCAGGGCCTGTTTCGGGCGGCAATAACCCTCGATGACATCGACCAGGTCATACACGATCCGGTTCTCAAGCCCCATCACCACATCCAGATTCCTCAGGCCGATGTCCGCGTCCACCACCACCGTAGACCTGCCCATGGCGGCCAGGGCAGTCCCCAAATTCGCCACCGCCGTGGTCTTACCAACACCACCCTTACCGGAAGTGATCACTACCGCGTCACCCATGTGGCCGGCTCCCCCCTTTCATCCGCACCCGTCGACCCTGGCGGCGACAGATGCTGCGGATGACCAGCGTACCCCCTTCAATGCGCGCCACCTGGAAATCCGCCCGCCGCGGCGGGCCCCCAGCCCCTTCAGGGAGCCGTGCCACCAGGTCGGCGATCCGCAACTGCAACGGTTCCAGACGCAGCCCGATGACCACCGCATCTCGACAGCCACCTGCGCCTGCGTGCGCCGTCCCTCGCAAGATGCCCAGCACCACAACGTCCCCGCCGGCAACCACCTCGGCCCCAGGATTCACGTCCCCCAGTATGATCAAGTCGCCGTCGTGTCGTACGGACTGACCCGAACGAACTGTTCGCCTGACCACCATGGCACCCTGAAAGCGACCTGGGAGCGCTCCCAGCCGATCCCCCTCCGCTCCGCGGCACCCTGCCCCGTACCCCTCGCCGTGCAGCTGCGGTACAGCCCGCAGCTGCACGCTGGCCGCCACCTCGAGGAGCTCCGTCATCTCCAGCACCTCTTCAGAGCTGAACTCATGCCGCGGATACTCCATGGTAAGCCGTCCCTCCGGAGGGAGATCCCCTTCCTGTGCCAGATGAAGCATGGTCGAACGCCACAGCTGTTCGAATGGCAGTCGCTTCCTTACCCGCACCACCACATCTTCGCCTCTGCGCTCTATGCGCACCGCGTCATCCAGGTCTGCCGCCACCCCGCCACCCCCCGCTTCCCATAATCTGGTAGTTCGCAGGGGGTAGCGGCAATTCCTCCCCTTCAGCGAGGGGCAACTCCGAAATAGTGATCGATCACCCGCCGGGCCACGGGAGCAGCCACCTCTCCTCCCTTTCCTCCATGCTCCACCATGACCACCACCACCACCTGCGGGGCCGAGGCCGGAGCATAGCCAACGAACCAGGCGTGATCGGCCCATCCCTCCACCGGCACCTCCGCGGTACCGGTCTTGCCAGCCACTGGAACCTCGCACCCCAGAAAGGCCAAACCGGCCGTCCCCCCTGGCTCGCAGGTACGTCTCATGCCCTCCCGCACCACGGCCAGCGCCGCCGCGTCCAGCGACACCCGCGCCGCTACCACCGGCGGGAACTCGCGCAGCACCTGCCCGTCCGGTGTACAGATGCGCGTCACCAACCGCGGCCGGTAGCGCACCCCGCCGGTAGCCAGGGTGGCCACCATCTGCGCCATCTGAAGGGGTGAATACCGGTGAAAGCCCTGCCCGATGGCGGCATCCAGCGTCTCCGCATCCCACCAGGTCGGTTCCACGATCCCGTATAGCCCCTCTTCGTAAGCACGACGCTTCCATTCGCGATCGGGAACCAGGCCCTGCCGCTCCCAGCTCAGCCCCAGTCCCGTGGGTTCCTCGAGACCCAGCAGGCGGGCGTAATGGGCGATCCGGTCAATCCCCAGACGCAGTCCCAGCTCGTAAAACACCACGTTGCATGACTGACCAATGGCTTCAACCAGATTCAGCCATCCGTGGCCCCCCTCACGCCAACATCTCTTTCCCGCCACTCTGAACACACCGGAGTCGAAGAACAGCTCCCGGGAATCGGTGACGCCGTCCTGGAGCGCAGCCAATGCGGTCACCAGCTTGAAGGCCGACCCGGGTGGGAACTGAGATGTCACGGCACGATTGGTGAAGGGTGAACGGGGGTCGGTGGTCAGCCGATGCAGCTCTTCGTTGTGGCCCGAAGTCACGAACCAGTTGGGATCGTAAGCGGGCTGCGACACCAGAGCCAGCACGTCCCCCGTGTGGGGATCAAGGACCACCACCGCCCCACCCATCCCCACGCGCTGGTAATCAGGATGGGCTGCCTTCGCCTTGGCGATAGCCTCCTCCAGGGCTTCCTCGGCCACCTGCTGCAGCTCCATGTCAATGGTGAGGAACAGGTCGTTGCCGGGCACGGGACTGATCTCTCCCAGCTCCCGCACGGGACGTCCCAGAGCATCGGCTTCGACCTGACGCCCTCCCCGCTGACCGCGCAGGTCGGTTTCGTACTGTCGCTCGAGGCCCGCCTTGCCCACCCAGTCTCCCGGGCGGTAACCTTGCTGGCCCAACCGTTCCAGCTCCGACGCGTTGATCTCCCCCATGTAACCCACCAGGTGGGCACCGTACCGTCCCCACGGATAAACTCTTCGCGGAATCGCCTCCACCATCACCCCCGGTAGTTCGTACCGGTGTTCCTCGACCAGTGTGTGCACCTCCGGAGAGATGTCCCGGGCCAGGGTCACCGGCTGGTACCAGCGATATCGCTGCTGCTGGATCTTGCGTTCCAGTTCCTCCCGATCCCAACCGGTGAGTGCGGACAACCTGGCCACGGCGGTCTCCACCTGTCGAGGGTTCATGTATACCAGATGCAGCTCGAAAGAAGGTCGCACTCCCGCAACGATACGCCCGCTGCGGTCGAATATGGTGCCCCTGCGCGCCTCCAGCGTCACCAGATGAACCCGGTTCTCCTGGGCGAGCACCGCGAGTTCCTCACCCCGCAGCACCTGAAGCTGGATGAGCCTGCCCTGCAGTAGGGCAAAGCTCAGGAAGACCAGCAGCAGGTACACGGAGGCACGACGCTTGACTTCCTCGCCGCTCACCGGTATTCACGCTCCAGCCCTAAAGCTCTCCCCGCCAGATACACCGCCGCACATAACACCCCGTTCCATAGCGCGGCCACCACCACCCCGCGAAAGGCCCAGGGCCAGGGATAGCGCAAACCCAGCAGCGCCAGGACCGCCAGGGTGAATCCTTCCACCAACAGCGTGACTAACCACCCCACCCCGGCAACCAGGGCCAGGTACTTGCGGTACAGCCCACCGCCAGCCAGCGCCGTCAGGAGCCCGGCCAGGGCCAAAGCGGTGGTCCTCACCCCAAGGTGTCTCCTGCTGAATAGGTCGCTGCACAGCCCCGCGGTCATGCCCAGCAGCATGCCCCTCATCGGGGTAGCCTGGAAGCTGCCCAGCACGGTGGCCACCACCAGCAGGTCCGGCCGGGTGACCCCACCGGTCTCCGCCACCACCGCCGCCTGGAGGACCCCCAGCAGAACCATCCCCATGAACACTGGCAGCCAGCGCTTCACCCATCGCCCCCCTCCTCCGCTGGTGCAGCGCGGAGCACCAGCACGTAATGGAGAGAGGCTAGATCCGCGGACGGAGCCACCGTGGCCAGCCAGGTGAGGCCGTCCTCCGCTTTCATGATCCTGGTAACTCTCCCCACCAACAGCCCTGCCGGTAACCCGGAACCCAGCCCGGAGGTAACCACCAGGTCGCCAGGTCCGGCCCGTATTTCCCGGGAAAAGAAGCGGAGCTGGAGAAGGTCGGGGAGACCTTGGCCCAGCACCACTCCGTAGTCCCCACCCGGCAAGACCTTCACCCCCACGCCGCTGGCTGGGTCGGTGATGAGCAACACCCGGGCGTTTCGAGGAGTCGCGTGGGTCACGCGCCCTACCAGTCCCGCCGGCGTGGTCACTGCTTGTCCCGGTGAAACCCCGTCCGCCGTCCCCCGATCCAGAAGCACTTCCGCGAACCATCGCACGGGACTCCGGGCTATCACCCGGGCGGAGATGCTGTCACAACCCGGCGGGGGACGGAAACCCAGCATGGCGCGCAGCTGGCGGTTTTCTTCTCTTAACAGCTCGACCTGGGCCTTCAGGGACTCCATTTCCGCCAGCTGCCGCCTGAGCTCCCGGTTCTGCACCTCCAGCGCCCCAATCTCCATCAGGCTACGGATAACCCTCTGTACCCGTACCCTGGCCCGGGAGAGGGCAGCGGCTAGCGGCGAGGTGGCCTCGATCCAGATCCGCTGCGGCCAGCTGATGCCGCGCTCGTCGCCTTTGACCCAGCTGACCAGACAGATGACCACCACCAGGGTGAGCAAATAGCCTATGGAGCGCTGATAGCGGCCCAGATACCTCAGCACTACAACTCCCTCAACCCAGACGTCTCGGACTAACCACTACTTTCCGCAACATGTCCAGTTCTTCCAGCACCTTACCGCACCCATGCACCACGCAGAGCAGGGGTTCCTCGGCCAGGTGCACCGGCATCCCGGTCTCCTCCCGCACCAGACGGTCAAACCCCCGCAGCAACGATCCCCCGCCGGTGAGCACGATGCCGCGATCCATGATATCCGCTGCCAGCTCCGGGGGCGTCTTCTCGAGAGTAACCCTGATGGCGTCCACTATGGCGTTGACCGGTTCAGCCAGCGCCCGCGCAATCTCTTCCGCCGTCACGGTGAGAGTCTTGGGGAGTCCGCTGACCAGGTCGCGCCCCTTAACTTCCATCTCCTCCGAACCCGGGAAATGCGCGGAGCCGATGGCGATCTTGATTTCCTCCGCCGTCCGTTCCCCGATCATGAGGTTGTAAGTGCGCTTCATGTGGGTGATGATCGCCTGGTCCATCTCGTCTCCGGCAATGCGGATGGAACAGGAAGTCACTATCCCGCCCAGCGAAATCACCGCCACCTCGGTGGTGCCGCCCCCCACATCCACGATCATGTTACCGGTGGGTTCGTGGACCGGCAGACCGGCTCCGATGGCAGCAGCCATCGGCTCCTCGATCAGATAAGCCTCGCGCGCCCCTGCATGCAACGTGGCATCCACCACCGCGCGCTTTTCCACCTCCGTCACCCCAGAGGGCACGGCGATCAGCACTCGCGGTTTGAACAGCACGTATCTGGATTGCGCCCGTCGGATGAAGTAACGCAACATGGTCTGGGTGACATCGAAGTCAGCGATCACTCCGTCCTTCATGGGACGAATGGCCATGATGTGACCAGGGGTACGACCAATCATCCGTTTTGCCTCTTCCCCCACTGCCAGGACAGCTCGGGTGTCGCGATGTATGGCCACCACCGACGGCTCCTGCAACACTATGCCCCGCCTCTTCACGTGAACCAGGGTGTTGGCGGTACCCAGATCTATACCCACATCTCTCGCGAAATACCTGCCGAGTGCCCCGAACATGATCCACTACTCCTTTCCGTCGCCTGCAAATACCTGCTCTTCCCATATCTTATCCCCTGCATGCGCCCTGAGGCTGAAAAAGCTGTCGTAAGTCACGATCACGTGATCCAGCACCCTCACACCCAGGATCTGACCGGCCTCAACCAGCCGCCGCGTCAGCTCCCAATCCTGCGGGCTGGGACTGGGGTTCCCGCTGGGGTGGTTGTGCACCACCACCACGGACGTAGCGCGTCGTCCGATTGCCCCCCTGAATACCTCCCGCGGATGTACCAGGCTGGAATCCACCGTGCCCACCGATACCAGATCGATGCCCCTCACTCCGCCGCGCACGTCCAGCGAAATCACCCAGAACTGCTCCCGGTCCGCCCCACAGGCGCGCTCCCGCATCAGCAACCACACGTCTGCCGCCTCCCGAATCCGGTGCTCCGGGGCCTCCGGCTCCGCCACCCGCTTTCCCAGCTCCAGCGCCGCCTTGATCTGGGCCGCCTTGGCAGCGCCGATGCCGGGGATGGTCTGCAACTCCTCGAGGGAAGCCCAGGAAAGGTACCGAAGCCCCCATCCGCTGCGCTGCGCCGCCAGCAGGACTTGCTGGGCAAGATGGAGCGCGGAGGCACCCTTGGTACCGGTGCCCAGAAGAATGGCCAGCAGCTCGTAGTCGGACAGACTCTCCGCCCCGAAACGCCTCATCCGCTCCCGCGGCCGTTCGCGGGCCGGTAGATCCTTCATCGTGTAGCTGGTGAAATCACACCCCTCCCCTCTTTCCCAGCACTCGGATGTCGAACTGCTCCAGCATCCTGGCCAAGCGCGCTAAGGGCAGACCGACCACGTTGTAAAAACAGCCCTCAATCCTCTCCACCAAAACTGCACCCAACCCCTGGATGCCGTACGCTCCCGCCTTGTCCAAGGGCTCGCCGGACCTCACGTATCCCGATATTTCTTCATCGCTCAGTGGGCGCATCACGACTGCCGTCTCCTCGTGCTCTAAAAGCACCCGTTCCCCCGCGCCTACCCCCACGGCGGTTATCACCCGATGGCATCGGCCGGACAGCATCCGGAGCATGTCCGCCGCCTCCCTGGGGTTCCGTGGCTTGCCCAATACCGCCTCATCCAACACCACCATGGTATCCGCCGCCACCAACACAGCATCCGGTGCCACCGAAGCGCCCCACTGCAGCTTCCAGGCCGCCAGCCAATGCGCCCGGTCCACCGGCGTCGGGCAGCTGGTTGACGGCGGCTCGGGCTCCTCGGGAGGAATCACCACCTCGAAGTGAAGCCCCAGCTGGGACAACAGCTGGCGCCTCCGCGGGGAGCCAGAGACCAGTACCAGGCGTGGCCGCACCCTAGATCCTCCTGCCGACCAGGAATCCTAACAACATGGCGGCGGCACCCACTGGGTTGACGTGCACGGAGAACCCGAAAGTGAGGCTAAAGGCCCGCAGTTCCAGAAAGAAGGGAGGATCCACCCCGATACTCACCGCACGACCGAGCATCGGCACGTAATCGGCCAGCAGCTGCCCCAGCAGAGTGCCTGCCACCAGCCCCACCAGGGCCCCGGTGAGGGCCAGCGATCTCCTTCTAGGTCTGCGCATGTTGCCGGGCCCCCTTTCACTCGCTGTAGCTGACTTCTGTCCGCGCCCGGCTCCCTCCTCTCACCGCGGCCCTGCCATTAGCTGTCTTTGGCAAGGCGCATCCGCCGGATCACTGCCTGGGCGGCCAGCCCGGTGAGCAAGCCGCTGGGCGCAGCCAACAGAAGCAGGATCGGGAGGTAATGAAAGACCAGAGGTGACCGAACCAGGAGCGCGAGCACCACCAGCTGGGCGAGATTATGGGTGACGGCGCCCAGAAGGCTCACCCCTACCAGTGACAGGTATTTGTGCAGGGCGCGCCTCGCCCCCACCATCGCCAAGGCGCTGGCCATCCCGCCGGAAAGGCCCAGCCAAAATGACAGACTCAGCAGCCGCCCCTGCAGCAGCGAGCTGAGTAAGGTGCGCGCTGCCGCAAGTGCCACCACCTGGCCCGGCGTACCAGCTACCACCACCAGCAAGGTCACTACGTTGGCCAAACCCAGTTTCGCACCCGGGACGGCCACCGCCACCGGTATCAGGGTCTCCACCCAATGCAACGAGACGCCCGCTGCCACCAGCAACCCCAGGTGGATAAAGGACATCCGACCGCTCCCGGTGAACGATGGCATCACTTCCTCGCAATGGTAAATATGCCCACAACCTTCAAGGCGGATTCACCCGAAATACCGACTGCATCCCTGGCGTGAGCTTCACCTGCCCTCCGGGCAAGACGAACAGCGCCTCCACTCCTGGTAGCGAACAGGCCATCTCGTACCCCCGCTCGGGCCCGAGGACGAACAGAGCAGTGGACAGGGCATCAGCCTGAAGGGCAGTCGGTGCCCACACGGTGACCGAGGCCACCTCCGCGGCTGGCCAGCCGGTCCGCGGGTCGAGGATGTGATGATACCGTCGCCCCCCCACCATGAAGTACCGCTGGTAGTCGCCGGAGGTAGCCACCGCACCCCCGGCAAGACGCAGATAACCCAGCAGTCGTGAAGGGTCCCTGGGGTCCTGTACGCCGATCAGCCATTCCGGGCGGCCCGGAGGGGACCCCAAAAGCCGGATATTGCCCCCCAGGTCCACCAGTGCCGACCTGACACCTGCCTCCTTCAGCACCGACCACAGCGCGTCCACCGCCGCACCTTTCGCCACCGCCCCCAGATCGAGGCTCATCCCTTCCTCCGCCAGTCCAACCGTCCCGCGCTCGGCATCAGTCCGTACTTTCCGGTAGTCGACCAGATGCAGCGCTTCCCGGAGGAGCTGGCCCGGGGGTATGCGCCCTTCTCCGCTGCCGAAGCCCCACAAGTCCACCACCGGGCCAATGGTGACATCCAGGGCCCCGCCGGTGAGCTCGGCAAACTGTAGCGCCGCCTGCAGCAATGCCACTGTCTCGGGACTGACCGAGACCGGCTCGGATCCGGCCGAGCGGTTCACCCGCCAGATTTCCGAACCCTGCCGGTGCCGGTCCCACAGTGCCTCCAGGCGTCGGGCCTCGGTCAGTGCCGCCTCCAGCGCGGCCTCCACATCCCGACCATAGGCCACGACGCGCAGGATGGTATCCATTACCAGCATCTGGCGTTCCTGGACTGGGCTGGAAGCGCAGGAGGACAAAAATAGCAGGGAAAGAATCACAGCGGTCGGCAGTACCCGCGGCGGACGGCTGAGCATTCTCCTCCCGGCCGGCGTACCGTAGGTCAGGACGCCGCCTCCCTGCCGGCAGCTTCGTGCACAGCGCGAGGATGCAGCTGCCGCCCGGCGTCCTCGATGACCTTGGTGGGGCACTTCTGCGCGCAGGCCCCACACTCGGTGCACTTGGCATAATCTATCACTGCCAGGTTATTGTCCACCTGGATGGCATCATACTCACACGCCCGCACGCAAGCCCTGCAGCCGAGGCAACCGACCTTGCACATCTTGCGTACCTTCGCGCCCCTCACGGTATTGGCGCACAGGACGTGCACCTTCTTGCCGGCGGGAACCATGTGGATGAGTTGGCGCGGACACGCCTGCACGCACTTTCCACAACCGGTGCAACGTTCGGGGTCGACCTCCGCCACCCCGTACCGGTTGATGCGCAGGGCACCGAACTGACACGCAGCCACGCAGTCGCCAAAGCCCAGGCATCCGGAAGGACAGGCTTTGGGACCTTTTTGAACCAGAGCCGCCGCTCGACACTGCTCAATTCCCCGGTAACGGAATGCATCGCTGCACAGGGTGCCTCCGAAACACCGCACCTTGGCCACCATGCGTTCCCTGTCGGTGGTTAACTCCACGCCCATTATCCGCGCAATGGACTCCCACATCGCTGGGCCCCCCACCGGGCATGCGTCCACCGGAGCCCTGCCATCCACGATAGCCTCCGCCAGACCGCCGCAGCCTGGATAACCACAGGCGCCACAATTGGCCCCCGGCAGAACATCCTGGACCTCATCAACGCGGGGGTCCCGTTCCACGCGGAACCGGGAGGCGGCATAAGCCAGCAGGCTGCCAAATACTAGTCCCAATACTGCGAGAGTGACCAGCGCGCCGATCAACTCCGTCCCTCCTCACTCCTGTAGCACCAGGCCATGACTCTAACGCACGAACAGCTGCTTGAACAGGCCCTGAAATCCAAAGAAGGATATCGACATCAGACCGGTGGTTATCAGAGCAATGGGAAAGCCCTGCAGTGGCCGGGGAACGTCCGCTAGGTCCAGCCGCTCACGTATCCCGGCGAAGAGCACGATGGCCAGGGCCCAGCCCACCGCCGCCGCCAGGCCGTTCACCACCGCCTGAATGAAGGTGTACTCGGCTTGCACGTTGAGTATGGCGGCGCCGAGCACCGCGCAGTTGGTGGTGATGAGAGGCAGGTAAATGCCCAGGGCCTGGTACAAGGTCGGGCTCACCTTCTGCATGACGATTTCGACGAACTGCACCAGGGAAGCAATCACCAGTATGAATGCCACCGTGCGCAGGTACTCAATCCCCAGGGGATCCAGCAGCAGGTGGTACACCGGCCATGTGATGGCCGATGCCACCGTCATCACGAAGATCACCGCCATACTCATGCCCATGGCTGTTTCCACCTTCTGCGAGACCCCCAGGAAGGGGCATATCCCCAGAAACCTGGAGAACACGAAATTATTGATCAGGACGCCTCCCAATATGATGGCGACGAACTCCATGAGCTTTCCCCCTACTCCTTCTTCTTACCCACCAGGTTCAGTGCACCCAGCAGGATCCCCATGGTTATGAATGCACCGGGTGGAAGTATCATCACCAAGGCCGGATCAATGGGAAGTCCCGCCCCGAACAGAGCTCGACCCGCCACCACCAGATTACCCGTACCCAGCAGTTCGCGGACGGCCGCGATGACCACCAGGGCCACGGTGAACCCCACACCCATGCCCAGCCCGTCCGCCGCCGCCCTGGGTACCGGGTTGCGAGATGCGAACGCCTCCGCGCGCGCCAGGATAATGCAATTCACCACGATCAGCGGTATGAAGATGCCCAGTATCTCATACATCCCGGGCAAGAATGCGTGCATCACCAGATCCACGATGGTCACGAAGGTAGCAATCACCACGATGAAGCAGGGTATGCGGATCTGCCGCGGGATGAAGGGCCGCACCGCGGATATGATCACGTTGGAGCAGGTGAGCACGAAGATGACCGCCATGCCCATCCAGAACCCATTGGCCACCGCCGTGGTGACCGCCAAGACCGGACACATCCCCAGCAGCAGCCGGAACACCGGATTTTCGGGAAGTATGCCGTTGTAAAAGTCCTTCACCAACCGCCCCATAACTCTTCCGTACCTCCTACCGGCCCATCAGGGCCCGGAAAGCCTCCCGACACGTGCGCACCCCCTCCACCACCGCTCGCGAGGAAATGGTGGCGGAAGTGATGGCCTGTACTTCCCCCGCCCGTTTCGGTGGCCCTTTGACCAGGCTGAGCTGGGCATCAAGGGGGATGTTCTCGAACTGGCGCTGGAACCAGTCCTCCATCACCTGCGTGCCCAGGCCCGGAGTCTCCTTGGCCGCCGACACCACCTTGATGCCCCGCACCGTCCCGCCTTCGTCCAAACCCACCAGCGTGGTCACCGGTCCCCCGTAGCCAGTGGTGGTCACCAGGAACGCCACCCCTGAGACCTTGCCCTTGGTGCGCGCTACGTATACTTTCTGTATCTCCGGGAACTGCGCCGTTATGCGACTGAACAATTCGGGGGCCTCGGCAAATTGGTCGGCATCGGGCAAGAGCTCGCGCAGCGCCTGTTGCGTCTCCTCGGCCACCCTACCTCGAATCAGGGGCTCGGTGAGCCGGTTGGTGTAGGCCAGAGCGATGGCCGCGACGGCACACACCACCATCAGTACTGCCCCCAGGCGAAGGATCCGTTTCACTTCTTCCTCACCTCGCCGAAGGGCCGCGGCTGAACGTAACGATCGATCAAAGGCGTGGCCAGATTCATGAGCAATATGGCGTAGGACACGCCCTCGGGGAAACCCCCATGAAGCCGTATGATCACCGTCAATACGCCGCAACCCAGTCCCATGATGAGTTTCCCTTTGGGCGTTACCGGTGATGTCACGTAGTCAGTGGCCATGAAGAACGCTCCCAGCATCAGTCCCCCGGCCAGGATGTGCCTGAGCCAATCGCCGGAGAATAGGCCATCCACTCCTCCGAAGACCCAGGTGAGCACCGCCACCGTGCCGATGAAGGCTGCGGGCGTATGCCAGGAGATCACTCGGCGAACCAGCAGGTACCCACCCCCCACCAGGAGCGCCAGAGCCGACGTCTCACCGACACACCCCGCAGTGGCACCCACGAACATTTCCCAATAAGTGGGAAGCTGGGCCGCCACGCCGGTCTTGGGCACCAGCGCGGCCAGCGGTGTGGCGGTACTGACCGCATCAAAAGGCCTGATCCACGCAGTCATATGAGCTGGCCAGGAGGCCATCAACATCGCCCTGGCCGCCAGAGCAGGATTGATGAAGTTCTGGCCCAGGCCACCGAAAAGTTGCTTGGCCACCACGATGGCAAAGGCCGAACCCACCACCGGCAGCCACCAGGGAGCACTGGGTGGAAGGTTGAAGGCCAACAACATACCCGTCACCACTGCACTCCAGTCGCCCACGGTCACCGGCCGCCTGGCGAGCCGTTGATACCCGGCCTCCGCCACCACCGCGCTGAGCACACCCAGGGCAACGATCATCATCGCCCGCTCCCCGAAGAAAACCACGGCAGCGAAGAGGGCGGGGAGCAGGGCAATCACCACGTCCCGCATCAGTGCAGAAACGGTGACCGGACTGCGCAGATGTGGCGATGAGGTGACCACTGGTAGTTCTGATTTCATTTCAGATCAACACCCCCGTCGGCCGCACGCTGCTCATTTCCTCCTGGCCCGGAGGCGGGCCATGATGTCCGCCTTTGCCACCCGGATCGCGTGTACCAGTGGACGTCGGGCCGGGCAGATGTAGCTGCAGCTGCCGCACTCCATGCAATTCAACGCCCGAAGGGACTCCGCTTCCTCAAACCGTCCTTGCTCGGCGTAGGCAGCCAAGAGCAGGGGTAACAGCCCCATCGGACATGCCTCGACGCATCGGCCACAGCGGATGCAAGGCTGGGGTTGTTGGGCGAGGGCATCCTCCTCCGGCAACAGCAACAGCCCCGAAGTACCTTTGATCACCGGGACCTCGAGACCGCGCTGGGCCACGCCCATCATGGGACCGCCCATGATGATCTTGGCGGGAGCACTGGCAAACCCCCCGCAGAAATCCACAACGCTGGAAAAGGGCGTCCCGATGCGCACCAGGAGGTTGGCCGGCTGAGCAACGCACGGGCCGGTGACGGTGATCACCCTCTCCACCAGGGGCAACCCGGTGGTCAGGGCACGGGCCACCGCCCACGCGGTACCCACGTTGTTCACCACCACCCCCACGTCCAGCGGCAGACCCGGCGGGGGAGGCACCTCGCGCCCCAGGACCGCCTTTATCAGCTGCTTCTCCGACCCCTGCGGGTACTTGGTTCGACACACAGCCACTTCCAGCTCGGAATGGGGCATTGTCGCCTTCTTCATGGCTTCAATGGCGTCGGGTTTGTTGTCCTCCACGCATACGATGCCGCGTCCCACTCCCAGGGCCTTCATCAGAGCCCGCATCCCCAACACCACATCTTCGGGGTGCTCCACCATGAGGCGGTGATCGGCCGTGAGGTACGGCTCGCACTCGGCTCCGTTGAGCAGGAACACGTCAATGTGCTTTCCTTCAGGAGGGCTCACCTTCACCGCCGTGGGAAACGCCGCACCCCCCAGGCCCACCATTCCGCTCTCGCGGAGCATCCGCTTGATCTGTTCTGGCGACAGCTCCTCCAGCGGACCCAGGGGCTTGACCTCGGGATGTACCGCAAACTCCCCGTCCGACTCGATGACCACCGCCAGGACTTCGCCTCCCAGGGGATGAGGGCGAGGTTCTATCGCCACCACCTTGCCGGAGACGCTTGCGTGCACAGGAGCGGACACGAACGCCTCGCTGTCGCCCACTTTCTGCCCAACCAGGACGCGCTCTCCCCGCCGAACGGTGGGTTCGCAGGGAGCCCCGGTGTGTTGCGAAAGGGGGATGACCACCTCGGTGGGTCTTGGGCCCTCGCGGATGGGAAGGTGCTCGGTCAGCTCCTTGTAATGCGGAACCTGAACCCCTCCGGAGAACGTCTTTGCCGCCACGCGCCCTACCCCCCCAGAGAAAGCCAAAAGAGCCATGTTAACCGATGATCAATTCGCTTCCCCAAATGAAATTCCTCCCGACTTTGTTACCGCGTAGCCTGGAGACTCCCATACAAAGTGGAACCCCCTTCCCATCCTCCCGCAGTAGCGGCGGTGGGAAGAGGGGACAAGCCCCCCACAGTAGTGATTATAAATCAAGGGCGCCCGCATTGCCACCCCGCGGGAATGCCCCCATCGGCCTCGCCCGCACCAGCCCGGCGCCCGCTGATCCGCTATCCGGGAGACGTCCTCAATGCTCGGCCAGACTCATGCAGAATGCATTCAGCTTTTCTACCAGCTCCACGAAGGCGGACCCTCCCATGACCAGATGCTGCGTGGAACGTTGGGCGGCCAGCGCCTCGATCTCCACCGCAACCTGTACCGCCAGCTGAGCCAAGCTAGCCAGCTCCTCCTGGGTGCCGGTCCAGCCGGCGGATGCGGTCACGCTCAGAATCTCCTGGTTGATGCCGCGGGCATCCTCGACCAGCTTCCTGGCACCTTCTGTAAGACCGCTGCCATGGCTCCAGTAAGCATCCCACCAGGCGGCTTGGTCGCGCACGAAGGCACTGAGCCCTTCCACCACCGACTTGAGCGCTTGCAAGTACTCTTTGTCCCCCTGCAGGCTGATCACGCCCGATGCCAGCTCGGTAGCCCCAACGTACACTTCGTAACCCTGCTTCTCCAGCCTGGATACCAGCGGTTCAGACGCCGCCTTGCTGCTGAAGTACCCCACCACCACCCGGTACAGCGGACCGGGGGTGACGTAGGCGGGGAATCCCCGCGCTTGGGCGTCCGCTGCCAGGTTCTGCGCGTTATCCCGATTGGAGAAGGCACCAAGCTGCACGCGATAGAGAGCGAATGAGGGAAGCATCACATCCACCCGCGCAGTAGTGGGGGTGGACGGCGTGGCCGGCGTCTGAGCGGGCTCACCGGACGGCGCCTGCGCGGGCACTTCCTCCTCCGCCCTTCCCAGCACGGCGTTCAGTAACACCTGACCCAGGACGTACCCCACCAGAACGGCTAAGATCGCCATGCCCGCCAGGCTCAAAGCTGCCGGTAACCTGACCCTGCGCCTCGGCCTCTTTGGCGTCCGCACTGTTGTCCCTCCCTTTCAACCAACTGGCTGGACCACGGCTTCTCGCTCGGCCAAGGCCTTCCCATTCTGATCCACGAGGACGAATTTGAGTTTACCGGACCGGGGCAGGCCGGACCTTTCGATCAGGATCATCTGCTGGGGATTAGTGGCGACCAGTGTCACCAGGTCTTCCGGGCGGTGGTCTGTGCAGCGACAGCGGACGATGACCTGGTTACCGCAGCACTCAATTTGTTCCACGTCGATGGAATGACCTCCGCTGTCACACCAACCCCGGTGTATTCCCAGGAGGATGTACCGCCTGAAGTCCAGGCGCGGGTACCAGTCCTCCACCTGGTAGAAATCTTTCATCTCGCGCTCGTTGGTGATCACCGCCACCGTCTGGCGATCCACGGTGAATCCGAACCCCCGCGCCTGAATCCGAACCGGTTTGAAAAGCAGCTTCATGCGTCATGCACCCGGCCTCGCCAAGCCCACGAAAGTGAACGTCCTAAATCTAGATATATTGGTCCACCGGCCCGCTCATTCGTGGAACACACCCAATTCCCGCAGAATGGTCCGCGCCGGCCCCACCAAGTACAAGGAACCGCTCACGCATAGGACTCCCGAGGGCTCGCACAAGCTCCGGGCTCTGAGGAGGGCCTTGCGCAGATCGGGAACCACCTGGACGGATAGCCCCAGACCACCGGCGTGTACCGCAAGCACTTCCGGATCTAGTGCCCGCGGACTCAGAGGCTTGGTGACGATGAGCTCGTCCACCACCGGTTGCACGTACCTGAGAAAACGAAGCGCCGGTCGATCGCGAAGCAGTCCCAGGACCAGGGTCACCCGACGTCCGGGAAAGAGTTCCCGCAGAGCAGCAGCCAGCGCGCGAGCTCCATCCTGGTTGTGGGCCCCATCCAGTACAATATACGGCTGGCGACTCAAGACTTCCAACCTGCCGGGCCATTTCACCTCTCGCAACCCGCGCCTTATGTGCTCGGGCCCGACTGTCAGCCCCCGTTCCCGCAGAACCTCCAGGGCCGCCACCGCCGCCGTGGCATTCACCGCCTGGTGGGCACCCGGTAACCGGACGTACAGATCCTCGTACCGCCGGCCATCGATCGCCACGTCTATTACCAGGCCCTTCCAGCTATGGGAGACGATCGTCCAGCGAACATCCTCCCCCACCAAGGTGAGGGGACTGCCTCTTTTGGCTGCCACCTCGCGAAGCACAGCCAGAGCGGCCTGCGGTTGGGGAGCAGAGACCACCGGGCACCCGGGCTTGATGATCCCCGCCTTCTCAAACGCAATCTGCTCCAGGGTGTCGCCGAGCCGGTCCGTGTGATCGAAGCCCACCGAGGTGATCACCGATACCAGAGGACGCTCGATCGCGTTGGTGGCATCGAACCTTCCGCCCAGTCCCACTTCGAGGCAGACCACATCCACCTGCTGTTCCTTGAAATACAGAAATCCCATAGCGGTGACGAATTCGAACTCTGTGGGGTGTTCGCCCTCACGACCCATGCGCTCCGCCAGCGGACGAAGGCGGCTCACCAGGTCGGCCACCGCCTCTTCTGGTATCTCGCGGCCCGAAACCACTATCCTTTCCGTGAACCGCTCCAGATAGGGCGATATGAAGCAACCAACCCGCAGGCCTGCTGAACGCAGGATGGAGGCGATCATGGCCACGGTGGAACCCTTGCCGTTGGTGCCGGCCACATGCACAAACTTCATGTCCTGATGAGGGTTGCCCGCCATCTCCAGCAGGGTGCGTATTCTTTCCAGACCCAGCCGGCTCCCGAACCGGTAGAGACTGTGCACGTAGGATAGGGCATCTGGGTAGTTCATCCGGTCACCTCCGCCTTCCTGTGTGTGATCCCAGATCGAGTCGAGCGATCCTTTGTTCTTCCGACAGGGGCATGCCGGTCTCCTCATCCACTGCCACGCACATCCCGTCCACCATTCGCGTCACCACCCGCCCGCAGGCGTGGGGGTTACCTTTGAGGTGAGGCGCATCCAGCAAACCGCTCTCCACCGCGCGGGCCAGCGTCTCTGGATCGGTCCAGGGATCTTCCACTCCGTTCGGGGCCAGCTGCTTAATGGTCTGCAGGATCAGCAGGGCGTCCCGTTTGAGCTGGTCCCTCCGCCGGGCTATCTCAGGTATGCTCACCATGTCGGGCAGACCCAGCAAGGCATGCCGGATGGCGCCCCGTGCGATCAGGCAACTTTCGATCACGTCTTCGGGTCGGGCGGCGTGATCTCCTTCACAGTAACCCACAACATGCAGGATGTGCGGTTTCAGCATCATCCCCACCAAAGTGGTGGATCCCAGGTGGCCCTTGGCCAAGTGCATGTCCGCCGGAAAGCTGGCCAGCCCAGCCCTCACCTGCCGAAACACGGTGAACTCGGAGTCGACCAGCTGTTCGATGAGGTCGATCTTGGCCAGCATCTTGGCCAGGTCCATGGCAACCGATGTGCCGGGAGGGGTATTGAACATGAACTGCGCCACGTAATGGCGCACGCCCTGCTTCTTGGCATTGTAGGCTGCCAGGAAGGCAGCGGCCACCGCCACCGAATCGGGGGCATCGCGCAGGCTCCAGTGATGGGATTCGTTCACCTCCACGGGGATGCCGTGGCGAGCGTGCCAGGCCATACAGGCCTGGTTCTCCGATATCGCTTCCCGCAAGGGTCGCGTCGACCGGGCATCCAGCACGTTGTACCAGAACAGGGGTACTGCACACCAGGCATTGTGGATGGTCCGAACCAGGACCTCCGCCATCCTGATCAGGTCGCGAGTTCCACTGTAGCACCGGACCAGCGGGTAGTTGCCGCAACGGGTGGCCGCCCAGATCCGTTGCAGATCCTCCGGCTTCCGTATCGGGACGCCTCCCGCACCATCCTGAGAGGGATCCTGCTCTTCCGGCCTGAAAAAGCACTCCTGAGCATTCTGGTCCGGCCCCAGCGACAGCACGTCCAGCACCTGGGCCCGGGCTATCTGCTCGGCTCCTTTGACCGTATCCTCCACCGTGGGCAACCCGAAATGATGCCTGATGAGTGGGTGTGGGTACTGCTGCGCGATCCTCTCCACCAGGGTATCCGCATGCCGCAACTCGAGGGCTTCCGCCGTCTCTCCCCGGAGAAAGGCGACAATCTCCTCCAGCGGTTCCTTGCCGGAGAAGACCGCATCGAAGAGAGGAATACGCCTCGCAACCTCCGCCACCTCCGGGGTCCCACCGAAGACGAATCGCGCTGCGATCCTCCTCGCTTTCACTTCCTCCTCCAGCTGCCGCAGAAGCTGGGTAGCAGCCACCGGTCCTAACCGGTAGCTGACCGCCACCAGATCGGGCTGTTCTTGCTCCACCGCCTCCAGCAAACGGTCCACAGGTACCGCCGGCCCCAGGAAGCGGGTCCGGTAACCGGTCTGTTCCGCCAGCCTCAGGAAGCCCAGCAGACCCGCCACGTGCACGCAGTCGCCCAGTGCCGCCCCCAGTACCAGGCGTTGGCCATGCCTCACGCGTCATCACCCCCATACACGTACCGACGAATGCGCTCCACGCTCCAGCCCGCTATGCCCAGCTTATCCACCGTCCGACCGCAGGCCCAGAAATCGACCTGATGAATGCGGCCGGCCAGATGTATGAGACAATCGTGCGTGGGAGTATCAATTCCCAGCATCTTGCCCAGCGATGCCATGGGCACCAGCCCGGTCGGAATGTCCTCCAGCAGGTAGCGATGCCGCAGGGTCGGTGGCGCCTTGATTCCCTGGTAGGCCTCGTTGTTCTTCATCGCCTCGTAGAGATTCTCACCGAGGGCCCCGTAGGCCATGTCCAGCCAGTCCAGCGCAGATACCGCCTTCACCCCCAAAGCTTTCGCCACCGCCATCCGCTCCCTGTCCACCGCTTCCAAGATTGCGGCGACCGAGGGAGTCACCCCTTGCGCGTAGTACTCGAATTCCCCCATGGTCGATTCAATCCATCCCGCGTTCATGAGGGTGATCACCGGATGGAAGACCGCACCGATATTGTCCATGCTGGTACGGAGAACGCTCTCGGCGGGGACGAACTGCGGGTACGCTCTCTGGAGAACCTCCACCACCTTGGGGGTATCGGTGGCGGGCAGGGCGGCCACAGGCACGGTGTTCTTGATCCGAAAGATCCTGGATTGAGCCGGTCCCACGCTGCGACTGGCATAGATGAAGGTCTGCGCCTCCGCGAGTATGATGTCGGCCTTACAACCGTTGGCCCGCAGCACGTTGCGGAACTCCAGGGCTCCGCCAGTACGCCCGGGGTTCAGCACCACTATCTGACCGTCCCTGAGGTGAGGGGCGCACTTTGCCGCCACCGACGCGTGCGCGTGGGCGGGCACCACCACCATCACCACCTCGCTTCCGGAGAGCACCTCTTCGATATCGGTGCTGACCAGGGCCAGACGACCAAATCCCCTGACCTCGCCGTCAACGAGTACCCCTCCCCGCGCCACCACTGGCTCGACGCGTTCCGGCGTTCGATTGTACAGGCGAACCTCGTATCCCTTGATGGCCAGGTGTCCGGCCATGGCTTGGCCTCCATGTCCAGCGCCGATGACTGCATACGTCTTCTTATCCCGAGGACGCCTTCGGATGGGCTTGATGGGAATCCTGTGCACGAACTAACACCTCCTCCGAGATTTCTCACCCGTTGCATATAGCATGCCCGCGCAAGAGAAGGCGCGAGAGACCGTCCCCCACCTGGTCTCCCTTACCCATCAGGGCAGAGAATGATCAAGCGCCGAAAGGGAAAAGAATGACAAACCGGACGGACTTTCCACACCGGACCGCGTTGAGGTCGGTCGGAGGTATGCCCACGTGGAGACGGAAGACCGACACGTAGGCAGCGGCATCTCCCGTCAGGCGCGTCCAGGTCGGATTGCGGCTAAATTCTACCATAAATTACACGGCGTGTCAAGGCATCTAGTCAGCATAGATGGGGTAAAGCATGTGCAAATCAATGAAAGAGGTGACCCACCTGGGCCACCTTCCACTATTTCGCGTCCGCACCTCTGATGTTGGGGCTCAACGAACCGATCTCAGCAGCCTCAACCGGCGCTCCAGTCCGGAAACCTTTTCTTGCAGTTCTTCTGCCTTCTGCCTTTCCCGTGCCACTACCTCCGGCGAGGCCTTGCGCACGAAATCCTGGTTGGCCAGCTTGTTCTGGCTACGCTGTAGATCCTCTCGCGCCCGGGCCAGGGCTTTTTCCGCCCGCTGGATCTCGCGATCGAGATCCACCAGCTCGGGGACCGGCAGGTATACTTCAGCTCCCGCCAGTACCGCAGCGGCAGCCCGCGTCGACCGCTCAGGACTGGACATCCCCACTTCTAGCGGATCGATACCCGTCAGGGCCGTTACGTACGCCTTCATGCCCTCTATGACCCGGGCTCGGTCGGCATCATCTGCCCGCACCATTCCCCGCACCATGGCTTGTCTCGGCACGCCCAGCTCGGACCGCAGATGGCGGAAGGCGCGCACCACCTCCATCACCAGGTTCATCGCCGCCTCCGCTTCTTCATCGAGCAGCTCGTCGCTGGGTGTGGGCCAAGGGGACAGCGTGAGGTGGCCTTGGCATCCCGGCATCCTCCCCCAGATCTCCTCGGTAACGAAGGGTATGTAGGGGTGCAGTAGCTTGAGCAGCGTGCGCAACACGGTGGCCAGGGTCCACCGCGCCGCCGCGGCGGAATCCGCGTCCGCCCGCCCGTACAGACGAGGCTTCACCAGCTCCAGATACCAGTCGCAGAACTCGTCCCAGGTGAAGTCGTACAGTATCCGCGCCGCTTCCCCCAGCTGGTACTTCTCCATCTGCTCGGTGGTGTCTCGGATCACCCGTTGCAGCCGGCTCAGCACCCACCGGTCGGTCAGATGTAGCTCAGACGGACGGGTACTCTCCAGGTTCTCCAGCTGCATCAGGCAGAAGCGAGCCGCGTTCCACACCTTGTTGACGAAATTCCGGGAAGCCTCCACCCTTTCCCAATGAAACCGGGTGTCGTTACCGGGAGTGGTGCCGGTGACCAGCGCGTACCGCAGTGCGTCGGCCCCGTACTTTTCCACCACCTCCAGGGGGTCAATACCGATTCCCAGCGATTTGGACATCTTGCGGCCCAGGGGGTCGCGGACTAGCCCGTGAATCAGCACCACGTCGAAGGGCCGGCTGCCCATGAACTCCAGTCCCATCATTATCATCCTGGCCACCCAGAAGAAGATGATGTCGTAAGCAGTGACCAGGACGGAATTGGGGTAGAAGTGACCGAGCTCCGGAGTTGAATCCGGCCACCCCAGGGTGGAAAACGGCCACAATGCCGAGCTGAACCAGGTATCGAGCACGTCGGGATCTTGCTTTAAGGATAGACTGCCGCACCTGCACGATTCGGGATCCTGGCGTGCGGCAATGGTCTCCCCGCACTCCTGGCAGTACCACACCGGGATGCGGTGGCCCCACCAAAGCTGCCGGGAAATGCACCAGTCGCGCAGGTTCTCCATCCAGTTGAGGTAAATGCGGGCAAATCGTTCGGGCACGAACCTTATCTCCCCGTTTTCCACTGCCTCGATGGCCGCTCTGGCCAGCGGCTTGATCTTCACGAACCACTGCTTGGATACCATTGGCTCAACCACCGAGTGGCAGCGGTAGCAGTGGCCCACGGCATGGTGGTGAGGTTCTCGCCGAACGAGGTACCCCTGCTGGTCCAGGTCCTCCAGAATCTTTGACCGGCATTCCTGACGATCCATGCCCTGGTACGGGCCAGCCGCCTCGGTCATACGAGCCGAGGTATCCATAGCTACCACCCGCGGCAGGCGGTGTCGCAACGCGATCTCGAAGTCGGTCGGATCGTGAGCCGGGGTCACCTTCACCGCCCCGGTGCCAAAATCGGGATCCACCGCCTCGTCGGCCACCACCGGGATCTCCCTCCCAATGATCGGCAGCCGCACCTTCCGGCCCACCAGGGTAGCGTAGCGGGCATCGGCGGGGTGAACGGCCACCGCCGTATCCCCCAGGATGGTCTCGGGGCGCGTGGTGGCCACCACCACCTCGCCGTCCCCGTCGACCAGAGGATAGCGGACGTACCAGAGGAAGCCGTTCACCTCCTCGTGCTCAACCTCGAGATCGGAAAGAGCTGTGCCACACTCCGGACACCAGTTGATGATGTAGTCGCCGCGGTAGATGAGACCACGCTCGTACAGCTTAACGAATACCTCTCTGACCGCTCGGGAACATCGTTCATCCAGGGTGAAACGCAGGCGGGACCAGTCGCAGGAGGCACCAAGCCGCTTCAGCTGCCGAACGATGAGCTGTTCGTGATGCTCCTTCCAGCTCCAGATCCGCTTCAGAAACGCCTCTCGGCCCAGCTGCTCCTTGCTCAACCCTTCCTCCGCCAGGCGATTCTCCACCACGTGCTGGGTGGCAATCCCGGCGTGATCGGTTCCCGGAACCCAGAGAACAGAGTATCCCTGCATCCGGCGCCACCTAACCAGTATGTCCTGGAGGGTATTGTTCAGGGCGTGCCCCATGTGCAGTTCCCCGGTGACGTTGGGGGGAGGAATGACGATACAGAACGGTTTGCGCTGGGGATCCACGCGCGCCCGGAAGCAGTCATCCTCCATCCATCGCTGGTAACATCGTTCCTCAACCTGGCTGGGATCGTATGCCTTGGGCATCCCTGTCGACGACATCCACATAGCACCTCCCCAAAGGGTTAACCGCAAACTGCTGCCCATGCCCACCGCGCCCCCTGCGCCATCAGGTCCGGCCACCGGTCTACCGGGCGAGGAAACGCCACCTTCCTCGTTTCACCCCGGCCCACCTCCCGGTACACACCCTGCCCGGGAGTCCGACTCCACCCGCGGACTTCATACCTGACGAGGCGGAACCGGGGTTGACGAAACAATACGCCTTCCACCCCTGGGCGGAAGGCGCTGTCCGCGGTACCACCACGGTTCCGTGGAAGCTTCCCACGGCACTCCGGGGGATATAACGGTCCCACCCGTTCCGGCCTAGGCCGACGGCTTTGACCAGACGCTCAGGAGCGACCTTCGGGCACTCCTCATCAGGAAGGTTCCAGCCTCCGACTTCCCTCTCTGGGATGCAGGATGTGCCCTACTCCTCTCCCTCATCGCCTTGGCTGTGTGGTAGATTATACCTGGTTGTCGGCACGGTGTCAACGCATCCAGGGCTGCTGCTGGCGGACGCTCAACAGGAGCACGTCCGGCTTTCCTGTCCTGGCCCACCTGCCGGAGGATAGCTTACCCCGGGGACGAAAGCCGCATTGGCGCAAGCACTCGATGGTCGGACCACAATCCGCCCTCACCCGCACGTATATCTCTTTCAGCCGCGTCCTCTCCAGAGCATACTTCACGAACTCGGTTATGGCCCAGCGGCGAACATCAGGCGCGCCCTCCGGGAAATACTCGTGGAGCTCTGCCCGTCCACCGCGCCAGGTTATATCGCGGAGCTCGAGGGCGCCCACCGGGTTTCCTTCCACCTCGACCATGAGCACCCATCGGTGCAGGCCGGGACGCGGTTCCCCGCGCGAAAACGACCCCAGCTCGCCTTCGGGATCAATTTCGGAACCTCGATCATGCCACTGCCGCAGCAGAACCCGATCGGTCTCCGTGGCACCACGAATGCGCAGCCCGCTTCCCTCGATTGCCACCGTCAACCTCCTCCCAGACGGTCATCCCATGGACGAGAAACCGGCATACGGCTTCGGCAACATCCTTTCCCGGCCCTTTATGTAAATTCCGGCAGCAGCATGCCCGGCGAGGAGGAAATGATCGGTGCCGGGAGAACCGTGCCAGTAAGACGCCAGGGTTGCTATTTCCACAAGCGGCATCGCGGAGGGCGGAATGTATTGAATCCATCGGCGATCGCACTGGTAATGGCTAGCTGCAGCATACACGCCGGCTGGAATCTGCTGGTCAAGCGCTCCCAGTCCCGCCCTACTTTTCTGTGGCTCGCGGTGGCCTGCGGTGTGCTGTCTTACGCTCCAGCCGCGATCTACTTCCTGATACGCGAAGGGCTGCGGGCCCCCGCGCTACCCTACGCCCTGGCGTCCGGGATCATCCACAGCTGTTATTACCGAGCCCTGTCGCGCATGTACGAGCATGACTTCTCGCTCACCTACCCCATTGCCCGCGGCACCAGTCCATTGCTGGTTGGGTTGGCTTCGCTGCTGATACTGCGCGAACGTCTCACCGTGCCGGGACTGGCGGGAACAGGGTTCATCGTCGCCGGCCTCCTTGTCACCGGCCTGGAAAAGCACCCGGCGGAGAGAAAGAGGTCGCCCGGAGGGATCCTCTCTCGGCAGGCCCTCCAGGCCGCCGTCGTCACCGGCGGCCTCATAGCTGCCTATTCCCTGACCGACAGGGCAGGTGTCCAGCAATTGCACCCGGTATCCTACATTTGGATCGTGCACGCCGTGGCGCTCATGGCATGGGGACCAATCCTGCTGCGCTCAAACCGGGCCACCGCCTTGGTGGACAGGAGCCTGTTGATGCCCGCGCTGGTAGTCGGGCTGGGGCAGAACCTGGCATACACCCTCGTTTTGTTCGCCATGCGGCTGGCGCCGGTGGCCTACGTGGTACCGTTGCGGGAACTGTCCATAGTGATTGGAGTTCTGCTGGGAGGAAAGGTGCTGAAGGAGCAACTTGCCTCCCTCCGGCTGGGCGGCGCCCTGCTCATAGTGGTGGGAGCCACCCTCATTTCCTGGCGAGGATGACCGCATGGCCAACCGACGATCCAGCAGAGCAGGCCGTCACCGCCCGCGCTCCCGGCCGGGAACTGCACACTGAAGCGCCGTGGCAGTCTCCCGCACACCCGAGCGTATAAACTTTTGGTAGGCAACTGGTGGGGTGGCATAGTAAAGAGACCTCA
>ENA-OSAF01000140-OSAF01000140.1-marine-sediment-metagenome-genome-assembly--contig:-NODE-140-length-28177-cov-21.385463_pt1 | contig 28177 bp, 23 predicted proteins | sample MGYA00237872_ERZ529318 | MGnify/ENA primary metagenome ERZ529318 (study PRJEB26369, sample SAMN03142813) | marine sediment metagenome | biome: marine; feature: borehole; material: sediment... | reverse complement strand
TCTGTCCGGAGCGGTGGTCGCGAACGTCCGCCCCGGCTCCATCGCGGCCGAACTCGGACTCCGGCCGGGAGACCGTCTCTGCGAGGTCAACGGGTCTCCCCTCAGGGACTACATCGACTACCGGTACCTGACGGCCGAACCGCTGGTTGAGCTAAGGGTCATCCGGCCCTGCGGGGAGGACGTCATCTTCGAGGTCGAGAAGGACCCTGACGAGGACCTCGGGCTCGTCTTCACCGCGGACATCTTCGGTGACCCTCCACAGGTCAGGACCTGCACCAACAAGTGTGTCTTCTGCTTCGTGGACCGCCTCCCCCCCGGCCTCCGCCCGGCCCTCTACGTGAAGGATGACGACTACCGCCTCTCCTTCCTGCACGGCAACTTCATCACCCTGACGAACCTGAGACCGGAGGACCTCGCCCGCATCGAGGCCATGCGCCTCAGTCCCCTCTACGTCTCGGTCCACAGCACGGAACCGGCCCTGCGGGCCCGCCTCATGGGCAGCCCCAGGGCGGCCGCCATCATGGACGACCTCCGGCGGCTCATCCGGGCTGGCGTGTCGGTCCACGCGCAGATCGTCGTGTGTCCCGGCCTGAACGACGGCCCGCACCTGGAACGTTCGCTCGAGGACCTGGCTTCACTGAGGCCCGGGGTCGAGTCCGTCGGGGTCGTGCCCGTCGGTCTCACCCGCTTCGGGCCGCCGTCGGGTCCGGTGAGGAGGCTCACGCCCGCCGAGTGTAGGGCCCTCCTGGAGACGCTTCTCCGGTGGCACCGGAAGACGGACGGCTTCGTCTTCCCGGCCGACGAATTCTTTCTGGTCACGGGGAGCCCGGTTCCCGGAGCCCGGTTCTACCGTGGGTTCCCACAACTGGAGAACGGGATCGGGCTCGTCCGGCTCTTCCTCGACGACCTGGCGCGGGTCAGGCGCGGCAGGGGGTCGGCCGCGGACGGCTCGGGCGCCGGGGCCGAGGACGGAGCCGCCGGAGTGACGCACGCCGCCGCCCGAACCGCCGTGGACGCGGGTCCGGACGGCACTCCGCCCGGCGAGGGGTTCGTCGTCGTCACCGGCACGCTCGCCCGCCCCTACGTGGAACGGGCGGTGGAGGCCGTCTCGGAGAGACTGGGCGTCGAGGGCGAGGTCGTCGCGGTGCGGAACGAGTTCCTGGGCTCCTCGGTGACGGTGGCCGGCCTCCTCGCGGGGAGGGACGTCCTCGAGGCCACGAGGAACGTCGCCCGAGGGCGGCCTGTGCTCGTCCCTGGCTCCGCCCTGCGGGCAGGTTCGGACGAGTTCCTGGACGGTCTCTCCCTGGGAGACCTCAGCGCCGCGACGGGAGCACGGTTCGTCGACGGGGGCTGGCTGCCGAGCCACATGCTTGCCGCCCTCCGCGACCTGGGACACAGGGAGGGGACGTGATGTCGTCGGGCATCGTGGCTATCGTCGGTCGGCCGAACGTGGGCAAGTCGACCCTCTTCAACCGGCTCCTAAGGCAGAGGAAGGCCATCGTCGAGAGCGAGCCCGGCGTCACCCGCGACCGGCTGTACGGGGTGACCGACTGGGCCGGGCGCATCTTCACCGTTGTCGACACCGGAGGTCTCGACTGGGACGGGGACGACCCCATCCAGGTCGAGACGACCCGTCAGGCGGAAGCGGCCATCGCTGAGGCGGACGTCATCATCTTCATGGTGGACGCCGTGGCGGGGCTCACGCCCGCCGACGAGGCGGCGGCGGCCGTCCTCCGCAAGAGCGGCAAGCCGGTCATCGTGGCCGCGAACAAGGTGGACGACATCTCCCGGGCGTCCCTGGCGGCCGACTTCCACCGGCTGGGTCTCGGCGAGGTCCTGCCCGTTTCGGCCCTTCACGGGCTCGGAACGGGGGAGCTTCTTGATGAGGTGGTGGAGAACCTCCCGCCGGCGGCCGAGGAGGAGGGTCTCGGGGACGAGCGAGGGACGGAGGCGGACACGTCCGCCGCGGACGGCCCGGCTGCGGTCGGGCCGATAAGGATGGCCGTCGTCGGCCGCCCGAACGTGGGGAAGTCGTCTCTCGTCAACGGCCTTGTGGGTGAGGAGCGCGTCATCGTCGCCGACGAGCCGGGGACGACGCGCGACGCCGTGGACGTCGCCTTCCGCCGCGGCGGGGTCGACTACGTCATCGTGGACACGGCCGGCCTGCGCAAGAGGAAGCGCCTGCGGGGGAGTGTCGAGCGCTACAGTGTTCTACGGACCCTGCGGGCCGTGGACCGGTCTGATGTCGTCCTGCTCCTCTTCGACTCGACGCGGCCACCCGCGGAGCAGGACAAGCGGATGGCGGGCTACGTCAGTGAGGCGGGCCGGGCCCTGGTCCTGGTGGTCAACAAGTGGGACCTCGTCGAGACGGACGGGGCGGCTTTCGCCGACTACGAGGGGCACCTGAGGCGCGTCTTCCACTACGTCGACTGGGCCCCCATCGTGTTCACCTCCGCGAAGACCGGGTGGAACCTCGAACGTGTGCTCCAGACGGTCCGCCGCGCCGCGGAGAACCACCGTCGGCGCGTGCCGACGTCAGAGGTGACAAGGGTCTTCCGCGACGCGGTCGCCGTGAACCCGCCGCCCTCGGAGGGCGGCCGGCGCCTTCGCGTCAGCTACGTCACCCAGGCCTCCGCAGCCCCGCCCAGGTTCGTGTTCTTCGTCAACTCCCCCTCACTGGTGAAAGATACCTACCGGCGCTATCTCGAGGCCCGGGCCAGGGAAGCCTGGGACTTCACCGGCACCCCCCTGAGGCTTCACTTCCGCCCGAAGGGGTCCTGACGCGGCCTCTGCCCGAGGCATTTCGGGACCGGCGGAATTTCCATAACCTGTCCTCATATACATTCCACTGGCTCACCTACTCTTCGCTACTGCGGCCCGAAAGGCCTGAGGAGGGAGAACCGGTGGAGAAGTTCGACATCTTCAAGGACATCGCCGAGCGCACCGGCGGTGACATCTACATCGGGGTGGTCGGACCGGTCCGCACCGGGAAGTCCACCTTCATCCGGAAGTTCATGGAGATGCTCGTCCTGCCGAACATCATCGACCCCGACGAGCGTCAGCGGACCGTCGACGAACTCCCTCAGGGTGGCATGGGCCGGACCATCATGACGACCGAACCGAAGTTCATTCCCGACGAGGGCGTCCGAATCACCATCAAGGACAGGCTCTCCCTCAGGGTGCGCATCGTGGACTGTGTCGGCTACACCGTCCCCGGGGCGACGGGCTATGAAGACGAACACGGGCCGCGCCTCGTCAACACCCCGTGGTTCGAGGAGGGCATTCCCTTCCAAGAGGCGGCCGAGATCGGGACGAGGAAGGTCATCGCCGAACACTCGACCATCGGTGTGGTCGTCACGACCGACGGCAGCTTCACGGATATCCCGAGGGAGGACTATGTCGACGCCGAGGAACGGGTCGTCGGGGAGCTCAAGGAGATCGGCAAGCCTTTCGTCGTCATCCTGAACTCGTGCCATCCGGACACAAAGGACACCCTGGGTCTGGCCGAGCGCCTCGAGGCCGAGTACGATGTGCCGGTCATCCCCATGGACGTCACGGCCATGGGGGAGGATGACATCTACGACATCATGGAGCAGGTTCTCTACGAGTTCCCCGTGCGCGAGGTCGTGGTGAACCTGCCCAGGTGGGTGGAAGAGCTGGAGCCCGGCCACCGGCTCAGGACGGAGTTCGAGGAGAGCGTGGCCGAGACCATCCGCAGCATCCGGAGGCTCCGCGACGTGGAGAAGGCCGTCGAGGCCCTGGCCGGCTATGACTTCATCGAGAAGGCCACCCTGGAGAGCATGGAGATGGGCACGGGCGTGGCGACGGTGGACCTCCAGGCCACGGAGGCCCTCTTCTGGAAGACGGTGGAGGAGATGACCGGGTTCGCCATCGGCGGCAAGCACGACCTCCTGCGGCAGATCAAGGACCTGGTCCACGCCAAGCAGGAGTTCGACGTCATCCGCGAGGCTCTGGAGGACGTGCGCACGGTCGGCTACGGGATGGTGCCCCCGCAGGTCTCCGAGATGACCTTCGAGGACCCGGAGCTGATTCGCCAGGGCGGGCGCTACGGGGTGAGGCTCCGGGCCAGCGCCCCGTCGCTCCACTTCATCCGCGCCGACGTGGAGACGGAAGTGACTCCGATCATCGGCACGGAGCGGCAGTGCGAGGAGCTGGTGAAGTACCTCCTGGAGAAGTTCGAGGACGACCCGAAGAAGATCTGGGAGTCGGACATCTTCGGCAAGTCCCTGCAGGACCTCGTGAGGGAAGGCATCGAGAACAAGCTCTTCCGCATGCCGGAGAACGCTCAGGCGAAGATTCAGGAGACCCTCACGAGAATCATCAACGAGGGGAGCGGTGGGCTCATCTGCATCCTGATCTAGCCCACACCGCAGGCCTTCGCAGGGAGGTGAACATCCGACCCTGGGAAGCCCGAGCGTGTGAGGTGACGGCCGGTCCGCGAGGGCCGGCCGTCGTGCGTCGCGGGCCGGTCGCCCTGGGGCGCCCCTGGGTCGCGGGCCGGCCTCCGGGGGGTAATCACGGTGTTGGACCTGCTCATATAATGAACCGGCCTCGCAGGAGCCGTCCGGTGCGGCCAGGCGGCCTGGCGCTTGCCCGAGCCGCCCGGAAGGGGAGGTGGCGTCGGTTGACAGAGGAGACACTGAGCAGGAGGGCCCTGGGCTACATCAACGAGGTCCTGGGCAAGGCCGCCCACTACCTGGATGCGACCCCGACCGACGACGGGTGGGTGGTCCGCGCCGTCGTGGTGGAGACGAGGCCCAAGCCGGGTCCAGACGGCGGCACCAAGGAGTGGCACGTCCTTTACGAGGTCCATCTCGACCGGGACATGGAGCCCCAGTTCCACGTCAGGCGAGGCTTCTGGAGCAAGCCGCTCCCCGGTTCGCCGCGGTCCGAGCCGGCCGCTCGCGGGGACACATCGGGCGAGGAGGGTTCCTGTTCCGCCGAGGGCGGAAGCGCTCAGGGCCAGGACCCTGAGGAGAACGGCGGTGAGGACCGGGACGAAGACCGGGACGAGGACACGACCCTCCCCGGGGAGGTCCTGGAGCCGACACCGGAGGCGTCGGAAGAGGGCGAGCAGGACCTTGCCGGTGAAGAGACCGGGGAAGAGGTCCCGGTCGATGCGGCCGAGGGGCTGGAGGATGTGACTCTCGAGCCCGAGCGACCTCCCCTGGAAGCCGGCGGGGAGGAACAGGAAGACGAAGAGGAAGAGGAGTCCGTGCCCGAAGAGGAGCCCGCGCCCGGGCCCTCGAGACCCAAGGTCCAGGTCAAGCAGGGGGCGCCGGCGGTGAGGTTCCGCTACGTGCAGGACGATGCCGCCGGCCGCCCGGAGGCGGCGGACGAGGCGGTCGGGGAACCTGAACCCGGGGAGCCGGGAGAACCTGCCGAGGAGGAGTCCGGTCCCCAGACGCCGGGCTCGGGAGAAGAGGGCTAGACCGCCGTCTGGCAAGGCCCTCCAGCGGTCGGGGAACCGTGAGAGGTCCGGGAGCACCCGGGACATGCTACATCCATCCTCTGTGTCCAGCGGCTAGGGGCTCCTAGGGGCTCCTGACGGGGGCTGTGCTTCCGACCGTGCGTGACCTTCTGGCCCTGTGGGCCGGCAGAGCCGTTCTGAAGTTGAGCCGTAGGCTGGGTCATGGGGGTTCGTCCCTCCCGGGACGCGTGGCCCTCAGGATCCAGCCCGCGCTTCTCCGGCGGCTGGCCGGGAAGTTGCGGTGGGGGAGCGTCATCATCACCGGGACCAACGGGAAGACCACGACGGCCCGCCTCCTCTCCACCATCCTGCAGGATGCCGGCTACCGCCTTGTCCACAACCGTTCCGGCGCCAATCTGAAGGAAGGCCTCACGTCGGCCTTCCTTGAGGACGCGGCGGCCGCCGGCCGGAGGGCGGACATCGCCCTCATGGAGGTCGACGAGGCCACCGTGCCCGAGGCGGTGCGGGAACTCAGACCTCTCGGCATCGTCGTCACCAACTTCTTCCGGGACCAGCTGGACCGCTACGGTGAGCTTGACACGACCGTCTCGCTCGTGGGGCGCGGGACCGATGCCGTAGGGGGGCGCGGCTTCGTCGTCCTCAACGCCGACGACCCCCTCGTCGCCGCTCTGGGGCGGGGGAGGGGAGAGCGTGCGGTCTTCTACGGAGTCGAAGACGACCGTTGCGGGAAGCGGACGATGACCCAGACAAGGGAGCAGCGGCACTGTCTCACCTGTGGTCGGGAGCTGGACTACAGCGTCTTCTACTACGGGCACCTCGGGCGCTACGCGTGCCCGGGAGGCGATTTCCGACGTCCCGCTCCAGACGTCCGCGCCGGTGCGGTGTGTCTCGAGGGGGCCCGCGGGGCCTCGTTCACGCTGTCCGTGCGCGGGGAGGGTGAGGTCCGGGTCGCCATGCCGGTGCCGGGTCTTTACAACGTCTACAACGCCCTGGCGGCTTTGGCTGCAGCGCTCGAACTCGGTGTCCCTCTGAGCCGCGCCGCGGCTTCCCTGGAACGGGCCAGGGCCTCGTTCGGACGCATGGAGGTCATCCCCGTCGAGGGGAGGAACGTGCTCCTGGCCCTGGTCAAGAACCCCACAGGGTTCAACCAGGTCCTGGAGACCCTCCTGGGCGACGCCCCCGCGGCGGACGGTGCAGGCGAAGTGGGCGACAGGAGCCCCCGGAACTTCCTCATCGCCATCAACGACCGGTACGCGGACGGCACGGACATCTCCTGGCTGTGGGACGTCGACTTCGAGGTCCTGGCGGAACGCGGGGCACGGGTGGGGGAGATAATCGTCTCCGGGCTCCGGGCCCACGACATGGCCCTGAGGTTGAAGTACGCCGGAGTGCCGGAGGCGTCCGTGCGGGTGGTCCCGGGTCTGTCCGAGGCCCTGGACAGGGCCCTGGCCGTCACGGCGAAGGGGAAGACACTGCTCGTCACCCCTACCTACACGGCGATGCTCGAGCTGAGGGACATCATCAGCCGGCGTGGGTACGCCCCGCCGTTCTGGGAGGCGGAGAAGACCTGAGGCTGGAGATCTGCCACCTCTATCCGGACCTCATGAACCTCTACGGGGACCGCGGGAACGTCATCGCCTTGAGGCGGCGGGCCGAGTGGCGGGGCATCGAGGTCGGCCTCACCGCGGTCGGCTTGGGAGAGGCGGTGGACTTCACCGCCTTCGACATCCTCTTCATGGGCGGGGGCCAGGACAAGGAGCAGAAGCTCATCTGTGAGGATTTCCAGCGGGTCAAGGGAGGAGCCCTGGCGGAGGCCGTGGAGGACGGGGTTCCCTTCCTGGCCATCTGCGGCGGCTACCAGCTCCTGGGACGGTTCTACGAGACCGGGAGGGGGGAGCGTCTGCCCGGTATCGGGGTCCTCGCCGTGGAGACCTGTGCCGGAAGGAAGAGGATGATCGGGAACGTCGTCGCCAGGAGCCTGCTCCCCGGCCAGGAGACCCGGGTCCTGGTCGGCTTTGAGAACCACTCGGGCCGCACCTATCTCGGGGCGGGGGTGAGGCCACTGGCCGAGGTCCTGGTGGGCCATGGCAACAACGGGGAGGACGGCACGGAGGGGGCCGTGTACCGCAGCGTCGTCGGCACCTACCTTCACGGGTCTGTGCTGCCCAAGAACCCGTGGCTCGCCGATTGGCTCATCGGCCGGGCCGTCGCCCGCCGCTACGGGGAGGGTGTCACCCTCCCGCCCCTGGACGACAGGGTGGAGGTCGAGGCCCACGCGGCGGCCGTGGCGCACGCGGTGGAGGTCGCCCGGCGGCACCGCACCCCGGTCAGGAGGAAGCGGCTCAGCGCCGTCGTCGGAGGCCGGCTCCGCGCCAGGCGGGGGTCGAGTTGAGTCTCCGCCCACCCGAAGAGGATTTCCCAGGCCCTGCCGCCAAGTACTCTACACACAGGCGTAGCTGACGGGTCGGGTCGTCACCTCGCGCGAGGCCCGTGGAGCAGGAGATGACGTCATGACGAAGGAGGTTCATCGGGCGAAAGACGGCGCAAAGACGCCCGGCGGGGGCGTGGTCGCTGAGATTTACTACCTCGATGGGGAAGGTGAGCCTGTCGAAAAGGACCGGGCTGTACGGGTGGTCATCCGGGAGCTTGACGAGAACGGCGATCTCGTGAGCGAGACGTTCGGGATGGTCGACAGGAGCTAGTCGCGGGCATTCATCACCCCCCAACGCGCAAGCGCGCGCGGAAGGGCGCTCTCGTGTGGGAGTGCCTTTCTGTCTTCAGGTGACGGTGTGGCAGACTATGACGACCCGGCCGAGACAAAGGCAAGGTCTTGACGGCGGCGGGCGGGAGGGTTAGACTTGGGGCGGGAAGATACCCAGGGGGGTATACATCCAAGCCGTGGGGCTCGTGAGGGAAGGGACGGCGGTGAACTCTGACGGCCCGACACACGACGGTCGACTCGTGACAGACGCCGACCTCATCCGGAGATTGCGGCGGATAGAGGGGCAGGTCCGCGGAGTGCAGAGGATGATCGAGGAGAGCCGCGGCTGCCCCGAGGTCCTGGTCCAGCTGGCGGCCGTCCGAGAGGCCGTCAACAGGGTCGGAGTCCTCATAATCGCTCTTCACATGGAGAGGTGCTTTCGGGACGAACGTTCGGACACCCCTGAGGACAGGATGTCCAGAGCGAAGGAAGCGGTGGAGATGTTCTTGAAGTTTTCCTGACTTCTCCGGGAGGTGAAAGGTTTGGGTGAGGACGGAGCTCCCGAGGAGCGTGTGTGGGACCTGCTCGTGGTGGGGGGCGGGCCGGCCGGGCTGACGGCGGCCATCTACGGAGCCAGGGCCGGCCTTGACACGGCCGTCATCGAGCGCGGACAGATGGGCGGACAGATGGCGACCGCCCACCGTGTCGAGAACTACCCTGGGTTCCCCGACGGTATCGAGGGCGCCGAACTGGCGGCGAGGATGTACGAGCAGGCGCGCCGCGTTGGAGCGGAGTTCCTCGTCGGGGAGGCCGGGCGCGGGGACCTCGACCTGGTTTCACCCGTGAAGACGGTCGCGGGCCACAGGGCCCGGAAGGTCGTTCTCGCCATGGGGGCCCGTCCCCGCCGGCTGGGGATACCCGGCGAGGAGCGGCTTCTCGGCCGAGGCGTGTCTTACTGTGCCACGTGCGACGGCCCGTTCTTCCGGGGCCGGCGCGTGATGGTCATCGGCGGGGGCGACTCGGCCGTCAGCGAGGCGGCGTTCCTCGCCAAGCTGGCCTCCCAGGTCATCGTCGTCCACCGGCGGGACCGGTTCCGGGCGGCGCCGGCGCTCGTGAAGGGGCTTCTGGCCTTGGGGAACGTGGAGACGATGATGGGAAGAATCCCTGTCGAAATCGAGGGGGACGACGCCGTGAAGGCGGTGAGGGTCCGCGACCCCGCGGGCGGCCCCCCTGAGGAGGTCGAAGTCGACGGCGTGTTCATCTACGTCGGACTCGACCCGGAGACGGGGTTTCTTGAGGGGCAGGTCGACCTCGACCGCAACGGCTACATCATCACCGACGGAGTCATGAGGACCCGACTTCCCGGGGTCTACGCGGCGGGGGACGTGAGGGCCAAGGAGCTCCGGCAGGTGGTCACGGCCACGGCCGACGGGGCTCTGGCGGCCATGACGGCGGAGAGGGACCTCGCCGAGGATGAGTACAAGCAAAGGAGGACGAACGGCAGATGACGAAGGACGGAGAACTCCTGACTGTCACCGATGACAGCTTCGACAAAGAGGTTCTCGAGAGCGACATCCCGGTCCTGGTGGACTTCTGGGCCCCCTGGTGCGGGCCGTGCAGGATGATAGCCCCGGTGGTCGAGGAGCTGGCGAGAGATTACGAGGGCCGCCTGTCCGTGGCCAAGGTCAACGTCGACGAGAACCCGGCGACGGCCCAGAAGTACCAGGTCATGGGCATCCCGACGCTGATCCTCTTCAAGAACGGGGAGGCGGTGGAGCGGTTTGTCGGGTACATGCCCAAAGAGGACCTCGAGCGCAAAATCGACCCCCTGCTGTAAGATGCGTTAGGAAGCACTCGACCGGCCTGTGCCGGTGGGAGGGACCGAAGAGCCGGTGGAAGCCCCGTCCGGGGATCCAGCGGCTCTTCGGCCCTTCGACAAGGGAGAGGAGAAGATTCTTGGTAACCCTAGAGCAGGTGAAGAGAGACCCCGAGGTCCAGGCCTACCTCAGCGGCGGTGACGAGGTCCTGGCGGCCATGGGCTACACCGAGCACGGGCAGAGGCACGCGGCCCTCGTCGCGAACATCGCCCGCAACATCCTTGAACGGCTGGGGCACCCCGGCCGCGAGGCGGAACTGGCGGCCATCGCCGGCTACCTCCACGACATCGGCAACGTCATCAGCCGCCAGAACCACGAGCAGATCGGGGGGCTCGTGGCCCTGCGCGTGCTCGACCGGCTGGGGATGCCTCCGTCGGAGACGGCCATGGTGGTCGCGGCCATAGGGAACCACGGTGAGGACGTGGGGGTGCCGGTGAACAAGCTGGCCGCGGCGCTCCTTCTCGCCGACAAGTCCGACGTCCACCGGAGCCGCGTGCGCAACCCTGAGATGGCCTCCTTCGACATCCACGACAGGGTCAACTACGCCGCGGAACACTCGTTCCTGCGCGTCGATGACAGGCGCAAGGCGATCACGCTGGAGATCAAGATCGACACGAAGATATCTCCGGTGATGGACTACTTCGAGATCTTCCTCACGCGGATGGTCCTGTGCCGCCGGGCTGCGAGCTTCCTCGGCTGCGATTTCGAGCTGGTGATCAACGGGGTGAGGCTCCTGTAGATGCCTTCGGCGCGCGGCCGCTGGTCGGACCCGGCCGCTAGTCGGACGCCTCGCGGACCTCGTCGCGCTCCAGGAGGCCGCGCTTGTAGGCCCGGAGGACGTCGCTCCGTGTTACAATCCCGACGGGGCGTCTCGGGTCCTCCGGCGAGACCACCGGCAGGCGTCCGAGGTCCCGGTCGGTCATCTTCAGCATGGCCTCTGCCAGGGTATCGGTCGGCACGACCGTGACCGGGTCGGGGGACATGACATCCTCGACCCTGGTCTCCAGGCGTCCGGGCATCGGCGTCCTCCGGACATCGCTGAGGGTCACGACACCGGCGAGCCGCCCGGCGCCGTCGACGACCGGGAAGCCGTTGTGACGGGTCTTCTGCATGAGGGCCACGACGTCCCGCAGGGTCATCCCTGTCCGCACGGTGTCGAGACGCGAGGTCATGGCGTCGGCCACGCGCAGACCGGCCAGGACGCCCACGTCACGGCCTGCCCTGAGGTCCACTCCGCGGCGTCTCAGCTTGACCGTGTAGATGGTGTCTCGGCCGACACGGCCGGAGACTGCCGTCGAGATGACACAGGCGATCATCAAGGGCAGGATGATGCGGTAGTCTCTCGTCAGTTCGAACATGATCAACACGGCCGTGATAGGTGCGCGGGAGACCCCGGCGAACATCGCCCCCATGCCCACCAGGGCGTAGGCTCCGGTGGCCGCCGTCGTGAGCGGCCAGAAGGCGTGCACCAGCTCACCGAACGTCCCGCCGAGCATGGCCCCGATGAAGAGGCTGGGAGCGAAGACGCCTCCGGAGCCCCCCGAGGCCACGGTGACCGACGTGGCCGCCATCTTCGCCAGCACCAGTCCAGCGGCCAGGGCCACCGGCATCGCCCCGTGGAGCACGGCCTCGATTGCTCCGTAGCCGACTCCGAGGACCTGGGGCGACAAGACGGCGATGGAACCGACGAGAAGCCCCCCGAGGGCCGCCTTGGACCATTCGGGCACGCGCCGTACCCGGGCCGCCGCATCTTCCGCCGTATAAAGGACGGTGATGAAGAGACGGGCCACAAGGGCGGCGGCGACGCCCAGGAGGGCGTAGAGAAAGAGTTCCCAGGGGTTCACCATGGAGTAGGGGGGCACGACGAACGCCGGCGCGTCGCCGAAGGCCGCCCGCCCTATCACGGAGGCCGCCACCGAGGCGATGACCAGGTAATAGAAAGCGGTGGCGGTGAACTGGTTGAGGATGAGTTCGAGGGCGAAGATGACCCCGGCCACCGGAGCGTTGAACGTGGCGGCGATGCCGGCGGCCGCGCCACAGCCCACCAGGAGTCTCACCCTCTTGTCCGAAAGACGGCAGAGCTGTCCCACAGTCGAGCCGATGGCCGCCCCGATCTGGACGATGGGCCCCTCGCGGCCGACCGAGCCCCCCGAGCCGATGGTGATGGCCGAGGCGACCGACTTGACGGCCACCACCCGCGGCCGGATGCGGCCGCCCTTCAGGGCGACGGCCTCCATGACCTCCGGGACCCCGTGACCCTTGGCCTCGCGGGCGAGGAAGTGGATGAGGGGACCCACGACAAGGCCGCCGAGGGCGGGGGTTAGCACCGTGAACAGACCGCCGCGCGCCGCCACCCCGTCCAACAGGACGGCCTGGACCCAGCCTATCATCTCCCGGAAGAGGACGGCGAACAGACCGGCGCCGACACCCACCACCAGCGCGAGGACGGCCGTGAGTCGCTCCAGCGGGAGGGCCGTCGAGCGCGCGGCCGACCCCCGCTCCGGTACGGCTCCGACGCAAGGTGACTCTTCCCGGCCGCGCAGAAGGGACGCTGAGGAAAAAGACGGCAAGGAAGAAAACCTCCTCGACAAAGGGCTGAGCCGACCACGCAGTGTGGCCGGCCCGGTGCGGGTCGCTCTTCACTGTTCACTATGGTAGTCAAAGGTGGGGAGTCGCGCAAGGGCATAGCGGTTGCTGGCCGGGCAGCAACGTCAGCGCGGGCATGCACGGCGGCCCCGGAGCTGTGGGCGCCTCACCCGCCGAAAGCCCCGGGGCCGGCGGAAATCCTGGTCGGAGCGGTGGGACTTGAACCCACGACCTCTAGAACCCCATTCTAGCGCGCTACCAAACTGCGCCACGCCCCGACACAAGAACGTGTTCGACGAAAGCACGTTAATGATAGCACGTCAGGTCGACGAAGCGCAAACATCCATCACGGGCACCTTCATGCCCAGGCCTGCCGGGTCTTTCCCTCCCGGCCGGCGCCAGGAGTGGCGTCGGCCGGTGTCAAATAGGACTCTCACCTGAGGGGCCACCTTCAGTCCCGCGCCCCGTCCAGGCGGAGTTGTTGAGACATCTTCCCCGGAGGGATGCCGGCATGAGCCAGCCTGCCTACGTTCTCGCTCTGGACCAGGGGACCACGAGCTCGCGAGCCATCCTGTTCGACCGCGGCGGGCGGCCCGTGGCCCAGTCCCAGGAGGAGTTCACCCAGCTCTACCCGAGGCCGGGGTGGGTCGAGCACGACCCGAACGAGATATGGGAAAGCCAGCTCCGCGTGACCCGAGCGGTCCTGGAGAAGGCCGGCGTCAGAGCCTCGGACGTGGCCGCCGTCGGCATCACCAACCAGCGCGAGACGACGGTCGTCTGGGACAGGTCGACCGGTGAGCCGCTCTACAACGCCATCGTCTGGCAGTGCCGCCGTACGGCTCCTATGTGCGAGAGACTGCGGGCCGAAGGCCTGGCCGGCCTGGTGAAGGAGAAGACCGGCCTCGTCATCGACCCGTACTTCTCCGGGACGAAGATTCGCTGGCTCCTGGACGAGGTGCCGGAGATCGCCGCGAAGGCGGCCAAGGGCGAGGCGGCCTTCGGCACCGTGGACACCTGGCTCATCTGGAAGCTCACCGGCGGGAAGGTCCACGCCACCGATTATTCGAACGCGTCACGAACGATGCTCTTCAACCTCAAGACCCTTTCCTGGGACGACGAGCTCTGCGAGGCTCTGGGCGTGCCCCGGAGCCTTCTCCCCGAAGCACGACCCTCCAGCGGCGACTTCGGGGTGACGGACCCCGGCCTCCTCGGCGGCGCTATCCCCATCGCCGGCGACGCCGGCGACCAGCAGGCCGCCCTCTTCGGCCAGGCCTGCTTCGAACCCGGTCTGGTCAAGAACACCTACGGGACGGGCTGCTTCATGCTCATGAACACAGGAGAGCGTCCCGTCCACTCCGAGCACGGCCTCCTGACGACCGTGGCCTGGGGACTCCCTGACGGTGTCTCATACGCTCTAGAGGGGAGCGTCTTCGTGACCGGCGCGGCCGTCCAGTGGCTCCGGGACGGGCTGGGCCTCGTCTCCTCGGCCGCCGAGACGGAGGGCCTGGCCCGCTCCGTCCCGGACACGGGCGGGGTCTACATGGTCCCCGCCTTCGTCGGGCTGGGCGCCCCGTACTGGGACGCCTACGCCCGAGGCCTCATCATCGGGCTCACGCGCGGGACAGGCCGGGCCCACATCGTCCGGGCCACCCTCGAGTCGACCGCCTACCAGACCCGGGAGGTCCTTGAAGCCATGGCTCAGGACTCCGGTCTCTCCCTGAAGGCCCTCCGCGTCGACGGCGGGGCGGTGGTGAACGAGTTCCTGATGCAGTTCCAGGCCGACATCCTGGGGGTCCCCGTCGAACGCCCCGTCGTCAACGAGACGACCGCACTCGGCGCGGCGTACCTCGCCGGGCTGGCCGTCGCGTTCTGGAAGGACCGGGCCGAGATAGCCGGGTTGTGGGACCGGGAGAAGGTCTTCGTCCCGACCATGCCTCCCCGCGTCCGCGAGCGTCTGTGGCGGGGCTGGCGGAAGGCCGTCTCGCGGGCGCGGGAGTGGGAGGAGCCGGAGGGGACGGACACCGAGGACCGGTAGGACCGGTGGAGCGGCGGAGCTGTGGGTCCCGGCACCGGGGCCGTGGAAGGGGGCGCCATGAGGAGAAGCGGTAGAGGCGTGACATCAGGCCGGAGGTCCGCCAGGCCGGGGGGTGTGAGACGGCTGGCCGAAGGTGAGGCGGTCTTCGACCGCGCCGACGTCGTCGTCATCGGCGGCGGCGCCACCGGCGTGGGGGTCCTCTGGGACCTGGTCCTCAGGGGGTTCGACGTCGTCCTCGTGGAGCAGGCCGGGCTCGCCTCCGGGACGAGCGGGGCCTTCCACGGACTGTTGCACAGCGGAGGCCGCTACGCCGGCACCGACCCGGAGACGGCCGCCGAGTGTCTCGCCGAGAACCGCATCCTCAAGAGCGTCGCCCGGTCCTTCATCAGAGAGACCGGGGGGCTCTTCGTCAGGCTGGAGGAAGACCCCGAGGACTGGGAAGAGCGCTGGCTCGAAGGGTGCCGGAGGGCCGGGCTCTCTCCTGTGCCCGTGCGGCGGGACGAGGTCCTGGACCTTGAACCGCACCTCACCTCCGACGTGGTCGGGGCCTACCGGGTCCCCGACGCCGCCGTGGACGGGTTCGGTCTCCTCTGGTCACTCGTCTGGTCGTCGGCCGCGGCTGGGGCCCGGGTGTACCTGAGGGCCAGGGTCACCGGTTTTCTGACGGACGAGGACGGCGTGCGGGGCGTCGAGGTCCTGGGTCTCGGCGGCACGGAGGAGAGGGCCGCCGCCCTCACCGAGGGCCGGCTCCCGCACGCGGAGCCAGGGGAGATAACCGCGGAGGTCGTGGTGAACGCGACGGGGCCCTGGGCACAGGAGACGGCGGCCCTCGCCTGCCCGGCCGCGGCGGCTTCCGTGCCGCTCGGACATGACAAGGGCGTGATGGTCATCTTCAACTCGCGGCTCGTGTCGCATGTGATGAACAGGCTGCGGCCGCCGGCCGACGGCGACATCCTCGTCCCGCACGGTCCGGTCACCATCCTGGGCACGACCTCGGGGAAGGTGCGGGGACCGGGCCAGCTCCTGCCGGAACCGGAGGAAGTGGCGCTCCTGCTGTGCGAAGGCCGGGCTCTGCTCCCGGACATCGACCGGGTCCCGCCTCTCCGCGCCTACGCCGGGGTGAGGCCTCTGCTGAAGGAGGCGGTCGAGCTCACGGACCCCGGGGCGGGCCGGGGAGGCGGCCGCGGCTTCCTTCTCGTCGACCACGGCAAGACGGACGGCCTGCCAGGGCTCGTGACGGTCCTCGGCGGCAAGTTCACCACCTTCAGGGCGATGGCCGCGGAGACGGGCGATCTCATCTGCAGGCTCGTGGGAAGGTCGGCGCGGTGCCGCACGGCCGAGGTGGGTGTCCCCAGGCTCGGCTCCCCGGTACCGAGACCGCCGGCCGCACCGGTCCCTCGGGCACCGCTGACGACCGGACCGGAGAACGCGGCGCCCGGACGCGAACGGCCTGACCTCATCGACTCTCTGACCTGCGAGTGCGAATTCGTCAGTTCTTCAAGGCTCGTCTCTCTTCTGGACGCCGGTCTCGCGCTGTCCGATGCCAGACGGCTCTGCCGTCTGGGCATGGGCGGGTGTCAGGGCATCTTCTGCACGCAACGGCTGGCGGGAGCGCTCTTGAGCGCCGGGTGGCCGGGGGACAGGACCCAGCCGCGGGCTGACCGCGAGGCCGTCGATGCCGAGACGGACGCGTTCCGTCGGGGCCGGCTCACCGGTGTCACCGCCGTGCAGTGGGGCGGCCAGGCGCGCCTCTCCGCCCTTGCCGCCGCCCTGGAGCGGCTGACTTTCGGCCGACCCGGCCGCGGGGGGGAGGGGGTCCGGTGATAGCCGTCAAGACGGGAGTTCTCCGGGTCGTCGACTACGATGTCGTGGTCATCGGGAGCGGGCTCGCCGGGCTCGTCGCCGCGGCCGCCGCCGCCGCGGCCGGGGCCAGGGTCGGTGTGGTGGCCGAGTCCTTCGGCGGCCTGGCCATGTGGTCGGGTCTCGTGTCCGGAGAGGTTCCGGCTGGTGACGAGGAGCTTGACGCCGTGCGCTTCTTCGTCGAGTTCGGCGTCCGTTGCGGGCTGGAGTACGGCGGGTGCGGGGGCGGCCGTGGCGAGGAGGGTGAGGCCGCTCGGAAGGGCATGGAGGTCCTGTCGGTTTCAGGACGACCCGTCCGGTGTCTCCTCGCGCCGGAGACGGCCTGGGCCGGTGACCTCCGGAACTGGGCTTCTTCCGGTACGGAAGCGGATGACGGGGGGCTTCTCGTCGTCGGCTTCACGGAGCTCGAGGACTATCCGGCGGCGGTCATCGCCGGGCAGGCCGCCGCCGAGACGGGGGCCCGGACGGCCCACCGCACCGTGAGCCTCGGGCGGGCGGCCGGAAGGGGCCTCGGGGTCCGCATCGCGGGCCTCTTCGATGACCCGGCATGGTTCGAAGGCTTCCTGGAGACCTCGTGCCGTGTCCTGGGCCGTGAGGCCCGGCGGTTCCGGGCTGTCGCGCTGCCGCCGGTGCTCGGGCTCTTCCGCTTCAGGTCGAACCTCGAGGCCCTCCGCGGGAGTCTCGGGACGGCCGTCTTCGAGCTCCCCGCCGTCCCTCCGTCTGTGCCCGGCATGAGGTTCTGGCGCCTCTGGCGGTGGCGCCTGGAGGCCGACGGGCGCACTTCCTTCCACCTCGGACGGAGGGTCATCGAGGCCGACACGGACGGAGACCGGTGCCTGGCGGTGTCGGACGGGCTCACGGCCTACAGGGCGGCGGCCTTCGTCCTGGCGACCGGAGGGGTCGCCGGCCGAGGGCTCGAGGTGCCTCCTGAGGCCTTCTTCCGGCTCTCGGAGCCGACAGGGGCCTTGCGGCCCGAGCAGGCCCGCGGTGACGGGGGCTCAGCCCGCACGGAGGAGGGTGCGGCACCGGTGGAGCCCATCTTCGGGCTTGAGACCTGCGGCCGGAGAACGGACTGGCTCTCGTGGGGCGTGAGGGTCGACGACTTCTGGCGACCATGTCCGGCGGGCGGGCCGGTGAACGTCTTCGTCGCGGGGTGGCAGCTCGGCGGCCCCGAGCCGGACGCCCTGCTTTCGATCACCAGCGGCTGGCGGGCGGGAAAGGCCGCCGCCGACTGCCGGGAGGAGGGGACGCTGTGAGCGCCGGCGTGCGGGGGCCCGCGCTCTCGGAGGACCGCCTTCCCCTGCCCGACAGCTGCCTCGGCTGCTCTTCGTGTGTCCTGGCCTGCCCGGTGGCTTCCTCAGACGGGCGCTTCGCCGGTCCCAAGGTGCTCGGGCCGGCATTCGAGCGGCTGCTGGGCGGACCGTGGCCGGGGGAGCCGGGCCTGGGGCCGCGGGACGCCGAGGAGCTCGGGGCGGACTTGTGCCTCCAGTGCCACCAGTGCGACCTGGCGTGCCCCGCCGGTGTCCGGGTCAGCTCTCTCACCCGCGGGGCCAAGGCCCTGGCGCGGCGCCTTCCGAAGAGCGCACACCGCCGCCTGACGGACGACCTCCTGGCCGACCAGGAGCTCTTCGGGCGTATCGCGGCGGTCGTGAGATGGCCGCGGAGCCTCCTCCACGGAGTCAGCCCCTGGCTGGGCCGGGCCGTGGACGGGTTCGCGGGACGTCTCGTGGGACTCCACCCGCGGCGCAGGTTCCCGAGACCGCCCCGGCAGTCCTTCCGGGCCTGGTTCGAGGCGACCCGCCGCCCCCGGGAAGAACGGGGTCGACAGCCCGTCATCCTCTTCGTGGGCTGTCACGGTCGGTTCCACGACCCCGCGGTCCCCCGGGCGGCCGTGGTGGCGCTCCGTTCCGCCGGATACCGGGTCGTCCCGGCGCAGGAGGTGTGCTGCGGGTCGCCGGCCCTCAGCGTGGGCGACGAGAGGCGGGCCAGGAGGTCTCTCGAGGCCAACGCGCGTCTCCTAGACCACCTGTCGGGCCGTCTCGGGGGCGGTGTGCCTATCGTCAGCCCCTGCCCGAGCTGCTCGCTGAGCCTACGGGACCTGCTTCCCGAGCTCGTCGGGGACAGGCGTGCCCGCGCCGTGGCGGCAGCCGTGTGGGACCTCGGGGAGTTCCTCGCCGGGCCCGCGAGAGCGGACCTTGAACGGGCCTTTGACCGTCGCCGGCACCGGGGGGGCGACGGCGTCACGCCGGCCGGCGCCGACAAGGCCACGGTCATCTCGTGGACCTACCATACGTCTTGCCATCTCCGGGCCCTCGGGGTCGGGAAGCCCTTCCTCATGCTTCTCTCGTCACTGGAGGCCCCCGGACGGCTTGACGCAGGCCCGGCGGCCGACGGGTGCTGCGGGATGGGGGGACTGTCCGGCCTGACCAGGGAGGGTCACGACCTCTCCCTCGCGGCCGGCGCCAGGGTCCTCGAGGCCTACCGCAGCCTCGCTCCCGCGGGTGCGGTGGTCCTCAGTGACTGCCCGGCCTGCAGATGGCAGATAGCCGAGGCAACGGGCCTCAAGACGGCCCATCCCGTCGAACTGCTGGCGGCCAGACTCGCTACCTGAGCGCGGAGGACCGGAGTCCGGGCCGACCCCGCCCCGACAGCTCCCTCTCCCTCGACCCGCACGCCCCTCGGACTGGACCTCGGCCGCCGATGTGAGCGGCACCCGGGGACCCGGAGCGGAAGACGCGGAGGCGGAAGGAATTCCATCAGCTAGGTAGAATAACCTAGCTCACAATAAGTCAGCCTTTAAGACCTGGTATAAAGCCACCTGCCGCGGTCGCCGCCGTGGCCGCGGCCTGAAGGCAAGGGGTTGACGATGAATCTCACCGTACCCGTCCTCGCGGTCCTCGCGTACCTGGCCGGTTCCGTCCCTGTGGGCCTCCTGGTGGGCCGGATGGTCAAGAACGTCGACCTGAGGGACCACGGCAGCGGCAACATCGGCGCGGCCAACGCCATGCGCGTCCTCGGCCCGGGCTGGGCCGCCGCGGTGCTGGTCCTGGACGCCGCCAAGGGTTTCCTCCCGGTCCTGGCCGGGGGGGTCCTGGAACTCCCGGCGCCTGCCCTCGCCGTCGTGGCCTTCCTCGCCGTGGCCGGCCACAACTGGTCGGCGTTCCTGGGCTTCCGGGGCGGGAAAGGTGTGGCGACGAGCCTGGGGGTCCTCGCGGCCCTGGACCCGGTGGTGGCCCTGGCCGCGACCGCGAGCTGGCTCCTTGTGGTCGCCGTCACCCGCTACGCCTCCGTGGGCTCGATGCTGGGGCTCGCCGTCGCCGCGGCGGCCCTTCCCGCCCGAGGGCACCCGCCCGGCATCATGGCCTTGGGTCTCGTCCTTCTCGCGGTAGCGGTCTGGCGGCACCGGTCGAACATCGGACGCCTCGTCCGGGGTGAGGAGCTCCGGTTCGGACAGAGGGTCGACCCCGCGGAGGAAGGCCCTTGAACGCCTCCAGACTGCCGCAGGTCCCGCGGGTCATCCTCTGCCTCGGGGCCGGCGCCGTCGGTTCGGTGGTCGGGGCGAGGCTTCACAAGGCCGCCGGCGGCCGCGACATGCGGGTCGGACTGGTCGGCCGCGGCGAGCACCTCGACGCGGTCCGCCGTTCAGGTCTCCGCCTGGACGGGGAGACCGTGCACCTGCCGGCCTTCTCCACCCTGCGTGAGGCTGTGGACGCTCTCGGCGCTCCGGACAGGGTCATCCTCACGGTCAAGGCCTACGACGTCGAAGCGGCCGCCGATGAACTCGCCCGGGTCCTCGAGGGCGCCCCGGGCCCTGTGGTCCTGTGCCTTCAGAACGGCCTGGGGTCCGAGGAGGCGGTCGCCCGGCGGCTGCCGGGCGCACGGGTCATGGCCGGGGCCATCACCCTCAGCCTCACCAGGCCCGCGCCGGGGCGGCTGGCTGTTCTCACGGAGCACGGCGGCATCGCCCTCGCGCCGTTCGACACGGCACGCGCCGACCAGGGGTTGGTCGACGCCCTCCGCCGGGCGGGGTTCAGGGTCCGCGTCAACGGTCGGGCCGACGCCGTCAAGTGGTCCAAGGTCCTCCTCAACCTGTGGGCCAACGCCACGTGCGCCGCTTTCGCCGTTCCGCCGGAGATGGTCGTCTCGGATAGGACCCTGTTCCACCTCGATTGGGCCGCCTTCAGAGAGGCCCTCCGGGTGATGCGGGCCCTGGGCGTGCCGGTCATCGACCTCCCCGGCTATCCGGTGCGTCTCCTGACCCTCCTGGCCCGGGTCCTCCCGGAGGAAGCCTTCCGCCGGCTGGTGGGCCCGAAAGTGAGCGGAGGGCGCGGGGGCAAGCTGCCATCCTTCCTTCTCGACCTCAGGGCCGGGAAGGAGCGGACCGAGGTGGACTACCTCAACGGCGCCGTCGCCGCCGCGGGGCGCCGCGTGGGTGTCGACACACCCGTGAACAGCGCCCTGGCCACCGCTGTGGCGGCCGCGGCGACGGCTCGTCGGGCGGCCGCGGCGCACGCCGACACGGGTGACGAGGTGACAGCTAGCAGGGACGGACTGTGATGACAGATTTCGACCTCGACGTTGACAACCGCCGTTCTTCCCCTTAGAATTGCTTGTGTTGATTCCTAGGCGGTCTCTATTGCCTTCTCTGGGCAATCCTTACCAAATGGGGTGGGACCGGACTAACCGGTAACCCAAAACAGAATAGCGGCAGGGGGGCTGGTCCTGGTGAACGCTCTGGGGCGCCACGTTCTGGCCGAGATGTACGGCTGTGATCCCGAGTCCCTGGACGACGTGGAGAAGGTTCGGGGAATCATGGTGGAGGCGGCCGTCAAGGCCGGGGCTGAGGTCAGAGAAGTCGCTTTCCACAAGTTCAGCCCACAGGGTGTCAGCGGTGTCGTCGTCATCTCCGAATCTCATCTGGCGGTCCATACTTGGCCCGAGCACGGGTACGCCGCCGTTGACGTGTTCACCTGCGGCCCGTCGGTAGACCCCTGGGACGCGGTCAACGCCATCGCCGAACTCTTCAAGGCCAAGCAGATGACCGCGACGGAAATGAAGCGGGGAGTCCTGCTCGCTGAACGCGAGGAGCGGGCGGCCGTCTAGGCCGGCCGCTCCTTTTGGTTTAGTCATCCACCCTCGCCCCGAGGGAACCGACGAGTAGGGAGGTCTGGTCTTGGAAGCGTCACAGGAGCGGCTCGAGATGCTCCGGCGGCTCAGCGAGGCGCCCGGCGTCTCAGGCTACGAGGACGAGGTCAGGCGGGTGATCCGCGAAGAGGTCTCCGGTCTCGCCGAGGTCTCGACCGACAAGCTCGGCAGTGTCATTGTCAAGAAACGGGGTTCGGCCGACGAACCGCGGATCATGCTCGCCGGTCACATGGACGAGATAGGCTTCGTGGTCACCAGCATCACCAAGGAAGGGTTCCTGAAGTTCCTTCCCGTGGGCGGCTGGTGGGAACAGGTGATGCTCGCCCAGCGGGTCGTCGTCAAGACCAGGAAAGGCGATGTCCCGGGCATCATCGGCTCGAAGCCCCCGCATCTTCTCGGGCAGGAAGAGCGGAACAAGGTCGTCCAGAAGAAGGACATGTTCATCGACATCGGAGCGGCCGACGAGAAGGAGGCCACGGAGGAACTCGGGGTCCGGCCGGGTGACCAGGTCGTTCCCGACAGCCGGTTCCAGCTCACGGCGAACGGCAGGCTCGTCATGGGCAAGGCCTGGGACGACCGCATCGGCATAGCCGTGTTCATCGACGTCATGCGGGCCCTCAAGGACGGCGGCCATCCCAACACCATCTACGGGGTCGGGACCGTCCAGGAGGAGGTCGGCCTTCGGGGGGCCAAGACCAGTGTCGAGGCTGTCGACCCCCACGTGGGCTTCGCCCTCGAGGTGGACATCCCCGGAGACACTCCCGGCGTCGGGGAGCACGAGGCCATCAGCAAGGTGGGCAAGGGCCTGAGCATCCTCATCATCGACAGCTCCATGATCCCGAGCCGACGCCTGTTCGAACTGTGCGTCGAGACGGCGGAGAAGGAGAACATCCCCTTCCAGTACTCGGCCATGGGGCGCGGCGGCACGGACGCCGGCCGGATACACCTGCACCGCACCGGTGTCCCGAGCGTGGTCATCAGCGTCCCCACCCGCTACATCCACAGCCACACCTCCCTTCTCAGCCTGGAGGACTACGACAACACGGTGAAGCTCGTGACCGCCCTGATGAGGAGGCTCGACGCCGAGACGGTCGCCGCCCTGACGGACTTTTGAGCCTGCGGCCCGCTACCGCTCGGCGCCCTGCGGGGCGTGCGGGACGGCGGCCGGCCTGCCCGCCGGCCGCCGTCGACCCTTGGAGGTGCTGCCAAGACGTGTCCGAGAAAAAAGCCGACATCATCGAGCGGACGCTCGTCCTGATCAAGCCCGACGCCGTGCGGCGGGGCCTCATCGGACGCATCCTGGCCCGGTTCGAGGAGGTCGGGCTCAAGGTCGTGGGCCTCAAGATGACCGTGCCGTCGCCGGAGTTCGCCGCGAGGCACTATCCGAACACCCCCGACTGGATAGAGGGGATGGGGCGGAAGACTCTCGAGACCTACCGCGACCGGGGCATCGACCCCGTCGCGGAGGTCGGGACCGACGACCCGGTGAAGATCGGGGAGATGGTCAAGGGCTGGAACGTCGACTACCTCTCGTCGGGTCCCGTGGTCGCCGTGGTCCTGGAGGGCCTGCACGCCATCGCCACCGTGCGCAAGCTGTGCGGCGCCACGATGCCGCTCTACGCCGACCCGGGGACCATCCGCGGCGACTACTCGTCCACCTCGGCCGTCGCGGCCAACCAAGTGAAGCGGGCCGTGCGGAACCTCGTCCACGCCTCGTCGAACCCCGAGGAGGCGGCGCACGAGATAGCCCACTGGTTCGGGCCGGAGAGGCCCTGCGAGTACAGACGCGCCGACGAGGAGGTCCTGTACTAGGTTTCCGTGCCCCGATGGGTCCTGCATGTCGACATGGACGCCTTCTTCGCGTCCGTCGAGCAGGTGCTCGACCCGACCCTCGCCGGGCGCCCGGTCATCGTCTGCGGCCGGGCCGAGGAGCGTGGTGTCGTCTCGGCCGCCTCCTACGAGGCCCGGCGCTACGGGGTGCGGTCGGCCATGCCCACCGCCCAGGCCAAGCGCCTTTGCCCTGAGGGCGTCTTCGTCAGCGCCAACCACAGGGCCTACCGCGAGTACTCGCGGCGCGTCCTCGGCGTCCTGAAGCGGTTCACGCCCCTTTTCGAGCAGACCTCGGTCGACGAGGCCTACCTGGACATCACCGGCTGTGAGAAGCTCCTCGGCGGTCCGGTGGCGGCGGCCAGGAAGGTCAAGGAAGCCGTCCGGGCCGAGACCGGTCTCACCTGCTCGGTGGGGGTCGCTCCGAACCGCCTCCTGGCCAAGATGGGCTCTGAGATGCAGAAGCCTGACGGCCTCACCCTCATCCGGGTCGAGGACGTCCCCGGCCTCATCTGGCCCCTGCCCGTCGGCCGGCTCCACGGCGTGGGACCCAGGACAGCGGCCAGGCTCCGCGCCCTGGGCCTTCAGACCATCGGCGACCTGGCCCGGTACCCGGTGGACCTTCTCGTGCGGGAGTTCGGTGTCGCGGGCCGACACCTTCACGACGCGGCCAACGGCCGCGACGAGACCCCGGTCACGCCGCCGGACGAGGCGGGGGCGCCCAAGTCCCTGAGCCGCGAGACCACCTTCTCCCGGGACGTGGACGACGCCGAGGAACTCGAGAGGGCGCTCCTGGCCCTGTCGGAGGACGTGGCCTCGCGCCTCCGGCGGGAGGGCTACCGGGGCCGGACGGTGACGGTCAAGATCCGCAGGGCGGACTTCAGCACGGTGACGCGGTCCCGGACTCTCGGCACCCCGACAGACCTGACCGAGGAGATATACGAGGCGGCCCGGTCGGCCTTTGCCTCCTGGTGGCGTCCCTCGGTGAGGATACGCCTCCTCGGCGTCGGGGTCACGAACCTCGAGACGGGCGGTGATGGGCCCCGGACCTTGTTCGACCCGAGAGAGAAGCTTCAGAGGGTATCCAGGGCCGTCGATAGAATCAGGAACAGATACGGCGAGCGTTCCGTGGTCCGGGCCCGGCTCCTCTCCGGGAGCCGGGACGGGCCGCCGAATGACACCGGGCGGGAGCGGGGCGAGAGGTCTTGATCCTGGTCGGGACGTCCGGGTTCAGCTACAGGGACTGGGTCGGGTCCTTCTATCCGGAGGGGACGAGGCCTAGGGACATGCTGGCCCATTACGCCCGGCGCTTCCCTGTCGTGGAACTCAACTTCAGCTACTACCGGATGCCCGATGCCCGGACCCTGGCTTCCATGGACCGCCGGACCCCCGACAGGTTCGAGTTCCTCATCAAGGCCCACCAGTCCATGACCCACGACATCCCGGCCGACCCGGCGGAGCGCCGGGCGGTCTTCGAGGAGTTCCGGGCGGCGGTCCGTCCTCTCGAGGAGTCGGGCAAGCTCGGGTGTGTCCTCTTCCAGTTCCCATGGAAGCACCGCCCCTCGGCGGAGACGGTCTCCTACCTCGGCGAAATCCGCGACCGGTACCCCGACCTCCCCCTCGTGGTCGAGTTCCGCAACCGGGAGTGGGTCCGCCCGGAGACCCACGAGACACTGAGGCGGCTCGGGCTCGGGTACTGCTGTGTGGACGAGCCGGCCCTGAAAGGGCTCATGCCCCGCGAGAGCGTGGTGACCTCCGGCATCGGCTACGTCCGGTTCCACGGACGCAACAGGGCCAAGTGGTGGAACCACAAGGAGCCCTGGGAGCGCTACGACTACCTTTACACCCGGGAGGAGCTGGAGGAGTGGGTGCCCCGGGTGCGGGACATGGAGACCAGGACCGAGAAGACCTATGTGCTCTATAACAACTGCCACGCCGGGCAGGCGGCCACGAACGCCCAGATGATGCTCGAGCTTCTCGGAACACAGCCGTCTCCCTTCGGAGGTGCGGGCGGACGCCCCGGCGGCCGCCGGAGCGGGGGGACGAGGGCCTCAGGAGGATAGCTGGACCGCAGGTGGAATCAGGCTATAGCCGACATGGCGGCTCGTCCGCCTTGTCGGAAGGGGGAGAGAGCGGTGACGGGCGCCGAAGAGGTCCGCAAGCCCGGGGCCGAGGTCGGGGAGGGCTGCCCTGTCTGCCGGGGCGGCCGGCACGGGGCGACCGGGACCCTTCAGGAGGATGTGGAGCGCTTTGAGAGGCTCCTGCGGAGGATAAGCCATGTCGTCTACACCAAGGGCCGCGAGATCCTCGCCGACTTCGGCATCACCTCTCCCCAGTTCGACGCCCTGCTGTTCCTCCACCGGGACGGGGACATGCCCATGGGGGCCCTTTGCGACCGCATGTCTCTCGCGTGCAGCACCGTGACCGACCTCGTCAGCCGGATGGAGAAGGGCGGGTTCGTCATCCGGGAGCGGGACCAGAACGACCGCCGGGTGATAAAGGTTCGCCTTCTGCCCCGCGGCGAGGAGATGGTCCACAAGGTGATGGCGAGCCGGATACGCTACCTCACCGACATCCTGGCGGACCTTCCGGCCGAGGAGAGGGCCAAGGCCATCGCGGTCCTGGAGGAGATATACGAGCTCATACACGAACCGACCACTTGACCTCTACCGACCACACCACCATCACCCGCACAACCCCCACACAGCTCGTCTCGGGGCCGTGCGGCTGAGCCGGGAGGGACAGGCCGATGCTGTCCACGTCAGAGATCATGCAGGTGGCGCTCGACCTCGTGGGGTTCCGGGAGGTTCCCGGCGACAGCGCCGTCCAGGTCGAAGGTGACGGCATCCGGAGGGCGCTCTTCGGCATCGACGTCGGGCCGGCCGAGCTCCTCCTCGCCAGGGAGCTCGGTCTCGACGCGGCCATAGCCCACCACCCGAACCCCTTCGTCCAGGGCTACGCGGACGTCCTTGACCGGCACATCGACCAGATGGTGGCGGCGGGGGTCCCGCGGGGCGAGGCCGAAGAGGCGGTGAGACCCCTCAAGGAGGCGCTCACCCTCCGGTACCACGCCGGCAACTACGGGCAGACCGTCTCGGCGGCGAGGCTCCTCGGCCTGCCCTACGTGAACATCCACAACCCCCTCGACGAGCTGGGCCGCCGCATCATGGAGAGGGCCGTCCAGGAGGCCGTCTCGGCCGCCGGTCCCCGGGCCACGGTCGGTCACGTCATCGAGGGGCTCATGACCCTCCCCGAGTTCCAGGCGGCGCCCACGCGCCCGCTGGTCGTGTTGGGTGACCCTGGGAACCCGGCCGGGAGGGTGGTCGTCGCCCACGGGGCCGGGACCAACGGCCGGGCCCCCGTCGCCCTGGCCTACTTCCGGCACGGTGTGGGCACCCTGGTCTACATCCACCTCGACTACCCGGAACTCCTCAGGATAAGAGCCGAGGCTCCTGAAGGCGCCAATCTCGTCGTGGCCGGGCACATCGCGGCCGACCTCGTCGGCATCAACCCCTTCGTGCAGGCCCTGGAGGAGAGAGGCCTGGAGATTGTCCGAGCCAGCGGTCTGTAGCCGGGTCGGCCGGCGTCCGGGCCCCTCCGCCTCGAAGGACCCCGACCTCAGGCGCAACTTCATCCTGCTCGTCCTCGACGGGATCTTCTTCGCCGTCGGGTCGGCCTTCTACGACTCGAGCACCGTCCTGCCGGCCTTCGCGAGCACCCTCACCGATTCGAAGTTCATCATCGGGTTGGTCGGCTCCGCGCGCATGTTCGGATGGTTCCTGCCCCAGCTCTTCGTGGCCAACCTCACCGAGAGCCTCAGGCGCAGGAAGCCTCTCGTCGTGGCCAACTCGCTCCTCCAGCGGTTCGAGCTGCTCCTCATGGCCGCCATAACCTACTACCTGGCCGGGACGAACCCGGGGCTCGCGCTGGCGCTGTTCCTGCCGGTGTTCCTCCTGGCGGCCCTGAGCGAGGGGGTGAACGGGGTCCCGTGGACCGATGTGGTGGCCGACGCCATCCCGGCGGAGCTCCGGGGCCGTCTCTTCGGCTACCAGATGGTCATCGGCGGGGTCCTGGCCTTCCTGGCTGGCTTCCTCGTCCGCCACATCCTCAAGACCGCTCCCTATCCGGACCGGTACGCCATCCTCTTCCTGTGCACGGCGGCCGGGTTCCTCCTGTCGGTTCTCGCCTTCATCGGGGTGAGGGAGAAGCCCTCTCCCGGGCCCAAGAGACGGCAGAGCGTGTCGAGCTACTTCAGGTCCCTGCCGGGAGTGTGGCGTTCGTCACCCGACTTCGTCCGGCTGATGAAGGCCAGGTTCTGCATGGCCCTCATCTTCCTGTCCCAGCCCTTCTTCGTCCTGCACGCCCGCCAGAACCTCGGGGTGGACGTCGGCGCTGTCGGGACCTACGTCTCAGCGCACATGGTCGGCCTTCTCGTCGGCAGCGGGTTGGCCGGGCGGCTGAGCGACCGGGTGGGCAACCGCGTCGTGGTCCTGATGGCCCTTCTCACCGCCTTCCTCGCCCCGGCCACGGCCCTCGGCCTCACGGCCCTCCACCTCTTCGGCGGAGGGGTCGGGGCCGCGGCGGCGGCCCTCTACCCCGTCGTCTACGCCTTCCTGGGCTGGAACTACGGGGCGAGTTGGATCGGCTTCACCAATTTCGTCATCGACATGGCCCCGCCCGCCGAGCGGCCGACC
>ENA-OSAF01000137-OSAF01000137.1-marine-sediment-metagenome-genome-assembly--contig:-NODE-137-length-28432-cov-23.702224_pt1 | contig 28432 bp, 40 predicted proteins | sample MGYA00237872_ERZ529318 | MGnify/ENA primary metagenome ERZ529318 (study PRJEB26369, sample SAMN03142813) | marine sediment metagenome | biome: marine; feature: borehole; material: sediment... | reverse complement strand
TTCCGCCGCTTTCTCATACTTATCTGGCCCATGTACATATTTGTATACCTGTTCAACAAAACGCACCGCCATGGTGGCAAGCTCCTGTTTGGCGGCCAATTCTTCCTGGATTTTCCTCATTTTCTCGGTACCCAACTTCCTCCGCAGATACTCTATACCCAGAGCCACAAGTGCCGGGATAAGGATGGCCAGCGCATCGTAGGCCAATTGGATAACCTGACTTTCCATGTTTTAATCACTCTCCTTTTGGTTTATTACCCTGTCAATCAGCGCCATAGCCTCCGCCCGGGTAATCGGCTCATGCGGATGGCATAACCCATCGCTTCTTCCAAGCACTATTCCCTGCTCATGCAGCCGGTTAATGGCGTCGGCAAACCAAGCGCCGTCAGGTACGTCTGCGAAGTATTTGTATTTGGGTTTAAGCGCTTCCTTGGCCTGTTGGTCGTATTTATCCAGACCGTAGGCTTCTATGATTTTTACCAGCTTGGCCGGGTAGTTCGGATCCGTGGCATACCCGCCCTGCCATACCCGCATCGCCGCTTCTTTGTAATCAGCGGCGGTCAGCACTGCCCTATACCGCGATAGCGAAGCAAGCAGGCGAGAGTGGTCTTTCACTGAATCTGCAAAGGAATCATAGGCCCGGAACGCGGCGGTAACAGTGATCCACTTGCCTCCCGTGTATTCTTTTGTTTTCCGATAGACCACCTTGCCTTTCCAGCCCTGCCCAGCCTTCATGCCGAAAAGGTTATTCTCGATGTGTGATTTCCCCCAGTTGCTTTCTAAAATAGCCTGCGCTATGGTGAGGGACGGCAGTATTCCGTACTCCCTGTATCCGTCTATTGCTCCCGGGGCGATTTCGTCAATGAACGCCTGTCGCTGGGCAGAAAGATACCCTACGCCACGGGTCACTCCATATACCAGCGCCACGATCAAAAGTAGAGAAATAAACAGAGCCGGTACTTTGTGTTCCCTAATCCAATTAAACATTGGATTTCCTCCTAAACCTTGAGTTTCTCAGGTGAATATCCGTATCCCTGATACCGATTACCCAGAGGGCTATGAGATACGGTACAAACGAAATCAGCGCCCAGGTATGGCCGCACATCAAGAGATAGTTATATACCCCATGTAAAACCGCAGGTACAAATAAAGCGTAAGCTAGCAGGTTTCTTTTACTGTGGAATTTGTACTTACCCAGGTAATAGCCCATCACGCAGGCGAACATGGCATGTGCCGGGACAGCGGTAACCGCCCGGACAATGCTGGTTGAATGGTCAACTGATAGGACAATTGTTTCGGCCAAGGCAAAACCAAGGCCCAAAAAAACGGCATAGATAATGCCGTCCACCTGCTCGTTAAAGTGTTTGTCCCGGTAAATGGTGAATCTTAATGCCATAAGCTTAATGCCTTCTTCAACCAGGCCCGCCACAATAAAAGCCTGCCATGCTATGTGCGTGCTGATGTCGAGTAAGAGGTCCTGTAGGTACTGAATCTGTAACACCACGATCATACCAACAAAAAAAGCCTCGGCAAGCTTGGACAAAGGCTCTTTGTCGTAACGATCTTGACAATAGAAATACACCAGCAGGACTATGACCGGCGCGATGGCAAGTATAGTAGTCATTTTTCCCACACCACGGCAATAAAGGTGGCTATTACGCCGCCCATCACCGCGAAAAGCCCGAGGCACATTCTCCACACCATGGCTTCGACCTTCTGGATGCTACCGTTTAGCTGCTGATCGCGCGTTTTCAAATGGGCCACCTCCGATTCCAGGATGGCCAGGCGTTCATCTGTATTCAAAATGAGGCCACCCCCTGTAATTAGCCCGGGCACTCACCGGAGCCCGGGCATAAAAATAACGCCTCCTTTGGGCGCCGTTGTTGCACAGTTAAGTCCTACTGCATATTAAATTTACTTAAAACTTCTTTTATAATCCGAGCATTTGCTCTTGCTTCCGCTAATAGAAACCTATGCTTTTTCGCGGCGCTTTCTGCCTCTGCCTTTGTCTTCATTCTTACAAAGCCAATCTCTCCCGGTGCATGCGGTTGAAAATAAAGCACTTTACCTGTATTTGCATCCTTAATTAAATAAATCTCACTATTGACGTCAACATCGCTTCTACTAAGCAACTTTTCTGCTGGTACACCGTTAACAGGTGAGACTTTATCCCATATTTCATAAGTTAACTTATTTTCTTCCTCTAACTGAATTATATTTTGGTCTATTTTTCCCAACTCAAGCTGAATACTAGTTTTTGTTTCCTCAGAGATAGCTATTCCCTTTTCTCTCGCTGCGTTAACAATCATATCGGCAGTAACATTAGCCATTTTATCATCCCCCTCACCTTAATATAAAACAACTGCGGCCTTGGTACTCGCTCTAGACCATGCCCTCTCTTTAGGGACTTTAACAGTAACCGGCCCCACGAAAGGGCCATAAGTACCTACATCATAAGTACCCACCAAGCCGTCAATATCGTATATTTCTAACGGTATAGGTGTTTTCGTAATGCTAACTATCACATTACTATCGCTTCTTATAAGCTCAACAGTATTTACTTTTTCAGGGTCAAATATTTCTAGACTATATGGAATACCTTTTTGTAAACAGTATATTTTCTGTCCGGAAACTACTGCATGAAAATCGAACTTCGCAGTTGGCATTTCCACTCCATATTCCCATGTATCCGTCGCCGGGTCATATATTTGAACATCATCATATGCAGTACCTGATCCATAATGTCCGCCTAAAACGTATATTAAACCATTCAATTCAACTGCTTCTGCTCCATAAGCCTGTTTTAACATGTCCGCTTTTTGAGCCCAAGTATCGCTCGACGGGTCATACTCATAACAAAGAGCACTTCCATAGCCGTTAGCAGCTATACCACCAAATCCATATACTTTTGTATCTGTTGCTGCTCCACTTAAGTCATAAAATGCTTGCGGATATGGAGCTTTTGATGTCCAGGTATCTGTAACTGGGTCGTAAATTTCGTGTGTCGTGATGGCAGCCGAACCATCATGTCCTGCAAATGCGTGAAGAACGCCATTTAACACACATAGCGCAAATTGATACCTTGCGGTGGCCCCTGTTTTAGATGTCCAAGAATTTGTTGCTGGATCGTATTCTTCAAGAGTACCTAAATAAGCACCGTTATAACCACCATAAACATATATCTTACTATTTATCACCCCAGCTTTGCAGAATTCTCTGCCCGTAGGCATCGGCGCCTTAGTTGTCCAAGTATCCGTTACCGGGTCATAGGCTTCATTTAATTGTGAGTATTGGACATCCCTGTTATATCCTCCAATAAAATATATAATCCCATCAACTTCGGCAACTGCCATAGCGCTTCCGTAAGTAGGGATACTCGCTCCGTGAGGCACTACAATGTCAGACGACAATCCTTTTCTTTCAGACTCAGGAATGCTAATAGGCATACCTTATACCTCCTCTATCCCATAAGCTGTAACAATTACGTCTGTTCCTACATCTTGCAACGCTGATAAACTCTCTCCCTCTGGAAGAACAATTGCAATTTCTTCTTTCGTGAATATTTTTGTGCCTTTTGCTGGGATAATTAGTTCTTCAATAAGCGTATTGCCTGTAGCTGTTCCATGAGCAAATAATTTCACTTTTCTTTCCGTAGTAGGATTGGTATTAGTAATGAACAAGTTTTTTACTTCAGTATGCCCCCCTGCTACACCAGTACATATTGTTACTGGTGTGGTATCAAGTGCCGTCTGACCAAGTTTTTTAACCGTAACTCCCATTACATCGCCCCCATCCTAACCTTCCGCTGGTAGTTCGCATAATCGGCCAAATGTGCAGCAAGCTTGGCCCCCACGCCGCTTATTTGATACCGCCTGTCGGTTTTGGTTATCTCGTCCACCGCGGCCCCGGTGGCCACTTCCCAAACAAACACACTCCCTGCCGGGACGTTGCCTGTGGTGTTGTGGGTAAATGTGCCGTCAGGTTGTAAAAAGATATAGTATGTGGTGTTTATGGCCGGCGCGTTTATACTGTATGTTGCATCGTCGTTTACCTGCACCAGCACTCGGGAGTCGCCGTTAAAAAGCTCTATCTGGCCGGCAGCAAACACGCAGTCAATCTGATCATTTGCAGAATCATATGTTGCTGATTTCAGGTACAATGGCTGCACGCTGAGCAATTCAATCTGATCTTCAATTTTATTCATTCTGCTGGCATTTACTGGGGTACCTTCCTCGATCACCGTACCCGGCGCCGGGGTGATAGTGTACGTGCCGTCACCGTTATCAACCAGCGTGTAGCGCTGCGGGTGCTCCACTACCCTGTCTTTCCAGTTGGTTTTTGTATAACTCAACTACTTTCCACCTCTCTTACGCTAAAGGTGAAGCTCACAAGGAGCCCTTTGCCCAACACCTTATTAAATGTCTTTGCCTTTTCAATTAGCACCGCGCCACCGGTGTCTATTACCTCCAGCTTTTCTATGTCCCCGCTGACGTTCTCATCAAGCTCCAGGTAAATTGTTATTGTATCTCCGCTTACCTCTGAATCATAAATTGGTATCTGCGTCGGGACGCCGTTCTGGTAGTACAAACCATGGTCGAGGATGCTCTGTAAATAAAGTGCGATTTTATTAAGCGCCGTGTCCGTGAGATATAGCATTTACAACCCTCCAAGCTCCTGCCCGGCGTAAAAAGTACCGCAGTAAGGGTATATAAGATCGTAGGCCGCGTAGCTGCCTTCCAGTTGCACCTCGTTTGTCCTGTGCGTCATTTCCCATAGAGCTTTTACCCCGGCTGCCACAACCCGGTCCATTGCTTCATAGGGGATAATGTAGGTTTCTTCTGTATCGTAGAATTTCAAGAGTATCCCGGCCGGTTCCGTGTTGTAATACTTGCCACCGAAGTTCCAGAGCTCTTCCAGGCCGGCGTAATTGTCGCCAACAAAAACTCGGGCGACGTTATTGATGGTTTCAATGTCGCCCGAGGATAAGTTGGCCCGGATCTTCGCCTTGATGAACTGCCGGTACAGGTCTTCGCTTTTTTGGCCCCTGCTTTCCTGTACGTTTTCCCCTATTCGATCAAGCGTTGCTCCGATGGCCTGGTCGATGTCCCGGTACTGCCGGATGGTCCGGAATGCGATTTTGAGATCCTCAAGTTCCGATGCGGCCAGGTCGAACAGTTTGCCGATGTTACTAATGCCGGTCTTTGCGAAAAGGTTGGGCAGCCGGGCAAGCATCCCGTCTAAGATTGTATAGGAGTAATTGCCGCCCTCTTCATTGCCCATGTCCAGCGATTGTATTTGGTCGTCGGCCATATATGCACCACCTCAAAAAACAATAACCACCGTGGTTATGGTGGTTATCTAAAGTATCTTTGATAAAATTCTCTGCGCCGGGGGCCGGACAACTGGGCGTATAGACGTGTTGTCTCCAGCTTCGAGTGCCCAAGCAAGGTTTGAATTCCTTCCAGCGGCGCCCCGTTGTTAAGCAGGTGTGTGGCGTAACTGTGGCGGAGTTTATGCGGGTAAACGCTGGTTTGTATCCCCGCCCGCCTTGCCACCCGCTTTATTATATATCGGATCTGGGCAATGCTCATACGGTGAGGTTTTCGTTCCGTAACAAATAGGGCCACATCATTGTCTTTACGCTGTTTTAGATATCTCTTTAGCCATATGCCGCATTTGATAGTGAAATAAACCTCCCGCTCCTTATCGCCTTTCCCCCGAACCACCACAGACCTGGTTTCCCAGTCTATGGCATTCCGGTTTAGTCTGGCCACCTCACCAATCCGGCAGCCGGTAGTATAAAGGAATTCAATAAGGGCATGTTCCAGTGGTGTTTCACAGGCCTCCCGAAGCAATTCAACATCCTCTTCTGAAAGTGCTTTCGGAAGCCTGGTACCCATTTTAGGTTCCCTGAGTTTTGATGCCGGGTTTGCAGTTATGAAGCCTTCATCGTGAGCCCACTTAAAAAGTGACTTAAGAAAGCGAACTCGATGACCGATTGACGCAGGCTTAAGGTGCTCCTGACTTGCAAGATACTTTTTTAGCTGTTCAAACGTGACTTCTTGGATGTCAATGTCTCCGAGGTGCCGAATTAAAAGGGTAGATTGTAAACGATAGGCGCGTAAAGTGTGAGGGGAATAGCCAAGTAACCGCTTGTCCGCGGCATAGGCCTCCCATGCTTCGGAGAGACGCATGATATGATACCTCCCTGGAGCAAGGTATTTTTGGTCCTGGAGATGATAGAAGCAGGCAGCGCCTCCAGGTGCGCCTTTCGGCCGGTTCGCGACGCCGGCCTAGCCTGCTTACATTATACCATACCATGCGTCATTTGCGCCGTCAAATTAAAACATTTGTTCTGCTGGGCAGGTGTCCAGTGAAAATTTTTAAATTTTCTTCCTGTGCTAGCGCGGCACCGTTAGTTTAATATCAAGCAGGGATAATCCCATCATCTCTCCACTTTTCAAATTGCTGTATCCAGCCAGGTGTAGCATTTACATGAGCAGATAACGAGGCACAGGCTAATTCAGCACCTTTAAAGCGCGCCAAAAAATCTTCTGGTGGGATTTCACAATCAAAAAGTTCCATATAAACATTGCCATACTCATTTATTGGCAAGGTATTTTTTATTTCATCTAATGTCATTAGTACCACCCCAATACATCGTATTTAATTGTGTGGTCTGAAGCATCGTTATTTTTAACAAATATCCTTGACTCTGCATTTTTTATTATAAACTCTTTCATTGTCTTTTGTTGCGTCACATCAACCGTATCATCATCATAAGTCATGGTTTGTCCACTAGAGCGCCTAGTTATATATAACTTATGAGATATTGCCGCATCCCATTGTATTTGTGCTGTTATTTTTGAATATTTTCTAGAATCAACATAATCATTTAAACCTTTTACCGCACCAGCTAAAACTGTAACTGTGCCGGTTTCATCATTTGCTAATACATCGGCTTGCTTTTTGCTTGTAGGAATAGCTTGTGAATCTTGAAGTGAACTGCCCGTTAGCTTAGTATTGGTTTTAATTACCGCCAACCCGGAAACCTGTTGAATTAAAACAAAACTACCCTGAGCAACCCCTCCGTTAACATACCTAAAGCGATACCAGCGTTTAGAAAGTGAAGACCAGTCAAGTTCTGTCGTAGTATTTGCGCTCACGGCTACACTGGCAACAGTTTCCCATACCGCATCATCGTCACTTTGCTCCAGGTACAAAGTCCCGGCCTGGTCGGCCCATACCAGGCCACGGACACTGCCCACAGGGAACGCGAAAACATCCCCTTCCATAGTCGGTGCAAGTCTATCCTGTGAATCCTGGGTGTAACTTGCATCTGCTCCCAGCGGTGTGGTTGTTAAAATAACTCCTGCATCACCCAAATTAGCTGACGGGCTAACCCAAGTATCTGCATTAGGGAAGAATTCAGCCGTGCCTCCAGCTCCTAACTTGCTCTGATTGAAATGAACACTATATTTTCTTCCGGGCATTTTACACACCTCCGTAAAAATAAATAACGCTAAATATTAGCGTTAATAAATACCCCGTATTTTAGCTGTAACAGCCGATGTATTCGAACCAGTTATTTTTATCCAGTTCGCCTTATAGGTAAAAGGATACGCAACCTTTTCTCCTGCATCTAAAATGATTGGACTTTCAAGTATTTCGTATATGTCCGTTCCCCCGTTAGGTGATACTTCCACAGTGAGCTTTATACTCCCAGCAGATTCGAGATATAGTGTAGCCTGATTATAGTTACCGAGCGCTGCAGTCACTCCGCCAGACGTGTCCGCGGCACTGCAGATATCTACGTTTTGCGCCCCTCTATCCGACGGCTTAGTATCTACCGCGTTTAATATACGTGCAGGAATACTATATGTCCCATCCCCGTTATCAACCAACTGCACCGGGTTCCCGTTCGCGTCCACGATTTTAGCCGGCACGGGGTTGGTGTTTCCAACATCCGCATCCCCTATCTGCAAATTTGCGTCCCCCAGGAGCCGCCCATCGCCAGCGCTTTTTAGCGGGACCAGCAGCCCGCCAGCTGTTACAGCGTAATTCTGCACCAAATTAACCCAGCCAACCCCGTCAACATAAATCGCGGAAGTCAGCTTGCCGGCCTTGTCCTTATTCAAATAAGCATTGTACTGAGTCAAAAAAACCCGCCTCCTTTAAGCCACCGTCACCGTAACTTTAGTGGTATTGGTCTGCGCCACCTCGTTGCTTGCTATAGCCAAATTGGCCGTACCAAGGGCATCTGCAGCAAAGCCTATCTGCACGGTCAAATCAGTAATGCCCGGCACGTTACTGCAGGCCGCGATGACCTTGTAATGTATGACATCCTCGCCCAGTCCCAGGCCGTCATGAGCTTCCGCGTTGGCGTCAGTACCGCCGATGTATTTAATAATTTCGGTCTGTACCTGGGTTTTGCCGTCAACCGGGAAATTCTCGTTGGTAGTTAGTGTGACATCCACATATATATCCTTGAATATGGGCCGGGTAAAGCCTATGGTGTGCACCTTGCCCATGCTATCGGTAATGTCCACAGTTGTGCTGCCATAGCTTTGTATGCCGGCAGACTTGGAATTGAATATTGCCTGCGCCACATCATTATCTGTTCCGCCGTATACAAGCACCTCGAATGACTTGGGCGGTATCCCGTCCACGGTGTTGATAGTGTCGTTTTCGTTTATGACGACGTCCTTTACTCCATCCACTTCCAAAAGCGCTGCCTTTATACTTTCCACAGTCGAGCTGCCGCCCTTGGCCAGGGAATCATAATAGCGCTGCCGCAATTCTGCGTCCGTCTCTTCGTCCTGGCCACCGGTTATTTCTTCCGGGTTAGTTACGCTGCTTAATCCAGCCTGCGGGTTTATAATGACGGTAATTGTATTGGCCGGCACGTTGCCCTGCTCCCCGGCCTCGACCGCCTGTACTTTCGGGTATGCCTCGCCAGCGGCGTCCAGGGTGACTTCCTCTAGTGTCTCGAATTCAACGCCGTCTTCGGTTGCGACCCGCTTTCCTTGGGCAACTGTAGTCCCCGCATCTCCTGTAAATTTTACATACGCCGGATCGCCACTTGGTGTTACGCTGGCCTTTTTAGCTGGCTTTCGTGCTATACCAGCGTATTTACAGGCATAGTCAAGAGAAGTGCCCTCAGAAGTATCAATAAAAGCTGAATAATACACCGCTTCCGCAAGCTCCCAGAGCAGAGCAATGCTCCAGGCAATAATCTTAATAAAAATACCGAGCGGGCTGCGCTCGGACAGGTTTACGTTTTCACCAAAAAGATTTCTGGCCCGGGCCTCCATGTCGGCCACTATATCCGCATACTTTTTACGAGTGAAGCCGTCAGGTCCTAAACCAAAAGGCATTAGACGTTCACCTCATTCTCAACAACACTCCCATCATCCATCAGTACCTTGAACGGCACCTTTAACTTGCGCGTTGCCCTGTCGAACTCCGGAAATATGTCATAGACCTCTTTCACCCGCGGGTCCTGCTTGGCTGTCTGGTATACCTCCAGCATTATCCGGGCCATGCTCGGAGCCTTCTGCTGCAGGTAGGTAAAATCAAAACCGTGGCCGGTGTTTAAGAAAAATTCACCACGGTTTGTACTGAACAAAAGCCGCATGGATTGTACTTTTTCCTCGATGCCCTCAACCATTTTAATATTGTTCTGGCCGTCAAATTCCAGGTCACCGGTATCGGGATTAATGTAGAAAGTTTTCATACGGTTTTCACCCTCTGGCTGGGACTGGGGCTGAGAGTGTCCGGCGGGTTAGTAGTACCGGAGCCAGCGGTATCGCCCCAGGTGTAATGGTGGGTGTGGTTATCAAGCCATTCTTTGAGGGTATCGCCCAAAGGTACTCCTTCGTTAGCTGCAGGACCGCCAAGGTAGACGTTGCCGGTATTATTTATAATCACGTCACCCGTCTCGGCTTCTAGTTTAACACTGCCACCGGCGTTTGCCGCCTCAATATCCCCGCTGCTATTCATGACCAGCACGCTGGTAAAGTCCTCTTTCCCCAGCACCAGGTCTGCAGCGTTTGTATCAGGCAGGCCCAGCTCTACTGCTGTACCGTCCTCCTGCTTTGCTACACTGGGCAACAGCCCGCCGACCACTATGGCGTCGTCCAGGGCGTGCTTCCTGTTTATCCCCGGGTCGGCTTCCTCGCCAGCATAGATCACATTATCTATGGCCCGCTCACTGAACACGACCAGGACAATGTCGCCTTTTCGGAAAGGTGGCCTAATAACAAAACCACCAGCCCGGATAAAGGCAACGGGCACGTCCAGCAGTAAGGGCATGCGTATTGCCCCCTGCCCTTTAAATTTCCGCCTAAAAAGCGGCTGCACCGTGGCCCGCATCTTTACGGGGTCAAAACTCTCCACCCGAGCCGGCATGGCCGTGTGGAGATGTGCCAGGCGCTCTTCTATAAGTCCCTCCAAAAAACTAATCCCGTCGCTCATACAGCTGCCACCTCCAACTCCGTTTCAAACCGGTCCGGCCATTGCGCGATGTGCTTGCCGCTTACTACCCTGAACAGCCCGTTTGCCGTGCGACTTTCGATGCGTATAATACTGTCCGCGTGCAACCTGTAATTGAGTAGGCTTCTTACCCGGTAATCCTTTTCTTCGTCCCCCTCAATCGGCTGCGGGGTGGCAATGAGGCCGCTGTCGGGCCGCAGGTACCAGCCGGTCTCGGTGCCGGCATTGGGATCGCGAATATAGATAGTGCCATTTGAGATGTGAAACTTTGCCCCGCAGTCGGCGCAAATTTCCCGCAGCGCGGCCTGCAGCGGGGCGCTTAGCGTTCTGCCTCGGGAGTATATCACATCCCTGGGCAGCCGGAATTCACCAATGGCTAGCCCGAATCTCCCCAGGGTAGCGTTAATTATTTGCGAAGCCTTTATCCCGGGCTTGAACGACAGGTTTACGACAGTGTTGGCCCACTTGTCCGTGGCGTCACCTATTTTCAATGTAAGTACCCGGTCCAGGTCCTCCCAGCTGCCCTGCACTTCATCAATGACACCCATAAAAATGGTACCGGTGTCTTCCCGGTACCCGGCGTTGATGATGATATTGTCACCCTTTTTTACGCGGTTGGTAGTGTTGTCGGTAAGGTTATATATCTTAACTTCGCCGTCGTTGGGCTCGCTTTTATCGTTAAAGCGGGTCTCAAATTCAATAGCCAGGTCGGACGACTTAAATCTCACTTGGTCCACAATCACTTCAATGCTTTGAATCCAGAAGTTTACCACGGGAACCCGCCCCTTACCGAACTTTCAGGGATCACGTAGATCAAGACTTCTTCACCCAGGTTGTCATAGCCCACCCGGGTTACTTTACCCGTAATGTCAATTGGCCAAAGCACTGCTCTGCCGGAGCGACCTAAATTGTCGTACTGGCTGCCCCGTGTTTTGGGCAATTTCACAGGTAAACCATACACTATTTTGCCGTTATAAAACGAATAGCCTGGTACTTTTGGATGCTTTATGTTCCAGGTAAAGAAGTCGCCCTCGGCATTGTACATAATAGTGATCTCATACGGGCTGTAGTCGATGTACGTTTTGAACTTGCACGGTATTTTTTCTTTCTCTACAGGCAGGTAGTAAATCCTATCTCTTTCAACTTCTCCTATTTCTACGCCTAAGGTGTTTTCAATTTTCTTTATCACTTCTTCATCGCAGGGCTTGGACGTATATCTCACAATTCCCAAGTCCTGCACAGACTTTGTCTGGTGTTCTGCATCTCCGCCGGTCACGGGGTCCGGCCCAACCGGTGGAGTGCCGCCCGAGTTTATCACGCTGTCGGCGATGCGCACCTGCTTCAAAGTCAAAGTAAAATTAAAGCCGTCCCGGTTTTTGGCATCGTGGGTAGTGATCAGTTCCTCAATTACAACGTTGTCTACTAAGTTTCTCCCCACATAAGTGAGTATTTCCCTGTGGTTTCTGAATGCCTTCAACTGCCTCAATTTCTCTGCCGCATCATCGTGGCCATGCTCATCTCCTGTCACGATGCCGGTAAGCCTGAAAGTATAAGGCAGAGGTTCGGCGTGATCGACAATGTCAACGCCGCTCTCTACCGGTTTCTCCGTAACCCGGTTTCTGAACTGCGGTTCCTCGTCATAAACAACGTCAAATTCTACTCTTTCTGTGTCGCTGTTTTTCTTGCTAAGAATAGCTCGTGCCATATTATTCCCTACCTCTCGGTAGTCTGCGGCCGCTTGACGGCCAGGCGCCTGAAGTAGTTGTCAATCTCGCGCACGATGTCCCTTGCGTCGCCGCTGGGGGCGTAAATGTTAATGGTGTACGTGTCGCCTCCCGTCGCCGCAGCAGGTAACGGCTGTACCTGGGCGCCGGCCGGCAGGTGTAAAAGCTCCGGGCCGCGCTCGCCGACCAAGGTTAACCCGGAACGAGTTACTTCGCCGCCGTAGGCCAGGCCGGGCGGCTCAGGGATGTGCATGCCTCCACCGGGTGCGTCCTGGCCGATTTTGTGTATTGTGCCAATTTTAATGCCCGGGATGAGGTTGATTTTTTCAATCAGCCAGTTGAGGCCGTCGATAACTTCGTTAATGTTTTCGACTGCATTGTTGCGGATGGTATCCCAGAAGGTTGTCCAGCGCTGTTTAAGGGTGCCAGTGTATTCGATTATTAAGCCCCAATTTTCCTTAACTGCCCAACCTATTAGGCCTATTGCTGTTATCGCCAGCCCTATTGGCCCAAGCGCAAATCTTACAGCAGTTCCAACTGCGGTCATTACACCGCCAAACGTTAGTCCAAATCCTTGAGCCGCAAACAAAGCCATGCCCAAACTCGTTAAACCTTGAATACCCAAGTTTAGCATCGGCCCGAAATCTTCAAGCGGGGCAATGATATCACCTAACAATGACCGACCAAAACCTTTTATTCTCTCAGCTGCAGTTTCGTGCTTGATGCCAAGGATTTCAGTAGCGTTAAGCAATTCTATTTCTTTCCCCTGAGCCTCAAGTAATGCTTTACCCACCGCGCCAGCGGTGTCTTCCCACATGGTTCCGAATAGTTTTATCCCATATTCGTTTCGCTTTAATGGATCTTTTATCGCAAAGAGGCCTTTTACAATTTCATTTGTTACCCTTGCAGCTGATTCTCCGCCTCGTGCAAAATCTTTTTGCCATGTTTTAACTAGTTTTTGAGCGGCCCGATCTGTTTTTGCTATTGATTTTGCAACATTAAATAAGCCCTCGTTGTCGCCTTCTTGTACTAGAATACCAAATTCATTAATGGAGTCAGCCATCCGGTCAGTGTCACGAATACCCAAATCCAAACCGGTTCTAATTATAGCCAGCATTTTTTCAGCATCTGCGCCAATTCGCTTAAAGCTAGGAGAAAACTCTCGGGCGGTATCAAGCCAATCATCAGAGATATTTAAATTCTTAACAAAACCTGTAGCAATAACGTCTAGAGCACGATCAAAGTCCATTTCCATGGTAAAAGCAACTGCCCTTGTTGCATCAACAATTTCTCGAATATCAGCAGAGGCATCTGGAAATGCCTCTCTTATAAGGAAGGCTTTTTTTGCTGTTTTTTCTAGCTCTTCATTGGTTTTCCCGGTTACGCGATTAAGCAGAACAACACCTTGAGTAGCATCTGTAATACTATCCGCAAAATTATCTTTAAATACATCTATCGCCACGCCGCGCAGGACCTCGGCTTCTTTTCTGGTTATCGCTAACTGTGCCTGGATATCTGCCGCAGAATTATCCACATCCTGCATAACACCAAGGGCCAGGCCGGCACCACCCGCGCCGGCTAAAGCTCCGAAGTCTATATTTCCAAGTGTATTATTTGTATCTCGCCCCTGTTGTTCTAATCGCCTAAGTTCTTGTCTCAATTCCTCCACTTCATTCTGTAAGCGTTGAATTTCATTAATGCTTTGAGAAGCGTCTATTTGAGGATCGTGGATACCGCGGATAGATTGATCGATCCTTTCAATTTCCCGCTCAATCTTTATCCCCGCTTCCTTGAACTCCTCGGCAAACCCCTGGGCAAAACGGTCTGTTTCAACTTCAGCCCGGCGTAGTCCGCGGAAGTCTACCTTAAAGCCGATTTTATTAACTAATTCCCTAAGTGCTGGCATCATTTACCCCCTTTCACTTTCGGGGTAAGTAGATTAAGCGCTTCATTCGCTTCTAGTATCTCATCCCAGTCCATTTTTTTTGCTTCTTCATAGCTTATACCGCTAAATACAAGCCGCCAGAAAGCCAGTTTATTCCTGGCCCTTCGCTTTATTATTGCTCTGCTTTTTCTTGCGCCGAAGAAACTTTTCCACTTCACTCAATAATTTTTCCAATGCAGCAAGGTCATCATCAAAATCTTCCACGCTCAACCTGGGCTCAATAACAACATGCTCCAATACTTCCTTGGCGTAAGGCAACATTTTTAAACCGTGAGGGCCACGGCACCTGTCATTCATGTCCAAGTACCAAACAGCGCCTGGGTGCTGCAAAGTATATTCAACACCGTCAATAATCACTTTTTCTTGCCTTGCCATATTTCGACACATCCTTTCATTGATTAACAATATCATTTAAAATAAAATAATCTCAATAAGTTTAAGGAGGAGACTTATTTGAAACGAGTAGTCTTAATTTCTTTAGTTGTAATTGTTTGCTTGTTTATTGCTTCTTGCAGCCAGCAAGCAGATAGCCAGTCGAAAAAAAAATACTAAAATGCCCGATAACTACCCGCCTGAATTGATACAATTGGCAAAATGGGAAGCTATTAAACTAGAGGAAACATTGTCTTACCTTAAACAAATTAAAAGTAGTTATACAAAATGGGAAAAAGGAGAAATAACCAGAGCACAGCTTGCCAATGAGTTGATTCCTATATACAAAAAAGTAAAGAAAATGAAGGATGAATATAAGACATTAAGAAGCGAGATAAACTTTGCGCAATCGGAAGCAGTAAACCATAAAGACTACCAAAGCGCATTATACCAAGGTGGAATTGTGCGAAATCATATACTATCTTTCACATCATCTGTATGCTTGGGTTACCCAGCTGCAAAAGGTACTTTAGCTAACTTGCCACCAGAAAAAGATGATTTCATTAAAGAACTTTATGAATCTCAAATTGAATTTGGGTGTCCCAAGCGAATTAAAATATTGTACGAGAAATTACTTGAATTAAAGAAAAAAGGAGTTTTAAAATAACCCCCGAATTGCCCGGGGGTTATCTTATTCACTCTCCAGCGGCACGTAATCCAGCACCTTAATCGTCCACTCCCGCTCGCTTTCCTCCCGGCCCCACTCGCGGTCAGCGGGCTTCAAAAAGAAGCATTTGCTTCCGCCCACGTTGGTGGCACCGGTGTTTCCGTCAGTGATGTGCGCGGCAAAGTATTCCTTGCTCTGTGCCAGCTTCGCAAACTTGGCGTTAAACGGGCTGGTAGATTTCAGCGTCACCGTTATCGTGCCAACCGGGTGAGCAATACGGGACCGTGTAACTTCGCCCTGGGCCCCGACATGAATGCTGTAGTTATCCTCATCTTTGCTGGCCCGGATGAACGTATCCTCAGCATACCCGGTGACGGTTTCCCCGTTTACAACGAGCTTAACATTCCTGGGATCGTAATCCATCTGTACCCCTCCTTAGCTGGCGAACACTACGCCGGTAATTTCCATACCATGGACAGCCCCGGTGGGCGTGGCTTCGAAATAAACCCCGGGCAGTATCCTTTGCTCCTTCTTGGCAGCGTCGATCTCGTCCAGGGACGGCGGTACAACGGTCCACAGGCCGTTTCCATCGGCGTCTTTGTCAATAATGCCCTGGTCAACGGCCAGCTCCAGGACCCGCTTAACCCGGTCCACCACCATCGCGACACCGTCCAAAGTGTACGGGATTTTGGGCACGCTAAAAAGTAACTCATGCACCTGCTTGGTCATCTCGGCAACAATCCAGTCCTTGGATCTGGTTACGTCGATGTAACTGCCGTTGGTAGCGATACCCTCTGAAGTTTGCGGCGTGCCGAACTTGTTGATGTAAGTGACGCCGCCGTTGTCGTGCAGCGTTTCAAGGTCATCAACGGAAATGGCCTCTGTCGAAATACCTTCCAGGGTTTTATATTTCCAGGTAATCCGCCCGACCGGCTCCGGAGCACAGCGCCCCACCCAGGCCGCGTCCGGGTACTCGGTATCGGCGTTGGTGCCGAAAAACATAACCGTGCGCTCGGAATTATAATTTACCGGGTCTGCCTGGTTGGTGGTGCGGGTAAAAAACATTTTGTTTGTGCCGGAAACCCAGCTGTCCAGCTCGGCAATTTCAGCTGCTCCGCTCTCAGTGCAGAGCAGGAAATACCAGTCGTTGTGCGATTTAACCAGGGTATTCAGTGCATCAGAAAGATCGGTTACGGGATCCGTGCCCGATGCATAAGCGATGCCGTAAATAGCTATCTTCTCCGGCGCCGGGTCCTGGGCAAAAATTGCCTGAGCCATTGCATATTCCGGCGTTCCCTGGGCAAAGTCAACTTCAACTTCGGACAGCCGGTTGTATTCTTTATAGTCATGAGCTCCGCTGGTACTAAAAATAAGCGGCACCCCGAAGCCTATCTGGGTTACCGCCGGCCTGGTGGACGTAATGGTGACAGTTACGTCGCTGTAATTAGGCATGGTATCACTCCTTTACAAATTCGCGTCGTACTCCACCCCTTCAATGGTGGGTACAGTCTTCTTAAGCTCCTGCCTCACCTGCAGGGTTACGTCGAACCCCTGCCTGCGCTCGTAGTCTCCGACAATCAGCGTGTCCCGGTTGTGGATAGCGCCGATGCCGGCAACTACGATGCCCGCGCTGCGCAGGTCGTCGTATGCGTAAAACGAAAACCAGTTGTGTGCCTTGATGGCCAACTCCACAGCCTGGTCCTCATCCAGGGCGTAAGCTGTTATGCTCAGGGACATTGACGGGTTCGTACGCCGGGTAATTTCTACGTCGTACTCCCAGTTCGGGTCCTGGCTGGGTACCGTTTCAAAGGTTTCGGGGGCGTTCAAAGGTACCGGGAATTCCGGGTTAAAAGGCATGGTGAACTTGGTGCGCAGGAACGGGTATTCAGGCTTTTCTCCCACCTGGTCACCTATGATGACTGGTATTTTCAGATAAGCTTTTAATTGTGTATTTATGTAGTCCCTTATGGCTGCGTAATCCATTTAATCACCCGCCCTAACGGCAAAGTAAATCCAGATCCCAGCGTAGTCGCCGTAGTCCTTACCCTCGTTGATCTTGAATATGTCACTCCCGATCCTTACTTTCTGACCCAACTCAAACTGCTCCTGGGTATAAATTTTTCGATCAAGGGAAGTATAGGTACCGTTCTCGTCATATTGCAGATCTTCATTATTAAGCGGCATGACAACGGCCTCAACGGGGACTTCTTGCTGGGTGCCAGGAACCCACTTGCCATTGTCGGCGTAATAACCGCCGGTTTCTTCGATCTTGTAAATGATTGTCTTAAATTTGCGCGGCAGCTTCATTTATCCTCAACCACCCGGTAAGTAATACTGTCCCGGAGTGCCCCCGTTTTAACCAAGCCAACATCGGTAATTTTTTGCTGTATTTTTTCAACCATCCATTCCCCAACTTTTTCATAAAACTGATCGGCAGACATTTTAAGTTCTAATACACCTACCAGCAGTTTTTCCATATAGCTTTCCAGAGCTTTGATGTTTTCGTCGTGAGCTGTACGTATAAAACTCCGCTCCGGGATATGGATTCTCTTTGTTTCGCTTTTCAGAGGATGCCCCTGGTAAGCAAAAAACGCCCTCATTCTGGGCGTTACTTTTATGTCGGTTCCAAATTCATGGACGCGGGCCACCATGTATAAAAACCACCTATTGTTATCGCCAAAAACACCGATTTCTACATGTTTTTTGCTCAACTCCTTTAACACCTTAATTAGTTTCGGTATACGGTTGTTATCATTTACTCTCATACAGTCAACTTCCTATGCAGATTTATTAAAGCTAGGACCTCGGGTGGCGCATCAAGCACATTTACACCAAGCGTTTGTTTTGAATATTGATAACTAATCCCTTCAATTCTTTCATTATCCTTACCAAAGCTATCCTTTCTTTCAAATAAATACATGACCCAGATTATGCAAGCAAGTTCCAGATCGTGCGGCAGGGTACGGGGCGATTGCTCTGTGTCATCCTTAGGTAAAACATAACCGGCCTTATAGCTTACCTTAATATTCCGCTCACCTTCTGGCCAGCTGGCCTCCCGGAAGAGAATGCCGCTATCAGGTTTTAATTCGTAATCAGTGACCTCTTCATTATCAATTTTCACAGCAGCCACTTCTAAAACTGGAAACTGGTTTAAAATCAAGTAGATGTCACCGTTTCCAGAATAAACTTCATCGGTATACTGGTTTTGACCAAATCGTCGGTTACAATAGACTTCTATGTTGCTTGATACAGCGTTAATTAACATTTCTATCAAAATATCCTGAGATGTATCAGCTTCATTAATTTTTAAGAAAGATTTAACCGTTTCCTTTGTCGTCAGGGCGTTCGCCTCCAGCGGCATCTACATCCCCGCCTTCCTCGTTCCCGCCTTTTTCTAATTTAGCCATGGCCTCCAGTGCTTCATCTTTTCCCTTTACCTTTTCGCCATTAGGCAACTCATACCAGCCGCCGCCAATATGTTTGGGATATTTGTCTTTGGCAGCCTTTAACGCCGCATTTTCAGGCGGCTCTATTACAGCATTTTCAAATTGCTTGGCGTCCACAGGCTCAGCCAGGCCCGCTTTAACCCAGTGTATTGCCGTTTTATCATCAACTTCAGCAATCTGACCTACGGAATAACTAAAGTTTATGCCAGCCAACGAGGTTAAAATTTTAATTTTCATAGCATGCACCTCAGAATAATATATTGGCGGGCAGGCTAAATTGCCTGCCCGTCACTTATTTCCCAACACTTAACTTAAGACACGGGCTTATCAAACGCATGGCTCAGAATGGCCACGGCCGCCAACGACGCGTTAGCAGCATTACCCGATGGAGTTATAGTCAGGCGGACGTACCTCTTCTCCCCTTTGTAGCCGATCTTTTTTACTGCATTATCATCAGCTGCAGTAAAGCTCGCGTCGGCCTCGGTACCCAAGAGATCATTGTCGGCCACGGCATCGGCGTCTGATAAATCAGAAGCGTCACCGTGCTCCACTAAAACAGCAAAGGTTGCATCCGCATCAGCCAGTGTCCCAGTCAGAATTACAAATTCCAGGGATTCAAAACCCTGGCGGTCAATAATTTGACCCACCTGAGCAGTATCGTCAGCCACGACCACGGGGCTTATAGCCCGTACAGCTTTAATGTTATTATGCAAATCGCGCATCATTGGTTATCTACCTCCTAAGGATTTGGAAAAGCAGATACACGCTAATTAAACGTGCATCTGCATAACTTTAACAGCTTCAGCCAGGATCAAAGCGCCGTCCACGCGCTGGTACGCGCGGAATCCAACTTGACCACTGGTAGCATAGAGCTCACCCAGACGCTGAAAAACGCGCCCCTGGCGGTCAGCAACCCAGTAGAAAGACAGGTCACCAAATGCAATAACCTTTGCACCGGCGTTAATTTCCGGCATGGCTGAGGATATCGCTATCGGGCGACCCATCAAGCGGTCTGGTTGGCCAGCCTGCAAGCCCGGCTGCCAGATGTACTGACCGTCGTTGTCTTTGAGTTTGCGGATCACCTTGGCAGTGGAATCGTTAAACATCCAGGTAGCCCGGATGCGGTACGGGCGCTTGAGAGAGTAGAACAAATCAATCAGTTCATCAGCAGTTATGGCATTGTTGGCGGCCGTAATCTTGCCTACGTCAGCGTCAAGGATTATCCCCCTGGGCTTGCCCACACCGTCACCGCTAATAAATGCTTCTTCTTCTTTGACGCCTACACGGCGTGCAAATTCACGCCGGACGTAGTTCTCCAGGTTAAAGAATGCATCATTTAACAGCTCTTCCGATACTTTCATCAACACAGTAATCTTATGAGCGCCCAAGGTTTTTTGCCCGAATTTGTCGTCGCTTTCTTTATAGTCCTTCTCTTCCCCGGCCCAGTAAGCCTGACCGTGCGAAGTTACTACCGGGATCGACCGGTCGCCGGATGAGGTTTGGATGACAGTGGCATAGCCACGCATGATATTTTCCTCTTCCAGTCCTTGGATCAATTGACGCTCAAACTCGTCCGGTACCATGTATCCGCCAGCGGAGTCGCTACCCACATTCAAGGAGCGCATTTCCTCAGCGCCAAGGATGTTTTTACCGTAGCGGAATTGCTGCCAGAAAGCTTCCCGGTACTCTTTAGCTGCCAAAGGGTTGCTATCACGTTTTTCGGGTTCATTCGGGTTTTGCGGGTTCGGCTTGTGCGGCTCGTTAATTGATTGCCGCATTTCAGCTTCTAAGCGCTCTTGTTCTTCAAGGCGCTCATAGCGCTTGCGCAGGCTTTCCATGTCCTGCATCATACGGTCGTACTGCTCCTGTTCTTCGGCAGTTAGATCACGGTTTTCTTCTTCCGCTTTTTCAATGAGAGCCTTGGCCTGCTCCCAAATATTTGCACGCTCTTGTCTTAACTCAAGTGCAGTTTTCATACCTTGCATTCCTCCTATTTTACTTTTTCAAGCTCCAGCCGCATTTTGCGAAGCTTCAGCGCCCGCCGAGCTTCTATCTTAGCCGCCTCCGAACGCGCCCGCGCTTCTTCGGCGGTATAAGATTCAAACACTTCTTGCTTTGACCTTACGCTTACAGATGTGGCCGGATATGCCGGGTATGTAACCGGCCCGACATCACCAACTGCTTCAATGTCAATAAGTTCACGCAGTTGTAAGTCTCCCTGGGAAGACCATTTCTCACCGTCTTTGGCGACCCGGAAACTAAAAGAACACCCGGTAATATCCCCGCGTTCGATAGATGTGATCAAATCGCGGGCCCACTGGGTGTCCGGCGGTGTAACCTCGTATTTAAGACCGGTTTGATTTTCTTCAAGCTTGAGAGTGCCGTTTGTAGTACGCCCAATAACGTAATTAGGGTCATGATTGAATAGCGCTCTTATGTCCGCGCCGTCGCCTATCGCTTTTCTAAACGCGCCGGGTCGGATGATTTCCACAAACCCGCCCAAGTCTTCGCTTTTACGGTTGAACACCGCGGCATAACCCACAATGCGTTTTGGCTTTCCTTCTTCAGTTTCTACCCGCATTTCAGATGCTTCCAGTGGCAAGAAACTTAATTCATATTTCAATGTTGGCCACCTCCTAATCTTGCACAGCTACGACTACGCAGTCGCACCCGGCATGTAAAGGTGGGTGCATCACTTTCCCGCGCGGCGTTAAAGTCTCGCCATCGGCCTCCACCCCGCTTCCTTCATGCGCAAAGGTCTGTTCTATGCCGACAACCGTCCCGTCAAGCTTTTGACAGAACTTGCAGCTGTCGCCCCGGGCACGCCACTTTAACCGCGTAACCCCGTTGGTTTTATAAACCTTTAGAGCAACAGCTCCGGCTACCTGGATGGTTTCCCGCATGGCCACTTTTCGCGGGCGCTTCTCTTCCCACTCTTTAAGACGTTTTACGACTTTCTCTACCGGGTCTATATTGTTATCCAGGGCCTCGACCAGCAATGCATTAATTTGACCCTGAGATGATGCAACATACCGGGTGGCGAAAGTGTTCACGTAAGTCTGTACAAACTCTTCTAACTCTGGGGTCATGCCCGGCTTTATGTCCAATTCGTCAGCGATATTGGCCTGGATGATGCCCGCGTAACTAAAAACAACGGGCGTCATTACCCGTTGTATCCATTCCGGCGCTTCCCGGTAGAACTGTTCAAGCCACTGATTAAAGCTTGTGGCGTCGCGCCTGGCAAAGTGCTTGTCCAGCGCCCGTTTAATGTCAGCAACCTCCCGGTTTACTATGCGCTGGGCTGCATCTTCAAAAACCTTCTCGTACCTTTTTGCCAGCAGGCGCCGGTTGTCGGCAACCTTGATGCTGCGCTGTTCCCAAAACACCTGCCTACTATTTTGTTCCGTAGGTTCCTGGACCTTCCTGGCCATGTCGGCCGGTACCATGTTTAGTGGTACATAATAAGTATCGCCGCCTTCTATGGGGTTCATATTTTCTTTTTCACGGATGTCGTTTTGTGACATGGCCCCGATCATGAACATTTCCCGGTAGAACTGCGACCTGGCCTGCACGTCACCCCGGAGCAGTCCTTCTATTAAAAACTCGGCAAAGTAAGTTTGTCTTTCCTGCCGGCTAAATAGCTTAGAATGAATTGCCTGCTCCCACCGTACCAGCCAGGGCCTTATGGTGTACATCACAAATTCAAGGCTCTGATGCTCGATATTGGAGAAAGTCGCTCTTTCCAGATCGCCCACCATATGAGGCGGCACCCTAAATATCCTGCATATTTCATTTAGCTGAAATTTTCGTGTTTCAAGGAATTGGGCGTCATCTGGGGGTATGGCAACCTGGTGATACTTTAGTCCCTCTTCAAGGACCATTAAACGATGGCTTTTGCTTAGCCCACTGTATGCTTCCTTAATTGACTTTTCAAATTGCTCCCTCGCTTCTTTTCTGAGCTTGTTCGGGTATTCAATTATGCCACCGGGATGAGCGCCGTTGGAAAACAACCTTGAACCGAATTCCTCGGCGGCTAGTGATAACCCTATGGCCTCCCGGGCCATGCGGATCGGGCTGTAGCCGACCAGTCCTTCAGCACTCAATCCCAAAATGTGAAGCACGTTTTGGGCCGGCAAAACATAGGTGGTACCGTCGATAATTGTTTTATAAATTATTTTTTTGGTTGCGCTGTCCCGCTCAGGCCATGTATTGTCTGGCCGCAAAGGCCAAAGTGCACGCGGCCTGCCATTAGCACCCCATTCTATTTCCGCATAGGCGTTGCCCCATAATGTCAAATGCCCCATAAGGGCTTCTTTAAAAGTAAAGGCAGTCATTTCGGGGTTCGGTTCATCATGCAGAATATAGTATAACGGGTGATCGGGCGCCCGTTCTTTCCCCCGTGGACTTAGCCGACGGTAAACTGGAAGCGGCAGGCTAGCAACTGTTTCAGCCAGTATTTTGACACAGGCATAAACTCCGCTGGCCGTAAGAGCTTTGGATTCGGTTACACTTACCCCGGCGGCGGATTTACTGCCTCCTGTCAGGGCATCAACAAGCCACTGGGCGGGGTTGGCTAACGTTGATCTTTTCTCCAACCAATCTGATATAAACGGTATCCTCAATTACCAAACCCCCTTTATACCACAAAAATCCCTTGGGTTTCATAGATAGAAACATCTTGGTGTCTAATCGCTCTATCCAGAGCCATAACAAGGGCTACAATGCCGTCAATTTTACCCTGGCTATTCGCCTTATCCGGCTTCAGGTTGCCTGCAGGGTCTTCCCTGACGGCTACGTTATCGGCCATCCAACGCAGAACGGGATTGCCCCCGTGCCTGATCTTGCGAGACAGCAAACGCCGCTCAAACTCTTTCATCGGTACAGCGTAGCTGAGGTGACCCTGCACCATTCCGATAACTTTAATGCCGGCGTCCATCAGTTCGCCGGCAATTTGGTGTGAGTTAAATAAGCGGTCAATGTTCATGTCAACAAGGTCAAAAGTTTCCGCATCTCTGATAATTTGCTCTCTGACAAAAGCGTAATCTACAACTTCGCCCGGCGTTGGCGTTAAAAACCCTTGCTTTGCCCAGGCCTGGTACTGGTCTTTGTATTTGTTCCGCGGATCATAAAGCCGCGCCTCCGGGCAAAAGAACCTGCACAGCACATCTACGGTTTCAATGTCGTCATCGTCCGGGAAGACCATGACCCATGCAGTTATATCATTTACGCTTGACAGGTCCAGGCCGCCGTAACATGTACGGCCGCGCAATTCCTCTTCAACTACTATGCTTGCGTTTTCATCCCAAATGCCAAGATCTATCCACCTGGTTGCTTGCTGGGTCCATTTGTTCAAGTGTTTACAGAGGAAGTTATTCTGGGCCGCAGGGATTTCTTTGGCCTTTTCACACTTTCTTTTGAGGTCATCTTCTTTTACAGATATACCGAAGTTCGGATTGGCCTTTTTCCAGGTAGTTACGCTGGTCCAATCGTCGTCGTCATCCATGCATGCGATGTACACAAAGTATGTGTCGTCTTTAATAGTGCGCTTGAGTATTTTAGTGCCATATTCGTGCTGCTCATAACCAATGCCGTGCTGATCAAAACCAGCGGTGGTTATGGCTATCTGTAAAGGCTGGCGTCTGGCACCGGTGGCCGTCTCCAGCACGTCCCACACTTCCCTGTTTTTATGAGCATGCAGTTCATCAATCAAGGCCCCGTGAACGTTTAATCCGTCCATGGTATCAGCATCGGCGCCCAGGGGCTCAAACTTGGCTCCGGTCGCTTCGATGTGCATATTACCTTTGCCCGGATACACGCGGATTCTGGCGGCAAGGTCGGGCGATGCCTTGACCATCTTTGCTGCTTCAGTCCAGACAATTCTTGCCTGATCCCGTTTAGTCGCCGCTGAGTATATTTCCGCTCCGGGCTCGCCATCTGCTACAAACAAATAAAGTCCAATCCCTGCAATCAGAGTGGACTTACCGTTTTTCCTGGGCACTTCTATAAGACCGGTTCTAAACCGCCTGGTTCCGTCTTTTCGCATCCAACCAAAAAGGGAACCGACTATAAACTTTTGCCACAATTCAAGCTCGAATGTGCAGCCAGCCCACTCACCCTTGGAGTGCTTAAGAAACTGGAAAAATTCAATGGCGTGGTCGGCCGCTTCTTCGTCGAAATACAGCCCGCGACTTTTACAGGTCTTAAGATCCCGGAGATGTCGTTCACAGGCAAGCTTTGTTAACTCCCCGGCCAGTATCTTACCCTTGACAACTTTCTCAGCATACTCAGTGACCGGGTGTTTAGGCTTTCTTGCCACGGCTCAAGAACTCCTCGAAGGGGTCCTTGTTTTCCTGTTTCGGCTTTACGCCGAGGCCAACCCGATCCGCCGGGGAGAGGCCGAACTTGGCACCGAGCTTGTTGACCAATTCCATGTTCTTATGAAGGATGGCTACCTCCGGGCGCTGCTGGTAGTAGATGGCGCCAGCGTTTGTTTCAATCTCCATGACCAAGCCCTTCTCTTCAAGGACCTGCTGCATCTCTTTTACTCTAGCGGCTGCAAGACAAAGATTTTGGAAATTAAGAAAATCAATTTCGGTCAACAGTGCAAGTGGTTCTAACTTAGGAGCCAACTGCTTCCAGATCTTCTTCGCTTCCTTCGGTAACCAGGCCGGAGGCTTCGGCGCAATGGGTTTCGGCTTGGGCTCGTCCTGGTTGATTGGCCGTTTCCCCGGATTGCCCTGGAGCAGTTTTAAGTTGGTCGGTTTCGGTGCGGGTCCGCGTTTACCTATTGCTTACACCCCCTTGTATGTATAAGTTTCGGTTATGGTTGGGGCTTAGACCCCCCTATAAAAACTTGCGGCCGCATGAAGAAACCCGCGCGCCCGGTCTAGCTCCGCCAGGTTGTAGAGATTTTACCCCCTACCCCCAGCCCAACTATTATTGTTACTTATGATTGCCGTGAATCCTGTTGTGACATCCCTGGCAAAGTGATTGCAAATTATCCATCGCAAGCCTTAGCTCCGGGTACTTATCCACCGGCTTTATATGGTGAACCACCGTTGCAGCAACCAAACGTCCCGCTTTCAAGCATCTCTCACAGAGAGGATCCTGCTGCAGCTTAAGCCGCCTGACTTTTTGCCATTGAGCATTGTAACCTCTTTGTGCTGATGTCCCCCGCTGCCTGTCATAGTCTCTATTCTTCCAAGCTTTCTCCTGTTTTTTATGCTTATCGCAATAACCGCCGCCTTCAACCAGGGCCGGACAGCCTGGATGCCGGCAGGGTGATGGTATTCGTTTAGCCATTATTAAACCTCTCTATCCTTTCCAATTCATCATCACTCATTAACTCTTTGGGTATCAGCACCTGCCCATCCCAGAAGGGCGCAAAGAAAAACCTGAATATCCATTCCCTCACGGCTCCGAATACTCCGGTTACCTCGCCACAGTTTTTGCAGATCGCTGCCGGGAATAACCTGCACATTATATAAGCATCAACCAGGTTTTGCCTTGTGCAGCAGGCGTGGATCTCCTGGCCTTTATAAGTTATTTTGCCGTACATCAAATCACTCCAAAAAGAAAGAGCCCGGAGGGCTAGTGAATTCTAAAACCTTGAAAGTATAACAGAAACAACGGCGATACGTAAGCCAATGCCAACAATACGACTCCTAAAATTACTTTGGTTAAACTCACAACTGCGTTTTCACCAGGTCTGTTTCGTTCAAATGCCGATGGTTTATCTACAGACATTGCTTAAACCTCCACAACTCCAAAAAGAAAAGAACCCGTGGGCTCTGATTTAACTTATCCAATTACCGATCCCATCTGCTAATCTATCAAAAGCGGAAGAGAAATGATATATTCTTTCTTCAGGGTGCTTCTCTAATTCGCTGCAAACTTTAGCCATTAATTTTATGCCGCCAATCTTGTTTATTAAAACAATCTTTTTCTGGATAACTATTTCCCAGAATAACCTTCTATCCAAATTAACTTTTTTGCCTGAGTAGATACTTTGTTTCATGTTAACTTCTTCCTGATATTCTTCCTTCAAATCAGCCAAACAAACTATTCTTTCGCTTCTGCTTTCTGTATCGGCGTTTCTAAAATGTTTTAAATCTCTAACTAAATCATCTGCTATTACTTTCGCCAATCCATCTAAATTATACAAAGTGGACATTTTAAAACACCCCCTTTTAGAAATAAATTCTAAATTAAGGGGGTTATTTCCTCCTAACAAAAAAAACTATAACCAAAACGCCCCTTTCGTGGGCGGCCCCTTCGTGTTGCTACTGCTTATGACTGGTGATGGCCTTATAGGCATAAAGAAAGAGCCCCTGGTGGGCTCTAATAATTTAAAAGTTTTGCATAAAAGAAACCAGGACTTTTTACATTAAAAATATAAACATCTTCTCCTTGTTTTACTTTCAATAATCCATTTTGTTGGTCAAATTGCTGCACTATGCAATTCCATATCTCTTCTCTTTGGTCGTCTCCATGTATTAAGTTTATAACATAGTTTTTGCCTAACTCAAACAATAACATATCACCCCTTTCTGCCGTTTTCCGGCATGATTCGGCGGAAAGGTTTACTGATCCTCCTGACATATTCCGACACAAAAAGGCATAAAGAAAGCGCCCTACTGGGCACAGATTTGCTGTTTGGTGCGTACGGCTTCGCCGCTATTATACCATGCCTGTCAATATTTAGTCAACTATCCAACAACCCACCGGCGCAAGTCCTGGTATTGCTTTTTCCGCTTTCGCTTTGACTTACTCCCCCCTCCCCGCTTCGCCGGCGGCGCCGGTATGTGCTGGACAGCCTCCTTCTCCCGCCGATCCGGCGGGCTGGTTCTCCCCCACCAGTCCCAAAACTCCGCCCTGCTAGCGTAGTGTGTCAAATAACGCGGGCATGTTGTGACACAACGCGCAGCCGGACAATCCGGACAACCGTGCTTGATTTCGTTCTCACGCATATTGCGCTGCTCGATGGCCCGGATGTTTTCCCGGACAGTCTTGTCCACCTGCTCCCTGGCCAGCCTTGCAAATTTCTGCAGGGTTTCTTTATTCTCGCCCACTTAGGCACCCCCTGTTCCAATAGCCGCTTCCAACTTGCACTTTATACTTTCAGGAATCCTCCTGCTGGCCCAAAAACTATGCTTCAGGTTAGGCCTGAAGTGGCAGCACCAGGATCCTTCTCTCTTTTTATGGAGACACCCGTAATTCTTAACCTGGGGCCAACTCAAAGGCCACCGGTGATACTTGCAAAAACCAATTTGCCTTGACTTTTTAGGCCTGTTGTATGTCGCTCTTTTCACCCCGCCATAGCGATCACCTCTCTCCTATGCCGCAATCCTGGCGATCCTAGCCTTAACCGCCGCCAGCAACGCCTCCTGTCCTGTAGCTTTATTTTTAAGTGCTTTCATCACATCCTCATCAATTGTCCCTTCCGCAACTAAGTGGTGTACTATCACACTGTTGTGCTGCTGGCCCTGCCGCTCAAGCCTGGCATTAGCCTGCTGGTACAGCTCCAAACTCCAGGTCAACCCAAACCAGACGATGATATTTCCACCTGCCTGCAGGTTCAACCCGTGGCCGGCGGACGCCGGGTGCGCCAGCAGTACCGGTATCTGACCGCTGTTCCAGTCCGCGATATCCTTTGCAGTGTCCAGTGTCCGGGGGTTGCGTTTTTTCAGATATGCTTTCAGCCTGGCTAGGTCATGCCTGTAAGCGTAAAACACCAAGACAGGTTTACCGTTACATGTATCCAGGATTTCATCAAGGGCGGCCA
>ENA-OSAF01000135-OSAF01000135.1-marine-sediment-metagenome-genome-assembly--contig:-NODE-135-length-28658-cov-21.773555_pt1 | contig 28658 bp, 29 predicted proteins | sample MGYA00237872_ERZ529318 | MGnify/ENA primary metagenome ERZ529318 (study PRJEB26369, sample SAMN03142813) | marine sediment metagenome | biome: marine; feature: borehole; material: sediment... | reverse complement strand
GCCGGCACCGACGGGGCGGGCGACCGGGCGTCCAGAGCAGGGGAGGATGCGGGCGGCCTCGAGGACGACGCCGCTGTGGTCCTGGCAGAGCTTGAGCCGGGCGAAGAGCTCACCCTGGTCGGGCTGGTCCCCGAACAGCACTTCACCAGCCCGCCTCCCCGGTACAGTGAGGCGACGCTGGTCAAGGCGATGGAAGAGCTGGGCATCGGCCGTCCCAGCACCTACGCTCCGACCATCGAGACGATCCTCACCCGCGGCTACGTGGAGAGGAGGGACGGCCGGCTGGTGCCGACCGAGCTGGGCCGTGTCGTCACCGAGCTCCTCGCGGCCTACTTCCCCGACATCCTCGACGTGGAGTTCACGGCGTCACTGGAGGAACAGCTCGACCGTGTCGAGGAGGGGCAACTGCCCTGGCGCAAGGTCGTCCGCCGGTTCTACGAGCCTTTCGCACGCGCTCTCAGGGCGGCCGAGGAGGAGGTCGGGCGGGTCGAGGTGCCCGAGGAGGAGACGGGTATCAAGTGTGATACCTGCGGGCGGCCGATGGTGGTCAAGTACGGACGCTACGGCCGGTTCCTGGCCTGCTCGGGCTATCCGGAGTGCCGCCAGACCAAGCCCTACGCCGTCGCGACCGGCGTCGAGTGCCCCAAGTGCGGGGCGGAGGTGGTCGAGAAGCGGACGAGGAAAGGGCGGCGGTTCTACGGCTGTATCCGCTACCCGGAGTGTGACTTCTCGGTCTGGTCCCGACCGACCGACCGGCGGTGTCCGGAATGCGGGAGCTTCATGGTCGTGGTCGGCCGCGGCGACGGTCAGGTGACGGCCGCCGCGGGCGGTGACGGCGAGGTCGGGCGACCCGCGAGGCCCGAGCGTGACGGGCCGGACGGCGACGGACCGGCGCTGAAGGGCGTCCTGCACCTGAAGTGCGCCAACGAGGCCTGTGGTTTCCGGCAGTCCGACCGGCCTCAGGCCTGAGAGGGACGCCGAGAAACGACATCTTGTTCACCGGGAGGCCTGTCATGGCTCGCAACGCGCTGGTGTTCTTCGTCATCGGTGTCAGTTTCTTCGACACCCTGGCCCAGCTTCCGATCGTCGCTCCGTACGCCCGCCACCTCGGGGCCGGGACGACCCTCGTGGGCTTGACCGTGGCGGCCTACTCCCTGGCCAACATGGTCGGCAACATCCTCGCCGGGCCGGTCATCGACCGCCGCGGCCGGAAGGCCTCGATGGTCACGGGGATGCTCATCGCCGCGGCCGGCGTCCTCCTGGCCGCCGCGGCCTCGGCTCCCGGGCACTTCCTCGGGGCCCGTATCGTCCACGGGCTGGGAGGGGCCATCCTCGTCCCGGCGGCCTTCGCCTATGTCGGCGACAGGACGGGGGCGTCACGGGCGGGAGGAGCGGTGGGGATGGCCAAGTCGGGTATCGCCATCGGCGTGGCCGCCTTGCTCGGTCCGCCGCTGGCCGGTATCTTGAAGGACAGGGCGGGCTTCGACGCCGTGTTCGTCTTTGTCGGTCTCCTGCTGGTGGTGACGGCGCTCGTCGTCCGGGTCCTGCTCGAGGAGCCCGGCCTGCGAGCCAGGCCGACGCCGTCACTCGGTGACTTCGCGGCCTACCGCAGGTTCCTCGACCGTCCGGTCTACGCGGGAGCCGTCACGGCCGTGTTCTGCCTGACCTTCGGCAAGGGAATCCTGGCCTTCGCCCTGCCCCTGCGGGGAGACGCCCTGGGCTACGGGGCCGCTCCGGTCGGGGTGCTGATGAGTGGGTTCGCCTTCTCGGCCATCCTGGTCTTCGCCCTGGGCCGACGTCTGGGGGGCGTGAGCCTCGAGACGAGGGTCCTGGGGGGGCTGGGTGTCATGGGGCTGTCACTCGGCCTTCTCGACGGGCTCACCTCCTACTGGGCCCTGATGTCGGTGATGTTGGCCTACGGTGTGGGTTTCGGGCTCCTCTTCCCGGCCGCGGCGGCCCAGGTGGTGTCGGTCACGTCCGAGGAGGACCGCGGCCGCGCCTTCGGACTCTATTACGCCGCCTTCTCTCTCGGCATCGTGGCCGGTCCGGTGGTCTCGAGCCTCCTTCACGTGTGGACGGGCCTTTCACCGTTCCTGTGCGGGGCCGCGGCTCTCCTGGCCGGCGTCCCTCTGGCGGCCTCGGCCTACGCCCGGGTCCCGGCGCACGAACCTACGACCGGGGCTTCACGGTGAAGGAGGGGTCCGGTGAGGACGGCGTTGTTCGGGACCATGGGTGATTGTCTGACTTTTGTGCGCGTGCTAAGATGTGGAGAATGCAGCAGGGTGGACGACGCTTGGACCGCCGCCGGCGGTCGTGAGGGGAGGGGCAGGCTCTGGGCATCGACATCGAGGAAGCCGTTGCCGCGCGGACCGACCGGCTAGCTCAGGTCGAGGCTTTCCTCGGCTACCTCCGGGCGGTCAGACGGGCCTCTCCCAACACCCTCAGGGCCTACCGGAAGGACCTAGAGGAGTTCTTCTGCTACCTTGAGAGCAACGGCTGCGGCGGGCTCCACACGGTGACGCACCTGACCCTGAGACGGTACCTGGGACTGTTGAGGTCTCAGGGCAGGTCTTCTCGCACGGTGGCCAGGAAGCTTGCCGCTCTTCGCAGCTTCTTCAGGCATCTCTGCCGGGAGGGCGTCCTCGAGGAGAACCCGGCCGCGGCCGTGTCGAGCCCGCGCCTCGCCAAGCGGCTCCCCCGCTACCTCCATGTGAAGGAAGTGGAGGACCTTCTCCGGCAGCCCGATTCCTCGCCGCTCGGGCTGCGTGACAGGGCCGTGCTCGAGATGCTGTACGGGACCGGGGCCCGTATCGCGGAGATCTGGGCCCTTGACGTGGATGACGTGGACCTTGAAGGTGAGTTCGTGCGTCTTACGGGGAAGAGACGGAAGGAGCGGCTGGTGCCGCTCGGCTCTCACGCCCGGTCCGCTCTTCTCCGGTACCTGCGCGAGGTGCGCCCCGTGCTCCTCCGGGCCGCCGGCAGGCCGGGGCGGAGCGGGAGCCCGGGGTCTCGGGCTCTGTTCTTGAACCGGCGGGGAGGACGGCTGTCGGTCCGGGGTCTCCGGCGGCTGGTTGACAAGTACGTCCGGCGCCTGGCCAGAGAGCGCCGGGTGACGCCGCACGCCCTCCGTCACAGCTTCGCCACCCATCTTCTCGACAAAGGGGCCGACATAAGGTCGGTGCAGGAGATGCTGGGACACGCGAGCCTATCGACGACCCAGATCTACACGCACGTGTCCCAGGCCCGCATAAGGGCCGTGTACCGCAACGCCCACCCGCGGGCCTTCACCCCCGAGGAGGCGGCGGCCCGCCGGGGGACCGCCGTCGGGCCGGATGGTGCACGGCGAGGTGGGGAGGAGGACCGGTGACGGTGATGACGAGGGGGACCACGGTCCTGGCGGTCAAGAAGGGCTCCTGTGGGGCTATGGGTGGAGACGGTCAGGTGACCCTCGAGGCCACGAAGACCATCCTGAAGCACAGGGCGAGAAAAGTCCACCGCCTTTACGGCGGCAAGGTGCTGGCGGGCTTCGCCGGAGGGGTCGCCGACGCCATGGCCCTCATGGAGCGCTTCGAGGAGAAGCTCGAGCAGCACCGGGGCAACCTCATGCGGGCGGCTGTGGAACTGGCCAAGGACTGGCGGGGGGACAAGGTCCTGCGCCGCCTCGAGGCCATGATGGTCGTTATGGACAGAGACCATCTCCTCATGGTCTCGGGCAACGGGGAGGTCGTCGAACCCGATGACGACATCGCGGCCGTGGGGTCGGGCGGGCCGTACGCCATGGCCGCGGCGAAGGCCCTCGCCCTCCACACGGAGATGAGCCCGCGGGAGATTGTGACCCGGGCCATGCGCATCGCGGCTTCGATATGTGTGTACACGAACGACGCTCTCACCGTGGAGGAACTGCCGGCCGAGCGTCCCGGAGGGAGGGGTGAGAGATGACCAAGGCGGGTCCTGAGCCCCCTCCCGGGGATGGGGGGGAGGTTCGCTCGTTCCAGCTCGTGGGACCGGCACGGCGGTCGGAAGCAGCCCGCGAACTCACCCCGAGGGAGATAGTCGCGGAGCTCGACCGCTACATAGTCGGACAGGAACGGGCGAAAAGGTGCGTGGCCGTCGCCCTGCGCAACCGCATCCGGCGGCAGCGTCTCCCCGAGCATCTGCAGGAAGACATCGTTCCCAAGAACATCCTGCTCATCGGGCCCACGGGAGTGGGTAAGACGCTGATCGCCCGGCGCTTGGCCAAACTCGTGAACGCCCCCTTCGTCAAGGTCGAGGCGACGAAGTTCACCGAGGTGGGCTATGTCGGGCGCGATGTGGACTCCATGGTGCGGGACCTCGTGGAGACGGCCATCCGCATGGTCCGGAGTGAGAAGACGGAGCTTGTCTCCGAGGAGGCCGAGCGGGCGGCCGTGGCCAGGCTGGTGGACATCCTGGCGCCTCTGCCGACCCGGCGTTCCGAGGTCCGCCACCCGTTCCATGCTCTCTTCGGTCCGGCCACGCGCACGTCCGAGACCGAGCCTGAGGACGGCGGTGACGCGGGAGCAGCCAAGACCGAAGCGGACCGGATGACCGAAGCCAGGAAGAGGCGGGCGGAGGTCCGCAGGGCCCTGCTGGCCGGAGAGCTCGACGACGAGATGGTGGAGATAGAGGTTCCGGAACGTCTCCCTCCCATGGTGGAGGTGTTCAGCGGCACAGGGACCGAGGAACTCGGCATCAACTTCCAGGACTGGCTCGGGGGCCTCCTCCCCAGGCGGACGAAGAAGAGGAAGGTCACCGTCAAGGAGGCCCGCCGCATCCTGGCCCAGGAGGAGGCGGCCAAGCTTATCGACAACGAGGATGTCACCGCCGAGGCCTGCCGCCGGGCCGAACAGTCCGGCATCATCTTCATCGACGAGATGGACAAGATCGCGGGGCGTGAGAGGGCCAGCGCCGGCCCGGACGTCTCGCGCGAGGGAGTCCAGCGGGACATCCTGCCCATCGTCGAGGGCTCGACGGTCATGACCAAGTACGGGCCGGTGAAGACGGACCACATCCTGTTCATCGCCGCGGGAGCCTTCCATACGTCCAAGCCGTCCGACCTGATACCGGAGCTCCAGGGTCGGTTCCCCATCAGGGTCGAACTCGACCCGCTGACGAAGGAAGACTTCCGCCGCATCCTCGTCGAGCCCCACGACGCGGTGACAAAGCAGTACCAGGCTCTCCTGGCTGCCGACGGGGTGCACGTCGAGTTCACGGACGAGGCCCTCGACCTCATCGCCGAGATGGCCCAGGACGTCAACCAGCGGACCGAGGACATCGGGGCCAGACGGCTTCACACCATCATGGAGAGGCTCCTTGAGGACCTCTGTTTCGAGGCGCCTGAGACCGGGCAGGAAAGGGTGGTCATCGACACAGAATACGTGAACGCCAAACTGTCTGATATTATCCGTGACCGTGACCTGAGCCGGTTCATCCTGTAGGCCGGACAGCACTTCGGCCGGCAGGATGGACGGCGGGAGGAGAATCGTCGTTGGTGACCTTACTGGACAAAGTCAGAGAGATGAGCCGGGAGATACAGAGATCCGCCGGCAGCCCCCAGGAGTTCGCTCGGATGGCCCGCGTCCTCACCGACCTCATCGCGGCCAACACCTACGTGGTGGACACCCGGGGCCGGGTTCTCGGCTACGCGCTCCAGAGGGGCTTCGAGTGCGACATCCTGGTGGAGGAGGTCCTGGCCGAGAAGCGGTTCCCGCAGAGCTACAGCCAGGCCATCCTCAACGTTCGAGAGACCTATCCGAACGTGACCCAGAAGGAACGGAAGTGCGTCTTCAAGGAAGGCGAACCTTGCATCCAGAGCGGCAAGGTCACGACGATAGTCCCCGTCTCCGGCGGAGGGGAGCGACTGGGAACCCTCATCCTGGCCCGCTTCAACGAGGAGTTCAGCGATGAGGACCTTGTCCTGGCCGAGTACGGTGCGACCGTCGTGGCCATCGAGATGATGAGGAACAAGGCCGAGAAGGCAGAGGAGGAGGCCCGCAGGAAGGCGGCCGTACAGGTGGCTCTGGGGACCCTCTCCTACTCGGAGCTCGAAGCGGTCCGGCACATCTTCGAGGAGCTGGGGGGGCAGGAGGGCCTCTTGGTGGCGAGCAAGATCGCCGACCGCGTCGGCATCACGCGGTCGGTCATCGTCAACGCCCTCCGCAAGTTCGAGAGCGCGGGGGTCATCGAAGCCCGCTCCCTCGGGATGAAGGGAACCCATATCAAGGTCTTGAACGAATACCTGCTGGACGAGATTCGCAAGCTGCAGTGAGGCCGCGGCGGCAGGGGTGAAGAAGACGGCCGCAGCCAAGCTGGGCCGCCTCCGGCGAGGAGGCGGTTTCGTCGTGTCCCGGGCCTCGGGCGGGACGGCACCGGACGGGACCGGAGTGCGTATCGCCAGCCGGCGCCCTGGCGCGATTGCCGCTGTCTACCCCGGATGGTATAATACCTGGCAGTGATTCGCGCGGCCGAAGCGGCCGCGATCCCGCACGTCTCCGTAGGGTCCCGGGGGTGCCGGCCCTGCGGCCGGTTCCGGTTCCCCATGACGGAGGCGGAGGGGGCGACCCGCTACGTTCGACCGGACGGAAGGGCCGGTCTGACGGGCGGGCGTCCGCAAACCACCGGAGGGAGGTGTAAGGCGTGTCCGTGGTCTCAATGAAGCAGCTCCTCGAGGCCGGGGTTCACTTCGGCCACCAGACCCGCCGCTGGAACCCTAAGATGCAGAGCTATATCTTCACGGAGCGCAACGGCATCTACATCATCGACCTCCAGAAGACCGTTCGCAGGCTCGAAGAGGCCTACAACTTCGTCCGGGACCTCGTCGCCGACGGAGGCACCCTTCTCTTCGTCGGGACCAAGAAGCAGGCTCAGGACACTATCGAGCACGAGGCCGGACGGTGCGGGATGTTCTACGTCAACCAGCGATGGCTGGGGGGCATGCTGACGAACTTCTCCACCATCAAGACCCGTGTGGAAAGACTGCGTGAGCTCGAGGCCCTCATGGAGACGGACCAGCTCTCCCTGCTTCCCAAGAAGGAGCAGCGGCAGCTCCTCCACGAGAAGGCCAAGCTCGAGAAGTACCTCAAGGGCATCAAGGACATGTCCGAGCTTCCGGACGCGGTCTACATCGTGGACCCCCGTAGGGAGAACATCGCGGTCAAGGAGGCCAGGAGGCTCGAGATTCCTATCGTGGCCATCGTGGACACGAACTGCGACCCTGATGAGATCGACTACGTCATCCCGGGGAACGACGACGCCATCCGCGCGGTCAAGCTCATCACCTCGCGCCTGGCTGATGCCGTGCTGGAAGGTCGGCAGATCGCCGCCGACCGGCAGGCCGAGGCGGAGGAGGAGGCTGCGTCTGGACCTCTGGAAGAGGTTCCGGGGGACGAAGGCTGGGTCCCGGAGGAAGAAGAGGGAGAAGGCGAGTCAGCGGAGGCACAGGACGAAGAGGAGCCGGTGGTGTCCGCGCTCGACAGCTAGACCGGGCGGGTCGGGTCGCGGGTCACCGGGTCTGGAGACGATGAGCGGGGCGGGCCGCAGGGCCCGCCCTGTCGTAGGGAAGAAGGGGGTAGCGGCCTGTGAGCCAAGAGGTGTCCGCCCAGGAGGTCATGGAACTCAGAAGGAGCACCGGGGCGGGGATGATGGACTGCAAGCGCGCTCTTGTGGAGTGCGGGGGTGACAGGGCCAAGGCCATCCAGTGGCTCAGGCAGAAGGGCCTGGCCCGGGCCCTCAAGAGAGCCGGCCGCGAAGCCAACGAGGGCGTGGTGGAAGCCTACGTCCATCTGGCCGGCCGCATCGGTGTGCTGGTGGAGGTCAACTGCGAGACGGACTTCGTGGCCAGGAACGACGAGTTCCGGAGGTTCGCCCACGACCTCGCCCTGCAGGTTGCGGCCATGAACCCCACGTGGGTCTCCCCGGAGGATGTCCCCGCGGAGACGCTTGAGAACGAGAAGGAAATCATCCGGGCCCAGGCGCTCGCCGAGGGCAAGCCGGCCCATGTCGTCGACCGCATCGTCGCCGGCCGCATGGAGAAGTTCTTCGAGGAGAGGTGCCTCCTGCGGCAGCCCTTCATCAAGGACAACGACCGGCGGGTCGAGGACATCCTCGACGACCTTAGGGTCCGCATCGGAGAGAACATCCAGGTCAGGAGGTTCGCCAGGTTCGAGGTCGGGGGTGAGGCGGTCCTGGCCCAGGGGGTGGCCCGGGCCGGGGACGGCGACGCATGAGCCCCACGGGTGGACGGCCCGCCTACCAGCGGGTCCTGCTCAAACTGAGCGGAGCGGCCCTGGCCGGCGAGGCCGGGTTCGGTATCGACCCTGACGTCGTGTCCGACGTGGCCGAGCAGGTGAGGGATGCGGTGTCCCTTGGCTGTTCGGTGGCCATAGTCGTCGGCGGCGGGAACCTGTGGCGGGGCCGTGAAGGCTACAGCCGGGGGATGGACCGGGCCACGGCCGACTACATGGGCATGCTGGCGACGGTGATAAACGCCCTTGCTCTCCAAGACGCCCTTGAGAAGCTGGGTGTCGAGACCAGGGTCCAGACGGCCATCGAGATGCGCGAGATAGCCGAGCCCTACATCAGGAGGCGGGCCATCCGTCACCTGGAGAAGAGGCGGGTGGTCATCTTCGCCGCGGGAACCGGCAACCCGTTCTTCTCGACCGACACGGCGGCGGCCCTGAGGGCCGCGGAGATAGAGGCCGACCTCATCCTGATGGCCAAACAGGGGACGGACGGGGTCTACGACTCCGACCCGAACCTCGTCCCAGAGGCCGTCAAGTACGAGGAGCTCGACTACATGGAGGTCCTGAACCGGGGCTTGGGGGTCATGGACGCGACGGCCACCTCTCTCTGCATGGACAACAGTATTCCCATCCTCGTCTTCGACCTCGGCAAGAAGGGCAACATCGTCAAGGCGGTGGCCGGGGAGCGGATCGGAACCATGGTGAGGGGGGAACCCGAGCGTGATTCGAGAGGTTCTCGATGATACCGAAGAGCGTATGAAGAAGACGGTGGAGTTCTTCCGGAAGGACCTGGCGACCCTGAGGGCGGGGCGGGCCACGCCCGCTCTGGTCGAGAAGATAATGGTCGACTACTACGGCACACCGACCCCCATCCAGCAGCTCGCCAGCATCAGCGTGCCGGAGCCGAGGCTCCTGGTCGTGCAGCCCTGGGACAAGACTCAGGTGGCTGCGGTCGAGAAGGCCATCGCGAAGTCCGACCTCGGCATCCATCCGCAGAGCGACGGCAACGTCATCAGGCTGGTCATCCCGCAGCTCACGGAGGAACGCCGCAACGAGCTCGTCAAGCTCATCCGCAAGAAGGCCGAGGAGGAGCGTGTCGTCCTGCGCAACCTGCGCCGGGAAGCGAACGACCTCCTGAAGGAAGCGGCCAAGGAGGGCGAGATCTCCGAGGACGAGCGCGACCGGGCCCTCGGCGAGGTCCAGAAGCTGACCGACCGCTACGTGGCTGAGGTCGACAAGGTCCTCAAGGCCAAAGAGAAGGAACTCATGGAGGTCTGATGGTCAGGGTTGCGGGGCCGTCTCTGGCCGACCTGGTCGGGTTGCCGCTCCCTGCCGCCTCCCGGCGGGTCGAGGAGGCGGGGCTGTCTGTGCGGGTCGTCTGGACACGGCCGCCGTGGCGGGGTCAAGGCGGAGGACAGGGCCGCGTGGTCCGGCTCAGAGAGCCCGAGCCCGGGGTGGTGGAACTGACCTGCGCCTGGGAGGTATATGAGCGTTCGGCGGGGAAAGCCGACGCGGACCGGGAGACCTGCCGGTAGGCTCGTTTGGAGGGGGAGACCGTGGAGGCCGGCAAAGTTCCGCGGCACGTGGCCATCATCATGGACGGCAACGGCCGTTGGGCCAGGCGGCGCAACCTGCCCCGCGAGGCGGGACACCGTGCCGGGGGCGAAGCCTTGAGGCGGACGGTCGAAGCCTGCCGCGACCTGGGCATCGAGATTCTCACCGTTTACGCGTTCTCCACGGAGAACTGGAAGAGACCGCGGGCCGAGGTCCGCGCCCTCATGAACCTCATCGTGGAGTACGTCCGCAAAGAGCGTCAGGCCCTTATCGACAACAACGTGCGGGTCATCGCCATCGGGGATATCCGGGGACTGCCCGAGGCCACCCGGCGTGAGATCGAGGGTGTCGTCGAGGCCACGCGGGCCAACACGGGACCCATCCTGTGCCTCGCGGTCAACTACGGCGGCCGGCGGGAGATCGTCGAGGCCGCCCGGTCTCTCGCCCGCAAGGCGTCGCGCGGCGAGATCTCCCCCGACGACATCGACGAGGAGACCTTCGCCAGGGAACTCATGACCCACGACCTGCCAGACCCGGACCTTCTCATCCGCCCGAGCGGTGAGATGAGGGTGTCCAACTTCCTTCTCTGGCAGATGGCCTACACGGAGCTCTGGTTCACCCCGGTCCTGTGGCCCGACTTCGGCCCTGAGGAACTGCGCCAGGCGGTCGAGTCCTACCAGGCGCGCGACAGGCGCTACGGCGGCGTCCATCCGGAGGAGACCTGATGCTGGCCACCCGTGTCGCCAGTGCTCTCGTCTTCGGACCGGTTCTGATCGCGGCCGGGTACTTCGGGGGACCGCTCATGTGGCTCCTCGTGGGGGCGGTCATCGTCCTGGGCCTCCTGGAGCTCGACCGGCTCTTCGCGCATGCCGGACGGCGGGCCCCGCCGCTCCTCACCGTGCCCTTCGGTCTGGCCATGGCGGCCGCGGCGGCGGCACGGCGCCCTGACCTCCTGCCGCCACTGCTCACCTTGGCTCTTCTGGTGACGGCCTCGGCTCCGGCCGTTGCGCCGGCCAGACTCAAGGCCGCCGACGGGGTGGCCTCCGCCTTCGGGGTGGCCTACGTCGGCTGGCTGGCCTCCCACTTCATCCTCCTTCGGGACCTGCCAGGGGGGGTGGCCCCTTTCTTCGTGGCCCTCATCGGCACCTGGGTCTTCGACTCGGCCTCCTATTTCGCCGGACGGGCCTTCGGCCGGCGGAAGCTGGTCCCGGCCACGAGCCCGGGCAAGACCGTCGAGGGACTGGTCGGAGGGCTGTTTGCCGGCCTACCTGTCGTATGGTGGCTCGCCTCCTGGTGGATGGAGGTGGGTCCGGGCGACGCCGCCGTGCTGGCTGTGGTGGTGGTGAGCGCGGCACAGCTTGGAGACCTGGCTGAATCGGCCCTCAAGCGCGGGGCGGGGCTGAAGGACTCCGGGACGCTGATACCCGGGCATGGCGGTGTGCTTGACAGGTTCGATTCGCTCTTCTGGGTGATGCCGGCGGTCTACCACATCCTGCGGGCATGGTTGGGGGTCTCGGGGTGAGCGGTCCGGCGTCCAGGTGGCAGCAGGCGGCCTCGGCCGTGGCCTGGGCCGCGGTATTGGTGCTTGTCTATCTCGGGCTCAAGTACGTCGTCCCCTACTTCGTCCCCTTTCTGGTCGCGCTGGCTCTCGCCGTCTTCATCGACCCCACGGTGAACGCTCTGGAGGAACGGCTCCACCTCCCGCGGGGCTGGGCGGTGGCCGTCACCCTCCTTTTCTTCCTCGGCCTTGTCGTCGGACTCGTGCTCTTCGGCCTCGGGGTCGTCATCGTCCAGCTGGGGGAGCTGGCCTCCAACCTGCCTTCACACTACATGAAGCTCGTCGCCTTCAGCGAGGACCTCCTGGACCGCCTGACGGAGGTCTATTCAGGTCTGCCCGAGGAGTTCGTGGCCTTCATCGACACCTCCGTCCGGGCGAGCCTCGACTCCGTCTACACCTGGCTGGACGCGGTGGTCAAGGCCGTCCTGAACGGGCTCAAGAGACTGCCGTCGGCCTTCCTGGTCCTGGCGGTCTCCCTTGTGGCCACCTTCTTCCTGAGCCGCGACAAGGACCTCATCGTGGAGTTCGGGCTCTCCCTCCTCCCGCAGGCCTGGCGTCGGAGGGCCCTGGCCGTGAACCGGGACGTCTTGGGCTCGGTGGTCGGTCTGGTGAAGGCCCAACTGGCCCTGGTCGCCCTGACCGCGGCCGTCACCGTCTTCACCCTCTATCTGCTCGGAGTCAGGTACGCCTGGCTGGTCGGGCTTCTCACCGGAATTCTCGACGTGCTGCCGGTGGTCGGGCCGGCCACCGTCCTCGTGCCGTGGTCGGTGTACTGCCTCATCAGCGGGAACACCTTCCTCGGGACGGGGCTGGCTGTGCTCTACGTCGGCATCTCGGTCTTCCGACAGGTGATGGAGCCGAAGATCGTCGGGGAACGGATCGGCCTCCACCCGCTGGCGACCCTGCTCTCGCTGTATCTCGGGGTCCGCCTCCTCGGGCCGGGCGGACTGGTCATCGGGCCGCTGGTGGCCATCATCGTCAAGGCCGTGGCCGTGTCCGGCCGGCCTCCGTCGGGCGGCGGCGCGACGCCGCCCTGGGGGCGCCGCCACACGGGTCGGCCGAAGGCGGCGGCCGGTCAGGAGGGTGAGCGATGAAAAGGCTGGTGATCCTCGGTTCGACCGGCTCCATCGGCCGGCAGGCCCTCGAGGTCGTGGAGGCGTTCCCCGATGAGTTCGAGGTCGTGGGGCTGGCGGCCGGGGGGACGAGGGTGGACCTGTTCGTGGCCCAGCTCCACCGCTGGCGCCCGGCGGTGGCGGCCCTCATGTCGCCTGAGGCCGCGGCCCGGGCGGCCGCGGCGTCGGGGCGGGAGGTCCTCGCCGGCGCGGCTGGGGTCGCCGAGGCGGCGGCCTGGCCAGAGGCTGACCTCGTCCTGAACGCTGTCGTCGGCTTCGAGGGCCTGGCCCCGACCCTGGCCGCCGTCAGGGCCGGGAAAGACGTGGCCCTGGCGAACAAGGAGTCTCTCGTCGCCGGTGGGGGGCTTGTCATCAGGGCGGTCCGAGAGGCGGGCGTCCGCCTGCTCCCGGTGGACTCCGAGCCCTCAGCCATCCACCAGCTCCTGGAGGGCAGGTCCCCGGAGGAGGTCGACCGCATCATCCTGACCGCCTCCGGCGGTCCCTTCCACGGGCGGTCCCGCTCCGAGCTCAGCCGGGTGTCCGCACGCGAGGCCCTCGCCCATCCCACCTGGAGGATGGGCCCGAAGATCACGGTGGACTCCGCCACCCTCATGAACAAGGGACTCGAGGTCATCGAGGCTTCCTGGCTCTTCGGCCTGCCCGTCGACCGCATCTCCGTGCTCGTCCACCGGCAGAGCCTCGTCCACTCGATGGTGCTTCTCCGTGACGGGGCCCTCCTGGCCCATCTTGGTCCGCCTGACATGCGCTACCCCATCCAACACGCTCTGACCCACCCCAGAAGGCTCCCGGCTCCTTGGCCGAGGCTGGACCTCAGCCGCCGGGGGCCCCTCACCTTCGAGGACCCGGACACCGAGGCCTTCCCTTGCTTGAAACTGGCCTACCGCGCGGGTAGAATAGGGAAAAGTCTCACGGCCGTCCTCAGCGCCGCGAATGAGGTGCTGGTGGAGGCTTTTCTTGTCGGACGCATCGGCCTGGACCGCATCCCTGAGGTCCTGGAGCAGGTCATCGAAGGCCACGAGCCCTTCGAGGTGGAGAGCTTGTCTGACGCGGAGCGGGCCGACGCGGAGGGCCGGCGGGCGGTTGCGGCCGTCCTGGCCGGCTTCCGGGAGGAGACGGGCGCCGGCCCCCGGGACCCCGAAGACGCGGGAGGACGAGACAGGTGAGCCCTTTGACTCTGGTCGCCTCTGTCCTGGTCTTCGGGCTCCTCATCCTGGCCCACGAGTTCGGCCATTTCATCGCGGCGAAGAAGGCCGGGATAAGGGTCGTCGGGTTCGCCATAGGGTTCGGGCCGCGCCTCGGCGGGTGGCGGAGGGCCGACACCGTCTACTCGGTGAGGCTGTTCCCGGTCGGGGGGTTCACCCTCCTGGCCGGCATGGACCCGGACGAGGAGCCGAGCGAGGACGGGTTCGCCTCCAGGAGCGTCGGCCAGCGCGCGGCGGTGTTGGCGGCGGGTCCCCTCATGAACTTCGCCCTGACCATGGTCCTCTTCAGCCTCATGTTCGCCGTCTTCGGCCTGCCGGTGGGGACAGACGCCGACTCGACGGTCATCGGCCAGGTGATACCGGGCTACCCGGCCGAGAGGGCCGGGCTGGAGCCGGGTGACGCCATCCTGGCCATCGACGGCCGAGAGGTCGGGACCTGGGCCGAGGTCGTCGAGAGCATCGACTCCTCGCCCGGGCGGGAGATGGTCCTCCTCGTCCGGCGCGGCGAGGAGACCCTGACCTTCGAGGTCACTCCGACCGTCGACCCGGAGGACCCGGAAGAGGGCTTCCTGGGAATCGCGCCCACCCTGGTGTACCGGCGCGTGGGGCCTCTCGAGGCGATCTACATGGGCGTCACGGAGACGTGGCGCGTGCTCGTGGCCTGGCTCAGCGGGCTCGTGGGGCTCCTTCTCGGGCGAGCTCCTCTCGACCTGGCCGGACCGGTGATGACGGTGAAGTTCATCGGGGTCACGGCCAAGTCCGGCCTCGCCAACCTCATGTACCTGGCCGGCTTCTTGAGCCTCAACATCGGACTGTTCAACCTTCTTCCGTTCCCGGCCCTCGACGGGGGGCGGCTCAGCTTCCTGGCCTACGAAGGGGTGACCGGGCGGAGGGTCGACCCGCGCAAGGAGAGCCTTGTCCACTTCCTCGGCTTCGCCGCCCTCATCCTCCTCATCATCCTTGTGACCTACCGGGACGTCGCCAGACTGTGAGGTCGTCCGCGTTGGGAGAGTCGCGAGACCCCCGCAACGGCTCCGCTTCACATCATGTGCCCCGCGACCGCGGGCCTGCCGGAAGGCGGTCCCGGGCCGTGAAGGTCGGCCGGGTCGTCATCGGCGGGGGATGGCCGGTCAGCGTGCAGACCATGACGAAGACGGACACACGCTCGGTGAGGGCGACCGTGTCCGAGATCGTCCGGCTGCAGAAGGTCGGCTGTGACATAGTCCGGGTGGCCGTCCCCGACGAGGAGGCCGCCCGGGCTCTGGCCCGAATCGTCCGGGAGAGCCCTCTCCCGGTGGTGGCCGACGTGCATTTCGACCACCGCCTGGCCCTGATGGCCCTGGAGGCCGGTGTCCACAAGCTCCGGATCAACCCCGGCAACATCGGCGGGCGGGACCGGGTGAGACTCGTCGCCCGCGAGGCCGCGGCCCGAGGGGTGCCGGTCCGCGTCGGCGCGAACGCCGGCTCGCTCAGCCGTGAGGCCCGGGAACAGGCGGGAGGCGACACGGCCCGGGCCCTGGTGGAGTCGGCCCTGGGCCAGGCGCGACTTCTTGAGGACTGCGGCCTGCGGGACGTCGTCGTCTCGGTCAAGGCCTACGACCTGGAGGTCATGGTCCGGGCCTACCGGGAGATCGCCCGGCGGACGGACTACCCCCTTCACGTGGGGGTCACTGAGGCAGGAGCAGGCCTGGCCGGCGTGGTCAGGTCGGCGGTCGGCATCGGCTCCCTTCTGCTGGAGGGGATAGGCGACACCATCAGGGTCTCTCTGACGGGCCCTCCGGACGAAGAGGTCCGCGTCGGTCGGGAGATACTCCTGGCGACCGGGCGGCGTCGCGGGCTTGAACTCGTCTCCTGTCCCACCTGCGGCCGGACGACGGTCGACCTGGAGGGGCTTGTGGCCGAGGTCAGGTCGGCTCTGGCCTCCCTGGACGCGCCGCTCCGGGTGGCCGTGATGGGCTGTGAGGTCAACGGTCCCGGCGAGGCTCGTGACGCGGATGTGGGCGTGGCCGTCGCGCGCGGCCGTGCTGTCCTCTTCGTCGCAGGTAGGGTGGTGAAGAGGCTCACCAGACAGGAAATCGTTCCGGCTCTATTGAAGGAAGCACGGCGTCTCGCCGGGGCGCCGCCCGCCGGCGCCGACGGTGACGCCGGTGCGGGCGTGGGCCGGGCCGAGCCCGCGCCCGGAGCCGCGGATGTCAAGGGCAAGGAGGAAGCGGACTGAACCGGGACAAGGACTTCGTCAAAGAGATAACCCCGAAGAGCGAGGACTTCTCGCAGTGGTACGTGGATGTGGTCACAAAGGCGGAGCTCATGGACTACGCCCCGGTCAAGGGGTGCATGGTCATCCGTCCCTACGGCTACGCCATATGGGAGAGCATCCAGGCAGAGCTCGACCCGAAGTTCAAGGCGACGGGGCACCGGAACGCCTACTTCCCGCTCTTCATCCCTGAGAGCTTCCTGAGGCGGGAGGCCGAGCATTTCGAGGGGTTCACCCCGCAGGTGGCGTGGGTGACGCGGGGCGGCGGTGAGGAGCTGGCCGAACCCCTGGCCGTGAGGCCTACCTCGGAGGCCGTCATCTGCTCCATGTACTCGAGATGGATACAGTCCTACCGTGACCTTCCCGTTCTCATCAACCAATGGTGCAACGTCGTGCGGTGGGAGAAGGCCACAAGACCGTTCCTCAGGACGAGCGAGTTCCTGTGGCAGGAAGGCCACACCTGCCACAGGACCGAGGAGGAGGCCGAGGCCGAGACCCTGGCCATCCTTGAGATCTACCGGGAGTTCGCCGAGGAGTTCCTGGCCATTCCGGTCATCCCTGGACTGAAGACCGAGTCGGAGCGCTTCGCGGGGGCGCTCAGGACCTACACCATCGAGGCCCTGATGTCCGACGGGAAGGCCCTCCAGGCCGGGACATGTCATAACCTCGGCCAGCATTTCGCCAAGGTGTTCGATATAACGTTCCTTGACAGTGACGGACAGCTCAAGCACGTATGGCAGAGCTCGTGGGGGGTGTCGACCCGTCTCATCGGGGCCCTGGTGATGGTCCACGGGGACGACCGTGGGCTGGTCCTGCCCCCGCGTGTCGCTCCAGTCCAGGTCGTCATCGTCCCCATCCCCAGCGAGAAGGAGGCCGAGAGCATCGCGGCGGCCGTGGCCTCGGCCCGCGCCGCGCTGGAGGGGCCTGACGGCCGCGGCGTCAGGCTCGAGGTGGACGACCGGCCGGAGTACACTCCCGGCTGGAAGTTCAACGAGTGGGAGATGCGGGGGGTTCCCCTCAGGCTTGAGATAGGGCCGAGGGACGTGAGGGCCGGTCAGGTCGTGGCGGTGAGGCGGGACACGGGCGAGAAGCTCAGGCTGCCGGCCCAGGCCGACGCCCTGTCCTCCTCGGTCGCAGGCCTCCTCGAGGAGATCCAGAGGAACCTGTTCGAGAAGGCCCGGACCTTCCGGGAGGAGCATACCTCTGAGGCCTCGAGCGTCGACGAGATACAGGAGGTCATGGAGACGAAGCGAGGCTTCGTGCGGGCCCCGTGGTGCGGTTCGGCGGAGTGCGAGGCGGCGGTCAAGGAGAGGACGGCAGCCACGATACGCTGCCTGCCCATGGCGAAGGACTCCTCCGGCAGGCTCTCCGGGGAGGACGCAGGGAGCGTCGTGGGCGACGTGGACTGCGTCTGCTGCGGGCAGAAGGCCCGCTATCTGGCCTACTTCGCCCGGGCCTATTGAGCCCGGCCTGCCGGGTGGGAGGCGTCGAGAGCTTGGCTGGGGTGTCCGTGGTGATACCGGCGTACAACGAGGAGAAGACCGTGGGCGCGGTGGTCCGCGCCGCGGTGATGGCGGAGTGCGTGGACGAGGTCATCGTCGTCAGCGACGGCTCCGGCGACCGGACGGCGGATGCGGCCAGGTCTCACGGGGCTCGGGTCATCGAGTTCGAGGCGAACAGGGGCAAGGCGGCGGCCATGAAGGCGGGCATGCTCGCGGCCAGGAACGAGGTGCTTCTCTTCCTCGACGCGGACCTCCTCGGCCTCAACCCGGACCACATCTGCCGCCTGGTCCAGCCTGTCCTGAGCGGGAAGGCGGACATGTGCGTCGGGGTGATGCGGGGCGGACGACCGGCCACCGACATCGCGCAGGCTGTCGCTCCGTTCCTCTCGGGCATGAGGGCCGGCCGTCTGGAGGCCTTCGAACCGTTGCGGACCCTCGACGAAGCCGGCTGGGGGGTTGAGGTCGCTCTTACGCTGTGGGCCCGGGAGCATAAGATGAAGGTCAAGGAAGTCGGCATCGTCGGCGTGACCCAGAGGATGAAAGAGGAGAAGCAGGGCCTCGTGCGGGGGTTCATGGCCCGGCTCCGCATGTATTGGGACATCATCCGCGTGGTTCCCAAGAGCGAACGGGCACGCCGCTGAAGAAGGAGGTCTCCTCTCTTGCCCGGCGGCTTCTCGGAGTTCGAGATGGTCTTGAGGCTGGTCTTCAGCCTCCTTCTCGGTGCCGTCGTGGGACTGGAGCGGGAGACGCACGACCGACCGGCCGGGCTCAGGACCTTCATCCTTGTGTCGGTCGGGTCGACCCTGATCATGATCGTGTCCATGAACATCCGCTATCTCTTCCCCGGGGGGGCGGGGGTCGACCCGGGACGCATCGCCGCTCAGGTCGTGACCGGTATCGGCTTCCTCGGGGCCGGGACCATCCTCCACGAGGGAGCGTCCATCCGGGGCCTCACCACCGCCGCAGGGCTGTGGGTCGTGGCCGCTATCGGCCTGGCCGTCGGCGCAGGCTTCTACCTCGCGGCCGGGGTCACGACCGCGCTGGCCCTGATCACACTCAGCCTGCTGTCACATGTCGAACGCTCCTATATCGGGGGCAAGGGCGACGCCGTGGTCACCATCGTCACCGTCGACCAGCCCGGGCAGCTCGGGCGCATCGGTTCGGTGCTGGGCGACAGCGGCATCAACATCAAGGACATCAAGCTCAGTCCCAAGGAGAAGGACCTCGTGGAGGTCGTCCTCAAGGTCAAGGCCCCCAACCGGGAGGCCCTCGCCAAGGCCCTCCAGGCCCTCGCTGGCCTCAGCGGCGTGAGGTCGGCCGAATACTCCGCCTAGGCTCCTCATCGTCATCGTGCTCCCGGAGTGGTCCGCCCGCACGTTTGTTGCCGCTGCGTCCGCTGTTGTGGTATACTATGGACCGGGATTGCGGCGCCAATGGCTTTTTGCGCCGTCATTGTTTTATTCGGGAGAATTCGACCCACCAGGACACGCCGACGGGCGCGGGAGGCCCGGGGCGGCGGTCCGGGTGCGGCCGGAGAGCTGCTTAAGGGGAGTGGGTCGCAGGGCGCCCACTCCTTGTCATCGAATGGAGCGTGACCGGGACCTTGGGGGGCAGGGGAACCAGAGCCCGTGGGCGAGTCGTCGAGCACGTGGAGCGCCTGGCCCGGGACGTCCTTGCTAAGCGGGACGACGGGCTCGCCCTTGACCGCGTCGAGTTCGAGCGCTCCGGGGGCGAATGGTTCCTGAGGGTCTTCCTCGACCATCCCGACGGCGTGACCCTGGTCCAGTGCGAGGAGGTCGCCCGGGAGCTGGGAGACCTCCTGGACCGTGAGGACCCTATCGCCCACTCCTACAACCTCGAGGTGTCCTCGCCGGGCGTGGAGCGTCCGCTGAAGCGCGAGGCGGACTTCGAGAAGTTCCGGGGACGCATGGTCACGCTCCACTTCTACAGGAAGATCGGCGGTCGCAAGAGCATCACCGGCCGACTCGAGGGTCTGACGGCCGACGGAGAGATAAGGCTCGAGGTTCCATCCGAAGGTGAGGTCCGCGTGGCCAGGTCCGACGTCAGCCGGGCGCACCTGGCGGTCGACTGGTCCGGGCTCTTCCGGGAGGGCGACGGAGGCGGTCTCAGATGATGAAGAGCGGCGGTGGGGGACGGCGGCCCGGCGGGAAGCCGAAAGGGGCCAACCTCGACTTCATCCAGGCCCTGGCGCAGATAGAGGATGAAAAGGGCATACCGGTGTCGGCTCTGATGGAAGCCATCGAGCAGGCGCTCGTTTCGGCGTACCGCCGCAACTTCGGGACGGCCCAGAACGTCCGGGTGGAGCTTGACGCCGAGACGGGTGACTTCCGTGTCCTGGCCCTGCGCGAGGTGGTCGAAGAGGTCACCGACCCGGCCGTCCAGGTCTCCCTTGAGGAGGCCCGGGAGATGGACCCGTCGTACGACGTGGGGGACGTCGTCGAGACGGAAGTCACCCCGAGCGACTTCGGCCGTATCGCCGCGCAGACGGCCAAGCAGGTCGTCCTGCAGCGCATCCGGGAGGCGGAACGGGGAATCATCTTCGAGGAGTACTCTCAGCGCGAGGGCGACATCGTGACAGGTGTCGTCCAGCGGCAGGAGTACAGGAACTACTACATCAACCTCGGCAAGACCGAGGCCGTCCTGACGCCTTCCGAGCAGATACCTGGAGAGAGACTGCGCCCGAGCGAGCGGGTCAAGGTCTATATAGTGGAGGTCAAGAAGACCACCAAGGGACCACAGATCTACCTGTCCCGGACCCATCCCGGGCTTGTCAAGCGTTTGTTCGAGCTGGAGGTCCCTGAGATCCACGACGGCCTCGTGGAGATCAGGGCCATCGCGCGCGAGCCCGGCTCCCGCACCAAGGTGGCCGTGGCCTCGCGCGACCCGAACGTGGACCCTGTGGGGGCCTGTGTCGGGGCCAAGGGGGTCCGGGTCCAGGCCGTCGTCCACGAGCTTAAGGGTGAGAAGATCGACGTCGTGCCGTGGTCCGAGGATGAGCGGGAGTACGTGGGCAACGCGCTCAGGCCGGCCAAGGTCCTCTACACCGAACTCTTCCCGGAGGAGAAGACGGCCAGGGTGGTCGTGCCCGACCACCAGCTGTCCCTGGCCATCGGCCGCGAAGGACAGAACGCGAGACTCGCGGCCAAGCTGACCGGATGGAAGATAGACATCAAGAGCGAAAGCCAGGTCAGGGAGGAAGAGGCCGCGAAGGCCGGGTCCGCGTCGGAAGGCCCGGACCAGGCGCTGGGCGAGGCGCCGGCGGCCGACCCGGCCGCTGAGGAACCCGGCGGCTTTCCGGCGGCTGACCCTGCCGGGGATGTGGAACCGATGATGCAAGAGGGGGAGCCGGCGCAGGATGACGAAGGCGTCCAGACCTAGACGCCCCAAGCGGCAGCCCCTGCGGACCTGCCTCGGCTGTGGGGCCAAGCGGCCCAAGAAGGAGCTCATCCGCGTGGTCAGGGTCCCGTCGGGGACGGTGAGGGTGGACGCGAGCGGACGTCTTGCGGGCCGCGGGGCTTATGTCTGCCCCAGTGAGGAATGTCTCCGAGGGGCGGCCAAGGGGAGGAAACTGGAGAGGGCTTTGAAGGTACCCGTTCCCGACGACGTCCTGGACGAACTGTCGAGGGCGGTCACCGCAGCCGGAGGGGCCGGCGGCGACGGGTCGACCCGATAAAGGGGTGAGGATTTTTGCCGGAAGGCAAGGTGCGTGTCGACGAATTGGCTAAGACGCTGGGGGTGAGTTCCGCCCAGCTCATGACCCTTTTGGGCGACCTGGGTATCAAGGCCGCGGGCCCGACGGCTCTTGTCGACGCCTCTGTCGAGGACCGCCTGAAGGGTCTTATCCGTCGCCCGACCTTGGGAGGGCGCGGGATGATGGCCGCGCGGCCGGAACCGACCTGGCTCACCTCCCTTCAGAGGCCGAGACGGAGGAGTGTCGAGCCGGCGAAACCGGCTCCGGAAGGCGAGGCCCGGGAGTCCGTTCCGAAGAAGGAGAAGCCCGAGGCCGCCGAGGTGCGGGCCGGAGAGGCTCGCCCCGTGGAGAAAGGGGAGACGCGGAGGGCCGGCGCCGGGCAGGCGGCGGCCCGGGTCGAGCCTCGGGAGGAGCCTCCACCGAGACCGGTCGAGAGGATCAGGGGCAGGACCCTGCCTTCCGGTCGGACGCCCACACCGCCTCCGCCTCCGCCGACCTCGGGCCGGGCGCGGGAGCGTGCTCCAGCCCGTCAGGCCCCGGGTGTGCGTCCTTCCCCGCCGCGTCCTGTGCAGGGCCCCGGACCCCGACCGGCGGCCGACCGGGAACGGCGGCGGGCCGAGGAGGGACGTCCCAGCCAGGCGGGCGTGCGGCGGGGGAGGCCGGCTGAACGCGGCGCGGCCGCGGTGCGGCCGGCACCGACCCGGCGCTTCGGAGCGGGTCTCGTCCCTCCGCCTGCTACTGTCGGCAAACCGGAGCGGAAGGGCGCCCCGGGACAGAAGCGTGGGGCTGCGGGTCGAGAGCGGGGTCCTCGTGAAGGACCGGCCGCGCGGCGCTGGCGTGACGAGGATGTCCCGCTGGGCAGGGGACGGCGGGGCAAGGGCCGCAAGGGCCGTCCGGAGCCCGCGAAGCCGTCCGAACCGGCGCGGGTCCCTGCGACCGAGGTGGTCGTGGAGGGGCCTATCACCGTGCGTGAGCTGGCCGAAAGGATGGGCGTGACAGGGGCCGAGCTCATCAAGTCTCTCATCCGGCTGGGGATCGTCGCCAGCCTGAACCAGGTCCTGGACCCGGAGACCGTCCGGGTCGCCCTGACGGAGATGGGACTGGTCGTGCACCTGTCGAAGCCGGGGGAGGGCGACGAGGCCGTCAGGGATGAGACGGCCCGGGCCGAGTGGGAGGAGCCCGACCAGGAGGCGCTCGAGCCGCGGCCGCCTGTGGTGACGGTCATGGGCCATGTGGACCACGGCAAGACGTCCCTTCTCGACGCCATCCGGAAGACGAACGTCACCGCGGGGGAGGCCGGCGGCATCACGCAGCACATCGGGGCCAGCACCGTCGAATGGAACGGCAAGAGACTGGTGTTCCTCGACACCCCGGGTCACGAGGCCTTCACGGCCATGCGGGCCCGCGGAGCACGGGTCACCGACATCGCCGTCCTCGTCGTGGCCGCCGATGACGGGGTCATGCCCCAGACCGTGGAGGCCATCAACCACGCCCGGGCGGCCAAGGTCCCCATAATCGTGGCCCTGAACAAGATAGACAAGCCGAACGCTCTGCCCGACCGGGTCAAGAAGCAGCTCTCTGAGCACGGGCTGACCCCTGAGGAGTGGGGGGGAGACACCATCGTCGTACCGGTGTCGGCCAAGGAAGGCACCGGGATAGACGACCTCCTGGAGATGATTCTGCTCGTGGCGGAGATGTCCGACCTGAAGGCCAACCCGAACCGCCGTGCGCGCGGGACGGTCATCGAGACCCGGCTGGACAAGGGTCTGGGTCCCGTGGCCTCCGTTCTGGTCCAGACGGGCACCTTGAGGATAGGCGACCCGTTCGTCGTGGGGTCCTGTTCCGGTCGGGTGCGGGCCATGGTCGGGGACAAGGGGCAGCGCCTCCGGGAGGCCGGGCCCTCGACACCGGTCGAGGTCGTGGGTCTTGACGACCTGCCGGAGGCCGGCGACCTCCTGGAGGTCCTGGCCGACGAGAAGATGGCCCGCGAGATCGCCGCCCACCGCGACGAGCGTCGTCGCGAACAGGAGCTCGGCGCCCGGGCGACGGTGACCCTGTCCGACCTTCTCGACCAGGTTCGACAGGGCAAGAGAAGGCAGCTGAACCTGGTCCTCAAGGCCGATGTCCAGGGATCGCTCGAGGCCGTGAAGCAGTCACTGCGGAAGCTCGAGGAGCCTGAAGTCGGAATCGAGGTCATCCACGCGGGGGTGGGCGGCGTGACCGAGACAGACGTCATGCTCGCTTCCGCCTCTGAAGCCATGATCATCGCCTTCAACGTCACCCCGGACGCCGGCGCCAGGCAGGCGGCGGAACGGGAGAACGTGGAGATACGGACCTACCGGGTCATCTATGACGCCATAAACGACATCAAGGCTGCCGTGAAGGGACTGCGGGCGCCGCAGTTCAAGGAGACGGTCCTGGGTCACGCGGAGGTCCGCGAGCTCTTCCGGATCCCCAAGGTCGGAATCGTGGCCGGCTGCCACGTGACCGACGGGAAGATCACGAGGAAGAGCCAGGTCAGGGTCGTCCGCGACGGGAAGATCGTCTACGAGGGCAAGATAGCATCCCTGAAGCACTTCAAGGAGGACCAGCGCGAGATCTCGGCCGGCTTCGACTGCGGCATCGGTCTGGAGGACTTCCAGGACGTGAAGGTGGGGGACGTGATCGAGGCCTTCATCGTGGAGGAGGTCCCGGCTTGATCGTCGGGACCTGTCTCCTCCGGCTCCATCTGCCGGAGGCTCGGTCCCTCAAGGACAAGCGGCAGGTCGTCTCAAGCCTGATGACAAGACTCCGAACGCGGTTCGGGGTGTCGGTGGCCGAGCTTGACGAGCAGGAGACCTGGCAGCTGGCAACACTCGGTGTCGCCTGCGTCTCGGGGAGCGAGACGGTCTGCCGGCGTCTGCTGGACAGTCTGATCGCCTGGACCGAAAGGGCCGGACCGTTCGAGGTCCTAGAAGCGTCTATCGAGATACGCTGAGAGCGAAGTGAGGCCGTAGGGCATCCCGGCCTCGAAGGTGGAGTCAAGGTATGGACCCGGCCAGACTGGAAAGGTTGCGGACGGCCATAAAGGAGGAGGTCTCGGACATCCTCCGGAGCTTCAAGGACCCGCGGCTCGGGTTCGTGAGCGTCACGGACGTGGAGCTGTCCCGTGACGCCCGCGTGGCCAAGGTCTTCGTCAGTGTCCTGGGCTCGAAGAAGGACAAGGAAGACTCCCTGCAGGCGCTCAGGAGCGGGACCGGGTTCGTGCGCTCGGAACTCGGACGCCGCATCCGGCTGCGGCACACCCCTGAAGTGGTCTTCCGCCTGGACGACTCCATAGAGCGGGGGACCCGGATCCAGACCATCCTCGGACAGCTCGGGTCCCGGGAGTCGGGCCTTCGCAAAGCGCCGGGTGGGCCGGAGGCGTCTTCAGGGGATGACGGGGAGGACGCGCGTTGAACCCTGCGAGGGGCGACACGGCTCCTGACGTCGCCCGGGCGGTGAGCGGCTGTTCATCGTTCCTCCTGGCTCTGCACGAGTTCCCCGACGGGGACAGCCTGGGCTCCAACCTGGCCATGATGAGGGCCCTGGAGCGACTCGGGAAGTCGGTGACGCTCGTCGCCCCCACCCCGCCTCCCGAGAGGTTCGGTTTTCTTCCCGGCTTCCAGGACATCGTCGCTCTCGACACGCTGGACCGTCCTGTCTCCGGATTCGAATGCATCTTTCTCATCGACTGCTCTGACCCGGGACGGGCCGGTCTGGGCCTGGATGACCTCCGTCAGGCGACGCTTGTCGTGAACATCGACCATCACCCCTCGAACGCCTTGTTCGGGCATGTGAACTATGTCGACCCCAAGGCGTCCGCGGCGGCCGAACAGGTGAGGGCGGTGATCGCTTCCCTGGGAGTGGCCCTTGACCGCGAGATGGCCCTTTGCCTCTACGTGGCGGTCAGCACCGACACGGGAGGGTTCCGGTTCGAGAACACGACGGCCGAGACGCACCGCCTCGCGGCGGAGCTGCTCGACCTGGGTGTCGAGCCGGGCCCGGTGGGGGAGATCATCCACGACACACGTACGGTGTCCAGTCTGCGGCTGGTCCAGCGGATGCTTCAGACCCTGAGTTTTGCGGCCGGAGGGCGCATCGCCTGGGTGGTGGTGACCCGCCGGATGCTGGAGGAGTGCGGAGCGACAGACGACGAGGTCGAGGGACTCGTAGGCTACCCGCGGATGATCGACTCCGTCGATGTGAGCTTCCTCCTGCAGGAGATGCCCGACGGGGCGGTCCGCGTCGCCCTGCGGTCGAAGAAGGACTTCGACGTGGGCGCCGTCGCGGCGGCCCTGGGTGGGGGAGGGCACCGCAAGGCGGCCGGGTGCGTCCTTAGGGGGACAATCGAAGAAGTCCTCTCAAGGGTGCTCGAGGAGACGAAGAAGCTCTTCGCGGAAGAGCCGGCGGGCCCGCCTGCAGAGGCCGGGCCGCGTGCAGGGACTCCGGAGGAGGACGCGACGGTCTGGTCGCCATGCGGGAGACCGGTTTGACCGACCGTGTCGGGCAGGAGGTGCGCCGAGACCGGCGGCCGGCCCGGGGCCGTCGGAGCGAAGGGCTTTACGTCCTATGCAAGCCGCCCGGAATGACCTCCCACGACGTGGTCTCGTACGTGAGGCGGGTGACCGGGGAGCGCCGCGTGGGGCACGCGGGGACGTTGGACCCTCCCGCGGCAGGGGTGCTCCTTGTGCTCGTCGGGCCGTCGGTGACCCGCCTGGCCGAGTACCTACTCGACCTGCCGAAGACCTATCTCGCGGAGATCCGTTTCGGACAGGAGACCGACACCCAGGACCACAGCGGGACGGTCGTGGGCGGCTCGCCGGCGGCGGCGGCCCGTCTCGCGCGGAGCGACGTGGCCGAGGTCCTGCAGCGCTTCGAGGGTGTCATCAAGCAGGTTCCTCCGATGGTCTCGGCCGTGAGGGTGGACGGAGAGCGTCTGTACCGTGCCGCGCGCGAAGGCCGGGAGGTGGCGCGGCCGGCCAGGACGGTGACCGTCCACCGCCTTGAGCTCCTGGACTTCGTCCCGGGCGAAGGCCGCGGGGCCGCCGGCTGCCCCGCCGCCCGGGTGCGGGTGCGGTGCTCCAGAGGCACGTACGTGCGGACCCTCGCCCACGACCTTGGACGGGCCCTGGGCGTAGGGGCCCATCTCGGCTTTCTCGTGCGGGAGGGCGTCGGAGGCTTCGTCCTGGAAGCGTCCCTCACCCTGGAGGAGTTCGCCGAGGCGGCCCGGTGCGGGGACCTCGAGGCGGTGGCGGTCGCGCCGGCGGATGCCCTGGCGCATCTTCCGTGTGTCCGCCCGTCTCGCCGGGACCTGGCCCGTGTCGCCCACGGTGAGCGCGTGCCGTGGACCGGTGTGGTGGAGCCCGGCGCCGGCGGGAGGACGGGGAGGGCGGCCGGCCCGGACGGGCCGGCCGGGCGGAGTCACCTCGTGAGAGTGCTGGGGGAAGACGGGAACCTGGTAGCTGTGGCGAGGCTTGACGGGAGATGGCTGAGGCCGTGCAAGGTCCTGCGGCCAGGGCCGAAAGGGGGAGGCCCGGGAGTTTGAGCCGGTGTCCTGACAGCGGTCGAGATATGGACGCCAAGACGGAGTTCCTCGAGGTCAAGGGCGGGACCGAGGCTCGGGGCCTCCGGGCCGCCTCGCCTTGGGAGGCGGCGCCGCCGGTCGGGTCCGACCGGCCGGTGGCGGCCATCGGTGTCTTCGACGGGGTGCACGTCGGACACAGAAGCCTCCTCAGAAGAGGGCTGGTCCTGGCCCGCGAGCGCAAGGCGCCGCTGGTCGCCGTGACGTTCTGGCCTCATCCGGACAGGGTGGTCCGTCGGGACGGCGGGAAAGGAGGCCTCCTCACCACCCTTGGCGACAAGGCGGCCCTGCTTCAGGCGGCCGGAGCCCAGCGGGTGCTCGCTCTCAAGTTCACCGAGCAGGTGGCGGCGGTCGAGCCGGAGCCGTTCTTCACGGAGACGCTGGTGGAGACGCTCGGCTGCCAGGCCGTTGTCGTGGGGTTCAACTTCACGTTCGGGCGGGGTGCTCGAGGCGACGCCGCCCTCCTGGCCGAACTGGGGAAGGCCGCCGGGGTCGAGGTCATCATCCACCCTGCGGTGCGCATCCGGGGTCAGGTCGTGTCCAGCTCGGCTGTGAGGCAGGCCCTACGGGAAGGCGACGTCGAGCGGGCTACCCTCTTGCTGGGGCGGCCGCACAGCCTTGTCGGCACCGTCTCGCGCGGGTACGGCCGCGGGCAGAGCCTGGGCTTCCCCACGGCCAACGTGGAGTACCCGGGGGAGGTCCTGTGCCCGGCGACCGGTGTGTACGTCTGCTCGTTGGCCCGGGGAGACGTCGCGCCCGACGACCTGTCCCAGGCCCTTCCGTCAGTGGCCAACCTCGGCTTCCGGCCCACCTTCGCTCCGCCGGACGGGGAAGGGACCCCGCCAGGGCTGGAGGTGCACGTCCTCGCGGGCGAGCCGCCGGGCTACGGGGAGAGGGTGAGGGTCTTCTTCCACAGGCGGCTCCGGGCGGAGAGGACCTTCTCCAGCCCTGAGGAGCTGGCCGCCCAGATATCTCGGGACAGGGAGAGGGCCCTCGCCTTCTTCGGTGTGGACCTTGGCAGGGGTGACCGGCCTCAACTTGCACCGGGTCAGGTCGGGGTGTTAGAATGAGCCGTCCCTGTGAACCGCGGCCTAGGCCGTCCGCCCCCTCCGGCGACGCGCTTGGGCGGCGGGGAGGAGAGAAGCCCTGGAGGTGAAGTCCTTGCTCAGCAAGGAAAGCAAGCAGAAGATAATCTCAGAGTTCAAGCTCCATGACTCGGACACCGGTTCCCCTGAGGTTCAGGTCGCGATACTCACCCGACGGATAAACGAACTCACCGAACATCTTCGCGAGCACCGGAAGGACCATCACTCCCGCCGTGGGCTCCTGAAGATGGTCGGGCAGCGGCGCCGCCTCCTGAACTACCTCCGGAACACCGACGTTGAACGCTACCGGGCCATCCTGGAGAAGCTGGGTCTCAGGCGCTGAGATTCGGCAGCCCGGTAAACCATACAGAGGAGGCGCTTTCCAGCCCATGTCAGAAAGCTTCGAGATACAGTTCGCCGGCCGGCCCCTGGTCGTGACGACCGGCAAGGTGGCCGGACAAGCCGGCGGGAGTGCGCTTGTACGTTTCGGGGACACGGTCGTGCTGGCTACCGCCACGGCCTCCCGTGAACCCCGCGAGGGTATCGACTTCTTCCCGCTCCTCGTGGACTGGGAGGAACGACAGTACTCCGTAGGGAGGATACCCGGGAGTTTCTTCCGCCGCGAGGGACGCCCCAGCGAAAGGGCGATCCTCGCCGCGCGGTTGACCGACCGTCCCCTCCGACCGCGCTTTCCGAAGGGTTTCAGGAACGACGTCCAGATCGTGGTGACCGTGTTCTCCGTGGACCCGGATTCGGCACCCGAGTTCGCCGGTCTCATCGGGGCGTCCACGGCCCTCT
>ENA-OSAF01000134-OSAF01000134.1-marine-sediment-metagenome-genome-assembly--contig:-NODE-134-length-28732-cov-32.449385_pt1 | contig 28732 bp, 26 predicted proteins | sample MGYA00237872_ERZ529318 | MGnify/ENA primary metagenome ERZ529318 (study PRJEB26369, sample SAMN03142813) | marine sediment metagenome | biome: marine; feature: borehole; material: sediment... | reverse complement strand
CGCAGTTTACATCACCCTCGGAGGTCTCATTGTGAGGAGCATCCAGGGCATGGGCAGACACTCCTGCTATTAAAAGGATGCCCGCCAGTAAAGCACTAAAGGCGTGCAGGCCTATTTTTGATACCCTGGGCAAAATCAATTTGCGCTGGCAGATACAGCTTGAAGGTTGTTCCTTGGCCTTTCTGAGAAAGCACCGTTATACAGCCCTGGTGCATTTCTATGATCTTATACACCATGAATAGGCCCAGTCCCGTGCCTTGAGGCCCCTTGGTAGTGAAGAAGGGGTCAAATATTCTCCTCTTAGTGTTTTCATCCATGCCCGAGCCCGTGTCGGTGATGCTTATCTGATAGTATCTAGCGGTGCTGCCGTCCTTGTATTTGCAGAAAAAAGGGTCCAAGATGTCTTTTACCTCTATTACCAGTTGTCCACCTTCGGGCATAGCATCAAAGGCATTGATGCAAAGGTTCATGAACACTTGCTCCAGGAGTCCCCTGTCGGCTACAATCCGCTTCGCCCTGCTTTGATAAGAAAAGCGGATTTCTACATTCTTGGCCAGGTTTTTCAGCAGGGACATCAAGCTCTCCAGCAGTTCCTTCAGGTCCAGGGTCTTGAGACTCAAGGGAATTTTCCTTGAAAGTCCTACCACTCTGTTGGCTATATCTGCTCCCCTCATGGCGGAGACCTTGATGATATCCACGAATTTGCGGTACCGCTCATCCACTACCTCCTCCAAGAGCTCTGCATAGCCTACTATGGGGGTGAGAACATTTCTGAACTCGTGAGCAATGCCACCTGCCAGTGTTCCTATGGCCTCCATCTTCTGGGCGTGAAAGAGCTGCTCCTGAAGCTTGCGGTTCTCCTCCTCTATGGCCTTTCTTTCTCTGATATCGGTGAAGCCCTCCAGCACCAAGAGTCTGCCCTCTATCTCTATTTTCTGGCAGCTTTTAAGTACGGGCACTTTGGTTCCGTCTTTCCTTATAACTACCGTCTCTAAGTTGTAGACCTCCTCTCCGCAGTCGAACACAGGACAGTTGCCCCTCCGCCTGGGGCAGATGAAGGCATGGCATATTTTGCCTATAAGCTCTTTTCTGGTGTACTTCAGGATGTCCATGGCCAAGTGGTTGGCGTCTACCACCCGCTTCCGCTCATCCACCACGAAGAGTCCTGTAGGCGTGCTGTCAAACAACACCTTGTAGGTCTCGCTGGTAAAAGGAATGACTGCCGAGCGCCTGTTGTCCTGCTTTGTCAGTGCCATGGGTACTCCCTTTTTAGTGTGTGGCAGGGGCGACCTCTAAGCCAGGGCATTCTGAGGGGGGCCGCTGGCCTTAAGTCCAGCCTTCTGCTGAATGACGCCCACATCGGGGGGTATTGCCTGAGGTGGGCTTGATGCTTTGAGGTCTTTGCCCCTGCCACGCTTGTACCCTCCCCCTCAGAAACCATATATTACCTCACTTCAAGTGGCATACTCTGCAGAGGGCGCTATCGGTGTTGTCCATGGCCAGGAAGGCCCCATACTGGTTGTTGTGGGGCTCGTGGCAACTGGAGCACTCCAGCTTGCCCTCAAACAGCCTCACCAGCCCGGCTGCGTCCACCTGCTTATCGCTCACCGGCGTGGCCAGCTCCCCGTCCGCTGTGGCCAGCGCCGCATTGTACACAAACCCGATGGGATGGTCGTTGGTCAGGTTGGTGCCAGGGCTCACTATTGCACTGCCCAGGTCACCGTCGGCCACCGCCTCACCTATGTTCAGTGGCCCCACAAAGGGGTCATCCAGAGAGAAGTCACCAAACTGGTTGGTGGTCACCCCAGAAAAGGGCGCAGGGTCCAATGCCCCGGGCCCCCCAGCACTTCCTGGCAGGTTCAGGAGCACATTCATCGCCCCGGCACCGTCATGGCAGCTCAGGCACATCACCGAGACAGGCCCAGGCTGCGGAGAAACCTCGGTGTAATCCAAGCTCTCGCTGTCGTACATGTCAAAAGAGCTGTACCCAGGGGTGTTCCTGTTCCATATGAGATAGCCCCGGAGATTCAGCCCTCCAGAGCCCCCATATTTGTCATCTACATTCCCTTCATGAGGTGTATGGCAGAACACACATACCTGTACCGTGTCATACTGAAACTGGCTCGAACCGCTCAAGGAAAGGTCGTGCTTGGAGCCCAGCACCCCCGCATGCCCCGCCCCCACTAATAACATTAACAACACTATGGGCAGAAGTAGAAATCTCATCGCTCCTGCTCTTAACAAAAACCATGCCTGCTAAAGTTTCAATTTTAGGTTTATATTGCCTTTTTGATTGTAAGATATTGCTGTTTTATTGAACATCTTGATTAATGCTGTGGTAAAAGTCGCAGATGCGGTGTCATTTGCCACAGCAAATCGGCGGGCAAAAAAGGTGGGGGCCCCGGAGTGGGAAGGGCCCCCGTTCAGGGAAAGAGAGGAGGAGGGCATTCACTTGATCAACCTGGATATGGCCTTGAACTCCTCGGTGCCGGCCTCCTGAAGGAGCTCAAACAGCACCGCCTCGGTGCTACTGACCACCACCCCGGCCTGGCGCATGAGGGCCAGGCCGAGGCGATGGTCCAACCCCCTTCGGGAGCAGGCTGCATCTGCCACCAGATGCACCTGGTAGCCGGCCTGAAGAAGGCCCAAGGCAGTCTGCTGAACGCATATATGGGTCTCCATGCCTGAAAGGAGCACCTGGGGTCTGCCGTGCCGCCTGAGGGCTTGCATGAAGTCTTGCTGGGCGCAGCAGTCAAAGCTGAGCTTCTGCACGGGCTCATAGGCGGGCAGGGCCTCCCTGAGCTCTGCCACCGTGGGGCCCAGTCCCTTGGGATACTGCTCCGTAAGCAGTACGGGAAGGCCCAGCACCTTGGCCCCTTCTACGAGCTGAAGGCATCGCCTCAGCACCTCCTGGCGCTCGGACATCACTGCGGCCAGGCGCTCCTGGACATCCACTATGCACAGTATGGCCTGCTGCCGGTTGAGCCTGAAGCGCTCAAGCTGCACAGTCCCTATAGCCTTCCCTTAAGCAGCTCATCCACCACCGAGGGGTCGGCCAGGGTACTGGTGTCCCCCAGGTCCTCCACATCGCCCCGGGCAATCTTCCTGAGGATGCGGCGCATTATCTTGCCGCTACGGGTCTTGGGAAGCCCTGGGGTAAACTGCAGCTTGTCCGGCGTGGCTATGGGCCCGATAATGGAGCGCACATGGCCCACCAGCTTCTTCTTCAGGTCATCGGAGGGCTGGTAGCCTTCCTTGAGGGTCACATACACATATATGCCCTCGCCCTTGACCTCGTGGGGGAAGCCCACTACCGCGGCCTCGGCCACGGCCTCGTGGCTTACCAGGGCGCTCTCTATCTCGGCCGTGCCCAGCCTGTGGCCGGAGACATTGAGCACATCGTCAATCCTGCCCATGAGCCAGTAGTCGCCGTCGGCATCCACCCTGGCGCCGTCGCCCGTGAAGTAAAGACCCGGGAAGCGGCTGAAGTACACCTCCTTGACCCGCTTGTTCTCAGGGTCGCCATAGGTTCCCCTGAGCATGCCGGGCCAGGGCCGCTGTATCACCAGGTAGCCCCCCTCGTTGACTCCCGCAGGGGAGCCGTCCTCCTTGAGCACCTTGGGCACCACCCCGAAGAAAGGCTTGTTGGCCGAGCCGGGCTTAAGGGTCATGGCCCCAGGAAGGGGAGTGATGAGGATTCCGCCCGTCTCGGTCTGCCACCAGGTGTCCACGATAGGTAGCCTCCCTTTGCCCACATGGGTGTGGTACCACATCCAGGCCTCGGGGTTGATGGGCTCTCCCACGGTGCCCAGGAGCCTGAGGGTGCTCAGGTCGTGGCCCTCAAACCACTTCTCCCCCTCCCTCATCAGGGCCCTTATCACCGTGGGGGCGGTGTAGAGAATATTGACCTGGTGCTTGTCCACTATCTGCCAGAACCTGGCCGGGGTGGGATAGGTGGGCACCCCCTCAAACATCAGGCTGGTGGCCCCGGCACACAGGGGACCGTAAAGGATGTAGGTGTGGCCCGTAATCCAGCCTATGTCGGCGGTGCAGAAGTGGATGTCCTCCTCGTGGTAGTCAAATATCCACTCAAAGGTCAGCTTGGCGTAGAGCATGTAGCCCCCCGTGGTGTGCAGCACCCCCTTGGGCTTGCCCGTGGAGCCCGAGGTGTAGAGGATGAACAGGGGGTCCTCCGCGTCCATCTCCTCGGGGGGGCAGAAGTTGGCAATGTCAGGGGAGGCCATCTCCTCGTGCCACCACACATCCCTCTGGGGCTCGATGTCCACATCGCCGGCAGAGCGCTTGACCACTACCACCCGCTGCACCGAGGGGCACTCCTGCAAGGCCTCATCGGCATTGGCCTTCAGGGGAACCTTCCTCCCTCCCCTTATGCCCTCATCGGCGGTAATGAGCATCTTGGCCTGGCAGTCGTTTATCCTGTCCCGGAGGGAGCGGGCGGAAAAGCCCCCGAAGACCACGCTGTGGATGGCCCCTATCCTGGCGCAGGCCAGCATGGCTATGGGAAGCTCCGGTATCATGGGCAGATAGATGGCCACCCGGTCGCCCTTGCCTATGCCGTGCTTCTTGAGCACATTGGCAAAGCGGTTGACCTCCCTGAAGAGCTGCTGATAAGTGAAGGTCCTGTAAGAGCCGTCGTCGGCCTCCCAGATGATGGCCGCCTTGTTGCGCCTGGGACCCTCAAGATGCCTGTCCAGGCAGTTGTAGGAGGCGTTGAGCTTGCCCCCTATGAACCACTTCACCATGGGTTTGTGGAAGTCCCACTCCAGCACCTTCTGCCAGGGCTTATACCAGCTCAGGTGCTCCCTGGCCATCTCGGCCCAGAAGCCCTCGGGGTCCTCTACAGAGCGGCGATACATCTCTTCATACTGCTCCATGCTCTTCACATGGGCCCGCTCGGAAAACTCCTTGGGCGGTGGAAAGACCCTCCCCTCCTCCAGATGAACCTCAATCCCTTTCTCTGCCATCATTGACCTCCTCAGAAATGGTTTGGCTTAACTTTTAGTATTTTATTCCATCCCTCTCTAACAAACCCGATGCCAGAGCCCCCGGTGCCCCCTCTGCCCGTAATTAAGCCAAATTTCAAAGTTTATAAATTGTTATAAGCGTTACGATTCGTGCCATCAAGGCCCACCCCAGGTTCAAAAATGTAACGGCTGAGGTTGAAAATTCCTCCCCCAATGCTGAATAATTTCTTCATGGAAGGATGGCTCTTCCTTTTCTTCATGGGGCTGCTGTTGCTTAACTGGCCCTTCTTGAAGGTCTTCAAGGCGGTGCTGCCGTACTACCTCTTTGTGGTCTGGGTGCTCCTGGTCGTGGCAGTGGCCCTGATGAGCAGGGGCGCGGGAAAGGGGAGGTCCTAAGGGGATGTTCAACGCCTGGGGGCTGCTGTTCGTCATAGCCCTTTACCTGGGCCTCCTGTTCCTGGTGGCCTATTACGCCGAGCGCAGGCAGCAGGCAGGCCGAAGCGTGGTGGCCAACCCCTATGTGTACAGCCTCTCCCTGGCGGTGTACTGCACCTCCTGGACATTCTACGGCAGCGTGGGCAAGGCAGCCACCTCCGGCCTTTCCTTCCTCACCATATACTTGGGGCCTACCCTCATGGCTGCCCTGTGGCTGGTGGTGCTGAAGAAGATGGTCACCATAGCCAAGGAAAACCGCATCACCACCTTGTCGGACTTCATAGGCTCCAGGTATGGCAACTCCCTGACCCTGTCGGCCCTGGTGGCGGTGGTGGCCTTGGTGGGCATCACCCCTTATCTGGGTCTCCAGATGAAGGCCATCATGAGCACCTTTGCCATCCTGGCAGGGCAGAAGAGCAGCCAGGCCGCGGGATGGTTCATCGCCCTGGTGCTGGGGTTGTTCGCCGTGGTCTTTGGTGCCAGGAGGCTGGACATCTCCAGGGGCAACCAGGGGCTGGTGCTGGCCATCGCCCTGGAGTCGGTGGTCAAGCTGGTGGCCTTCCTGGCGGTGGGCTTCTATGTGACCTATGGGCTGTTCGGCGGCTTCGGAGACCTCGTCGAGAGGGTCAGGGAGGCGGAGCTTCAGCATCTGCTTGCCCTGGGGGAGGGCTCCCGGGTGGGCTATGCCGAATGGACCGCCCTGCTGGCCCTCTCCATGATGGCCATCCTGTTTCTGCCCAGGCAGTTCCACATGGCGGTGGTGGAGCTCACCGACCCCGAGCACCTCAAGAAGGCCATGTGGCTGTTTCCCCTCTACCTGGTGCTTATAAACATCTTCGTGCTGCCTGTGGCCTTCGGGGGACTCCTGCTTACGGGAAGCTCCCAGGGGGCGGACAGCTTCGTCCTGAGCATCCCCCTCAGTCAGGGGCAGAACCACCTGGCCCTCCTGGTCTTCATAGGGGGCTTTGCTGCGGCCACGGGGATGATCATCGTGGAGTCCCTGGCCATAAGCACCATGGTGATGAACAGCATTGTCATGCCGGCCATCTACAGGTTCCACCACACCAAGGGGTTTTTCGCCATGATAGCCACCATAAAGCGGCTACTTATTCTGGGCATTGTATTCCTGGGCTATGTGTTCGCCGTGAGCGTGGGGGAGTTCTACAGCCTGGTGGACATGGGCCTCAAGTCCTTCGAGGCCGTCAGCATCCTGGCCCCTGCGGTGCTCCTGGGCATGTACTGGCGCCGGGGGCATCGCAACGGGGCCATAGCAGGCATGCTGGCAGCCCTGGCGGTGTGGCTCTACACCCTGCTTCTTCCCGCCCTGCTGAGGGCCCGGGTGATAGAGCCCTCGGGGCTTTTGGGCTGGCTCATGGACTCCCGGTTCCTCCATCCCCATGCCCTCTTCGGCCTGACGGGGCTTGACAGATGGAGCCACTCCCTCCTGTGGGGCCTGATGTTCAATGTGGTGCTGTATGTGGGAGTGTCCCTCCTCAGCCGGCAGAGCGAGGTGGAGCGCCAACAGGCCCTGGTGTTCGTGGAGGCCTATCAGCCGGCCAGCCCGGAGGCGGGCTTCAGCCTTCAGCACATAGAGGAGACCCTGGCCCAGTACCTGGGCCCCTGGGAGGCCCGCCAGGTGCTGGAGGGCTTCCTGCGCTCCAAGGGCCTTAAGGCTCAAGAGATGGGCCCCAGGGAGCTTAGCCAGCTTAGGGAGGAGGCCCGGAGGGTGCTTTCCGGCTCCCTGGGCTCGCCCATAGCCACCCTCATCCTGGAGCACAGGCTCATGCCCCAGCAGAGGGGGGAACTCTTGAGCTCCATCAAGCAGATGACCGACACCCTGAGGCTTTCGCGCCAGGAGCTGGAGGAGGCCAACCGGCAGCTGGCCCTCCTGAAGGAATTCAGCGAGAACATCATAGAGAGCCTGCCCCTGGGGGTAGCCACCACCGACGAGCAACTGAAGGTAGGATACTGGAACAAGGCCATGGAGACCATCACGGGGGTGAGCAAGGAGGATGCCCTGGGGGAGGAGATAGAGCTCCTGCTCAAGTGCCTGGAGCCCGAAATCTTCGCCTTCCCGAACCCCCGGGAGGGAGAGCTCACCTGCCGCCGAAAGGAGGGCCCCTCCCTGGTGCTGAAGGGCCACCTGAGCAAGCTCCGAGGGGCCCAGAAGGGCTATGTGCTGGTGCTGGAGGACATCACCGAGAAGGAGCGCATCCAGGAGGAGCTGATGCGCACCAGCAAGCACGCCAGCCTGGGCAGGCTGGCCGCCGGGGTATCCCACGAGATAGGCAATCCCCTGGCCTCCATATCCTCGCTGCTACAGGAACTGATGGCCGAGCAGCAGCCCCCCCAGAACCAGGAGGTGCTCAGGACCCTCAGCCACCATGTGGAACGCATAGCCAGGATAGTGCGCTCCCTGGGTGATTTCGCCAGGCTCAGTCCCCGCCAGAGGGTGCCCACCAGGCTGGAGGAAACCCTGCAAAACACCCTCAACCTCATCCGCTACGACAAGCAGTTCAGGCGCATAAGCCTCCACACCCACATCCAGAAGGGCCTGCCCGCCCTGAGGCTTGACCCCGACCAGATGCAGCAAGTCTTCCTCAACCTCCTTCTCAATGCCAGGGATGCCATGCCCCAGGGAGGGGAGCTTTACATAGACATCCGCCAGGAGGACTCCTGGGTAGTGGCCTCCTTCCGGGACACCGGGGAGGGAATACCCCAGGAGCTGAGGGACAAGATCTTTGACCCCTTCTTCAGCACCAAGGGGCCCCACAGGGGCACCGGCCTGGGCCTCAGCATATGCTACAGTATCGTGAAGGACCACGGGGGGCACATAGAGGTGTCCTCCAACCAGGGCAGGGGCAGCTGCTTCGTGATAAAACTTCCCCTAGGAGGCTGATTTGGCCCAACTGCTCATAGTAGAGGACGAGGAGACCCTGAGGGAGTCCCTCCAAAGGCTCTTCCAGAAGGAGGGCCACACCGTGGATGTGGCCGAGAGCGCCGAGCAGGCCCTGCCCCTCCTCCAAGAGGGCATCTACGATGTGGTCATCTCCGACATCATCCTTCCGGGCCGGGACGGCATAGAGATGATGCAGGAGGCCAGGGACGCCAGCCCCGAGACCATGTTCATAATCATCACCGCCTACGCCTCCCTGGATACGGCGGTCAAGGCCCTCAGGGCCGGTGCCTACGACTACATCATGAAGCCCATTATCCATGAGGAGATAAAACAGGTGGTCAGGAACGCCCTCAGGCAGAAGGCCCTCCTGAGGGAGAACCTCCTGCTGAGGAAGGAGATAGACCGGAGTTACGACTTCTCCGCGGTCATCGGCCAGAGCGCCGCCATAAAGGCCCTGCTTCAGCAGGTAAAGGACATAGCCCAGGCCCCCAGCAATGTCCTCATCCAGGGCGAGACCGGCACCGGCAAGGAGCTCTTCGCCAGGGTGATTCACTACAACAGCCCCCGCAAGGACGCCCCCTTCGTGCCCATAAACTGCTCCGCCATACCCGAGAACCTCCTGGAGAGCGAGCTGTTTGGACATGTAAGGGGGGCCTTCACGGGAGCAGTTACCTCCAGGAAGGGCCTCCTGGAGGAGGCCGAAGGAGGCACCGTCTTCCTGGACGAGATAGGCGACATACCCCAGAGCTTCCAGATCAAGCTCCTCAGGGTGCTGGAGGAAAAGGAGCTTCGGCCCCTGGGAAGCTCCAAGAGCAAGCGGGCAGACCTGCGCTTCATCACCGCCACCAACAAGGACCTGAAGGAGATGGTCCAGAAGGGACTCTTCCGAGAGGACCTGTTTTACAGAATAAATGTCATCACCCTGCACCTTCCACCCCTGAGGGAGCGGCCCGAGGACATCCCCCTCCTGGTGGAGTACTACCTGAGGAAGTACTGCCAGGAGCTGGGCCGGCCCATGAAGAAGGTCTCCCCCGAGGCCATGAACATCCTGCTGAGCTACCCCTGGCCGGGCAATGTCCGGGAGCTGCAGAATGTCCTGGAGCGGGCAGCCCTCATCAGCAAGGACTCCGCCATAGGCCCCCAGGACCTGCCAGAGGACCTGAAGGCCAAGACCCCCCTGCCCCGGCAGGCCCTCCAGGAGGCCCTCTCCATAGAGGAGTACACCAAGGCCTTCATCACCCACTACCAGCACCTGTGGACAGAGCAGGAGCTGGCAGACAGACTGGGCATCACCCGAAAAACCCTGTGGGAAAAAAGGAAAAAATGGGGCCTGCCCCGCCCCCCCAGGGGTGGTAACGAAAAGTAAAGGCCGTTACTTTCAGTAACGCCTACCCCTCCCATCCTATTGCCCCTTTTACTCTAAGTGCCTGTTTTTAAACACAAAAAATCCTGGCACCAGGTTTGCAGTTATCCCCCAAGCGATGTTTAGGCAGGAGACCATAGAGTTCCTTCGGGGGGTGCCCCCGTTGGACCTCCTCTCTAAGGAGGCGCTGGAGGAGTTCATCGCCGACCTCAGCATGCAGTACTATCCCCGGGGCACCAAGATACTTACCCAGGACGGCCCTCCCAGCCAGTACCTGTATCTCATAAAGCAGGGGGCGGTGAAGGTGTACATCCTCTCGGAAGAGGGGCAGGAAATGGTGATTGACTACAGGGGGGAGGGGGAGTTCTTCGGGCTTCTGAGCCTTATGAGCCAGGACCGCTCCAGGACCACCATCCTGAGCGTGGAGGACACCATCTGCTACCAGTTTCAGAGGGACAAGGTGCTTAAGATGTTGAGGGAAAACCCCGAGGTGAACAATTACTTTCTTAAATCCTTCTTCATCCACTTCATAGACCGCACCTACGAGGAGACCCGGCGCAGGGCCGTGGCGGTGGCCGAGGGCGAAAGGTTGTTGTTCTCCTCCACGGTGGGGCAGATGCTCAGCCGGGAGCCCGTAGTGGTTCAGGAGGGCACCTCCATCCAGGAGGCCGCCAAGACCATGGCCAAGGAGAGGGTAAGCTCCCTGGTGATACTGGACCGTTCAGGGGTGCCGGTAGGCATCGTCACCGACAGGGACCTCAGAGAGAAGGTAGTGGCCAAGGGACGGAGCATCCAGGAGCCCATAAGGAACATCATGAGCTCCCCCCTGGTGAGGGTGGACGCCTCGGAGCCCTGTTTCGAGGCCCTCCTGAGGATGATCAAGTACAACATCCACCATCTGCTGGTGGTGGAGGAAGGGACCCTGAAGGGGGTGGTGACCAACCACGACTTCATGCTCATGCAGGGGGTCTCGCCCACAGGGCTCATGAAGGAGCTGGACAGGGCCTCCAGCCTCAAGGAGCTGGCCTTTACCACCCGGAGGCTGGTCAAGCCCCTGGGGCTCCTCCTCAGGGAGGGGGCCAAGGCCTCGGCCCTGTTGAGGCTTATCACCGAGTATGCCGACAAGGTGGTGCTGAGGGCCCTGCAACTGCTCTCCAAGCGCATAGAGGGGGAGCTCCCCCCCTACAGCCTCTTCGCCTATGACGACTCCGGAAGGAGGGAGCTCAGCCTCATGCCCACCCTCAGGCTGGGCATAGTGATGCTGAGCCCCGAGGGGCAGCATCGGGTGCTGGGGCTCCTGAAAGGGCTCAACCAGGTGCTCCTTCAGGCCGGGTTGGCCACAGAGGAGGCCCTGGCCCCGGAGCATGTGCTGAGCCCCCAGCAGTGGAAGGCCCTCTTTCAGCAGGGGGTGCAGAAGCCCTTCGTGCACCGCCTGGAGCCGGGGCTTCTGGACATGCGCCCCCTCAGGGGCGACCCCCAGGCAGTGGTAGAGCTGAAGGAATACCTCCTGGCCCTGGCCAGAGAGAGCGTGGACTTCACCGATTACCTCGCCGTGGAGACGGTGAAGAACCGTCCTCCCCTGGGCCTGTTCAAGCGCATGGTGGTGGAAAAGGACGGGGCGCATAAGGACGAGCTGAACCTCTACCTCAGGGGCATAAGGCCCATTGCCGATGCGGTGAGGCTGTTTTCGGTGGAAAAGGCCATCAGGGAGACATCCACCCTGGAGCGCCTCAGGGTACTAAGGAGCAGGCACGAGTTCGCCCAGGCCCAGGACCTGGAGCAGGCCCTGCAGTTTCTGCAGATGTTGCTCCTTCAGAAGCAGCTTAGCCTGGCCGAGCAGGACATTCCCCCGGAGGGCTTCATAAGGCCTCAGGAGCTTTCGGCCCTGGAGCGCCACACCCTCAAGGAGGCCTTCCAGCTCATTGCCAATGTATATGAAATCATAGAGAAGTCCTACAATGTGGAGAGAGTGGCATGAGGTTCCTGGGCCTGGGCGCCGAGCAGCCTCCCCAGGTGAAGGCCCACCTGGGGCTCCGCAGACGCCTCAAGCTCAACATTCCCGTAGAGGAGGCCCTCTTCGTGGCCCTGGACACAGAGCTTACGGGCACCGACCTCAAGAGGGACTCCCTGGTAAGCATCGGGGCCCTGAAGATGCGGGGCGGCAGCATCCACATCTGCCAGGACTTCTACCGCCTGGTGGAGCCCAGCACCGCCCTCAGGGCCCAGAGCGTGGTGGTGCATGGCATCACCCACACGGAGCTCAGCAAGGAGGCCCAGGACCTGAGGGAAACCCTCCTGGAGCTCCTGCAGTTCCTGGACGACGCCGTCCTGGTGGGCCACTTCGTCTTCATAGACCTGAACTTTCTCAACAAGGCCCTGAAGGAACACTTCGGCATCACCCTCAGGAGCCCGGCCATAGACACCCTGAGTCTGCACCGCTGGCTGGAGGAAAACGAGCCCTCCTTCAGGATGCACTGGGGCGGGCTCTACCAGGGTACGGACCTCTATGGCATGGCCAGGCGGTACGGCATACAGGTGCAGGGCACCCACAACGCCCTGTACGACGTCTACCTGACGGCGCAGCTTCTACAGCGCTTCCTGCCGGCCCTCAAGGAGGCCGGGGTGCTGAGCCTCAAGGAGCTGCTCAGTGTGGGCAGACCATGAAAAGGGGAGGTGATAGGAGAGGGAGGAAGGTGCAACTTTCCCAGGTGCTTAGGTCCCCCCTTAGGGGGCCTGAAAGAATTTCAAAGACAAGGAGGTAACAGCGGGTGAAACCAGTAGTGGTGTGGTTGTTTCTGTTCGTCATTGCCTACTGGGCCTACTGCATCTTCTGGGGTGTAAAGGGGGCCCGGACGGCAAAGACGGCCTCAGACTACTTCATCGCCGGCCGAAAGATACCCATCTGGGTGTTCGTGCTGGCGGCCACGGCTACCTCGTTCTCAGGCTGGACCTTCATAGGCCATCCGGGCCTCATCTACCGCGACGGCTTCCAGTACGGCTACGCCTCTTTCTACGCCATCACCATACCGTTTACGGGCATTATCTTCCTGAAGCGCCAGTGGATGCTGGGCAAGCGGTTCGGCTATGTGACCCCCGGGGAGATGTTCCACGACTACTTCCGCAGCGACCTCATGAGGCTCCTGACGGTCATCGTGGCCCTGTTCTTCTCCATCCCCTATCTGGGCATCCAGCTTAGGGCCTCGGGCTTCCTCTTCAATGTCCTTACCGATGGCCTGCTGGGCGTTGAGGTAGGCATGTGGCTCCTGTCCATCGTGGTGGTGCTGTACGTGGCCTCTGGAGGCCTGAGGGCCGTGGCCTATGTGGACACCGCCCAGGCCATCCTTCTGGCCTTGGGAATTGCGGCCATCGGGCTCATCACCCTCAGCGCCGTGGGCGGCTTTGACGAGCTGAGCAAGGGCATTGCGGCCCTGGCCCAGCTGGATGCCAAGCGCACCCCCGATGGCTACAGCCACTACGTGGCCATTCCGGGGGTAATACAGTTTGTCAAGGCAGGTCCCTCGGCAGTGGGCGGCGCCTGGACGGGCATAATGATACTGACCTACATGTTCGCCCTGATGGGGATACAGTCCTCCCCCGCCTTCTCCATGTGGGCCTTCTCCAACAAGAATCCCAGGCCGTTTGCCCCTCAGCAGGTGTGGGCCTCCTCGGCCGGCATCGGGTTCCTGCTCATCGTGTTCTCGGCCATTCAGGGGATAGGCGGGCACCTCATCGGCGCCGACCAGGCCATGCTCCAGGCAGGCGCTGCCAAGGATGTGCTTGCCCTGGGCAAGGACATCATGAAGATGCCCGGCAAGCAGGGCTTCCTGGTGCCCTCGCTCATTCACATCATGAGCGACACTGCGCCCTGGCTGGTGGGTCTCCTGGCGGTGTGCGCCCTGGCGGCCATGCAGTCCACAGGGGCGGCCTACATGTCCACCGCCGCGGGCATGCTCACCAGGGACCTGTACAAGCGCTTCCTCAACCCCGGAGCCACCCACAAGACCCAGAAGCTCTTCGGCCGTATCTGCGTTCTGATAGTCACCGGTGCCGCCCTCGTGGTGGCCACCACCAGCAAGGACGCCCTGGTGCTCCTGGGAGGCCTGGCCGTGGCCTACGGGTTCCAGATGTGGCCAGCCCTCATAGCGGTGTGCTGGTGGCCCTGGCTCACTCGGCAGGGCATAACCCTGGGGCTCATCGCCGGCATCATAGCCGTCACCCTCACGGAGACCATCGGGCAGAAGTGGTTCGGCATTGAGTCCTGGGGCAGATGGCCCCTTACCATCCACTCCGCTGGCTGGGGGATAATCTTCAACCTGGGCACAGCCATCATCGTCTCCCTGTTCACCCAGAAGAAGGAGGAGACCGAGCACAGGATGAAGTACCACCAGTTCCTGAAGGAGCATGCCGGCCTCAGCCCCCAGAAGCAGAGCCTCAAGCCCCTGGCCTGGGCCATAGTGCTCCTGTGGTTCTTCTTCGCCATAGGGCCTGGTGCGGTGATAGGCAACACCATCTTTGGCAACCCCAACGACGCCAGCACCTGGATGTTCGGCATCCCTTCCATATGGGCCTGGCAGATCATATGGTGGGCCCTGGGCGTGGGGATGATGTGGTTCCTGGCCTACAAGATGGAGATGTCCACCATGCCCGAGAAGGAGATTCAGGCCCTGGTGGAGGACATTGGCGACCTGAAGGTGGCCAGGCTGGATGTGGACAAGCCCTAAGGGGTCTGCCGAAGGCACAAAAGGCAGGGGGGCCTGCCCAGGGGGCAGGCCCCCCTGTTATAATTGTATATGGCTAAGCATTGGGTAGTCCTCTGGTACGGCCTCAGCTCCTTCCTCCTGGGACTGCTGCTGTTCTTCCCCGTAAGGAAGCTCATCCTGGCCCTCAGCGCCAACCGGCAGGCCAGGCGCCTGCAACGGGACCTTACCGAGGAGGAGCTCCAGGGCCTCAAGAGGCGGGCCAGCAAGATATCGGCGGTACTCAGCATGACCTTCGCCTTCCTCTACAACCGGGTGCTCATGGCCAAGTACTTCGTGCAATGAACCAGTGGCTCAGGCAGAACATCTCGGGCCTGGTGGCCCTCCTGGTCTTGGCGGTGGTGGTGGCCTGGGTGCTAAAGTGGCGCACCGCCGAGCAGGTGGCAGGCGACTACCAGGTCAAGAAGGGCAACTACAGGCTGGAGGACGGCCAGTACCAGAAGGCCCTGGAGGAGTTCTCCCTGGCCCTGGAGCGCAATCCCCGCCATCCTGGAGCCCACCTGGGCATGGGCATAGCCTATATGCAGATGGGCCGCCACGAGGAGGCCCTCCAGGCCTTCGGCAAGGCCATAGAGATTGACCCCCGCATGGCCGTGGCCTATGCCGACAGGGGCATACTCCTGGACCGCATGGGTCGCTACGAGGAGGCCCTCAGGGACTACGAGCGGGCCCTGGAGCTTGAGCCCCGCCTGGGCAAGGGCCCGGGCTGGCTGTGGCGCTTCCTGAGAAACATCCCTGAAAAGCCCCCCACCATAGCCGACCGGGCCAGGTACCTCAGGGCCGAGCTGGCCAAGCCCCCCCAGGAGAGACTCCTCAGGGTGCCCGAGAAGGACGCCGAGCAGCTCATGTACAAGTTCAAATAACCAGCCGGCCGAACTCCCCTGCCACCGCCTTCTGAAGCGCCGCCACGGCCCTCAGGGCCTGCCTGAGCATCTGCCGCTCGGGGCCGCTAAGGGCCGAGGGCCTAAGGAGGGCCTGGGGCCTTAGGCCCTCCAGGGCCCGCTGCGCCTGGGCCCTCAGGGCAAAGTAAAGCAATATCTCGTAGGCCCCCTGGTAGTACTGGGCATCGTCGGGATGCAGATGGCCCGCCTCCCTCAGGGCCTTGAGCCTGCCCGCGGTGGAGGTCTCCCTCACCCCCTTCAGGAGGGCCAGGAGCCTTACGGCCTCCACCACGAACAGGAGGCCACTGCGCTTTATGTCCAGGTACCCTCTGCTGGGGCCCTTCCGCTCGGTGATAAACCTGCCCCAGAGGCCCAGGGGCACCCGATGGCCCTCCTCCTCTTCCCACAGCACCCTCAGAAGCTCATGGTGTTCCCCAAGAAGCCTGTGGGCATAGTCGTGAAGCTCTGCAAAGAGCTCCATTTCGCCCCATATGCCCCGGGCGTCATACATCAGGGTGAGGTAGCGGTGCACGGCGGGCACCTGCCGCTCGTACCAGTACCTGAGCTGGGCCTTCCATTCTCCCAGGCCCTTGCGCCAGCCCGGATTCATGGACATTATGTAGCCTGGGCAGAAGTCAAACCCCGCCGCCTCCAGGTTGCCGGAAAACACCTTCCCCAGAGCCATGAAGTACCGAAGCTCCTGGGCCACCTCATCGGCCAGCACCATGCCGTGGTCCTGGTCGGGGCTGAGGAGGTTCTCCATCCTGCCGTGGCTGCCCGTAACAAACAGGCAGAAGGGCCCCGGGGGCTCCCCCACCTCCTGTATGGCAAGCTCCAGGGCCTTGCGGTGCACATCGTGGTTTACGAGGCTGAGCATGGCCACCACATCGGTGGCCCCGATGCCCTGGGTGAGTTTTGAGGCCACCAGGGCTGGAAGCTCCGCCCTCACCTGGGCCAGCTCCTGGGCGGCCCCGGCCTCCTGGATACGGCTGATGAGCATCATAGGCTCGGGATGCCTGAGCTTAAGGAGCTGCCTCAGGGTCACTATGCCCACCACCCGGCCCTGCTCATCGGTCAGGGGCAGATGCTTTATCCCCTTGGCCGATAGCACCGACAGGGCCCTGTAGATGCTGTCCTCGGGGCTCAGGAGCACCGGCTCGGGGGTCATCACCTCCTGGGCGGTGCTTTCCTGGGGCTTAACCCCCCTGGCCAGCACTCTGCGCATCACATCCCGCTCGGTGATGATACCCAGGGGCCTCTGCCCGGCATCCACCACCACCACGGAGGACACCTCTTTGCGGGCCATCTCCCCGAGCACCTGCTCCAGGGTGTCTGCGGGGCCGCAGGTAAACACGGGGCTCACCATGACGCTTCGGAGGGTCTCTGCATAGGGGAAGGCCTGGGCCTTTCTGAGGACCTGGTGGTAGCGCTGAAGCTCAGCCTGCTGGGTCTCAGGTGGCCTTTTGAGCATGGCCTTAGTTTAGCAGAAAGGGCGGGGCGCCACAGGGGGCGCCCCGCAACCTTTAGGCTACATTAGGAACTTCTCAGGCGAACGGTACTCATGACAGCCCACGCAGAGCTTCTTGGCCCCGGCCTCGCTGACCCGCCACAGATGGGGCTTGTGGCAGTCCTTGCAGCTGAGGCCCATCATCTGCACATGCAGGCTGTGCTGCCCCACCTGTGGGGCCTTGGGATGGCACTTAAGGCAGTGGCCCTTGCCAGGCCTTATCTGGGCCTCGTGGGGCTTGTGGCACTCGTAGCAGTAAAACTGCATGGGGGAGTCCTGCCTGTAGCTGATCTTGGTGGCCCGCCTGATGAGCTCGGGCTCGGGCTGATAGTGCGTCACATCCAAGGTGCCCTCCTCTATGAGCCTCTTGCGCACCTGGGCGGTACCGTGGCAGTACAGGCACTTGAAGCGGTCGGGCCTCAGGTCCACTGTCCTGTCGGTGTGGCAGTTCAGGCAGGCCAGGGCCTCCATGCCTGCGCCGTGCACCTCCTTGCCCTGGTGGCAGCGCACGCAGAAGCGGGCCTCGGGGGTGAACTGGTGCACTACATAACCGTGGCACTGGGAACACTCTATCTGCTCCATGAAGTAGTGCTTGGCATGCATGGGGGAGTCGTTTATCATATCGGCCTGGGGATACCGCTCGTCCTTCTCCCAGTGGCACTTTATGCAGTACTTCCAGGGCACGATTATCTTGCCGTGCCTGGGGGGTACCTTGGTGGGACGGTGAAGGACGAAGTTGATAAGCAGCTTGTTCTGCTCCACTATGGAGAGGTGATGGCAGTCGTGGCAGTTTATGCCCGCATGCTCGCTCTGGGCCCAGGCCTCGTAGGCGGGCTCCATGAGGTGGCAGGTGACGCAGAACTTGGGATTGTTCTGGGTGAAGTCATAGAACTTGAAGGCTACAACGCCGCCGCCTGCGATTATCACCAGCAGTAGCACCAGTATTATGAGCTTGGCTGCTCTGGAAGTGCCCAACAGTCTGTTTAGCATCTCCTCCCACAACCTCCTTCATGCGCGTATTCCCTCCCTCAGAGCGTCCTAAGCACATCGTAGGCAGCCGAGACCGTCTTCTGAATGTCCCACTTGGTGTGGGCCAAACTCAGAAACCCCGCTTCAAACTGGCTCGGAGCCAGGTTCACTCCCCTCTGAAGCATCCCGTGGAAGAAACGGGCAAACCTCTTGGCGTCGGCCCTCTTGGCGGTGGCAAAGTCCACCACCTCCTCCTCGGTGAAGTACATGCAGAACATCGTGCCTGCCCTGTAGAGCCTGACCGGCACCCTGGCCCTTCGGGCCGCATCCCTGAGGCCCTCCTCCAGGGCCCGGGCCCGCTCCTGCAGGGCCTCGTAGGTGCCCTTGCGCCTGAGCTGCCGAAGGGTCTCTATCCCCGCGGTCATGGCCAGAGGGTTTCCCGAGAGGGTGCCGGCCTGGTACACCGGCCCCTCAGGGGCCACCAGACTCATCAGCTCGGCCCTCCCCCCATAGGCGCCCACGGGCAGTCCCCCGCCTATCACCTTGCCCAGGCAGGTAAGGTCAGGCCTTATCCCGTAGCGCTCCTGGGCCCCTCCATAGGCCACCCTGAAGCCCGTCATGACCTCGTCAAATATGAGCACCACGCCGTAGCGCTTGGTGAGGCTTCGCAGCGTCTTGAGGAACCCTCCTCGGGGAAGCACGCAGCCCATGTTGCCGGCCACGGGCTCCACTATCACGCAGGCAATCTGGCGCCACTGCTTCTTGAGCACCCTCTTCAGGGCCTCCTGGTCGTTGAAGGGCAAGGTGATGGTGTCCCTGGCCACGGAGCGGGGCACCCCGGGACTGTCGGGCACGCCGAAGGTGGCCGCCCCTGAGCCGGCCCTTACCAGCATGCTGTCGGCATGGCCGTGGTAGCAGCCCTCGAACTTCACCACCCTGTCCCGGCCAGTGAAGGCCCTGGCCAGCCGAATGGCGCTCATGGTGGCCTCCGTGCCGGAATTGACCATGCGCACCTTGGCCATGGAGGGATAGGCCTCCAGCACCAGGCGGGCCAGCCTCACCTCCAGGGCGGTGGGGGCCCCGTAGCTGGTGCCCCTCTGCACGGCCTCCTGGAGGGCCCTAACCACCCGGGGATGGGCATGGCCCAGTATCAGGGGGCCCCAGGAAAGCACATAGTCAATGTAGGCGTTGCCGTCCACATCGTAGAGCTTTGAGCCCCTGGCCTCCTTGATGAATATGGGCCTGCCGCCCACCGCCTTGAAAGCCCTTACAGGGCTGTTGACACCCCCGGGCATGAGCCCCAAGGCCTGCCGGTAAAGGAGCCTGGAGAAGGTGAATTTTCTTCCCAAAGGTTTCCTTGCCATGGCAAAAAAATCTTAGTAATTTAACATATTTTCATTCCGGTGTAAAGGGACCTTAGCGCCTCCTGCTTTCAAGCAGCCTTCTGGCAGCTCTGAGGGCTTCCTCCCTGCCCTGGAGCCGGCCCAGTAGCCATCTTATCTGAAGCTCCCTAAGGAGCATTCCCACCAGAGAGGAGGGCTCAAGGCCCAGGGACTTGACCAGGTCGGCACCACCAAGGGGCATGGGGCTCCTGAGCCTTGAGGCGGCGGCCTCCTGAAAGGCCCTGAATTTCTTGAGAAATTCTCCCCACCTCCCTCCTTCTCCGGTCCACGCCTGGGCCAGGGCCAGGGCGGGCTCAAGAAGCTCCCCTGCGTCAATGAGGAAGGCCGCCATGGCCCTGGGGCCGGCCCCCTGATGCGCCAGGCGAAGGGCCCTCCCCCGGAGCTCCCTAAGCCTCCTGAGCATCCTGTCCTGTCTCCTTGGGAGCACCAGCCTCCTGGGGCTTGCACCCAGGGCGGCAAGCTCAAAGACGAAGGACACATCCGGGGCCCCCGAAAAATCGGAGATTTTTCGGGGGCATCTTCTCAGCCTTTCAAGCCCCGCCCTGCCGGTCCCGGGAAGCACCACCCTGAGCAGCCCGTGGGCATACATGAGCCTCAGCGCCCTGAAGGCCCCAGGGGCCTCCAAGAGCCTCTTCAGCTCCTCGGTGATGCGCTCCCTGGCAGACCTCCTAAGCGCCTCCCCGTGGTGGCGGATGGCCTCTCTGGTGCGGGCCTCTATCCTGAAGCCCAGCTCGGCGGCCAGCCTGTAAGCCCTGAGGAGCCTCAGGGGGTCCTGCAGGAGATTCTCCTCTGAGACCATCCTCACCAGCCCTGCCCGGAGGTCCCCCAGCCCGCCCAAGGGGTCTATGAGGGCCTTTGAGAAATCAGCAGGAGCCCTCAGAAACCTCCTGGCCCTCAAGGCCATGGCGTTTATGGTAAAGTCCCTGCCCCTCAGGTCCCCCTCCAGGTCCCCGCCCTTCAGGCTGCCTATGTCCAGGTGTTGCCCGTCCTTTACCACCCTGGCCAGCAGGTTCTTCTCATCCAGGAGTACGAAGGAGCCCCCCACATGCCGGGCAAATCGTCTGGCCACCTCCAGGGCATCGCCCCCAACGACGATGTCCACATCCTGGGGCTCCTGGCCCATGACAAGGGCCCTCACGGCGCCACCTACCACATAGGCCTCAAGGCCGGGGGCCCATCCCAGGAAGGCCCTAAGAAGCCTCTTCATGCCTATATCAGAGCCCAAAGCATGTGAAAAATCAAGACCCCTGTAATATAATAGGTTAATTTTCCCGCTTAAGGAGGAACGCGAAAATGATAAAGATATTCTACGACAAGGATGTGGACAAGACCGCCCTGAAGGGCAAGAAGGTAGCCGTGATAGGCTACGGCAGCCAGGGCCATGCCCATGCCCAGAACCTCAGGGAAAGCGGTGTGGACGTGGTGGTGGGCCTGAGGAGGGGCGCCAGCTGGCAGAAGGCCCAGCGGGCGGGCTTCAAGGTCATGAGCCCCGGCGAGGCTGCCAAGGCCTCCCAGGTGCTGATGCTGCTGCTTCCCGACGAGGTGATGCCCCAGGTTTACGAGGCCGAGATAGGGCCTAACCTCCGAAAGGGCGCCTACCTGGGCTTCGCCCACGGCTTCAACATCCATTTTGGCCAGATAGCGCCTCCCGAGGAGGTGAATGTCTTCATGGTGGCCCCCAAGGGCCCCGGCCACCTGGTGCGTTCCGAGTATGAGCGAGGAAGCGGCGTGCCCTGCCTGGTGGCAGTCCACCAGGACCCCGGCGGAGATACCCTCCAGGTGGCCCTGGCCTACGCAGCGGCCATCGGCGGCGGAAGGGCTGCAATACTGGAGACCACCTTCAGGGAGGAGACCGAGACGGACCTCTTCGGCGAGCAGGTAGTGCTCTGCGGCGGCCTTACCGCCCTCATTCAGGCCGGCTTTGAGACCCTGGTGGAGGCAGGCTACAGCCCCGAGATGGCCTACTTCGAGTGCCTGCACGAGGTAAAGCTCATTGTGGACCTCATCTACGAGGGCGGCATCTCCAATATGCGCTACAGCATTTCCAACACTGCCCAGTACGGCGACCTCACCCGGGGCCCCAGGATAATCAACGAGCAGACCAGGCAGGAGATGCGCAGGATTCTCAGGGAAATCCAGTCCGGGCAGTTCGCCCGGGAGTGGCTCCTGGAGTGCCGGGCCGGCAAGCCCGTGTTCAATGCCCTCACCAGGCAGGGCGAGGCCCATCCCATCGAGGAGGTGGGCCGGAGGCTCAGGGCCATGATGCCCTGGCTCAAGAAGAAAAAGCTCCTGGACAGGTCCAAGGCCTGATGTTTGCCCCCGAGGGCTACCCCTTCATGGCCTTCTTTGCCGCCCTGGCCGTGGCAGCGGCACTCCTTCTGGGCGGCTGGCCCGTGCTCATCCCCCTCCTGGGCCTGGGCTTCATGATGTTCTTCTTCCGGGACCCCGAAAGGACCCCCCCTGAGGAGCCCGGCTACCTGGCCCCTGCCGACGGAAAGGTAATAAGGGCAGAAAGGGTCAGGGCCCCCGAGCCCCTCCAGGGCCCCGAGGCCTTGCTTATAAGCATCTTCATGTCCCCTCTGGATGTGCACGTCAACCGCAGTCCCTGCGCAGGGGTAGTCCAGGAGGTAAGGAGAATTCCCGGGGGGCACCACTCCGCCTTCACCGAGGAGGCCTTCAGGGGCAACGAGTGCGTGCTGATGCTCCTGGGATGCTCCGGGGCCCAGGTGCTACTGAGGCAGGTGGCCGGCTCGGTAGCCCGAAGGGCGGTCTGCCGGGCCAGGCCCGGGGAAGTCCTGGCCCGGGGACAGCGCTTCGGGATAATAAAGTTCAGCTCCAGGGTGGATGTGTTCCTCCCCCCTGAGGCCCAGGCCCTGGTACAAGTGGGCCAGCGGGTGCTGGCAGGCCGAAGCCTCATAGCCCGATGAGGCGGGGCATCTACATACTGCCCAATGCCCTTACGCTCCTGGGCATGTTCAGCGGGTTCTACGCCATGGTGGCAGCGGTGAAGGGGGCCTACCCCCTGGCCGCCTGGGCGGTGCTGGTGGCCATCATGTTTGACGGCCTGGACGGCTTCGTGGCCCGCCTGACCCGCAGCACCTCCCGCTTCGGCATAGAGCTGGACAGCCTCTCCGACTTGGTGGCCTTCGGGGTGGCCCCGGCGCTTCTCCTTTACCTCAGCAGCCTGAAGGAGTTCGGCCAGGTGGGCTGGGCGGGGGCCTTCCTGTTTGTGGCCTGCGGGGCCCTCAGGCTGGCCCGCTACAATGTGCAGATGCACTCCACGGAGAGGCGCTACTTCACCGGGCTGCCCATCCCAGGGGCCGCCTTCACCGTGGCCACCATGGTGATATTCCTCCACAAGGCCGACATCCATTATCAGGGAAGCCCCCTGGTGCTCGGCCTAACCTATGCGCTGGCCCTGCTGATGGTAAGCACCTTGAGGTTTCACGGAATAAAGGAGATTGACTTCTCCAGGCGCAGGCCCTTCATAGTGCTGGTGGCCCTGGTGATGGTCTTCGTGGTGGTGGTGGTGGAGCCAGAGGTGGCTCTGTTCGGCTTTGCACTCCTTTACCTGGCAGCCAGTATAATAGAAAATATATACTTGTTTAAAAGGAGAAGGACACGGACATGAGAATCGTAAGGATATTTGACACCACCCTCAGGGATGGCGAGCAGTCCCCCGGGGCCAGCATGAACATGGCGGAGAAGCTGCAGGTGGCCAGGCAGCTGGAGCGCCTGGGGGTGGACATAATAGAGGCCGGCTTCCCCATAGCCAGCCCGGGGGACTTCGAGGCCGTCAGGGCCGTGGCCCAGGAGGTGCGGGGCCCGGTAATTGCCGCCCTGGCCAGGAGCAGGGAGGCCGACATCCGCAGGGCCGCCGAGGCCCTCCAGCCCGCCCAGCGGGCAAGGATCCACACCTTTATTGCCACCAGCGACATCCACCTCAAACACAAGCTCAGGATGAGCCGCCAGGAGGTGCTGGAGGCCGCCGTGGCCGCGGTGCGCCTGGCCAGGCAGTTCACCGACGATGTGGAGTTCTCCGCTGAGGACGCCACCCGCTCCCACTGGGACTTCCTCTGCCAGGTGTGCGAGGCGGTCATCAAGGCGGGCGCCAGCACCGTCAACATCCCCGACACCGTGGGCTACACCGTGCCAGAGGAGTACTACGAGCTCATCAGGCACCTCCTGGAAAAGGTGCCCAACATGGACAAGGCGGTGGTGTCGGTGCACTGCCACAACGACCTGGGCCTGGCCGTGGCCAACTCACTGGCCGCCATAAGGGCCGGGGCCGGTCAGGTGGAGTGCACCATAAACGGCATAGGCGAGCGGGCCGGAAACGCCGCCCTGGAGGAGGTGGTCATGGCCCTTAAGACCCGGCCCCACCTGTTTGAGGCCGACACCCACATCCGCACCCAGGAGATCTACAAGACCAGTCGGCTGGTCTCAAAAATAACCGGCATGGTGGTTCAGCCTAACAAGGCCGTGGTGGGCGACAACGCCTTTGCCCACGAGGCAGGTATCCACCAGGACGGAGTGCTGAAGGAGCGTTCCACCTACGAGATAATGAGGCCCCAGGACATCGGCATTCCCCAGAGCCGCCTGGTGCTGGGCAAGCACTCGGGCCGGCACGCCTTCAGGGCCAGGCTCAGGGAGCTGGGCTACGAGCTCACCGACGAGGAGCTTCAGCGCGCCTTTGAGAGGTTCAAACACCTGGCCGACCAGAAGAAGTACATCTTCGACGAGGACCTGGAGGCCCTGGTGGCCGAGGAGCTGGGCCAGGTGCCGGAGTACTACCAGCTGCTGGACTTGTCCATCACCTCGGGGCTCAAGCAGCAGCCCACTGCCAGCGTAAAGCTCAAGGCCGGGGACAAGGAGCTGAACTACCTCAGCCACGGCGACGGCCCCGTGGACGCCACCTACAAGGCCATTCAGGCCCTCACGGGCACCAGGAGCGCCCTGAAGAAGTTTGAAGTAAAGGGCATCACCGGCGGCACCGACGCCTTAGGAGAGGTCTCCGTGGTGCTGGAGGAGGACGGCCGCACCGTCCGGGGCCACGGCGCCGACACCGACATCATCGTGGCCGCCGCCAAGGCCTACATAAGCGCCCTGAACAAGCTGAAGCTGAGGAAGGGCTAAAATATGCTGGTGTGAAGTCCCGAGATGTAGCCAATCCCGAAGAAGGTAAACACCACCCCGAAGAGCGACCCTATGGCCAGCCAGGCGGCCCTCCGACCCCTCCAGCCCAGGGTGACCCTCAGGTGCAGGTTCAGCCCGTAGGTGAGCCAGGAAATAAGCGACCAGGTCTCCACGGGGTCCCACCCCCAGTATCGGCCCCACAGGCCGTGGGCCCATATGGCCCCTGAGCCTATCATCACGCTGTGGGAGAAGAAGCCGAAGAGTATCAGTCGGAAGGAAAGCTCATCCAGTATCTTGAGCTCGGGGAGACGGCTGAGCACCCCCTTTCGGCCCCGCTCCTTCAGGAGATACATCAGCCCTGCCGCAAAGGCCAGCACGAAGGAGCCAAAGGCGAACCAGGCAAAAAGCACATGGACATACAGCCAGTTGGAACGATAGGGGGGCTCCAGGGGCTGAAGCTCGGCCCCGGCCTGCACCCCATTTCCCAGCACCAGGAGCACCAGGGGCACCACCGCCACCCCGAAGGGCCTGGAGGGCGGAAACACCCTCCGGAGGCCAAAGTATATGAGCATCACAAACCATGTGCCCGCCAGGGAGTTCTCATAGGTGGCCATCACTGGCAGGTGCCCCGTGGCCGCCCACCGGGCCAGTATGGCCCCTGTGTGAAGGGCAAACCCTGCCACCGCCAGGGCAAACCCCCAGCCACTCCAGCGCCCCCTTCTGAAGACCAGCCCGCCCAGGTAAAGCAAAAACGACAGGCTGTAAAGCCCTATGGCCGCCCACAAGAGCGCTGCCTCAAGGGTGCTCACCTAGCACCTCCTCAGCCAGGGCCTGCACCTCCCGCTCCAGGAAGGCCGGATAGTAGCGGCTATAGCCCCTGAGCTCAAGAAGGCTTCCGCCTTCAGGGGCGGGCTCCACCCTGAACTCCATTCTCCGCTCGTTGGAGGCAAACCTCAAAAACAGCCCCCCTACCCCCACCAGAAAGCCTGCCCAGAGCACCGGCACACCCCACTCCTTCACCACCACGAAGCCGGCCCACTGCCTGAGCTCCGGAAAGCCCACCTGGTAAGGGCCCACCTCCTCCGCCCCGCCAAGCCTTATCAGCCCCTTGTAAAGCTCCTCCCCGTCCTTGAGGAACTTCACCATGAGCACGGGGTTTCGCAGGTCGGCGCTTCGTGTGCCCACGATGTTTCCCTGCCGGTAGAAATCGGGGAAGAACATCACGAAGAGCCTAAGGCCCTCGGAGGCCACATCGAAGTAGTCCCCCTCCCCGGGGTTGCGGATGTTGAGGAAGTAGTCAAACACCACCTGGCCATCCCTCCTTATGACCACCTGGGGGGAGTGGCCGAACTCGTGGAGGCTTAGCTGATAGCCCTGGTACCTCACCGGCCGGTTGACCTCGAAGGGGTGCTCCTGCCCCCCTATCCAGAGCTTGCCGCCAAAGTAGTACTCAAACCTCCCCTGGGCATACTGCCCCTGCAGCTCGCTCACCAGCACCACCGTATCGGGCAGGGTCTCCAAAGGCCTGCCCTCGTGGTGGACAAACCCCTGCTTCAGCGCAAGGGGTATGCCCTCGGTGATGAGGAACTTGCCCCTGAATGTGCTCTTGGCACTTATGGGCGCTGCCAGGAAGCACAACAATATGCCCACATGAAACACCACCGAGCCCCAGAAGCCCGCATCCACCCCCTTCTGGCCCTCCCCCCCCTGCTGCCGGCAGAGCACCGCCAGCCCTTCCTGGAAAGCACGGCCAGGAAGCGCCCCTTGAGTGCCTCGGGGGCCTCGGGGACATGCCTCCTTAGGCTAAAGGAGAAGGCCCGCTCCTTGTCAAACTCCGCCCTCCTGAGCCTGAGCCTCCTGGAGAGCCTCTGCACAGTGCAAAGGAGCGTGGAGAAGAAAAGGAAGGCCGAGACAAACAGGAACACCGGATGCCTCACCAGGGCCGGGGTGGAGAGCCGCTCCGAGAGCCAGAACACCGCAGGCCTTTCCGCCCGCAGCCTGGCCCACTCCTGCGGGCCCATGGTCATCTGGCTGGGAAGCAGGCTGGAGAGCACCAGGGCAGCCACCACAAGGGCCAGCAGCCACACCGCCGTCTTCCTGGATGTAAGGAACCTCCAGAAGCCCACTTTACTATTATAGCTCCCCTTTGCTACCTGCTGGTTGCCAGCACCAGGGCGGCAGCTGCCAGGTTCAGCCCCCCTGCCACCCAGGCGGAGCCCATGAGGCCCAGCAGGGGCACCAGGAGAAATCCCCCTGCCAGGGCCCCTGCCACCGTGCCCAGGGTGTTGGCAGAAAAGGCCGCCCCCACCCTAAAGCCGCTCTCCTGAAGGCTCCCCGTAATGTGCCGGCTGAGCACGGGAAAGGTCATGCCCATCAAGACAGTGGGGGCCAGCAGCAGGCCTGCCCCCAGGGCAAACTGAAGACCCATAAACACCCCATGGGGAAGCGCCCCGTGAAGGGCCCGAAAGAGATAAAGGAGCCCTCCCATCACCGCCACGCTGCCCACGGCCAAGGCCCCGATAAGCACCTGAAGAAGCACAAACACCCTGGCCAGGTTTCCACCCCTGTCGGCCACCTTGCCCCCAAGCCAGCCCCCCAGGGCAAGCCCCCCCATCACTGCTGCCAGCATGGCAGAGAAGGCCTCCACCGTGGAGCCCATGAGGAGCGCAAGTTTCCGACTCCACAGCACCTCCAGCACCAGGGCCGAGGCCCCCGAGAGGGCAAATCCCACCAGCACTGCCGCACCCCGAAGGCTCATCGCAGCAGATTCCTCAGCACCGAAAACTCCAGGAGGGGCCTGTCATCGGTATTAAGGGGAAGTCCCCTGCTTCGGAGCAACGCCTTCACCCTGAGCTCGCCCATGAAGAGGGAAAACTCCAGGGGAAAGCCCCAGTGCTCCATGGCCTTCACAGCCTTTACAACCTCCTCGGGGCTTCTCAAGGGGCCCGCTGAGCCAATCATTATGAGGTCGCGGGAGATAGGTACCTGGTAGACCTGCACATGCTCAAACACCGAGGCAAAGGTCTTTACCATCATGTAGGCCTCTGCCCTCCTGAGGGCCCATGCAGGAAGCCACTGGCTGAACACCCCGCCTTCGTTAAGTCTTTCCAGGGCTATCCGGTAAAACTCTCGGGTAAACAGGCTGGTCACCTCGGAGCTGGCCGGGTAGGAAGGCTCGGAGGTTATGATGTCGTAGCGCCCCCGGGCATAGGTAAGGAATCGCCTGCCGTCATCCAGAATTACCCTTGCCTGCCCCAGCACCTCCCTGTTGTGGCCGAACCTTCGGGCGGCCTCCACCACCCCGGGATTGATCTCCACCACATCCACCTGGGGCACATACCTCCTGGCGGCCCTGAGCGTCCAGCCGGCGCCCAGCCCTATCACCAGGGCCTTCTGAGGCCTGCCCCGATGCGCCGCCACAGGGATGTAGGAGGCCAGCATGGCATTGGGCACATCATCAAAGGGAGTGCCCTCCATCTTGCCCCCGGTCTGGATTATCAGGAACCCCATCCCGTCTATATAGGCCCTCACCGAGCCCTGGGGATACTCCCCGTAGAACACCTCCCTCTCCCTCTGCTGGGCAGCCCTGAGCTCCTCGTAGCTCCTGAACCTGCCGGCCAGGTAGAAGTTTGCCAGGTGGTCCTCAAACCGCCAACCCCCCGCCATGCTCAGGAGCGCCAGTGCCAGAAACCCCGCTGCCGGAAGCCACACCCTCCTTTCGGCGCCCGCCAGGGCCAGAAACCCCGCCGAGGCCAAGAAGTTCCCCCCCGCAGCCACCAGCGAGGCCAGCCTCAGGCCCAGGGCAGGAAGCAGCAGTACTCCCCCCAGCACCGCTCCCAGCAGTCCCCCCAGGGTGTTTACTGCATAGGCCTGCCCGGTCCTTCTGCCCAGGCTGCCAAGCTCCTCGGCCAGGAGGCGCACCATCACCGGAAGCGTGGCTCCCATAAGGGCCGTAGGCACCAGAAGGAGGGCAAAGCACAGGGCAAACTGCCCGCCGTAGAAGGCCCAGGGCTCCCTGTGAAGCCCCTGAAAGAGCCAGAAGTAAACTGGCGGAAGCCTGTATATCCAAAACAGTGTAAGGCCTCCCGCAAACCCGATGCCCAGCTCCAGGAGGGCCAGGGCCCTGAGGGGGCTCTGGAGCCGGTCGGCCAGCCTTCCGCCCAGCAGGGCCCCCAGGGCCAGCCCCGCCATGAAGGCCCCCAGCATGGTGGAGGCGCTGTAGAGCGTGGAGCCCAGCATGAAGGAGAGGGCCCTGAACCACAGCACCTCGTAAAGCAGGGCCGAAAACCCCGAAAGCCCAAACAGGGCCAGGGCAGCCGTTCTGACGGAGGGTCTCTTCAATGTGGTTTAATTATAAACGAAAAAGGGGCGGGCCTTCCTCAAGGAAGGCCCGCCCC
>ENA-OSAF01000127-OSAF01000127.1-marine-sediment-metagenome-genome-assembly--contig:-NODE-127-length-29811-cov-28.728256_pt1 | contig 29811 bp, 30 predicted proteins | sample MGYA00237872_ERZ529318 | MGnify/ENA primary metagenome ERZ529318 (study PRJEB26369, sample SAMN03142813) | marine sediment metagenome | biome: marine; feature: borehole; material: sediment... | reverse complement strand
CGATCTGGGACCTGCGTCGACCCATCCTGCATACCATGTTCGGCCTGCCCCAGAATCCCGGGCTGACCACCCTGGTGGTAAGGGGGAACCAGGGGCCATCCCTGGAGGCGGCCCTGGGTCGTCCCCTGCCCCGCCTGGCGGTCCTCCCGGCCGGTCCCGTGCCTCCCAACCCCACCGAACTGCTGGCCTCCCGCAGCATGGCGGAAGTGCTCAGACGGCTCACCCAGGAGGGAAACCTGGTGATCATCGACAGCCCGCCGGTGCTCTCCCTGGCCGATGCCGCGGTGATCGCCGCCCAGTGCGACGGCACGGTGCTGGTAGTCCAGGCTCACCAGACCCCTTACCCGGCGGTGCAAAAGGCCAAGGAGGTGCTTTCCACCGCCCGGGCCAGGATCCTGGGGGTGGTGCTGGATCGGGTGCGTATGGGCCGGCGCGACTACTACTATTATTACTACTACCACCGCAAGCCGGCCCCGAAGACCTGAGGTGGGAGGCAGGACGGCGATGGTGGATTTGCACTGCCACCTGTTGCCCGGGATCGACGATGGGGCAGGATGCTGGGAAGAGTCCATCGCCCTGGCCAAAGAAGCAGCAAGTCTGGGGATCTCGACGGTGGTGGTTACCCCTCATGCCGCGTACGCGGGCAGGCGCAATCACCCCCAATCGGTGATGGATCTCACCGCCCAGCTGCGCCAGCGGCTCCAGCAGGAAAACATTCCCCTTCAGGTCAGAGAGGGGATGGAAATCCCTTCCCATGAATGGTCGCCCGGGTGTGCCAACCAGCGTCATCTTTGTCTTGCCGGCAGCCAGTACGTCTGCCTGGAGCCACCGCCGGGACACCAGCCTCTATTCTTGCGGGGTATCATCTTCGAGTCGGCAGTGCTCGGATACCGACCCTTGTTGGTACACCCGGAGCGCTGTGAGTGGGTACAGCGCCGGCCGGAGATCCTCGGCGAACTGGTGGCCTCGGGGGCTCAGCTGATGGTGAACGCCGGGAGCCTGGTGGGACTCTTCGGAGAGAAAGTGCGTCACGCGGCCCTGGAGCTGGTACGTCGCGGCCTGTGCTTTGCGGTATGCAGCGATGCCCACTCGCGCACCAGATCCTTCGCACCGTTCAAGCAGGCCTACTGCCTGGTTGAACGACAGTTTGGCCCGGCGGTGGCCACCCGGCTCTTTCGGGACAACCCCGGGCTGGTGACGGGAGCCGGTACATAAAGCGAATAATACAACGAAGAATGAAATCAGCAGGGGGTTGGGATGAGAGGCAAGAGATACCCGCTGATCTGGCGGTTGTGGCTTGCATTGACGGGCAGGGAACAGACGCCCGAGGAGATGATCAGTCCGGCCGAGAGGAGAATGCTGAAGGCGGCCATGCTGATCCTGGCCACGGTGGGGGCCAATTTGCTGCTGTTGTGGCTGGTCAGCACCAACCTGTGAACGCCAAAACGGTACCCGTGCATCCAGCAGCGATCTGGGCATATCGATGTCGAGGAGGGTGTGCGCGTGAAACCCAAAGTGGATCCTGAATTGTGCGTCGGATGCGGGCTGTGCGTGGACATCTGCCCGGAGGTGTTCGAGTTGGGCGATGACGGCATCGCCCGCGTCGCCAACCCGGACGCCTGCGCCCAGCTGGAATCGTGCCGCGAGGCCGCGGATTCCTGTCCGGTGGAAGCCATCATCATCGAGGAGTGACCGGGCGCCGTCGGACAACATATCCTCCGCACACGGGGGGTGAGAAGATGCGCAGGCTTTCCTGGGCCCTGCTGATCGCGGGCGGGGCAATACTGGTGGGTCGGATAATATACGGCTTGTTGACCGCCCTGGGCCGCCTGCCCGTTTTGCGCTGGGAACTGATTGCGGGCGTGCTGGTGCTGCTGGGAATCGCGGGGCTGCTGGCATCCATCATAGCTGAGCGCCTCCGCGAAAGCCGCCAAGATCCCTACCGGGAGGTGAAGCATTGATGCTGGTTTCCACCATGGATCACGTACCGGGCAAGAAGGTAGTTCGAGTCCTGGGGCTGGTGCGCGGTAACACCATCCGGGCCCGGCACCTGGGACAGGACATCATGGCCGGACTCCGGACGCTGGTAGGCGGTGAGGTGAAGGAATACACCAAGATGCTGGCAGAAGCGCGGGAGGAGGCCCTGGATCGGATGCTGGCGGCGGCCCGCCAGCTGGGGGCCAACGCAGTGCTGGAAGTGCGGCTGGCCTCCGCCCAGGTGATAGGCGGGGCGGCGGAGATCGTCGCCTACGGCACGGCAGTGGTACTCGAGGATGACCCAACCGCTACTGGCTAAATCAAGAGGCAGCATGCGTCATCACCAGCAGCTGAATCCTGCTCGGGCGACCAAGCTCCCTCAGATTGCCAGAGACCGGGCAGCAGCGCTCCCCGGGGGGTGCCGCGGAGGTGACCAGGGCCAGAGCAGGGAGTGGAGATGCCGCTTGCTGCACAGGCGGGATTAACAGCATCGCGCTCAACCCTCTGCGAGAAGCTCACCCGACGGTCTGACCATTATGGAGACGGGCATCGACCACTCAGCATGTCGCCTGCTCCTCCCCCGAGGGGGGTAGCAAGAAGCCAAGCCAGGTAGTCGTGCCTCCAGCCGGGGGAAGATGATACACACCGGCCACCTGTGCAAGAACGCTCAAGCTGCAGCCCTGCATGACCGAATGGGAGAAACGAGACCTACCCTGATGCCAGAGTCCATTACCGCATGGTTGGCAGTGGAGGATCATCGCTGCCCGATTGGCTGGTCAGCAGCTCATCCCCCCTCGAAGCCCTTGTCTGTCAGCTTCCAGTACCGATGTCTCTCGAGAACCCATGCCCGTGCTTCACCCACCCTTGGACAGCCCCGGGGCAGACCGGGGGCCCTGGGCATCTATTCCCGGAGGATGGGTCGGGTGAGACAGGTGGGGCCGCCCATGGGGATGAGGGATATCTGCTGCCCGCGGTACTCAAGGACCCGGCAGCCATGCTCGAGGAGCCGTTGCTTGGTGACCGGGTTGCCGGAGTGCATCACTACCACCCTCGGGGCAATGGCCAGCACGTTGGGGCCCAGGGTATCGAACTCCTCGTCAGGCACGGCGATGGTCTTGATGCCGCGCTCCTCCAGGAGCTCCAGGAGGATGATGGGTGCGAGTTTGGGGTAAACCACCGCCAGGTCTCGGTCCACCGGGGAAATGACGGACATCAGGTGAAGAACGTGGTCCCGTCCCTCATAATGAGGCAACGGGATCTGGATGACTCTCTCGGTCACAAAGCCCTCCATCACCGTCTTGATCTGCCGAAACGCCGCGTGATTGGTGCGGTAAGAGTGGCCGATCAAGAAGGTGTCGGGATCAAGCCACAGCGTGTCTCCCCCGTCGATGGTGGCCTCTCCGTGGACGGTGTACAGTATGGGGATGCCCAGGGAGGCCAGGGTCCTGGCGGCGTATTCCTCTTCTCCCCGCCTCAGGGGATGGCCCGGGCGGCATATGATGGCCCCCTTGGGGGTCATGATGGAGGCGTCGCGGGTGAAGAGGGGCTCCCTTTTCTTCGGATGCACTTGTTCCTGGTAGATCACCTCAACCCCCTCTGCTCGGAGTATGTCGGTGAACTGGTCGTGCTCTCGCTGGGCCAAAGCCAAGTCAGGAATGCCCGGATAACCCCACTTGCGGTACTCATCCATGTCCTGAAACTCGGGCCCCGGCCTCCTGACCAGGACTCTCTTGAGCGGCGAGTACTCATCAGATACCCCATAAGACAGCGCCAACGGCATGCCCTCCTTCTTGGCCTCACATTTCTCGTGGACGGCCGGTCACGCCCCCGGGGTTTTACCATCCGCGGAAGTTTTTCCCCATCGCCTCGCGCGGGAAACGCAACTGCCCGGCGCAGACCCGGCAACCATCCTGCGCAACCCGTGTGGCCCATCTAATCCGCTCGCTGGGGACCGGAGTCACCCCGGCCAGCTGACCTGACCGACGGAAGGAGCCGGCAATCCCAGGAGCAGCTGGACCATCTCCTGGAGTCGGCGAGGACTGCCGCTGGTGTAGAATGCGTCTTCCGGCGCGGTCTCGCATCCCCGATTCAGCAGATCCTGGGAGCGGAGCAGCTGGGCAAGCTCTTCGGCCACCGCCCGGCCCGGATCCACCAGCGTGACCGAAGGCCCCAGGACGCGAGAGATCACCGACCTCAAGAACGCGTAGTGCGTGCATCCCAGGATGGCGGTGTCGATGTCCTTGTCCGCGAACCAGGCCAGCTGCTCCCTCACCACCTCCTCGGCCTCCGGCCCCTCGGTGCGCCCTTCCTCCACCAGGGTGGTGAACGGCGTGCATCCCCGCGCGAATACCTCCACCTCCGGGTCCAGCTGGCGAATGGCCCGCTGGTACGCTCCGCTTCTCACCGTCCCCTCGGTGGCCAGGAGGCCCACTCGCCGGTTGCGTGTGGCCCTGACCGCCTCCCGCGCCCCCGGCCCGATCATGCCCACCAAGGGAATGGAAAACCGCCCGGACGCCGCCTCCAGACCGGCAGCGGTGGCGGTATTGCAGGCAATCACCACCGCCTTGGCCCCCAGGTCTACCAAGAAACCCACGATCTGGATCACGAATTCCCGCACCACCGCCTGCGGCTTCAGGCCGTAGGGCAGTCGCGCGGTGTCCGCCAGATAAATGACGCGCTCATGGGGTAGCAATTCCTTGATCCAGCGGTATACCGACAGCCCCCCAACTCCCGAGTCGAAAACCCCCACCGGGGCCTCCTTCATGCCCCCACCGCCCCCTCTCGCGCGAGGTTGATGACATCTTTCACCGCGGCCGCCGCCGCAGCGGCCGGCGACGAGGCACCACCGATCACCGTCAGCTCCCCCATGAGATCGCTCACCAACCTGACCGCCTTGGTCGTCTCACGCACCCCCGCCAGGGGATGGTCAACGGGTAGCACCACCGGCCTCACTGCCGCCTCCACCCGACTATCCCTCCTCACCGCCCGTCCCAGCAGCTTCACCACCTCACCCCTGGTGCGCGCGGCTCGGACTTCCTCCGCCGTCAGGGTTTGGATTCCTTCCACCGGGACCTCCTGCAGCTCCAGCTCGGCCTCCATCAGCAGGTTAGCCAGGATGAGCAGCTTGGCGGCAGTGTCCCAGCCCTCCAGGTCCAGGCGCGGGTTGGCCTCGGCAATGCCCCGGCGCTGCGCCTCCGCCAGGGCAGCGGCCCGATCCATCCCCTCCTCCATGCGGGTGAGGATGAAGTTGGTGGTGCCATTCAGGATGCCCTCTATCAGCTCAATGCGGGCTCCGGCCAGACACCAATCCCCCAGGTCCATGGCGGGCAGGGCGGCGGCCGTGGCCCCCGCCGCCTTGATCCTCGCCCCGCTGCCCCCGGCCACCTCCCTCAACCGCCGCCAGGCCACCACCAGGGGTCCTTTGTTGAGGAACACCACGTGGATGCCGCGCCCCAGGGCGGCCAGCGCGTGATCCAGGCCCGGCTGACCGCTCTCCAGATCGGTGGGGGTGGCCTCGATCAGTACCTGAGCACCGCTGCCCAGCACCCCCTCAAGCCCCGCCCGCGAGCGGTCCACGGGCCAGCCGAACTCCTCCAGCGGGACCCAATGATCCCGCAGCCGCTCACTTCGGAATAGATCCATGGGCAATCCATCCGCCCGGTGCAGCGCCCCCCGGGAGGTAATCACCGACTCCAGCACCAGCCGCACCCCGTAGCGAGCCTCAATGCGCCGGCCGCGCTCCGCCAGGTCCCAGGCCACCCACCGGCCCACCCGGCCAAAACCCACCAGCGCCAGCTTAACCACCTGCGCCATACCCCACCATCACCTCCCAGCAGCTGCCGTTCTGCGCGCGGGAGCGCAGGTGCACGATGAGCCAACGGCGAATTCACCTCAGCAGTCCACCACGGAAAGAGGAAGACCGCGGTGTCCGACCCCAACGAGCAGATCTTCAACCTGTTCGGGCAAGTGCTGGGAGCACTCCACCGCAGTCGGCGGGTGAGCTGGCTGGAGCTGGATCTCACCATGGCCCAGCTGAAGGTCCTGGCCACCCTCCATCGCGAGGGTTCCCTCCCCACCGGGGCGCTGGCCGAACGACTGCAGGTCAGCCCTCCCAGCATCACCCGCCAGATCGATCGACTGGTCCGGGGCGGATGGGTGATCCGCCACCGCTCCGAAGACGACCGGCGGGTGGTGGTGGTAATCCTGACGGAGAAGGGCCGACGGCTCATGCAGGCCCTCTCCCCTTGCGGTGCGCCCCGGCAACTCCTGGCCCGGGCACTGGAAAGGATGGCGCCGCGGTCCCGCGAAGACCTGCTGCGGGGCCTCGCCGCCCTGCACGAAGCGCTCCAGGACGTCACCTCCTGCGGCCACCACAACTCCGATGAGCGTGGCTGACCCGATCCGCCCCCGAGCTTGGCCATTTCCTCCTGAATCCAGTTCGATCAGGCCACGGGAGCTCAGTTCTTGGTTTAGGCCTGCGCGGCGCCCGTTGATCAGCTTCCCCCGGATGGCCCCCACGCGCCGAACCTGACGGCCGTTCGCATTACCCGCGGATATCGCCAGCCAGGCAGCGGGGTCGATCTCGCCAGCAGCACAGTAACTGCATCATCTCCACCATCGCCTGGGGCCGGCGCCACTTCTCCCCCCGGGACTGCACCCGCTTCAACCTGTGGGTATCCACATCGAGCCGGGCGCTTCGCCCTGTTCGCTGCGCACTGTTCCCGGCAGCCCATCGCGGCCCCGGTTACCGCGGATTAGCGGGCAACGAGAACAGAGTGGCTGGTGCTTGCCCTCCCCCGGGACGCCCTCAGGAGGACAGGACCTTGAGGGCCGCCGCCAGGCTGGCCTCGAGATCCACCTTCACTCCCTGCTGTCTGAGAGCGGCCGCCAGGGCCGACAGCAGCAGGATGACATTTCGGGGTTTGCTGTTGTACCCCATGAGTCCAATCCGCCAGACCTTGCCCTTGAGAGGACCCAGCCCCCCTGCTATCTCCAGGGAGAATTCCCGCAGCAAGAACCTCCGCACCGCCAGCTCGTCAACTCCCTCCGGCACCTTGATGACGGCCAGGGACGCCAGCCGCTGTCCTTCAGGAGGCAGAAAATCACCCACTCCCAGGGCCTCCAGTCCCGCCACCAGAGCAGCCATGTTCCGGGCGTGACGCTGATACACGTTCTGCAGTCCCTCTTGAACTATGAGGTACACCGCCTCGCGCAGAGCGTATATCATGTTCACCGGCGCAGTGTGATGATAAAAGCGCTCCTGCCCCCAGTAGCGGCGTATCATTGTGAGATCCAGATACCAGCTGGGTACTTTGCCGCGGCGTCGATCTAACAGCTCCAGGGCGCGGTCGTTGGCAGTGACGGGAGCCAGCCCGGGCGGGCAGCTCAGACACTTCTGAGATCCACTGTAGGCAACGTCAACCCCCACCTCGTCCACGTTCACCGGCATGCCGCCCAGGGAGGTCACGCAGTCGACGATCAACAGCGCGTCCACCTCGCGCGCCACCGCCGCCACCGGCTCCAGATCCTGGCGCACCCCGGTGGAGGTCTCAGCGTGCACCACGCAAATGGCTTTCACCGGCGCCCGTTCCTTGGCCACCCGGCGGATGTCCTCGGGATCCACGGCGCGACCCCAGGGAGCCTCCACCCTGGACACTTCCGCCCCCACCCGCTCGAGGATGTCCACCATCCGTTCCCCGAACAGGCCGCAAACCGCCACCACTACCCGATCTCCGGGCTCCACGAAGTTCACCAGGACCGTCTCCATCCCCGCGCTGCCGGTACCCGACATCGGCATGGTCAGCTGGTTCTTGGTGCCGAACACCATCCGCAACAACCCCATGGTGTCCTCCATGATGGCCAGGAAATCGGGATCGAGATGACCCATCACCGGCGCGGCCAGCGCCCGCAGCACCCTGGGGTCGACGTTGCTCGGCCCCGGTCCCATCAGGATCCTCTCCGATGGTATCACCCTCTGAGACATCTTCCTGCTCACCCCTTCTCCCTTCTGCCAGTCTTGACAAAGCTTCATTTGAGGCCAGCAGCCCGCAGGATCTCTCCCAACTGACTCCTTTCCCCTTCCTCCAGGGGCAGCAGCGGCGCCCGCGGCGGACCGCCGTAATAACCCAGCATGTCCATGGCCGCCTTCAGTCCCGGAACACCCCAGCGGGTGGTGACGGCAGCATTCACCGGCAGGATCCGGTACTGCAGCCTCCGGGCCTCCTCCAGGCGACCTAGCCGGTAGGCCTGCATGAGTTCCACGCATTCCCTGGCCATGATGTTGGCCACCGCCAGGGTCCCTCCTACACAGCCCACCGCCAGGGCTGCCAGCAGGAAACTCCCGGAGCCGGCGAACACCGCGAAGCCCTCAGCAGCATTGGCGCACACTTGGGCGATCTGCACCAGGTTTCCCGAGCTGTCCTTTATCCCCACAATGTTGGGATGGGTGCTCAGCGCGCAAATCAACTCCGGCGGCAGGTTCAAGCCGGTGTTGCGAGGCATGTTGTACAGCATCACCGGCACCGGACTGGCGTCGGCAACCTGGCGGTAATGGTGCTCTAGCGCCCGGGGAGTCATCTGAGCTTTGTAGTAGTGGGGGTTGAGCACCAGCACTGCGTCCGCACCCAACTCTGCCGCCCGCCGGGTGGCCTGGATGGTCTGCCGGGTGCTCTCAGCGCCGGTTCCCGCGATCACCTTGCGATCGGCAGGAAAGTTGGCCCGCACGAACTCCACCATCCGCTCCTTCTCGCGGGAGTCCAGATACACGAACTCCCCATTGGTGCCCAGCACCACCAGTCCCGCCAGGGGGGTGGCCGCCCATCGGTCAAGGTTCTCCTTCAGCCGTTCCCAGGCGATCTCCCCCCGGCGGTCGAACGGGGTGGGGATAGGAGCATAAATACCCTCGAACATCTCTCACCGTCCTCTCCAGCATCTACCAGGATAGTTTGCTCCCGCCGGGACCTTTTCCTGCCCGGGCAGGAAAGCGGACGCCGTGCGCCGAAACCGCAAGCATCAGCCGGAGGAAGGAGGTGGCCCCACTGATACTGGTCACCGGCTTTGAACCCTTCGGGGGATGGACCATCAACCCATCGTGGGAATTGGCACGAGCCCTGGCCGCGGAACGGCCGGAAGTGGTGATGGCAGCCTGTTTGCCGGTTTCCTGGGAAGAGGTGGGTCGGGAGCTGCGCCGACTGCTGAAGGAGCACCGGCCGCGGGCGGTGGTGTGCCTGGGACAGGCAGTGCGTCCCGCCCTGGCGCTGGAGCGGGTGGGGGTGAACTGGGCCCGGGGCCGGGATCAGCGCAACCGGGAAGGGGGCGACAGGCCCCTGATTCCCGAGGGGCCCGACGCTTACCTGTCTACCCTGCCCCTGAGTCGCATGCGCGAGGCCTGCCGCGCCCGGGGCGTCCCCTGCTATATCTCCAACTCCGCCGGAACCTATCTGTGCAACGCCGCCGCCTACCTGGTCCGGCACTATCTCCAGCTGGAAGGACGTTCCGCCACTCCGGCCGGTTTCATCCACGTACCCCTGTTCCCCGAACAGGCAGCGGACCCCCCTTCGGGACACGCCGGACAGCTGCCACCACCCAGCATGGATCGTAACACGCAGCTTAAGGGGTTGCTGGCGTGCCTGGACGCGCTCCTGGAGGGTGAGCCCGACGGGTGAAGCGGGCTCAGCTCACGGAGCTCCACCGCTCCAGTTCCCGGGCCAAGGAGTCCCAGTGGTGTTCTTGGGCGCGGTCCACGCGCCACAACGCCACCCCTGCCAGGCGGCGGTGACGCACCTGCCGGAGGATGCAGGGGAAAGTACGCTGGTCGGCGGCCGACAGCGAAACCCCCGCCAACAACCTTTGGGGGGGAAGAGCAGGCACCACCGGGAATTCCGCAGGCTGCTCGGGGAAACTCACCATCCCCCGCAGTGCGCCCGCCATCAGACGCAAGCAGGAAATCGCCGGCAGGGCCGCCCCCGGGCCCAGGGTGAGGTACAGCTGCTTGCCACCTGCCTTCAGGGCATGGCCAAGGAGCAATACCATGCGGACCAGCCAGTCAGTTTGGTCGTGGTTGCCTTCGCACCAACTGCGGTCAAGGAAGAGATGGAGGCCATCATAATGCATTGACTCCTCCACCAGCTCATCCACCAATCCCGGCAGGGAGGCTGGGGTCTTGCCGTCCAGGCGCACCGCGGCGTCCACCGGCAGGCCCCGGCGGCGCAGCAAATCCAGAATCCACCGCCAGGCGGGAGGCCGGGAAACGCCTTGTTCCCACCGAGTCACCAGACCCCAGGATCCGGCCACGGAGTACCAGCAAAAGGCCATCCGAGAAAGCAGCAACAGCCGGTCCGCGCGTAGTGTCGGATAAGAAGTGCCGAAAATCCCGCGCCACGCCGGGATGCCCCGTCCAGAGAGGAAGTAAGCGATGACCTGGAATCGTCGTGCGACTGATCTACCCATCATGTCCGCCTAAGGTGCAATTCGCTCCCCGCTGCCCGAGAGCCTGCCGCCAGGATGGTGCCCCACCCCTCGCAGAAGGAATCGGTCGGCAATGGGAGTCAGCCGCGATCTCCGTCGGGATGCAAGTGTCACCGGCGCGCGGGCAGTCTCAGGGGCCGGCCTGCAAATCTTGAGGGTCGTGACCGTGGTGCCCGGTCCAATCCACTGGTATCCCCTGGGCTGAGGGTGAGGCAAGAATCGTGCCGCAGCGGGCCAACATGGGCATGCTCTCATGCATCCTCACTGGATGATCCTGGCCGGGGGACCTGCTGGTTCCGTGACCTCCGGTGCCCGCTCTCCAGGACGCTGAGTAGAAGCCCCCCATGCGATACCAGGACTGCCACCACCTCGCGGTAGGGTTCCACCTGGCCGCCTTTGATGCTCACCCCTCCCCGCAAGTGACCCTCCCACCCGAACGGGAAGCACCAGCGTTCGGGATCCAGCGGGCACCGGGCGTCGTCCCCCGACGGCGATGCCTGCTCGAGGTGTGGCCGGCAAGTGAGACGAAACACGCGCCCATCCCTAAGTCCCGCGCAGCGATCCCCCACCGGGGTCAAAAGCCGTGGGCCGGTACCCTCCAGCCGCCAGACTGTCACCTCCGCCGAGTACAGGAACTGCTGAAGATTTCGCCGCAGGGCATTCACCACCATGCCCGGACTGGCCGCCCGCTGCAGCTGATGGGACACGCTGACCAGCATGGCCATCTCCCGGTCCTTCTGCCCGCGCACCGCCGCCAACGGTAAGATTGGGGGCTCCCCGGATTCATCGTGTGGGGCATCGCGCAACCGTAGCGCCCACGGCTCGCCGCGCTGCAGACCCACCTCCAGGGCCCGCAGGGCGGCTTTGGCCACCTCGGGGTGGAACTGCCGGCCGCACCAACGCTCAATCTCCCGGCGAGCGTACGCCAGTCCCGTCTCCCGACGGTAATGGCGACGGGAGGTCATGGCATCCAGCGCATCGGCAACGGCGATGATGGCGGCACCCAGGGGGATCTCGTCTCCCTTCAGCCCGTCTGGGTAGCCGCTGCCGTCATACCACTCGTGGTGATGTCGCACCAGGGGCGCGAGATGGGCCAGGCTCGGTACTGCCGCCAGGATGTTTCCGCCTACCTCGGCGTGTGCCACCATGAGGAGGCGTTCGCTGCTGGACAGCAATCCCTGCTTGGTGAGGACAGCGTCGGGAACCGCCACTTTGCCGATATCGTGCAACAGCGCCGCCAGACCCAGCTCCTCCTGGAGATACGGATCCATCCCCATCTCGGCGGCAATTACTCGGCTGTAAAGCGCCACTCTCTCCGAGTGCAGATGGGTCAATGGATCGCGGGCGTCTATCATCCGCGCGGCTATGCGCGCGGAATCCCAAATCTGCATCCTCGCCTCGCGGAATAGCCGCCAGCCCTCCAATACCGCCTCCGCCTGTGGTTTCAGCTCCCTCAGGCGCCTGCGCAGGGAAGGGCGACTGGCAGGGATCTCTGACCACACGGCCACCAGTGCCCCGGCCACACTCCCGCGGCGGTCCAGACGCAACACTGCTACCAATTGGGCTCCCAGGGGGCGCACCAGCTTTCCCACCGCCCCCGCAGCCAGGCGCATGAGGCGGACAGCCGCCTGTCTCCGCTCGCACTGCTGGAGTACCTGGTGCAGTATCTCCCGGTCCACCAGCTGAGACAGCTCCCCGGGCCAGAACGTGGCCAGTGGCGCATCTTCGGGTCGCTCGGGGGTCAAGACCAGCATGACCCCCGCCGCCTGCAGGGCCACGGCGCAGGACTGCACCAGCTGCCCCAGGGCCAATTCCGACTCATGCACCAGTGGCAACAACCTCAGGCCCCCGTGCAAGGCACGCAGGGCCCGCATCTCCGCCCGGAGATCAGCATAGACCAGAGCGTTATCCAGCCAAAAACCCAGAGAGTTGCCTACCACCAACCATACCCAGTCATCTTCCTGCAGGCTGGACTGCTCCCGGGCGGCCACCATCCAGATACCTGATGTCTCCGAGCCCAGCTGCAGTGGAACCAGCATGAGCTGCACCAGCTGGTCAGGGGAGCCCAACCCCGCCGGTACCTCCGCGGCAGCGCTGGCTAACTGTCGTCCTCGCAGCACGCGTACCCGCTGTTCTCGCGCCACTTGGTCGAGAAAGTCCGATTGCCGCGGAAATGGAGATTGTAAATAGCCACCGGGTCGGCTGGAAGCCAACACCCGCCATGAACCGTCCTCATCCCGCAGCAGTACGCAGGTGCTCAGCCCTCCGTACTGCTGAGCCAGCAGGGATTCCAGGCGAGCGAGGGTTTCTGCAGGGTCCATACTCTCCGACAGCGTTGCCAGAGCACTGAGGGCCACCTGGAGTCTCTCCGCGGCCCGATGTCCCTCCTCGGCCAGCAGTTGCGCTCGCCTCACTGCCCGGTCGCGCTCGAGGGCAGCACCCAGTAACCGCGCCTGGGCCTCCACGAAGGTCACTTGCTGGGCGGTGAAACTGTCCACCCTCGGCGCTTGCACATCGACCACTCCCAGCACCTCGCCCTCCGAGGAAAGGATGGGCACGCACAGCTCGCTGCGAGTTGACCGTTTGTACACCAGCACATAGTGCGGGTCCTGGGACACGTCGCGGGCCCACTGCACCCTGGCGGTGGTCACCGCCCGACCTATTAGTCCCTCCCTCACCGACTGCCGGTAGCCGATGGGGGCCAGTTCCTCGTAAGCCGACTTCTGGGCCACCAGTTCCAATTCCCGCGGCCGTCGCGGATCGTCCACCAGCAGTATCCCTACGTGCACCCCGGCGATTCCCAGCGCCCCGGCAAGGGTCTCAGCGGCCAGCGCGGCCAGCTGTTTGAAAGTTTGCGGCAGCAATCCCGTGGCAGCTCACTCCCCGATTGCGTCTCCGGCAGCTTCCGAGGCGTGCTTCACCGCGTGCATCAAGACTTCCTTTATATTCATCGAGAGTGCCCACAATAATTTACACTGGTTTCGGCTCGGCACTGACCGTCCAGTCTGGCCCTGGTCAACTGACCTGAACTTCTCCTTTTTGCTCGTGACTGGGCAGTGAGCGTTGACCGCTGAACGTCTGTCGTCGCGCGAACCGAAGAACGCCTGAGGGCCAGGCGTTCTGGATGGACCGTCGACACGGAAGCCGAAACTCCTCCAACCAAGGCACCATCCAGGGACGAGAAGCATCTGGGTGATCACAGGAATGAGGAGGAATGTCCTGTAGGAGTGCAGAACTCACACATTAACTTGCCAGCCGGGATAAACCCCAACCGGCCGGAAGGAAGTCGCCTTTGCACACCCTCATCTCGGGGGCAGCCAGAAAATTCGTTACGTTCGTCCTTGGCCACCTTTAACTCGGCCTAACGAACATCGCGCCGGGCAATCCGGCGTTCATCTTTGCAGACGATCCTGTCAACACGTGCCCAAAACTCGCCTGACCACGCGATCCGCGTCAGCCATCCGGCAATAGCAGGGCTACCGCGACTGACGGTGGGGTACTGTTGAGGGGGGAGGTGATCACGTGTTTCGGCGCTGGGTCATGCTGGTGCTATGGTGTGCCGCGCTGTTTGCGGGCACATTGCCCGCAGCCGCCGACGGGCCCACGGTGTGGGTGGTGGAGCTGGAGGGAGAAGTCAACTCCGGCCAGGCGGCTTACCTCGCCCGGGCCCTGCGGGCGGCGGAAGCCGCGGGAGCAGTGGGAGTGGTGCTGGAAATCAGCAGTACCGGTGGTACCCTGGAGGCCGCCCTGAGCATGTACGATCGAATCACATCAACCGCCCTTCCCACCGTAGCCTGGGTGCGGGATCGCGCGTGGTCGGCGGCCGCGCTGGTGGCACTGGCGGCAGAACGGCTGTACATGGCTCCGGGAAGCAGCATGGGAGCTGCCGAACCCAGACCGGCGGAGGAAAAGTACGTGTCGGCCATGCGGGCGGCCATGGCGGCGGCTGCGGAACAGCGCGGACGGGATCCCGAGGTGGCCCGGGCCATGGTGGACGCTGCAGTTACCATCCCCGGACTGGTAGAGGCGGGGAAGATCCTCACCCTCACCGCCGCCCAAGCCCAAGAGATCGGATTCTCCGACGGGACCGCCCCCGACCTCGCCGTCCTGCTCGCCCGCCTCGGCTGGAGGGACCTGCCCCTGATGAGAACCCGGCAGACCTGGGCGGAAAGGGCAGCCGGACTGGTAACCCACCCGCTGGTGGCACCCTTGCTCCTGAGTTTGGGCCTGGTAGCGGCGATAACCGAACTCATCACACCCGGCTGGGGAGTGGCGGGGCTGCTGGCCCTGACCTGTTTCGGCCTGTTCTTCGGCGGCCACCTGCTGGCTGGCTTCGCGGGATGGGAATCGGTGCTGCTCTTCGCCGCCGGGCTCGGGCTGCTGGCTGCTGAAGCAGCGGCACCCGGGTTTGGACTCTTCGGGCTAAGCGGGATAGTGGCTCTCGCCGTGGCTATATACATGGCATCTGCCTCCGGGGTGCAGGCGGTCAGGACCCTGGCCGTGGGATTGGTCAGCGCCGGGGCAGCATCAGTGGTGCTGCTGCGCGTGGCAGCGCGGCGCGGGTGGCTGCTCCGCTTCACGCTGCGGACAGCGCTGACGTCCAAGAAAGGGTACGTGGCGCGGCCGTCCACCGCCGACCTGCTGGGCCGAAAGGGCATCGCGGTGACCCCTTTGCGTCCCGCGGGAGTTGCGCTGATTGGAGACCGCCGCGTCGACGTGGTGACCGAAGGATCGTTCCTGGAGGCGGGGACCAGGGTCAAGGTGGTGAAGGTTGAAGGACCCAGGATAGTGGTGGAAAGTACCGAGTGAAGGAGGTTGACCAAGATGCCCGAGGTTTACGTGGGCACCATCGTGCTGGTGGCCCTGGGGGTAATACTGCTGGCGGTCGTGTTCAGCTTCATCCCCCTGGGACTGTGGATCGCCGCCTATGCCGCGGGAGTACCGGTGGGCTTCATCACCCTGATCGGCATGCGGCTCCGGCGGGTGCCCCCGGCGCGCATTGTCAATCCTTTGATCAAGGCGACCAAGGCAGGCCTGCAGCTGGATGTCAACACCCTGGAGGCCCACTACCTGGCAGGGGGCAACGTGGACCGGGTGGTGGACGCCCTGATCGCCGCTCAGCGCGCGGCCATCCCACTCCCCTTTGAACGCGCGGCGGCCATCGACCTGGCAGGACGAGATGTGCTGCAGGCGGTGCAGATGAGCGTCAATCCGCGGGTCATCGAAACTCCCATAGTGGCAGCAGTAGCCAAGGACGGCATAGAGCTCAGAGCCAAGGCCCGGGTCACCGTGCGGGCTAACATCGACCGGCTGGTGGGTGGTGCTGGCGAGGACACGGTCATCGCCCGGGTGGGAGAGGGCATAGTAACCACCATCGGCTCCGCCGCCGACCATAAGGCAGTGCTGGAAAACCCCGACACCATCTCCCGCACCGTGCTGGCCAAGGGCCTGGATGCGGGCACTGCCTTCGAGATCCTCTCCATCGATATCGCCGACGTTGACGTGGGCAAGAATATCGGAGCTCAGCTGGAAACGGACCGCGCGGAAGCCGACAAACGCATCGCCCAGGCCAAGGCAGAGGAGCGCCGGGCCATGGCGGTGGCCCGCGAGCAGGAGATGAAAGCCCTGGTACAGGAGATGCAGGCCAAAGTGGTGGAGGCAGAAGCCGAAGTCCCCAAAGCCCTGGCCGAGGCCCTTCGCGCGGGGAGAATAGGCGTCTTGGACTACTACCAGTTGAAAAACATACTGGCCGATACCGCGATGCGAGAGGCTCTCTCGCGACTGGGCAAGCCGGAGGAGGAACCCGGCAGCCCGCCATCGCGGCAGGAGTGAGCTGGGGTGGAAGTCGTGTTTAGCCTGTTGATGATGCTGGGCCTGCTGGTGGCCACGGTCCTGCTTCGGCGCGGGCTCCAGCGACGCCCGCGAGCTGTGCCGCAGCTGGGCCGGCGGTCCCTGGAGGAATGGGAGCCCAGCTGGCCAGCCGTGGATGCCGGCCGGCCTGCCGCCCCCGTGGTACCATCGCGCCCTTCCGAATCCCCGGAACCCTCCCGCGTGCAGGAGACGCGTCCTACGCCACCCAAGGAAGCATTCCTGCAGGTGGACGCCGCCCAGCTCCTCAGGGGCTTAGTGTGGTCGCAAATCCTCGGCCCGCCCCGGGGATGGATGCCCTGGAGGCCGCCACGACCCCGTCAACCTTGAAGGCAGAGAGAGGGAGCACGGAGTGCTCCCTCTCTCTGTGTTCGCCGCTCTGCCCGCTGATTGACTGGCTGCGGTGCGAGGGGGAAGGGCCTTCCCGGCAGGTGAGAACCCGGGTGCAGTACTGATGCTTTGCGCCCATCGCCCTTCCCAGCTGGCCCGCCGGCTCCCGGCAACCTACCCAGCCCCCTACCCCCGGAAGCGGAGTACCTGGCCGCTGAGGGAGCGCGTCTCCTGGCCGTCGTCAATGGCGATGGCGCCGTTCACCAGCACGTACTTAATCCCCACTGGCCAACGACAGGGCTCGGCGTAGGTTGCCTCGTTCCTCACCGTGCGGGGATCGAACAGACACAGGTCCGCCCAGTACCCCTCCGCCACCAGCCCCCGGTCCTTCAAGCCCAACAAGCTGGCGGGCAGGGAGGTCATCTTCCTCACCGCTTCCTCCAGTCGCAGCAGTCCTTCGTCACGGCAGTATTGTCCCAGGATCTTGGCGTAGCTTCCGTAGTTGCGAGGATGGGCGGAGATGCCGGGTCGACGCAAGTTGGGAAACCGCTCCATGGTCCAGCTGTCGGTGGATATGGCAGCATACGGGTAGGTGACCAGGTGTCGGATATCCTCTTCCCACATCCTGCCTCCCGCCACGTAGCAATAGCCATCATCGTCCAGGTACAGCTGCCGGGCAGCCTCCAGGTAGTCGTCTCCGAAGCCCAAGTGGCGAGCGGCCTCCCGAGCGTTCATGCCGATGATCTCGGGATGGCTGGCGGAATGGACGATGAAGGTGCTCTCCAGGCGGTCTCCCCCTGACGGGCACCTCACGCCCCTTTTGGCCAGGGCCTCCGCCCGGGCGCGCTGGGCCCGCAGCTGCTCGGCCTGCACTGCTTCCAGCTGTCTCTTGAGCTTTCGCCACTCCTGAGGATCGCGCAGCTTGCGCATCAGCTCCTCGGCATCCCGGGGCGTAGTCTCAAAATCGGTGTAGAAGACCGATCCGATGTTGGATTCCGCCGCGTATTCCCAGGGGTAAAAGTCGCACATCACCTGGATGCCCTCGGCTCGCGCCTCGTCGATGAGGGCGGTGGTGGCCCGCACCTTGCCCCAGTGCTCCTCCCCCAGGGCCTTATGATGGCTCATGGAACCTCGCATGCCGGAGCGACGGCATATGGTGATCAGCTCCCGCGCCGCCCAGATCAACAATTCTCCCTCGCTCCTCAGGTGTGAGATGTAGCTGCCGCCGAACTCGGCCACCACCTGGCCCAGTTCCACCAGCTCTTGGGTGGTGGCGTTGCGACCTGGGGGATATTGAAGCCCGCTGGACAGCCCGAAGGCCCCCTGTTCCATGGCCTCCCGCAGGGCGCGCTTCATCTTTTCCATCTGCTCGGGGGTGGGTTCGATCTCCTCGCCACCGCTTCCCTCCGGACCCATGGCGTGAGCCCTCAGCGCACCGTGCCCCACGAACTGCGCCACGTTGATGCCCACGCCCCGCCGCTCCAGCTTGCTCAACCAGTCATCCAGGCTGAACCAGTCCACCTCCCCCACCGCCTCCTGGTCAACCTGAGACAGCCCGGCAATCCGCGCGCGCGCCTCCTCCGCCAGGTGCTCATCGGCGGGGAAAACGCCGTACCCACACATACCCATGGCCTCGGTGGTCACGCCCGCGCGTAGACTGCTCAAAGCGTGGTGGTGGATCAGGATGGAATAGTCGCTGTGGGTGTGAAGGTCGATGAAGCCGGGGGCGCACACCAAGCCCTCCGCATCGATGACCCGTGCCGCCTCGGGCACCGGCACCGATCGCCGTAGCAGGACGATGCGCCCCTCCCGGATCCCCACATGGGCACGAAACCCTGGATTGCCTGTACCGTCCACCACCCACGCGTTCTCGATCAGTACGTCCAGCATATGGCGATCCCACCTCCTTCCACTGGTCACCATCGGCGTCCATGGATGCGTTGCCGTTAGATTCGCGGTCGGGCGGTGGAATCCTCCCGGTCTGGGAGCCAGCTTATCTCCTGCTGGACGACCGTGGTGACCTGGATGGCCGCGACGACCATCCGTTTGTCCCCCGCCTGCCCAAGCAGTTCTTTGACACCGATACCAGCAAGTTTCCTGATGGCGAAAGGCATTTCAGGCAATGGAGGTTGATTTTTTGGCACCAGGTGCGCTGCATTTAGATTGCACGCGCGGTGGGATGCGATAACCCAGCGCCTTGAATATCTTTCTGACCTCAGGTGGGGCTTCCGTCCTCATGCGGTAGACTTCACGGTTGATGGTAACGGTTACCGATTTCATCCGACCGAGGTGACGGAGGGCCTGTTCTGCCGTCATCTTGAGGCCACCCTCCCGCAGCCGCTTCTCCAGGTACCGCTCCAGAAGATGTGCCAGGACGCAGACGTGAACATGAGCCTTGATGCGTCTGGTGCGCCAGTGATAGACGGGACTGATCTCCTCCAGACTCTTCAGGCTGCGAAAGGAGCGCTCAATGAGGGCAAGATTCCGATACGCCCGGACCACTTCTTCATCGGAAAGTTCCGGATGACTGGTCCGGATGACGTACTTGCCATCATAACGTGCCTCCTGGGCAATCCTTCTTTTGTTCAAACGCAAAGTACCATCCTCCAAACGCTCCAGATAACGACCCTTGGTCCGGTGTGCTATCAGCCGCGCCGCTTCCTTGGAGCGGGGATCAAGCTCCGCGATGTCCGCTTCAAGTTCCTCCAGGATGTCCTGCCGCTTGTTGCGGTCGTATGCGGCCCGCAGGGGGTTGTAGCAGATGATGTAACGTCTGCCATCCACCACGACCCGCTTGATGTATATATCTTCAATCTGGCGATACCGCCCCGGTCTTGACAGCACCTCATCCCGCACATCAGCCGCCCGGCGCATGGGACAGCCCACGATGTAGTGAAGACCACCCTGCCGCAACAACTCCAGATTGTCCCTGCTCATCACCCCACGGTCGGCAACGAAAATGCACTCCCGGATGGAAAACCGCCGCTTCAGCGCCTTCACCGCTTCTGACACCGTGACTACATCCGCCGTATTGCCCGGATGCAACTCATGGGCAAACGGCAGTCCTTCCCGACTCAAGGCTAACGTCAGCAAGAACTCCGGCTCCCCATTGCGACTGTACCGAATCAGCTCCGAACAGGTGCCATAACTGGAAATCAAGGTGGTGTCGTAAAACACCACGCTGACATCCAGGGAGAACAAATCCCGCATCTGCCCAAATAACCCCGCCTCAATGGCTTCCTTGTTCTCATAAAGCACATCCAATGCCCGGTAAAGATGATGCAACTTCAACTGAACCCCAAAGTCCACCTCATGCCTGAGCCAATCCCAGGTGCCCCGCTTGCTTGAAGGATCCAGACAACGACCAAATACCATCCCCCGAATGGCCGCTTCCACGTCGAACTCAAACTCCCGCTCAGAGCACAGCCGCCGGATCAGTACATCAATCCCCAGCTCCCGCCATAACCGCTCCAGTACCAACACGGAACCGTAATCACGCCCATCCTCCAGGAGCAAATCCTTGCCGGGATCCAACACCTGCAATCGCTCAGTGTAATCCCCCAGCGCAGCTACTACCTTGTCCACATAGCCTGGATCCAGCCGATCCTCCCGACCCAGGGTCAGGAGCACCTTTTGCCTCACCTTGCCCCTCACCCACAGGTTCTCAACTAACTGCAGGTACACGTACTCTCTTCCCGATGAACGAACTACCTTGCGACGTACGAACATGGCCACCGTGCCCTCCTTGCACTACCTATCATACCACATCTGTGCAACGATGGCAAGGAATGGTGGCCATTACAGCCGCTATCATTGGCACTAGGTATCCGCTCTTCAGCTGGCTACCCCAAGCCCCCAGAAGCCCGATGTAACGGGATTCTCACCCCATAAAAACCGCCAAAAACGGGTTTTAGTGTCAAAGTGCAGCCAAGCTCCTCCGGACGCTTCACTGGTGGCCCATGGCGGTGTTGACGGCAGAGATAGAAGCTGCCTATAATCTTGTTGGCGAGATGCTTCGGCCCCCAAGTTTTCTCAACATTACCAACACTGCTGGCGTCGGCGGGCAGCCATAACTACGCCACGGCGGCACTACTGCTGGCCACGCGGTTTGGGTACTCCAGGAATAGGAGGTGTTGACGGATGAACGCGGATCCCAACGCTGGTTACCGACTGCAGCTGTTCCGCAAGGACGCCACCCCCGCGGGGCGTCGGCGCCAGGTGTTCTGGTTCATCTACTTCGCGGTGGTATTCCTGGCTCAGGTATGGCCGGTCTACACCCTGGCCAACCGGGTCTACCCCCTGGTGCTGGGCATGCCCTTTTCCATGTTCTGGGTGGCCATGTGGATCGTGCTGAACTTCGTGGGCCTGGTCATCATGTACCGCCAGGAACAAAGGGGGGAGTCTAGATGAGCGCCACGGTAGTCCTGGTAGTCATCGGGCTGTACCTGGGCATCGTCCTGGTAGCCGGCATCCTGGCCGGGCTGCGCCGTGAGTACAGTGTGGTCGAGTACGTGGCGGCCAGCCGGCAGCTCAACCTGTTCGTTATGTACTTCCTGATGGGCGCGTCCATCTTCAGCGCCTTCGCCTTCCTGGGCGGACCGGGATGGGCGTATTCTCGAGGCGCGGCTTCATTCTACATCCTTGCCTACTGCGCCATGGGCCTGCTGCCGTGGTGGATCTGGGGACCCCGGGCGTACCGGCTTGGTCACAAGTTCGGTTACGTGACCCAGGCGGAACTGGTGGCCGACCGGTTCCAAAGCAAAGGGCTGTCCGCGCTCATGGCGGTGGTCAGCATCCTCGCCTTCATCCAGTACATCGCCCTTCAGCTCAAGGGAATCGGGTACGTGGTTAACGTCACCACCGGGGGATATGTGCCCTTCTGGGCAGGAGCCCTGCTGGCGTATGTGGTAGTCCTCATCTACGTGTTCATGGGCGGGGTCCGGGGAGTCGCCTGGACCAACGTCATCCAGGGCATATTCATGCTGGCCCTGGCCTGGTCGTTGGGGCTATACCTGCCTTACCGGTTCCACGGCGGCGTCGCCGCCATGTTCGAGAAGATCGCTGAGGCCAAGCCGCTGCACCTGGTGGTGGGCGAGCCGCAGATCAGCTGGGCTGCCTTCAGCACGGCCATCCTGGTGTCGGTACTGGGATTCAGCATGTGGCCGCACCTCTTCATGAAGGCATACACCACCGAAAGTGAGCGCACTCTGAAGCAGAGCATCATGCTCTATCCCACCTTCGCCATCTTCATGATCCCGGTACTGTTCATCGGCTTTTCCGGTATCGGCGTGGTGCCCCCGGAGGAGCTGCAGGCAGCCGATCAGATCCTGCCCACCATGCTGATGAAGATCGGGCTGTCGCCGCTGGGACTGGGGATAGTGGCAGCGGGCACGCTGGCTGCCGCCATGTCCTCTGCCGACGCCATAACCCACGCCGCTGCATCCGTGTACACCATAGACTTCCACCGCCAGGTGATCAATCCCAAACTCACCGACCGGCAGGCGGTCATCATCACCCGCATCGCGGTGGTCCTGTTCTGCGGCGTGGCCTATTACATCGCCATCTTCGGTGCCCAGACCCTGGTGGCGCTGCTGCTGGGAGCCTACGGGTCCATCGTACAGTTCCTGCCGCTGGTTGCCGCCACCTTCTTCTGGCCCCGGGCTAACAAGTGGGGCGCCATCGCGGGGCTGGTAGCCGGAGTGTTGACCAACTACTACTTCCAGCTGGTAGTCCCCACCCCATTCCAGATCCACCCGGGAATCTGGGGCCTGCTGGTCAACATCGTGGTCATGGTGGTGGTGACCTACCTCACTCCTCCGCCCGACCTGAAGCATGCCCGCAAGTTCGTTGAGGAGTCGCTGACGCCGGTAGACTGAGGACGAGACGGTCACCAGGAGGGGCGGTCACCCCGCCCCTCCTGGATTTCTGTAGTACCCTACAGCGAGGAGGTATCCAGGATGTCTTCGCTTATTGATGCCGCCAGAAAGCTGCAGGATCAGCTGGTCACCTGGCGCCGGGATCTTCACCGTATCCCGGAGGTAGGTCTCGAGCTCCCCAAGACCGCCCGCTACGTGGCAGAAGTTCTGCGGAACCTGGGCTTGGAGGTCCGGGAAGGTGTGGGCGGTCACGGGGTAGTGGCGGTACTGAGAGGAAGGAAGGGACCCGGCCGTACTTTCGCCATTCGCGCCGACATGGACGCACTTCCCGTGCAGGAAGAGACCGGCCTGCCCTTCGCTTCCCAGCACCCGGGCCGCATGCACGCCTGTGCTCATGACGGCCACATGGCCATGGCACTGGGAGCAGCCCAAGTCTTGAGCGAAAACCGCCACCGGCTCCCGGGGTGCGTCAAATTCATCTTCCAGCCTGCCGAGGAAGGGCCGGGAGGCGCCAAGCCGATGATCGACGACAGGTGCCTGGAAGAACCTCGGGTGGATGCCATCATCGGACTGCATCTGGGGAACATATGGGATTTGCCATCAGGCACCGTGGGCGTCAAAGCTGGCCCCATGATGGCGGCGACCGATCGCTTTGAGATCACCGTGCGCGGCAAGGGCGGGCACGGCGCCATGCCTCATAACACGCAAGATGCGCTGTGCATCGCCGCCCAGCTGGTGGGGGCGCTCCAGACAGTGGTCAGTCGCAACCTGAGCCCGCTGGCTCCCGCCGTCCTCACCGTGGGCAGGTTCCACGCAGGCACCGCTTTCAACATAATCGCGGAGACCGCCCACCTGGAGGGTACGGTGCGCTGCCTGAGCGAGGAGATCCGGCAGCAGATCCCGCAGCACATGGAACGGATCATCCGCGGGATAACCCAGGCGGGGGGCGCCCAGTACGAATTCTCCTACCACTGGGGTTACCCCGTATTGGTGAACGACCCCGACTTCACCGCTTTCTTCGCCCAAGTGGCCCGAGAGGTGGTGGGCTCAGAGCGGGTTCGCGAGCTGGACGTACCCACCATGGGTGGAGAGGACATGGCCTACTACCTCCAGCAGGTACCCGGCACGTTCTTCTTCCTGGCCAGCGGCACAGAAGAGAAGGGCACCAAGTATCCCCATCACAATCCCAGGTTCGACTTCGACGAAGAGGTGATGTGGATCGGCACCGCGCTCTTCGTGGAGACGGCCATGCGGTGGCTGTCGGGGGCGGTGAGGTCAGGGTGAAGATGGACGCGGGGGCGGGAGCACCGCCCCCGCGGTCTTTCCGGGACTGCGCCGGGCTGGGTCACGAGGCTGCGAGCAGTACCGGTATGGCCTTATGGGGGCGAATCTCCGGCGGCAGCACCCGGCAGGTCAAGGATGCTACCCGCACCCCTGCCGCATGGGCCTCCTCGAGAACCTGAGCGAATTCGGGATGGCAAGCCCGGTTGGGGCGAAAGGCGTCGGCATCTTCGCGCATGACCACGAATATCACCCAGGCACCGCGGGAGGGGGAGATTTGCCCGCCGAGTTCCCGCACCTGGCGCAGGCCCCGGGCAGTAGGAGCATCGGGAAATAGCGCTACCCCGTGATCAACCAGGGTCACCGACTTGCACTCCACGAGGTACGAGCGGTTGCCGCAGGTCACCTGGAAGTCAATGCGGTTTCCTCCCACTGCCACCTCGGGAACGATGTGCGCAGCGGCTGGGTCTGCCCCCTCGGGCGGAGTCAGGATTCCCGTCCTGAAAGCCTCAACGAACAGGGGCCCCGCCAGGGACGCTTGCACGCACACCCATCCAGTCGGCCCGGCCACGAAGAGCAGATCATACCCCGTCCGCCGCCGATCCCCAGAGGGTGCCGGCCGCCGCACCAGCACCGGTGCCCCCGGCACCAGTAGCTCGGCCAGCCGTCCCGAATTGGGAACGTACGCCAGCGCCTTACCGCCCCCCACCACCACGGTGGCCGAGAATCTGCTGACTCGGTTGATGAAAGTACCGGGATGCAGCTGTCCAGGAACGATCAATGACGCCGCCCTCCAGGTTCGGCATTGCAATCCACCCCTTCGGCGCGCGCTCGCCAGGTCCTGGTTGCACCCCGCTCAGGTCATGCCGACCATGCTCCGGACCCTTTGCCCTCCTGGCGGTACCCGGTGGCACCCAGGGCCCGCAGAATGAGGGGGGTCAGCGTCCCGCCGATGATCGCCCCCGCCGCGCTGGACATGGCAAAGGGTACGATGAATGTGGTGGCAGCCGCTGAGCGTCCCATCACCAGTACCGCCACTGGCCAGGCGGCCACCGCTCCCAAGAGACCAGTGCCCAGCAATTCCCCCACCATGGCAGCAGGTACGCGCCGGAAACGCCGGTACAAGGCCCCCGCCAAAAGCGCGCCGAAAATACCACCTGGGAAAGCCAGCGGCGTGCCCGTCCCCAGCATGTTGCGCAACAGACCCACCACGAAGGCTACCAGCGCTGCCGGCCCCGGGCCGAGGATGACACCCCCGATGACATTCAACGTGTGCTGTACGGGAAAGACCTTGGCGACGCCCACCGGAATCGCCAGGAGATGGGAGGTCGCCACGCCCAGGGCCGTGAGCACCCCCATGAGAGCCAGCAATCTCGGTTCTTTCACCTTCATCCCCCCTAAGAATGTAACTTTTGGCCGCTTGGTAATGCTGAGAGCGACAGATCGACCGGCACGTGGCAGAACGGGAGGGCTTGCTGGAACGGCGACGTTCGCTGTCAAACCAAGGCACATGCCACACCGGGGGTCGGGTGAGAGCCGAAAGGAAAACGAAAGGCACCGTCCGGTCCCGGCGGTGCTGTACTTCCCACCCCAGCTTCCCTGCGCCGGCATGACCCGGATCAGGTTCCAGCGGTCGACGGCGGATCGCGCCGTCCTCTCAGCCTGGCGCCCCAGACTCCCGCAGCCGGTCTTCGGTTTTGCCCACGGCTCCCTCCTGAAGCATAAGCCAACTGGTAGCTGGTGTCAAGCGACGGCAAGCACTGCAGCGTACAAAGTACAAACTTTTGGCGGCAACCGATGGGGTGGCAGCGGGGTAGAGATGGATGAGGGCCCACGGCCAGAAGATCCTTCAGGAGGAGGTGAGCGTTGTGTGGCAGATCACAAGCGAATTTTGGCCTACCACGACGCATACAGTGACCACCTGGAACGCCTCAAGGAAGCCGAGAGTATGATGAGTTCTGTTTCAGTCGAGGAATGGGCAGTCAAAATGTTGAGCCGACAAGACCCGATCCCATATATCACCGAATACGAGAAAATTACCGGTCAGGAACTTGACCTTGGGCTGAAGTTGGCCGGTGCGCGCCTGTGCTTGCGTCGACGCTCGGCGCAGGTCATTTGACTCACAAGTGATATGGCCGTCCACGCCTTGGGTCCAAACGTGTGTCTTGCGCCTCCCCTAGAACGGCAGCCCCTAACTTCTATTCCTGGCCCAGCGCCGCTTGCCTCTTGAGGAGAGCGTGGATCTTCTCAGTGGCGTCAAACATGGAACTCAGGCTCTCCGCCCGGTTAAGCCGGTCAATCACTGAAGCGACCGTCGCGGCCATGTCCACTTCCTCGAACCACTCACACTCTCTAAGGGTGGGCGGGATGTAGGTAAGATTGGTGGCCAGGATCGACTTGATCAGACCGGCCTCGAAGGCCTTCTGTACGTGGGCGACGCCCTCCGTAAATAGGGCGAATGTCACGCATATGTAGATATCGGTGGCCCCCCGCTTCTTGAGTTGCCGGGCCAGGCTGAGGACCGAGTCTCCCGACGCAATCATGTCGTCGACGACCAAGATGCCGCGCCCGGCAAGGTCCGGACCCATGTACTGATGCCGGACGATCGGGTTCTTGCCGTTGGCGGTTTCGTAGGATCGCTGCTTGTAAAAGAGGCCCACGTCCAGCCCCAGCACGTCACCGTAATAGATGGCTCTATCCATTGCTCCGGTATCGGGACTGACCACCACCATCTTGGAGCGGTCCAGACTCACGCCAAGCTCGACTAGTTTCTCGATAATCTCGAAGGTTGCGTTCAAGTTTTCGAACCCGGTAAGGGGTATGGCGTTCTGGATTCTTGGATCGTGGGCGTCGAAGGTGATGACGGCGCTGACGCCCATCCTTTCCAGCTCCTGAAGGGCGATGGCACAGTCCAGCGACTCTCGGCCCTTTCTCTTGTGCTGCCTGCTCGCGTACAGGAGAGGCATGACCACCGTTGTCCGCCAGGCGTTTCCGGCGATGGCCGATATGGCTCGCTTGATGTCCTGGAAGTGCTCGTCGGGACCAACGCGCGTGGTCTGCCCGAATAACTCGTAGGTGCAACTGTAGTTGCCGATGTCCGAGAGGATGTAGATGTCCTTTCCGCGCACCGACTCATGCAGAGTGATCTTCCCCTCACCGTTGGCGAAGCGGGTCGACGACGCGCGAACCAAAAACGAGCCTTGAGGATAGCCATCGGCAGCTCTAATCTCCTGGAGATGCCGGTCAACCTTGGCGCCCAGTTCTCGACAGCTCTCCAAAGCAATGATACCGAGCTTGCCTAGATGGTTTCCGCTCATGAAGTTCTGGTTGCCCCCAATCCCCTGAGTGTCCCATCTCGCGTCCTTGTGACCCATTCGTCTCACGCTGGCGCATCCCTTCCGGACAGCAGCATTTGTGCCGCGGGGAAGTTATCCTCGGGGCATCCCCTGGTTTTCATTCCTGAACCCGCGAGGGCTGAGCGGTCTACCGCCATACAGATGATGCGCGCCTCTGAAGAACCCGTGCCTTCCGGCCCAGACAGAGGGTGATGACCTCCCTTGGCCGACAGGACCGTTAGGGGAACAACCTCGACGCGGAAATGTTCTCCCCCATGATGCCCGACCACCCGTCGGTGCTAATCAGTAACAGCGCGACTTCTCCTTCGTCGAGGGGGAGACCAGAGCGCTATACGACCCGGATACCCGCCGGCCTTCCATCCCGCCGGACGTGCTGTGGGGTCGGCGGCTGCCTGATCCTGAGTGTTGGGGCGAAGACGTGCCGTGGCCGGGATGGGAAGGGCACGTTATGGCAGCGCGGGCGGTGGTTTAAGCTGACGTAGTGCCTTATCGAGGTTCACAAGGGGGCCAAGCACCGGAAAATGCCGCCAGAGGCGGTCATGAGGGAAGGTTCGTTGGGTGAACGCCGCTCCTGGCCTTCTTGTCTGCCTCCTCAGGAGGTCCATTTGGGGATTACGCTTCTCGCCGTGCCCCAGGAACCAAGGAGCCGGGCAATACGGTAGCCAGTATGAGCATTGCTGGGGGCGAATCTTTGTCAGGATGTCTGTGACCACACGGCATGGGTTCTGCACTCCAACTTCTCCTCCACGACTGCTCAAGACGATCTCTGCCCCCACCATCATCTAACCCCCCGGCCGCCATGGATTCCTGCCGAAATGGAACAGGGGAAGTGAGGGCGGCCCGAGTGATCTGCCAGGGCTGCACCACCTACGGTCGTTGAAGGTAGATGACAGGCGCCGGTGGAATTCCCTTGGGGGCAGCTCAGGATACAGGCTCCCAGGCGCACGCAACCGACGAAGGGGGACGTCTCGGGCGAACAGAGGGAGGCGAAAGTTTTGCTGGTATTATCTGGGCCGGACCTGGATCACATCCTGGAGATGCGGCAGGCCATCAGGTGCGTGGAGCAGGCTTACGCTGAGCACTCCGCGGGCAGGACGGTGATGCCCCTGCGGCTGCCTGTCCAGACCGAGCGGGGAACTACCCTGCTCATGCCCGCGTACGTGAGGGCTTCCACTGCCACCAGTGTGAAAGTGGTGTCGGTGTACGAGGACAATCCCCGGCATGGGCTGCCCACGGTGCTGGGTGTCCTGCTCCTGCTGGACGCAGACACCGGCCGTCCGCTGGCGCTCATGGACGCCGCCCGACTCACCGCCATCCGCACCGGCGCGTCGGGAGGGGTGGCGGCCAAATATCTCGCCCGGCGGGATTCCTCGGTGGTTGCCCTCTTCGGTGCGGGGGTGCAAGCTCGCACCCAGCTGCTGGCGCTGTCGGTGCTGTTCGATCTGGAGGAGGTACGGGTGTACGACGTCCGGCGGGCGCAATCAGAACGCCTGGTGGAGGAGATGACCCGGCGGATTGGTGGCAATATCCGGTGGGTGATTGCCCCGGACCCGGAAGAGACGGTACGGGGGGCGGATATAGTGGTGTGCGCCACCACCTCCCGGGAGCCGGTCTTCTCCGGGGATTGGCTGACTCCCGGGATGCACGTGACGGGAGTTGGCTCCTTCACTCCTACCATGCGCGAGATCGACGAGATCACCCTGCGCCGCGCCTCCCGGGTGGTGGTGGACTCGTACGATGCCTGCTGGGCAGAGGCCGGCGACCTGATCCGGCCGGTGGAGGAAGGGTTGCTGGACCGGGAGGTGGTGTATGGGGAGATAGGAGAGATCGTGCTGGGGCGTAAGCTGGGACGACGGCAGGATGACGAGATCACCGTGTTCAAGGCCGTAGGCCTGGCGGTGCTGGATACGGCGGTGGCTGCCTTTGCCTACCGGCTGGCCCGGGAGCAGGGGCTCGGCGTGGAGGTGGCGTTATGACTAAAACGCTTCGCCGGACCAGGAAACTGTCGCGGCCGGGGAGGATCGTGGTCTCGGTAGGAGACCGAGTGGAACCGGAGACCGTGATAGGCTTCGCGGGCAGTCGTCAGGTTCACCGCCTGCGCGTTCACCTGGATCCGGATCACTTCAGGTCGGCCCTGCTGAAGAGAGAGGGGGACGAGGTCAAGCAGGGCGAGGTGCTGGTGGAGGAAAGCCACCTATTCGGACTGGGCGTCCGGGAATACTGCTCCCCCGCCGACGGGGTCGTGGAGCGGGTGGATTACGAACACGGTTTTCTCTTCATTCGGGAGCGGGGGGTAGCAGTTCGTGCCCTCCTGCCCGGGCGGGTGGTGGAAACGGTGGAGATGACGGCGGTGGTCATCGAGGCCGACGGCCACAGCCTGCGGCTGGACGGCACCATCGGCATGGGCGACGGCGAGCGCCTGAGCGCGCTGCTGAAGACCGAGGCCGCCCGCGAACTGCGCCGCGTGGAGCTGACCTCGCCCGGCGGGCGCCTGCACGAGGCCGAGAAGATGGCCACCGCGCTGAAGCAGCACGGCTACGCCAGCCGCGCCGTCGGCACCTGTGCCAGCGCCTGCACGCTGGTCTTCCTGGCCGGCAGCCCGCGCCAGCTGACGCCGGGCGCCCAGCTCGGCTTCCACCGTGCGTCGACCGGCACCT
>ENA-OSAF01000125-OSAF01000125.1-marine-sediment-metagenome-genome-assembly--contig:-NODE-125-length-30250-cov-111.496340_pt1 | contig 30250 bp, 34 predicted proteins | sample MGYA00237872_ERZ529318 | MGnify/ENA primary metagenome ERZ529318 (study PRJEB26369, sample SAMN03142813) | marine sediment metagenome | biome: marine; feature: borehole; material: sediment... | reverse complement strand
CTTAATTGATAGAACAATTAACCAAAAAATGTGACAACATCCTTGACAGACAGCGGGTGTTGAATGTTATTACGGGTGAAACGTCGCAAAATGGATTCCGGATTAGCGGTTCCAAGTTTTAGTGCGGTAGTGTACTTGATCATCTCGTCATACTGCTGGCTGACCAATTCCCAGTTAATGGGCCGGGTCATGATCGATTCCAGATCTGGATAGCCTTCGCTGTCTGGCCGGTAGAGTTTCTGTTTGCCAATGGCTTTTAGCCGTGGCAGCAGATCAAAGCCGAGTAGATGGCAAAATGCAAAAGCAACCTCGCTTTGTCCGTGGCTGTCAACGTATTGCCGGTCAATTGTCATATCGGTGCAGTGCCGTAAAACACCTTCGATCATGGCAGCGACTTCCGAGGAAGAGCATCTCTTCAACTGGGAATAAATGCAGGTAGATTTTTTCTCGACATGCCAATAGATCATCACCCCTCGCCCACCATAACGAATATGCCACTCCGTCATTAGATTTTGATCCCAAGAGCCGAACTTCTTAGAATCAGATGCACAGGATGTTGATCCTTCTCCCCAAACGTCAGCTTTGCGGATGCTGAAAATAGCATTTGCAACCTGGCCAATGGCATTACGGAGTCCTGCTTTGTGGATATACCGCCGTCGTACCTGCAAAAGCTCTTTGTAGCTAATGCCGTGACGGTTTCCGCTGACCCGCTTCAAGCCGGTGTTGGTCCCCATACCGTAAAGACACAACAGTAAGCGTCTTTGCAGGTTCGACCGATCTAAAACTTCACGTTCACCGAGTGTTTTGAAATGATCAGTAAAACCTACACGTAGATCTGCCTCTTTAAGCACATCAAGAAGGCCTGTCATTGGCCAACGACCAGCTATTTCCCGTTTCAAAGCTATCAAATTGCCCGGTTCTTGCTGGGCATCAAATGGCGTAATCGAAATGCGTTTTTTTCCGTTGTTTTTAATGCATACCTTTTCATTTTTGTGTATTCCACGGCTCAAATCAGATAGAGTGGTACGCATTTTATTCTTTATGTTTTCAATAAAGACAGAACTGTCAGTAGAATGCCCCAGGTCAAGATAATAGCTTTCCCGTTTATCATCAAAATCGGCTGGCAAATCTTCATCGGGATTACGGAAATTATCAGCACCTTCCACCCAGATCTCTTTGCAACGGATTCTATCCCGTAGAGTTTGGAGAACGCAAATCTCATAATTAATCCGATTGATCCGTTCTCTGCCTTGATTATCCTTCTCAATAACTACTTCACGCCATTTATTGCGGATAACCCCTTCTATAGGAATTTTATCGTCCAATGGTATGAACTGTTGGTTTTGCTCCCTGCGTTGCTGAATCAAATTGAGAGCAAGCAGCACAGGCCGGTGCCTGATGTTCCCGGATCGAAATTCAAGGGTCTCAAGGATTTTCGGCACCATGCGCCGGTAGTGACTACTGTAAGAGGACCGTATGATTTTATGGACTTGTTTTTGATAGCCTGGTCCAGATGACTTAAATTCTTTGATTAGATTCTGGAGAACATTTTCTCCGGCAACTGGATAGACGATATCCTTGACCCGGCCCTCTGGATTGAGAAGAGCTGCTTCAGCAATTTTAAAAAGCAAAGTGGTTTTTCCATGTACCTTTTGAAAATCTCTCATCAGTTCTTTGACCAACTTTTTCTCAGCTCTTACGGATAGACGGTGCACGATCTGTATGAAGAGTTCTATCAAGCCGTCAATAATCTCCCTCTGTCGAAAATAGAGAAAAATGGAGAACAGGCTATATTTAACCTCCTGGGGATGCCGCCTGACTTCCCAGGTGCTTTCACCGCTGATACGTTGATAATAGCGTCTCAAGGTTTTCGTGCTGACGGATTGGAATATGTCTACAGGAAGGTTAAGCGATCTTATAAATTGAAGCTTTTCTGTTTCATTGAAGATACTTTCCAGTCCCACCCGCCCTGGGTCAGCTTTCAAGGCGCTGAACTCAACAACGCCTTCCGCACCATCAAGACAACTATTCATCTTTTCTTTAGCATCCGAGGATAACGACCGCATGATTCTATCGAAAAGACAACGTTCGTATTCACTGAATGCTGTATGGATGAGACGATCCAGAACCGCCTCAGTTGGGCTTTTTGTCCGGTGATTTCTAAACCAATAATAAGCCTGTTCCCTTGCTTCAGAAACCGTCTGCCCCTGGGGATAAATTTTATCTACGAGCCATTTCGAAAAGGCATCTTTAACAGGAGTCGTAAGACGGGCGATGCCAAGGAATGACAGAATTTCGCTTCTATGACGCTTTCCGGAACGGCCAGTCCAATCATAATCTTTGATATCCGCTACGGGGGCATCGACCTGATCCGCCAGGAATGAAAGTGGCGGTTCCGGAATGTCATTTATGTGTTTGACGAATCTACCAGTATATTGAAAATATTTGAGTTGAACAGAAAAGCCCAGGTGATTTCTGGGTGGTTTGGTTTTCAGCAGTTGTAGTTCGTCATAAGTCAAACCCCAGATATTCACCAATTCATCGGTATCCCAGACTCTTTTCATAGCAGAACCTCCCTTTTGAAATTGAGAAGTCAGGATACCAATAATTGACCATATGTCAAAAGTTGGCACTTTATGCAGCTATGTGGTCATTGGCTCTACATAATTGGAGACCAAGTTGATCCGAAAGGGCCTTACTCCATAATGTTAGACAATATAATCGCTTTTTATTATCTAAAGATTCAATCATTTTTCCTAAATATTTTATCATAAAAGTGGCTTAACCTGGTTTTCAATTTTCCGGAGTAGGTTCACATCAATCATATATTGACTTTTGTTCTGATTCCTACTAATTAAATGGAATTATTTCAGGTGCTTTATGAAGGCTTAATAGGGAATCCTGTGAAAATCAGGGACGGGCCCGCCGCTGTATTCAGGGACAAAATTCACTTAATTACCACTGTCCTGTATTGGGATGGGAAGGTGTGAATGGAGAATGATCTGAGAGTCAGAAGACCTACCTGGATATAAGCTCGTATTTCGTGGAAAAAAAGCGAGTAACATAGGTCTATCTGGGAGAAGAATGGGATATCCTGGATCAATTATTAATTGGTCTGGGTTTTTTATTTTCCAGACCGTGAAAAAAATGGAGAAAATTATGAAGTTCAAATCCTTTTTTATTGCGGTTGCTATTCTTTTGATATGTACCGCATCAAACAGTTACTCAAGTGGTGACTATCATGTTGAACATAAAAATGCTGTGGTTCTGGCAATGTTTGGAACAACTGTTGAACCCGCTTTGCAAAGTCTGATCAACATTCAAACTAAAATAGAAAAAAAATTTCCAAATACAAAAGTACGCATTGCATTCACTTCAAATATTATTCGGAAAAAATGGCAGGACCGGTCTGAAAATTCCGAATATATCAAAGCTCATCCAGAAATACCCAAAGACATCCTGCATGTAAAAACACCTTTGGCCACAATAGCAGATTTACAAAATGATGGTTATGACAGCATAGTGATTCAGCCAACTCATGTTTCCATGGGGGAAGAATTCCTTGACCTGCATACCTATGTAAATGGGCTTATGGATATGGGGACATTTAAAAAACCGAAATACAAACCGTTTTATAAAATTGCACTTGGCAGACCAGCCTTAGGCACATATGGAACGAATTTTCCATACTCTGAAGACATAGCGACACTTGTGGACGCAATGGCACCCGATGCAAAACTTGCCAAACAGGAAAAAGCCGGAATTGTATACCTGGGACATGGAAATGAGTATTTCCCCGGCAATGGAGGGGCATATCTTGAACTTGCATCTAAAATGCGCAAAGCTTATCCAGGTGTCGTTACAACAATCGGCACTGTCGAGGGTTTTCCTGGTATTGAAGATGTTCTGGAATCTTTGAGGCTTTATGGTGTTAAAAAGGTGATTTTGAAGCCATTCATGGTTGTTGCGGGTGATCATTCGATGAATGATATGGCTGGTGACGAAGAAGATTCCTGGAAATCAATTCTTGTTAAAAATGGTTATGAAGTGGTGACTGTCACTGAGGGGTTGGGTGAAAATGATCAATTTGCAGATATTTTTGTAAATCATGCTGCTGATGCAGCTGAAGATGCTGGGATAGAATTAAAATAGCTTTAAACCTAACGATTGGGGTGGTTAGCCGCCACCCCATTTTTATTATATCGAAGATATTCCAAATTGTCGTAATAAGGGATCATTGATTTATTAGTAGTGTCAAAGAAGATAATAGATGTAACTGAAATCAGGCTCTCTACTTTGGTATCCTGACGTTGTCATCATCATAGATACCGTCTTCAGCCGTTGTGTGACATGCAACACAATTGGAGAATGATCCTATTGATTCACGATCAAAAACATTCGGAGAAATCTCGTGATGCTCGTGTACAAGATAGGGTATTTCTGTAATTCTCATTGGCATTTTATTTTTGAGGCTTTTAATGATTTTTGTTCCTCTTTTTGTCCGGCTGTTATCAGCACTGTTTGTGTTTAAATAATCAGCAATCGTCTTCATTGAATCATCATCCAGTTCAATGGATTCTCCAAAATGATCATCAAGACTTTTCATAAGAGCCGTCCATGATGCTGTCGGCATCAAGTCAGGTTGATATGCAAAATGGCATTCTCCACAGGTGTCCTGGTAAACGGTATTTTTTTGGGTTCTTTTTGAATTTCCGGAATGACTGCCATCCTGTTTGCGTTCTCTTTTCTTTTCATGATGATCAGAATCGTCGTCATCACCCAGTATTTTGTTGTACCACTTTTTTTTGTGATCGTCGTCAGCATAGACAGTGAGAGAAGGCATAAAGAAAAAGGCTGCGACAAACATGCTTATCATTACGATCATCAGTTTATGATCCATTCTTAACTCCTTTGGATAGCTATTTCTATTAACCTGTTTTGGTATTTATAAATGGGATAGTACATATTGCCTGCATTCTTAATGGTCTTTCAAGGCCACTTCGAGCAAGAAGAGCATCATCGTTAAAAACATCTTGTGTCGGCCTGTCGGCGGTAATCTCTCCATTGTGCATAACAATGGTTCTTTCGCACACATCCAGGGCCATATCAAGATCATGTGTGGCAATAATTTTAGTGTGCTCAAATGTTTTTAACAGTTCAATCAAACGCCTTCGAGATACCGGGTCCAGATTGGAAGTGGGTTCATCCAGCACCAGAATATCAGGTGATGTAGCAAGGGTGGTTGCTATGGCAACGGCTCTTTTTTCACCACCGGATAATTTGTAGGGCTGCCGGTCTTTCAAGTGAACCGCACCCACAGTTTCAAGGGCGTTTAAAACCTTAGTTTCCACCTCAGTTTCAGGCAGCCCCAGGCTTATCGGACCAAAGGCAACGTCATCAAAAACCGTGGGCATGAACAACTGATCATCCGGTTCCTGGAATACCATACCGACCGATCTTCTTACCGATTTCAAATTGGTTTTGTTTAACGGAAAGTCGCCAATCCGTATTTCCCCTTTTGTGGACATCAGACAGCCATTCAGATGAAGCAGCAGGGTTGATTTCCCGGCACCATTTGCTCCGACCAATGCCACAGACTCCCCGTGTGTAATCTTAAAGGAGATATTTTTTATACCCATAGTTCCGTCAGAATAGGTATGATTAAGATTATCTGCCTGTACGATATGGTGGCTCATAAAAAGTATCCCTCAATGATACTGCCGATTTTCACCGGCAGATTATACCATCTGGCTATCACAAATAAAAGCGACCAGAATAAGATAAATTGTATTTCCCTGTACCCGAATGACATGGTACGGTTTAGACGTACGTGTCCGTCAAATCCCCTACAGCACATGGCCAAATGAATTCTCTGAGCACGGTCCAGTGTCCTGAGCAGCAATTGCCCCAGCAACTGCACAAAAACATTAAACCGCATGCCTTTGGAATCGAATGAACGCAGAGATCTTGCCCGGACCATCCGGGAAGCCTCTTCGATCAGAACAAACAGATACCGGTAAAGAAACATCAGCTGAACGACAAATGGCCCGGGAACCTTCAACTTCTCAAGTGCCATGCACACGCCATTAAATCCTGTCAGACAAATCAGAATCAATGCGGCACTCACGGTCAATCCAAAACGCAGCAAAATTGATGTAAATGAAATCCAGCCCCCTGAGATTGAAAAATCACCAATCTGTACAAGGGGCTGTGTATCGAAAAATGGATTAAATATACCAACCAATATGGCAAACGGAGCAACAATCGCTATTTTTTTAAACAGGTACAGGATCGGAAGTTCAGCTGAAATAATCAATGCCATGGGGTATATGACAAAAGGCACCATCCTTGAAATTTCATACTTGCCTAACGAGACCACCATACAGATAAAGATCAGCGTTGTAATCAATTTTGCCCGTGGATCAATCTTATGCAGGCTTGAATTTCCAGATGCCAATGTATCCATATATCTGATATCAAACAGGTTGTTTTCAATTGTGGCCATATCTTTTCTGACTTTTTTAAGTTATGCGTTTGCCGCTTTTCTTCTTTTTAAAATGAACCCGATGAATCCAGCCATTAAAAGGGTTAACAATCCTCCCACAAAACCAGATACTGATGTCCCGGGATCAACTGCTGGCCATGCGTCGCCGCCTTCATCAGAACCCTGCATGTCTGTCTTTTTAAATCCATAATCAGGTAAAAACGCTGTTTTTTCCTGAACAGCTGCCAGGGATGAGTGAATGCCTTTTTCCGGAGCTTCGAGTTCTTCAACACCGGCTGTTTTAAACATGGCCCATTCCAATCCATCAGGATGGGCAGATGCAAACCAACTCAATGCTCCTCCGACAACTACGGTTGCAATAACAAATCCGATCAATACCTTTTGAATAGATGATTTTGGCTCTGTTTGTGAAGAAAGGATCGGTTGAAGAATTTCAGGTCGGCTTTTCCAGACAAAAATCACTACCGCTGCTGTGGTCAACCCTTCTACAACACCTATTGCCAGATGAATAGGCTGCATCAGGATGACAAAGGTATTAAATGGAAGTTCAGATATACCTGAAAACACAGTCTGAAGGACAACAAAGAAAGCGCCCAGCTGAAGTCCTGCAACGGCCGAAATCGTCGCTCCAACGGCCAGTGTTTTTGACGTTGGGTTTTCTTTGACAATCATCTTATAAATAAGCGGATAGGCAACAAAACAGGGGAAAAATCCAAGGTTAAAAATATTACAGCCCAGGGCAAGCAATCCACCATCTGCAAAGAAAAGTGCCTGAACGGTCAGAACGGAAGCCATTGTCAGAAAGGCTGCATAGGGTCCCAACAAAATAGCCAGAATCATACCGCCGCCGAGGTGACCGCTTGACCCTGTGGCCGGTATGGTAAAATTAATCATTTGGGCAGCGAAAATAAATGCCCCAAGAACGCCCATCAAGGGGATTTTTGAGTCATCAATATCTTCTTTTATTTTTTTTGAGCAATATCCAATCAATCCAGCGGTTGCAACCCACATGGTTCCACCCACAGCTGGTGAGATCAAAGCATCTGCCATATGCATAATAAAAACTCCTTAATTTTAATAATCCTGTCAAAGTGTTAAATTATCTAATCTCAGGAAGGCATAAAAAAACCACGCAAATCCCGTATTAGACATACGAAAACCTTCGTGGTTGAGTTTTATTAAATTCTGCTGGTTAAACTTTTATTGCAGACTTCATGCCTGCTAATTAATTTTCAGTTTTAATAAAATGAATTTCACTGAATGTCAATTGATTTATTTTATGGTAATGCAATAATAGCTATTGATCAATTATCATTATTACTCGTCATTAATCCGGTTCTGTAATCTTCGAATATATATTCGATCAATATATCTAATAGAAAAAATCAATACAAATTGATTGTTCCAATCAGAACAATCAATTTGATTTTCTGTATCTGTCTGGCTTATGAATGTTCCATTTTAATCATGAAGAATGGGTAGTATTTATGATCAGTGCAGGTATAGATATTGGATCAAGATCAATAGAAATTGCAATTCTTGAAAATGGAAACATCAAAGAATTGAGAAAAACAGATACCGGGTTTGATCCCATTGGTCAGGCAAGAAACCTGATTCGTGATCTGACATTTGATGTGATCCTGGCCACAGGGTATGGAAGAAACCTGTTTGAAATCGAACATGATGCCTCAACAGTTACCGAGATTAAAGCCCATGCCAGGGGTGCAGTCTTTACTTTTCCTGGTGTGTCAACAGTCCTGGATATTGGTGGACAGGACAGCAAAATCATAAAACTGAATGCTGCCGGAAATGTCATCCGGTTTGAAATGAATGACCGGTGCGCTGCAGGCACAGGCAAGTTTCTTGAAATAATGGCAAAAACCCTTGGTTTTGAAATCGAGACCTTTGGTGATCAGGCCATGAAAGCAAAAAAAGATCTGAACATCAGCAGCATGTGCACGGTGTTTGCCGAATCAGAAGTCACCTCCCTGGTTGCAAAGGGTGAAAATCCAAATGAGATTGCCCGGGGATTGCATATGGCCGTGGTAAAAAGAGCGGCTTCTATGCTGAGACGGGTTTCCCAGGAAGGACCGATTGTTTTTACCGGTGGCGTTGCCAACAATCCTTGTATTGCAAAGCTTCTGGCGCAGGAAACACAAAGGGAAATCCTTATTACTGAAAATCCGGAAATGAACGGTGCCGTTGGTGCTGCGTTGCTTGCAATGGAAATGAACACAAACATGAAACAAAAAAAGGATATGAAAAATGAAACAGGACCTGTTTAAAAAACTCCAGCAAATCGCGGAACAAAATCTTCTGGATATTGAAACACATAAAAAAAATGGAAATCATGTAATTGGGTTCTATTGCCTTTACGCCCCGACTGAAATTGCAGTGGCAGCCGACGCCATCCCGCTTCCCTTATGCGGGACCCGCCAGGCACCCATAGAGGCGGCGGAAGAAGTCCTCCCCAGGAACCTGTGCCCGCTTATCAAAAGCAGTTACGGATTTGCTGCAACAGATACCTGCCCGTTTTTCAGGTTTTCAGACATGATCGTGGCAGATACTACCTGTGACGGAAAAAAGAAAATGTTTGAAATCATGGCGGATATTAAGCCTGTTCATGTTTTACAGCTTCCCCAGAACCAGGATTTCAGCATATCCCTTGCACCCTGGAAAAGTGAAATTGAAAAATTGATAACGATTCTTGAAACATTTACGGATAAAAAAATCACCCGGGAAAAAATTAGTTTTGCCATAGCGCTTCTGAATAAGGAACGAAGGGCAAAAAAACGCCTCATGGATGTGACCAAGGCCAAGCCTTCTCCATTGACGGGAATGGAACTTGTCGAGATACTGTTTAAAACCGGTTTTTTTGCTGACAAGGAAAAGGGCATCGACCTGATCAATGAAATCGCAGATGTCTGTGAGCAATTGATTGAGAAAAAAGAAAGTCCCTACACTTTAAAAACTCCCAGGATTCTTCTGACAGGTGTGCCCATCGGGCTTGGATCGGACAAAGTGGTTAAAATCCTTGAGCAGTCCGGTGCCAATGTGGTGGCATTTGAAAACTGCAGCGGGTATAAACAGACCTTTCAGGTGGATGAAATAAAAGACCCTGTAACGGCATTGGCAGAGCAATATCTGTCCATTCCATGTTCCGTCATGAGCCCCAACCAGGGAAGAATCGACCTGCTCAAAGAGATGATAAAAGAATTCTCCATAGACGGCGTCGTGGATCTCACCTGGCAGGCCTGCCATACCTACAATATTGAATCGCATCATATCGGAAAACTGGTTCAGGATTCTTATCATCTTCCCTTTCTCCACCTTGAAACAGATTATTCCGAATCCGATACAGAGCAGCTCAGGGTTAGAATAGAGGCATTCCTTGAAATGATGTGATGAACAAACTGCCTTAACAAAACATGAAAAATTAAATGTTCAATTTCAATTTAATAGTGAGCACTTATGGTATATAAGCTCAGGAGTCAAAGTCAGCAAATTACCGAGCGCTTCATCTACCAGTCCGGGCTTTTTTAAATTTGCCATAATACCATATCTGGTATAGGTAATTTTTTCAATTCCAGACTTAAAATTACAATATATGGGATAACATCAACCCAAATTTCAAAATCTTAAATTACCTTATATTGGAGACTAACCGAATTGTTCAAAATCAATAATCTGGATGTTGAATTTGAAAATTTTTCAATTGATAACCATATTTAGAAATTAAAAAGATGATTGAATAATAAATATCCATGCTTATTTTCATTTTGTTCAGAATGATTTATTTCCGTTAAATATACATGGAGAAAATGAATGGACACTCTAAATATTGAAGAACTAAAAATCCCGCTTTACCAAAGCAGTCCGAATATAAAAACATATCGCTGCCCTCATTGTAATAGATTCCTTTTTAAAGGAAATGTCCAGAAATTGAATATGGTGTGCCATCATTGCCAGAAGATGATAAGTGCTGACGATAATGAACTTATGATGTCTGAGGAAATTACCATTTCCTGAATAAATTCATTCCCTTCTTTTTTCATTTTCTGGATTCAAATATCTGGAAAAATACAAAAACAATTTAATAAAGATCCATTACTTTTTTATTGGAGATTTGTATAAACGGTGTTCAAAACCTTTATGCCAAAAAGTAATCCCCCTTGGGGATGTTAAAAATGTTGTTTACCAACCGGATATGTTGAGAACATTGTGCTTTGAAATCGGGCCAAGAAGCCGTTACAATTATGGAAAGAAATCAATCCTTGAACCTCTCCGGCCATCTCATTGCCGTGTGCAGGACTCTTAAAATAAAAATAACACCATTGCTCTCAGCATACGGCAAAATAAAAGGCAGATCTGAAATCACAAGTTCACGTGTACCAGCAACCCTTCCCGGTCTGCCGATTCCTGGGTGATCGGCCAGCATTTTTGCAGCATTCCATATCTTCGTTCCAACCTCTGCTGCCGCCATGGGCTTATCGGTTGAAATATAATCTATTGCTTCGTTCAGATTTAAAAGTGCTTTTCGGGTCCACTTAACTTGCATCTACCCCCCACTTTTTAAAAGCGGCCTTTACTTCACTATCTGTTGCAATTTCGCCCTGTTCAACTTCTTTTAATCCGGCTTTAACCTCCTGGCAAAACCATTCTTCATACTCAACGTATTGTTTTAACGCCTGGTTGATTAAGTAAGATCGGGGCCGATCCTGAGTTTTTGCCAGACTATCAAGCCGTCCTATCATATTTTCGTCTATGCGTACTGTTGTTGGCTTCATGAATCCCTCCTTCTGTATTCTATGAGAATACAGATGAATACATAAAAAGTCAATGAGTCACTTCAATGTCAAAAAACCTATACCTTTTTAGGCATTCTCCAAAATACGCTATTCAGTGTAAAAAAATATTCAAAAACTATTTGTTTGACAGTTTGTAAATAGGATTCTATAACCTTTTTGGACAAATAAGGTTTAAAGGAATTTTTATGTCAGATATTGGATATATCAGAGTCAGTTCAGTTGGCCAAAATGATGCCCGGCAGCTTGAGGGAATCTCTCTGGATAAAATTTTCAAAGAAAAGGTTTCCGGAAAATCCATTAAAAGACCGGAGTTGGAAAGATGTATTGATTATATCAGGGAAGGGGATACACTTCATGTTCATTCCATGGATCGGTTGGCTCGAAATCTCAAAGACCTTCAAAATATTGTTGACGACCTCACCGGCCAGGGCGTTGAAATTCATTTTCATAAAGAAAACCTCATCTTCAGCAGCAAGGTCAATGCAATGAGCAAACTTTTGCTCCAGGTGATGGGAGCATTTGCCGAATTTGAGCGCTCTTTGATTAAAGAACGGCAGCTTGAGGGGATCGCCGCTGCAAAGAAAAAAGGCAAACATTTGGGCCGGGATTCGGCATTAAATGAAGACCAGAAAAAAGAATTGATCGAGATGGTTGAGTCAAGGATTCCGAAGACTGAGGTTGCCAAACACTTTGGTATCAGTCGGCAAACCTTATATAATATTATAAAATCACTTGACCATAGTAAATGACCATAGTAAAATAACTATATTATAATTTGAAAGGACTTTACTATGACAGAAACCATTTCAATATCAGAATTTAAAGCAACATGCTTAAAGTTAATTGACCAGGTAAAAACTACCGGCATGTCGATCATTATAACTAAAAGGGGAGAGCCGTACGCTCTGGTCACAAAACCACCAGCCCCGGAAAAAACTGAGTCCTGGATTGGTAAATATAAAGGCGAAATAGAGATTACCGGGGATATCATGGAGCCCGTTGTCGAAGAAAGTGATTGGGAAGTCCTTAAATGAAACTGTTGCTCGATACTCATATTTTATTATGGAGTCTGTCTGGATCTGAAAAATTGCCCACCAGGATAAAAAATGCTTTAGAAAAAAAGTCTAACGATCTTTGGCTATCGCCCATTAGAAGGGCGAAGCGCAATTTTAAACGATACGATTAAAAATCTTGGTGAAAATTATATTATACACATAGATGCAATTAGAACATCCTCAACAGAGTACCCTGCACCGTCTAAACGTTTTTTTCCTGATAAAATCACAAGAAACATAGACAATATGCGTCGTAAAATGTTTGAAAACGGGATTCATTCTGAAACCACCTATGCCCTTATTGTCACGTATGTTCCGCCAAAAATCAGAGAAAAAAAAGTAACGGACCTCATGTATGACAATCCGTCTGACCAAAAAGAAGAATCCCCCTTCACAAAAAACCTGAACCATTTCAGAGAAAAATTATATACGTTTGAAGAAAACTTAAAAAGCGTTTTAAAGCTTAACAGAATGGGCTCGATTTTTAGTGAAAATGAGTTCAATCAAACAATCCATAACGATGAAATAATTAATTATATTAATTATTGCCTTACCGGGCAATATGTCCGGATTAATATTCCCTCCACTCCGATTCCGGTAACATCATTATTGGGTGTTGAAACTTTTCAGCCCGGGTTAATTTCTGTTCTTGGAAATAAAAGCATAGTTTGTGTTTCTGTTAATGGGTATCCCATTGAAAGCACACCGGCCATGTTAAGTGCCCTGGATAAATTACCGTGCGAATATCGTTTGTCGCATCGATTTATCATGTTGCCAAGAGAAACAGCAATTTCAATTACGAAAACCCAGCAAAGAAAATGGCAGCAAAAAATAAGAGGGATGCGGGATCAGTTCAATAATACAGCCAAGGGTCCCATAAACCAGGATGCGGTTGCCATGACCGAGGAAGCAGGGCAGGCGTATTCAGAAATTGAATCAAATCTTGTGTCCTATGGCCTTCATGCCTGCGTGATTGTTTTAATGGGCAATGACGCTGAAAAACTTTTCGAAAATGCAACATTGACTCAAAGAATTTTAGCAGAAACCGGGTTTACGTCTTGTATTGAGGACATTAATACAACCGAGGCCTTTTTGGGTAGTTTGCCTGGGAATAAAACAAACAATATCCGGCAGGTCCCCATTTCAACAATTGTTTTGGCTGATATTTTGCCAACAACAAGCATTTGGCCGGGATTGCAATATTGCCCTCATCCGGGATTTCCGCCAAAGACACCGGCATTAATGCATGCCTCAACAGAAGGAATTACCCCGTTTAGATTTAATCTTCACGTCAATGATGTTGGGCATACTTTAATTTTTGGACCAACAGGGGCTGGAAAATCAACTTTTATTGGATTGATACTGGCCCAGTTTCGAGCGTTTAAAGATGCCAAAATTTATGCGTTTGATAAGGGGTATAGTCTTTACACTTTAACCCGGGCGATAAAAGGCGACCATTACGATCTGGCCGGAAAATCCTCTCAATTACAATTTAGTCCCTTAAAAGAGATCGACAACCCTCATGACTTTCAATGGGCGGTTGACTGGATATCCATTCTAATTCAATTGCAGCTTGATCGCAAAATAACACCCAATGAAACAGAAGACATTACCGAAGCAATGAAGTTGTTAAAGGACTCCAACATGAGAAGTTTAATGGATTTTAAAGTTCTTTTACAAAACACAAACCTTCGAACCTGTATTGATTCTTATACCGGTGTCGGTGTTTTAGGGGATATGCTTGATAATGAGCAAGACAATTTGTCTTTGTCTGATTTTTCAGTGTTTGAGCTTGAACATCTTATGAAATTAGAGGAAAAATTTCTTTTACCGGTCCTTCTTTATATTTTTCACAGGATAGAAAACAGTTTAAACGGCGAACCGACAATTTTATCTTTAGATGAAGGCTGGATCGTTTTAGGGAACAAAACGTTTAGAGAAAAATTAATAGAATGGCTTAACCCGCAATATCTTCCACAAGGCGGGGGGGTGCTTCCTACCCAGGAAAAACCAGACCAGGCCCAGAAAAAAGATTTTTTAACAGATGCAAACGAAGACAAGGTTTCTCTTGTAAATGCGTACCATGTTGCAAAATCTCCCTTTGAGCTTAAGCAAGGTCATTTAATACCCATGACGCTTATCACTAAAATTAACAGTGATCTGCCGGGAAGAATCAAGGCCCAGGTTACAGAAAACGTTTATGATACTGCAACGGGCAATCACCTGTTAATACCGCAAGGCACGATGATTAACGGCATTTACGACTCCAGAGTGGTTTTTGGTCAAAAAAGAGTTCTGGTGGCATGGCAAAGATTGATTTTCCCGGATGGCTCAAGCCTTAATGTCGGGTCTATGCCGGGCACAGACCAGGAAGGCACCGCCGGAGTATCAGATCTTGTGGATAATCATTATTTTCAAGTCTTTGGTTCAGCTCTTTTAATGTCTGTTATCAATGCTGGTTTTTCCATTGCAACCCAAACAGACGAGACAGCCAGTGACAAAGAGACTGCCTCTGATTCTTTAGCGAAAGCCGCCGCCCAGCAAATGCAGCAAACCTTTGCTCGAATAATTGATAAAATTATGAGCATTCAACCAGAACTAGTGATCAGAAGCGGCAAACAAGGCCACATTATTCTTACCAAAGATGTGATCGGACTTAAGCCATATAATCCAGCCCAAAAACCGACGTATTTTCTAAAAACAGTAGACGTAAATTAATACAAGAAAGGGGAAAAGATGAAAAAACAAACCTTAGCCTTAATAATGGTGCTATCTTTTTTTATAATAGAATTTCTTGGGATCAAACCCGTATTTGCATTTAACATTAATCTTCCCCCTGGTTTTCAAATATTTATCCAGCTGGAAAACTCGACCTCTGTAAAAGCCTGGATATCATCGCCGCGAAAGAAAAAGCCCGCAATTAGCGTCCCTTGAGTTGTAAGAAGAATACCGTCACCTACCAGGGACGTATAATGTAACAACTCTGAAAAACTTTGATTTTTATCTTTCTTTATGGGCGTGATATAATCTTTTTCTTGATAATTCAGAAAAAAATTAAGCAACAAAATACAAACGGCAGCAATAAGAAAAAAATAAAGATAATTCATTTCAAAAACCTATAGATAGATGGTTTTGACATATAGATTTTTTTAAATTTTATATGCCTTAAATAAAGCGTAATCATTATAGGATCGCTTTTTGCCATACGCCTTAAAACCCCCATGCCAATAAAGCCAAGCAAAACAGCCATGATTATTAAATACAGGCTCATTGTAATCGCCATCATCGTACAAAACATGCCCAATGCAATTAATGGGATACGTTCACACCCGGCAACCAGGGCCGGGCGTGTAAGAGCTCTTGCTATTTTAATACCCCGCATTAAATAATTGCTCCTGCTCCGGTTGCCGCAGGAAAAAGCGTTGCCAAGGCATTCTGGGCAGTAACAAGCAGACCAAGGACTAGAACCACATAGGCCCCTCTTTTGGCGAAATCGTTTAATTCTCCGCCGAAAATTAGCATACCGCCCGTTACCATAATCGCAATCAAAGCAACGGCAAACGCAATAGGACCAGTAAGAGAGGTTCGCAATGTTGTTAAGGGTGCTTCCCAGGGAAGACCTGTGGCTGCGAAGGCTGCAGGAAGTGCAACAAACATTAAAAAATTAACTGCAAGAAAAATAGCCATGTTTTTGGTGTTTGAGTTCATAATTAAATCCTTTTTTGTTGTGGTTAAAATTTGATTTCTTGATTATTAATAAGATCGATCAGGTTATATTTTTTCTCTGAAAAACCCTGCAAACTATAGAATTCTTGGATTTTTCTTTTGTTTCCTACTTTTTTGAAAAATATAATCTTATCCACCGTTCTTGATATGAGTCTCTGGCATTTGTCATGGAAAGCTATGGTGCAAAGATCCTCAAGTCTTTGAACTGCATCGACGGCCGAATTGGCATGAATTGAAAAGATACCTCCTTTATGGCCTGTGTTCCAGGCCTGGAAGGCCTCTTTTGCCTGATTTGCTTCTCGAATTTCACCAATGATTATTCTTTTTGGCGACAGCCGAAGCATGGTCTTTATACAATTACCGAGGGGATTATTTTTATTGGCAATCATTTTAAAAGTGTTGGGTGCGCTTGATTGAATTTCGTCTACATCTTCACAAATAACCAGGCGATCGTTGGTATGCTTGATTGATATCTGATCAACATAAGCATTGATAAATGTTGTTTTTCCTGTACCGGTCCCCCCTGCCACCAAAACATTGTCATAATTATCAATTGAGTCATGCAACAACGACATGGTTTTAAAATCTAAAATGCCGGCATTAAGATAATCTTTGAATGTTAATATCCGGGCCGCTTTTTTCCTGATCGAAAAACCGGGGCCCGGTTTTGCCACAGGCGGCAAAACACCTTCAAACCTGGCTCCAAAGATAGGGAGTTCTCCGCCAATAGTTGAAAACTCTTTGTTTGCGACATCGTCAAGAGATGTTGCAACTGTTTTGATTATGGATTCTCTGGCCTGGGGGGATAAATTGGTGATATTGACAATATCAGGAGTGTCTAATCTTTCAACCCAGACATTGCCGTCTGGATTGACATTAATATCCGTTACATTGGGATTATTAAGGGCCTCCATAATGATACTACCAAGTTCTTTTTGAAGCTTGGTAATAATACGCTGTTGTTGCGTCTTGGCCGTTGGAATATTTTTAATCTTATCGTTTTCCAAAAAAGAAAACCCCTGTATCTTTCTTTTCCAAATACGGAACTTACAAAACTATTGTTTTTTGAAATATAGGTTGATAAGATGGCGGGTGACTGTTTGGTTGTCATCTTGTCAACCTTACTTCTTAGGCCTCACCAATCTCGTAAATTGGTGGGGCCTTTGCTTTTGTCATATACACATAATTAAATTTTATCTGGTGGTGGGTATTACTTTTTTTGAAAGATTTGTCAACTCTTTTTTTGATAGTTTTTTAATCATCTTCAGTTTTTCATGTTCGTTTTCGATTAACACCCTCAAAAGTTTACTCTGGTCTATTTCATATATAGACGTTAGACATTCAAGCCTTTCAAGCGTTTTCTGCCCAACTTTGAAAGAAATTGTTTTTAATTTTGTTTCTTTTTTCATTTAAAAAATCCATGTTTTTATTTAATTTGTAATACCGTTTTTAATGAAAAAACGTATTACTTTTTCATTAAGGGATTCCCTTAGTGAACAAAAATTGTAGCACATAATAAATTTATTGAAAAGCTTCGTGAATTAATGTTTTTCTAAAAAACCGATAGCGTTTAACTGGTCTTTTCCAGCCTTTTTTTAACATAAAAGTTTTACATTATTTTTAAAAATAATCTTACTTTTATTACATCTTTTTAGTACAAATAAACAACATTTATTTTATGAAACTTATTAATATTAAACGATATTTTTTTGTTTCGAACCCTCTTCAAGTTAAAATAAAAACGATAGCATTTTCGCTGCCGGCAAGGTGATCCGGATTAAAAAAATGATGGCATTTTATCCGGCTGCAGATTGTTCAGGAAAGAAAAACCGATAGTAAATTTTTGTGGCCCTGGGGAGTGTTGATCAGATCCAATCCTGGCTGTTTATTTTTTGCTATCAAAATAAGGATAAATTCAAGGGTGTGTGGATCCGCTTAACGGATTTACACGCCCTCTTCTATTTGGCTGATCGGTTGTCACCCCTTTAATCCATGTATTTGATTGCTCCAATCGTTCCTGCAAAGGTCAAAATAAGTTTTTTTAAAACCAGGTAAAAAAACTGATCCCCCTTCAAGTTATCAGGGTTTCTCCCTTGTTCCGTCTCTCATTACACAATTTTACTGAACATGGGATCAGGGGTTAATTCACAATTTAAAATACAGAACCCTAAAGACAAGCCCTTCGGGGACAGGATTTTGAAAACCCTGAAAAACATAACTTAAAAAGGAGATTTGAAAATGGAAAAAATCAAAGAATTAACCAACACACAGCTGATTGAGATTTCTCCGGCAATTGGAGCAATTAAACCTTTTTGTCAAGTTTCAGAAAGATATTCGTTTGTTCCAACTCTTACAGCAATTAATCATTTAAGAGATACCGGATGGATACCGGTCATGGCTGGTCAGGCCGGAGTAAGAACAAAAGATAAAAGCGGCTATCAAAAACATATGATCCGATTTACCCGCCCGGATTTGATTGTCAATGGTCACAGAATGGATCTTTTGCTTTATAACTCACATGATCGAGGTTGTGCTTTTAAATTGATTGGCGGCGTTTTTAGATTTGTATGTGCAAACGGTATGATTATTGGTGATCGTGTCGCAGAATACAGCCATAGACATGTTGGTTTCAGCCCGGATATGTTTATTAAATCTTCCCTACTGGTTGGTGAGCATATCGAAAAAACTGCCGGTGTGATCGAAGATTGGCAAGAAATTGAAATGGAAAAAAACGAAAAAGGAATTTTTGTTAAAGCAGCACATCAATTGCTTTATGAAGATACAAACAAAGCACCTATTACAGCGGATCAACTTTTAAATTGTAGAAGATCTGAGGACCGAGAAAAAAAAGATCTTTGGACTACTTTTAACACTATTCAAGAAAATGTGATTAAAGGTGGTTTACGTGGCAGATCAGTAAAAGGCAAAAAAATCCGGACAAGAGGAGTTAAAGCAATTGATAAAGATAGAAAATTAAATCAAGCTCTCTGGATTTTAACAGAAGAAATGGCGAAAATTAAAAAACAATAAATTTATAATACCCCGCCCTTCTTGGTTTTCACCAAAAAGGGCGTAAAAAATCTCTTTATATATAATATATATAATATATATTTATAAAATTCCAGTGTATTAGTTAAAACATGTATTTAGATATTGATTAAAAAAATAACATAATATTATAATGAGTTATAATGCATTAGATACTAAACCTAAAAAATCTCTTGACATTATATTTTATGAAATCGTATTAGATATTAAACTCAAAAAGGAGAATATCATTTATGAAAATTATTACCATTGGAAATAATAAAGGTGGGACCGGAAAAACCACCATAACAACGCATTTGGGTGTTGCATTATCAAAGTTAAACAATCGAGTTTTGGTTATTGATAATGATTCTCAATGTAATGCGACAAGTTTATTATTATCCGGGGTTAATTTTAAATACAGTATGTATGATTTCCTAACTGATTCAAAAGATGATAAAAAAGAATATGAAGTAAGTACCTCTTTTCAAAACCTTTATTGCCTGCCAAACACTGTAGATACAAGTGGTTTAAGTTTAGAATTTACAAAAAAATATCCTGATTCTCTTTTTACAATGAAAATCGCTTTAGAAAAAATACAAAACAAATATGATTATATTTTAATTGATTGCCCCCCTACTCTTGATGTCACAATGAGCATGGCGTTATGCGCTAGCCATGCTGCTATAATCCCGATAGAGGTTGGATCGTTACATAGTATTGATGGTTTAGACAAGTGTCTTGATTTAATAGGAGCAATGCAAGAATTTAATCCACAATTAAATTTTTTAAAACTTGTTATGAATCGAGCAGACAAGCGAACATCAATATCAAAAATAATGATCGATGAAATAAAAAGAAATTATAAAAACGAATATTTCGAAACAATAATTTCTGTTTGTACCGCTCTCCAACAGGCTGAATATTTAAGAAAAACATTATATGAATATAGCCAAACACACATATCGTTAAAACTTTATAAACAGCTTGCAAAAGAACTTTTAACGTTACTTCCAGCAAAGGGGTGATGAAATATGGCAGGAAAAAGTTTTGCAGATATAGTACGACAATCCGCCAAAGATAATCAATCAAAGACAATACTTTCTCGGATTGAACAAATTAAAGAAAAGGCGAAAAAACAAGAATCTTTTTCCGTTATTCCACCTTTAAAAAGAACTGAGCAACCGAACAAGCGAGCAAGCAAACAAGCAAGCAAGCACACACCCGAACAAACACAACCTCGAGTGCGTGAGCAAGTGTTCGAGCAAGTGCCTAAACAAGTGTTCGAACAAGCACCCGAACAAACAAACACCCAAACAAGCAAGCAAGCACCCACACAACCGAACACCCACACAACCACACACACACCCGAACAAACAAGCAATCGCACAACCGAACAACCGGGTGCTTTTAATCCTTTAAAAAAACCTTCGGATTTAAAATTTAATCAATATCAAATTTTACATTACATTTATTTTCAAAGACCTTTTAAAGTCAAGGGGCCTAATGGAATTAGTAGTTTATTAAATATTAAATATGGTACTGTTCGTAATTCTTTAGAGAGTCTTGCAAGAAAAGGCTATATTTCCAAGCCTTTCAGCATTAATGATGGTATAAATAATGGATCAACTTGTTTAGTAGATGAAAATAAATGTTTTAAACTTTTTGGTCCTACAGAAACAGAACAACCGGACAACAGAGCAACCGAACAAGCAACCACACAACCGCACAACTACGCAACTAAACAAACAACCACACAACCGGGCAACTGCACAACCGCACAAGTCTCTTCGTCTTATAAGTTAGTTAGTAAGTATTTAAATAAACTAACTAACTATCTCGAAAACTCATCTTTTTGGTCAGGGCAGGGATTAAGTGTGAAAAAATGTGAAGAATGGATAAAAGAATTTTACCCTGATGATCCAGAAGCGTTAATAACTCAACTTATGTTTGCAGAAAAAACAGAAACTGTTTTAAAACCTAAAACTAAAACATCTGTACACGTTTTTTATGGTTGTTTATTGAATGGAGGTTTAACTCGTCCTAAAGATTTTGAATTTCCCCATGAAAGAGCGTTAAGAATAAAAAAACAGGAAATAGAGAATCAAGAAAAGGCCTTAGCTGAAATCGAACTTTTACGTCAAAAAGAAAAGATGATAGCGGACCAATTGGCTTTTAATGATCTGCTTTCAAATCCAGAAAATGTTGATATCTTGATCAATGAAATTGAAAATAAATTTTTAACACCTAAAACAAAAATTTCGATTCAAACATATCGTAAGACAGGAAAAATAGATTCTAAACTGGAAAATGCCTTAAAGAGAGAATTTGATAAGCCTGACGAAGAATAATAGAAATATCGAAAAATTATAGGTCTATTTATGACACTTATTGAAGAATTGCGTAAAGAATCGACTGGATTAAAAGGAACCATAATAATTCATTTGGATTTTATTACCCAGGCCATTAATGAGGGATATACAAAACGAAAAATTTTTGATTTTTTAATTAAAAAGAACCTTTTAAAAACAGACTATTCTTATTTTGTAAAGGTTTTAAATAAAGTTTTGATCGAATCTAATTTCAAACAAGAAATTGTTCTTAACGAACCAGAATCCATACGGCCGAAAAAATTTAAAATGGTGGATATAAAGGATTCGGATTTTGAATAGCCAGATCCATTTGGTACTGCAGCCACATTCAGGTGTTGGCAAGTCTTATATTACCTTTCTTCTCAAACAATATTTTGAATTAACAAACAGCATAAAATCTTATTCAATCCAGGATAAAGATATCCTATTTTGGGATACTATTTTTGAAGATATTTTTATCAAGGGTCCACAAATTATTATACTAAATATAAGTTCAGCGGTTTATGAAATTTTTCAAAAATATCTTAATGAAACAAATATTTTAAATTTGTTATCAGAATCAAACTGTTCAATTTATAATCACTATATTTTTACCCCTGGGCGAACCGGTATAAAATTAAATAAAACACTTCAATTTATTCAATCCGAGGTAATCAAAAGGGCAGGGTACAGTGTTGTCTGGGAAAACTATAATATTGGAACAACGCTTAAAGAATACACAAAAGGGCAGTTTTCACGATTATATGAATATTTAGAATTTATTAAAATTAAGTTGAATATTCATAAAACGATCCTTTTGCCAGAGGAAAGTTTTTACCATAAAAAAGACTTGTCTTCACATATTCTTTCCGGGACAACTTTTGATCATGCTATTTATAATTCTAAAAACAATCTGATTTATCGCCAAAGACTTTACCAAATAAAAAAACGGGCATTAGAGGTGATTGAAAATGCAGGTATCTAACCTGGAAAAACAGATAATTGATATTTTAGAACAAAAATATGGACATTCCATAGATAAAGATGATCCTTTAATGCTGACAATAACTGCACAAACCTTAATTACCGAGCATTTACTTGAACTGCATAAAAAAAATATGGAAGCTGAATTTTCTTCTTTTAAAGAAGATTTATCTGTTCTCTTAAAATCATCGAAAATTGATTCTACTGAAAGTAAAAAAATAATAGAAGATCATGTAAAAAAAGCATTTCTGGGGCTTTCTGATAATTATAAGACCCAATTAGACACAGAGTTTATAAAAGCCCATCAAGAATATAAAAACGCTCAAAAATGGTATAGAAAAATGAAATTCTGGGCAATAGCAACTATTATTATAACAGTACTGATTTTCACTGTCTTTTTCCTAAAAACATAACGCTCTAATTTCTTTTAAATTCATGCTTTGTTTTTCAATGCGATAAACCTTGGGGGTCTGGGGGTTAGCCCCCATATATTTTAATCTGGTGCTGTTAATTTTTATTCGCTGCCGCTCAACAAACCATATCGGTTTTTAAAAATAAACCCAAATCCGGAATAAATTACTATAAAATTACCATAATTTTAATATAATCTGATTATCTTTATGCAATAAAAATATCACTATTATCCTATTTGCCGGTTTATGGTAATAAAATAGCAATAAAATATTCTATTTATATAAAAATAATACAAACTGCGTATCAATTAATAGATTTAAGGGGCTTGCCCCTTAAAATATAAGGGATTCTTCCTTAAAAAAAACGTATTTTTTTTAAAAACGGGTTGTTTTTCTCCTAAAAACGATTTATTGTCGTTATAAGAAACTACAGGGTATATGACGGTGACACCGTCATAAAATCAGACAAGCAGATTTCAAATTCTTATTCGCTAAAGCTCAACGACCCTGCCCGGTGATTTTCACCGGGAAAAAGCAAGGAGAAAAAATGCCAGAACCAGAGAAAAAAAAGAAATCCGATAAAAGAAAAAGAACGTTAATAATACCCGTTCGAGTCACACCTGAAGAAAAAAAAGAAATAGAGTTAAAAAGTAAAAAATGCTCACTTGCCGCGAGCACGTATCTGAGAACAGTTGGCCTTGAAAAAAGAATTAAAAGCACTTTTGACAGCCAGGTCCTTATCGAACTTGCAAAACTCAGAGCTGAATTAGGGCGGCTGGGTGGTCTTGTTAAAGCCTGGTTGTCTCCTAAACAAACCGACATGGGTGTTACTCCGGAAGCAAAAGAATATCTTAAAAATAATAAACCAGCCTTAAAAACATTATTAAGGGAACTTGATGCAAATGTTTTTATGGTAGAGGACGTTGTTAAAAAATTATGATTGCTGAGGTTTTAAAACGTAAAATTCCAAGACCTTTTAACGGTTTGGCTAATTATTTTTGCGGTAAGCCCGAACGGGTTGAAGAAAGTTTTTTCTTAAACTGTTCTTTTGATGATTTTGATTTAAACCTAAAAGAAATCAAAGCTCTTCAAAATCTGGCAAGTTCCAAAGCAGATAAAACATATCATTTTGTTTTAAGCCTTAGGGAAGGGGAAAAATTAAACCGTGACGAGATAGAAAGGGCTGTTAAAATGCAGCTAAAAACCCTGGGTTATGAACATCATCAGGCTTTAATTACAGCCCATAATGATACGGCTAATTTTCATATACATGTCGGTGTAAATAAAGTGTGTCCAAAAACACAAAGGACAAGAACACCATATAAAGATTATGAAAGATTAGATAAAACTTGTGAAAAACTTGAAAAGATTTTCGGGCTGCAGCAAGACAATAGAGTAGGGCAGGGAACCAATAAAAACAAACGTCTTTATGATGGCCGGCAATCATTTCAGGAATGGGTTTCTATATTGGCCCCTGAAATCATGAATGGCGTGGAAAAGGCAAAAACCTGGCAAGAAGTACATTTTGAACTTGCCAGATTTAACTTGTATATAAAACAGCGGGGAGCTGGTTTTGTAATATCAGATATTGACAACAAACTATTCATGAAAGCCAGCGCTGTTGATCGTGGCTTATCAAAAAAAGCATTAGAATCCATGTTCGGTGAGTTTGAAAAACCAGACTTAAAAAACCTTCCAAAGCCTGTTTTGAAATACGAAGCCAAACCCGAAGAAGCCAAGGAAAGTGCTACCATATATAAAGAGTTTGAAGTTAAAGAAAAAATGAAAAAACAAGAGAGATATGAAAAAATATCTGCCCTGTATAAATTACACAGCACAAGAATTTTTGCATTAAAAAAATGGTATCGGGATAGTAAAACAGATCTTCAAAAAGATTGGTTTATTGCCAAGCGTGAAAGAAGAATTGTTCTACAACGCCATCGGGAAACGATGGTTAAAAAATTAGATGAAATTTTTAATGATTTTCAAGAGCATAAAACTGAAATCATTAAAGAAACAAAGCCCCTGGGCTGGAACAGTTTTTTGCTTGATGAAGCAATGAATGGGAGACGTGATGTTCTTGAATTATTGAGATCCCGACCCATTGGTACACGAACCCGCATCGTTAAAAATAATTTTTTCGGTATCAAAAAACCAAGTGCGATTACCCCAGGCTTTCATACTATAAGCCGTAAGGGTGAATTGATTTATACCTTTGGTAAGGTGCAAGTGAGAGATAAAGGAAAAGCGGTTTCTTTCTTCGGAGATTTTTCTGACGAAAAAGGGTTAACCGATGCTTTACGATTTTTATCTGATAAAAAAGACAGCGGTTTGGTTTTTAATGGTACGGATGGTTTTAAAGATAAAATTTTAGAAGCGATCAATAAACACAATATCAATATTAAGTCCGAAAACTTACGTTCGGGCCAAACTGGAAAAGAATCTCAAGGGCAGGGCAGGTGATTTATGAATGAAAGAGAATTATCGAAAGAGACGTTGGAATCTTTCACCATCTATGAAATGGGTGGTAAGTATATTCCCACCAGCAAATTAGCCAAGGGAGATCAAGAATTTTTTTCGACCCTGGAGAAATATAATGGGGTAACAAAAGAGGTAGGGAGTATCGAACCTCATTTAAATTTTTTCAGAGCTTATACAGATAAAAAAACGGCTGCTGATGAGGCTAAGAAAAAGTGGGGAGTAGAAATTAATCCGATATTTGTCGAATTAAAAGAACGGTATTCGGTTATAAATGATCAAAATAATGATCCTGTTGCTGTTAAAAAAACGTATACTGGAAATGGTTCTTTGGTACAGGAACAGACACGGCTTTTAAAAACTGGACAGTTGGGAAAACAAGATCCTGCATATGCTCTTGCAGCTATCGCCAGTAATTTAAAGACAGGTGTATATACTCAGCAAGATAGCAGGCAGACAGAATACAATAATTTACAAAAGGCAAAAGTTATACCCTTACCAAATGTAGTTGAAGTAGACCTTATCTCAGAACGGCAAGCACACAAACAACTCATACCGGAAGTGGGAAAAAATCTTGTGGGTAAGGCTCAGATTCAAAAAAATACTATGGGGACCATAGGTTGGTTAAAGGGAAAAGCCGGGGATCTGGTCACAGCCAAACGGGTAGTTGGTCAATTTCGGCCCGAAAACTTACGTTCGGGTCAAGCTGGAAAAGAATCTCAAGGGCAGGGCAGGTGATTTATGAATGAAAGAGAACTATGGCAGGGCAGACCGTCATTGTGGAATGTCAGCTCAAATGTTTTTAAATTAATAAAGACGCTGATCGCAGCGAGTTTATTGTTGTATTGTTCTCGTTATCTTCCGGAGAATTTTATTAAGGTTCCTGATATTGGTTTGCCGGAGTTTTTCTCTAAAATAACAGGGGAACAGTTTTATTTGCTGGCTTTCTTTTCTTTGCTTATTGTGCGGCGGGTGTGGGGAATAATTCATCAATATATAAATATTCTTTGTATTGAAATTAAACTGACCGATGAAAGATTACATTTTCGAGAAGGCATTTTAAACAAATTTCAAAAGGGGATAGAGCTTTATAGAATCAAGGATCTATCCATATACGAACCTTTTTTATTTCGTCTTTTAGGGCTACAGAATATACAAATTGTTGCCTCGGATAAAACAATCGGGTTCCCAAGGCTTATGGGTGTCCCAAAAGAAGCTAATATATATGAGTTGTTAAAAAATTATGTTGAATCAGCCCGGACAAAAAAGGGTGTTAAAGAAGTTGATTATTTTAACGGGTAGGGGGGAGTATGTTAGAAAAAATTGTATCTGGAGGGCAGACCGGGGCTGATATAGCAGGGGTTGACGCTGCAATATTTTGTCGTTTTCCTTATGGTGGTTGGCTGCCCCAGGGGAGAAAGTCAGAAAAAGGAATTGTTCCGGAAAAATATACTCAATTTCAAGTGATGGCCAGAGGGGGCTACCCTAAAAGAACTGAGCAAAATGTAATTGAATCAGATGGTACGGTTATTTTTACATTTGGCAAATTATCCGGAGGGTCATTATTAACGAAAAAGGTTGCTGTAAAAAATAATAAACCATGGCTTCATATTGATTTAGATATGATTAAAAACCCTTCTGCTAAAATAATAGACTGGCTCATTGAATGGGACATTAAGACATTAAATGTGGCCGGAAAAAGTGCGAGTAAAGCACCGGGTCTCTATAAGCAGGTTAAAGCAATTATGACAGATATTCTGCAACAGGAGCATTAAAAATGCAAAGGGAAGCGGTTAAAGAAAGAGCTGATAAATTGGGAGCACAAATTTTAAGTGTTTCTAATCTTGATTCTCAAAATCGATATTCTCTTGAAAAAAGAATACCGGTTGATGAATTTATGGATGGCGTCAGGTTTTACCAAAAAGAAAATGTCTGGATTGATGAAAAAACCAAAAAAACCATTGCTGTTGGCAGAAATGCAACGGTTGTGAATATCATTGAGTTCACGGACGATAAACCGATAAAATCATCCTTTCAAATGATGGATGAGGGGGGAATCGCTCATAGCGGGAATCATTCTGGGAATCCGGTGATTGATCTGGGCAAATGGGGGGAAAAATATGAATACAAAGCCCTTCCTGATACAGTTGAGATTGATTTAATCGGTGAGCGAAAAAGTCGGGTTAATGATATGGGAAGTTTGCCAGGCAGCCAGAACAACCTTGTTGGTAAGGCTCAAATAGATAAAAATGTGATTAATTCTGACGATTGGCTTAAAGGCAAGACCGGAGACAAGGAAGCAGCCGGAAGGATTGTTGATTCTCTATGGTCCTTGAAAAAAACTGAAAAATTAGAAGAAATGTTGGGAAATTTTGCCAATAAAGTTTTGATAACAATGCCAAGCACATCAAGTATGAATGTTATTCCTAAAATTTTTGGCAGAAAACTGGCCAAAGCCTTTGAGGGAAAAATTAAGGTGATCCAGGGGGATGATTATTTTAACTTAACCCATAATAAAGAAGTCAAAAACGTGTCTCGTACTGAGCGGGTGTTTTTTGAAAGAAAATTTGTCCCTGAAAAACCCCTGGGAAAAGAAATTGAAGGTAAACAGGCCGTTCTTGTTGATGATATTTTTACAACCGGCGGGAGTGTAAAAGCATTTTCTCAAGCCCTGGCTGCACAAAATCTTAAGGTTGATAATATCGTAGGGCTTATGGGCGATAAACGGTTTAAGGTTGATCAAAAAACCGCTGATAAATTAGAAAAGGCCTTATCTGATCAAAAGGGCGATATTGACTTAGAAAAATTGTCAAAAAAACTCACCCGGACAGAAGCAGGTTTATTGATACAAAGACTGAACAAAGAAAAGGGGTCAAACAATGATCTTACCAAAAGAATACAAGGGTTATACGACGGAACATTTGTTAGAAATATTGAAGGAAATAGGATCGCCGGAAGGGACAACAGCCCCGGAAGAAGAAATATTAATAATGCGAAAGATGTTAAGGGAATACAAGATAGGGGTTCACTCGAAGGATACGGACGATAACTAATGCGATCCACAATTAAAATAGGGCTTATTACCGATCTTTTTATTATTCTTATTGATATGGATCAGGGCAAGTCAATAACGAATAATGCCTATGAAGTAGTCGGCCATGTAAACAGGACTGTTCCTATCGGCCCGCGGAGGGTATATTATCGTGATACAATGGGATGGTTTGACGAATTAAAAGTAAAAAATGGTCGGTTTGTAGGATTTAGCCCTTGTTCTGATGCTCAGCAAAGCAAATTCTCTGAGCTTGTATAGTGCGAAATAAGGTGAAAAAATCATATAAATTGCTTGTGAATCGTCCTTTTTATTGATAAAATTATTTTGTCCGATGGGGGATAGGGCAATGCTGAGGAGCAACCCGAGCACCGGAGGACAACGAAGCATATCGGCGGGGTTTATCCCCGCCTTTTTTTTAGGGTCGGCTGCTATCAATGTTTAATAAAAAATTGATAGCATTTTTGTTGCCGGCAACGCGATCCGGATTAAAAAAACGATAGCAAAAATTTTATGGGACTATGGAGTGTTGCCCAGATCCCGGCCAGGCAGTTTGCTTTTTGCTATCAAATTTGGATAAATTTTAGGGCGAGTGGATCCGTTTGACGGATTTACACGCCCTTTGTATTTGGCTGTTACATGTGGCTTTCAGTGTTTGGCATTATAACCGGGTCCTTTCAATATTCTTTGGAGTCCTCTTAAAACTATTAAAACAAAAACAGTGGATTTAAAACCGGCCGTGCTGCCGGAGGGTGAAAGAAAACAAAGGAACGTAAGGGGAAAAATAATAAAAAATGCTATATACCCTTGCTAAATACATAGTCTTGCTATATACTCTGTGTGTATAGCAAATTTAATAGGGGGGTACATTATGGAGGTTGGAACTGTCTTTAAAAACAATAGAACCCAAGCGGTCAGGTTGCCTGTTGACAGCCGGTTCCCTGAAAGTGTGAAAAAGGTTGTTGTGCGTATTATTGGTAAAGACCGTGTACTTTCACCAGTAGAAAATACATGGGATAGTTTTTTTCTTTCTACGGACGGAGTTTCTGATGATTTTATGAAGGAACGCGCGTCACAAGAACAATCTGAAAGGGAATCATTTTAATGCTAAAATATATGTTGGATACCAATATCGTTATCTATGTGATTAAGCGTCGTCCAATCGAAGTGTTAGATGTTTTTAACGCCCATGCAGGACAGATGTGTATTAGTTCAATCACGTTAGCAGAATTATTGCATGGTGTTGAAAAAAGCTCTATGGTTTCTCACAACTTACGAAAAGTTGAGGATTTTATATCCCGCTTAGATGTATTGTCATACGACAACAATGCTGCTTCGCACTATGGTGATATTAGAGCAAATTTAGAAAAAAAAGGCTCTCCTATAGGAGTTAATGATTTACACATTGCTGGTCATGCAAGAAGTGAATCATTAATCTTGGTTTCTAACAATGTGCGTGATTTTGAGAGAGTCGAAGGTTTACGATTAGAGAATTGGATTGAAACAGAATAGGGGGCAAATATCAAGCTGAAATTTCATATATACATATGAGTAATAACTGTAGCGGCCTGATTTTATAATGGAGCCAAAAACAATTTTTACAAAAACTCAACTGCCACAGCACCTACACCATACAGGCTGAATATCTTTTTTAATTGTCGTTGCCATCAACTCGCTATTTCAACACCGATTTTGATACCCCGGGCAATAGGGCTGTTTTATCCTGAATCAAAAGTTTCACTAAAATCACCGTCCAAATCGAAATCATCGTCCAAGGCTATCTCACGTAAAGTTGGTATCGCTGTCTGTCAAGGATGTTGTCACATTTTTTGGTTAATTGTTCTATCAATTAAG
>ENA-OSAF01000119-OSAF01000119.1-marine-sediment-metagenome-genome-assembly--contig:-NODE-119-length-31544-cov-21.915177_pt1 | contig 31544 bp, 28 predicted proteins | sample MGYA00237872_ERZ529318 | MGnify/ENA primary metagenome ERZ529318 (study PRJEB26369, sample SAMN03142813) | marine sediment metagenome | biome: marine; feature: borehole; material: sediment... | reverse complement strand
GAGCACCTGCCTCACCTCCGCGGGGAGGCCGGCCTGGCTGTAGAGGAGCTGGGCCTCGGCCAGCAGCCTCTGCACCTGACGGGTCAGGCCGGGAAGGCTTGCCGCCAGCAGGGTCAGCTGCCGGTAGAGGACCGGGATGAGATACACGAGAAACCCGCCCGCCAGTGCCGCCGCCGCCGCGTAGACCACAAGGATAGATGACAGCCGCGACAGCCCCCGGGCCTCCAGGAACCGCACAGGCGGCTCCAGCATGAAGGCCAGCACCGCGGCGAGGACGAACGGCACCAAGGCCGCCCGGAGGAGCCAGGCCAGGTAGAGAAGACCGGCGGCCAGGACCACCAGGAGGGCTACCCTGGACCGCCGGTCAAGTATGGTGCTTCCCTCCCACCCCTACCGCAGGCAGGCGGGAGTCTTCACTGTTCCTCCAGGGCTTCATCGATCTTTCTCTCGGCCCGGCGCACGAGCTGCTCCGCTTTCCTGCGGAGCTCCCTGCCCCGCTCCATCAACTGGTCCCTGGTCTCCGGCTTCATCGACGGGGCGAAGAGAGCCCCGACAATGCCTCCGATGATGCTCCCGGCCAGGACACCGCTCCAGAACCCTCTGGCCAACGCTTCACCTCCCTGGCAACGCCGCCTTCCGGCCCCCCGTTCCCACGCCGACCGGGCAGGTGTCGCCCGGCTCAAGGGGGACCAGGCTGCCGTCCTCGGCGATCTCGAAGACTTCGATGCCGGTCTCCCCGACGGTGAACTCCACGAAACACCGCCAGCAGTAATGGTGGGCCGCGGCCAGACGCCCGACTTCCCGGGCGCCGCAGGACGGGCATCTCAGCTCCAGGTCCCCCCCGGGCCGTCCGCCGGACTCCGGAGCTCGTCGTCGGGCACGACGACGGAGTCCGGACCGACGATGAGTTCGTCCGTCAGCGGCACGGCCTTCTTGCCGTCCACGAAGTCGGTGAGGAACCCTGCGCTGACCTGGTAGCCCCAGACCGCGCCGCTGTCAGGGTCGAAGATGACGTCGTCAATCGTCCCGAGGACTCGTCCGTCCCTCGTCAGGACCTTCTTGCCCAGGGGGTAGTCCGTTCCGTCCGGCGACGACTCCGCCCGGTCCGGCCGCCTGCCCGGGGCCAGGACCGTCCCCGTCTCGACCATGACCGCCGCCTCGCCGAGCGACTTCACGTCGTCGAACGGGAGAAAGGCCTCACCCCGTCCGGTCCCGACGACAAGACCCTCGAGCCGGCCGCGCCCGAGGTCGAAAGCCAGATCCTTCACCCGCCCCAGCACCCTTCCGGAGCCGGTCTCGACTACGGGCAGGCCGGTGACCTCGACCCGACCGCGCATGGGAACCTCCTCGACTTGGGACTATCTTCCCCGCCCGGGAGGGAAAAATGTGTGGCGAGGGCGCATCGCCGGGGAGGTCGAACATGGTGGCTGAGGCGGAAGACTGGACCATCGCCACTGTCCCACCAGAGAAGCTCGAGGAGATCCGAAGGCTCGAACGGCAGCTAGGAGTCGTTCTCATCGCCTGGTCCAGGAAGGGCTGACCCCGGCGCCAGGGTCCGGAGGGCCCGCTCCCGCGCCTCGGTGGTGGTGATGACACCCCCGCCGAGGACCTCGTCCCCGTCATAGAGGACGGCCGCCTGACCCGGCGCCACGGCCCGCTGGGGTTCGTAGAAGTGGAGCCTGAAGCCCGTATCCCCGTCCGGAGCCTGTCGGGACAGGGGCCGGAAGTCGGCGGGGGCCGCGCGGCTCCGGTAGCGGACCTTGGCCTCTACCCGCGTTCCCGCCGGCGGCGGCTCGCCGGACACGAAGACGGCCTCGGAGGCCACGAGCCACCCCGAGAAGGTCTCCGAGGCCGACCCGACGACGAGCGAGTTCGTGGTCTGGTCGATGGCTACCACGTAGAGCGGCCCGGGTCCGACCGACCCCAACCCGCGCCTCTGTCCGACGGTGTAGAAGACCAGACCGCGGTGGGTGCCGACAGGCCGGCCGGCGGTGTCGACGATGGGCCCGGGCAGGGCGGCCCGTCCCGTCATCCGCTCGACAAGGTCCGGGTAGCCGCTCCTCCCCTCTCCGCACCGGGTCCGGGACACGAAGCAGACGTCCGTGCTCTCGCGCCCTCGGAAGGCGGGAAGGCCGAGCCTTGCCGCGATCTCCCTCACCTCGGTCTTCCGGAGGGCGCCGAGGGGGAACTCGGTCCGCGCCAGCTGCTCCTGATCCAGGGCGTAGAGGAAATAGGACTGGTCCTTGCGGCGGTCGGCCCCCCTGAGGAGACGGAACCGGCCGTCCTCACCCCGCACGACCCGGGCGTAGTGCCCCGTGGCCAGGCGGCCGGCGCCGAGGTCCAGGGCGGCCTCGAGGAGCCGGCCGAACTTGACGAACCGGTTGCACCGGACACAGGGGTTCGGGGTCCGTCCGGCGGCGTAGTCGCGACAGAACGGCTCGATGACCCTCTCGCGGAAGACCGAGGAAAGGTCGACCACGTGGTGCTCGATCCCCAGAAGCCGTGCGACCTCGGCCGCCTCGCGCACGGCGGCCTCGTTGAACCCCGTGGCCATGGTGAGGCCGAAGACCCGGCGGCCGGCCCTGACCAGCAGGGCGGCGGCGGTGGACGAGTCCACACCGCCGCTCATGGCCACCGCCACCGGGTCCGAACTGTCGCTCACGGGGCCGTCCTCACCCGGACGACCGCGGGAGGGCGGTGAGCTCGCGTCCTATCTTCCCGCAGCAGCCGGGACAGGGGTCTCCGTCCTCCCCGGCGGCGGGACGCTCCCCGCCGTCCTCCTCCGCGGCCTCGCCTTGTGCCGGGCGGCCCAGCCTGCGCCGGTAGTCCTCGATGGCCTTGTGCAGGGCGTCGGCGGCAAGGTTGGAGCAGTGCATCTTCTGCTTCGGCAGCCCTCCCAGGGCCTGGGCGACCATCCGGTTCGACACGGCCAGGGCCTCCTCAAGGGTCTTGCCCTTGACCATCTCCGTGACCATGCTGCTCGTGGCGATGGCCGCGCCACAGCCGAAGGTCCGGAACTTGATGTCCTCTATCCGGTCGTCCTTGACCTTGATCTCGATGCGCATGACGTCACCGCAGACCGGGTTCCCGACCTCGCCGACCCCGTCGGGGTCGTCGAGCTCACCGACGTTCCTCGGGTTGTGGAAGTGGTCCATGACCGTCTCGTTGTACAATCCGCATCCTCCGTTCGAGCGTACGTCAGACCGGCGCGAGGCCCCTACTTTCCACCGCCGCCGGGCTCGGCTTCCGAAGCCGCCGCCCCCTTCGCCACCGCCTCGGCGTAAAGGGGCGACATCGCCCGGAGCCTCCGGATTATCGGCGGCAGGACCTCGAGCACGTAGTCGATGTCCTCCTCCGTGGTCTGGGTTCCGAGGGACATCCGGACGGAGCCGTGGGCCACCTCGGGAGGCAGACCCATGGCGGCAAGGACGTGCGACGGCTCCAAAGACCCGGAAGTGCAGGCCGAGCCGCTGGAGGCCGCCACCCCTCTCATGTCGAGGGACAAGAGGATGGACTCGCCTTCCACGAACTCGAAGCTGAAGTTGGCGTTGTTGGGCAATCTCCTCGTCCGGTGCCCGTTCAGCCGCACGTGGTCGATGGAGGCGAGGACCCCGTCGATGAGGCGGTCCCTCAGGGCGACCAGGTGCCGTCTTCTCTGGTCCATCTCCTTCTCGGCGAGTTCGGCCGCCACGCCGAACCCGACCGCTCCCGAGACGTTGATGGTTCCGGCCCGCCTCCCGCGCTCGTGCCCGCCGCCGAAGATCAAGGGACGGACCCTGGTGCCCCGGCGGACGTAGAGCGCCCCGATGCCTTTGGGTCCGTAGATCTTGTGCGAGGAGATAGTCAGAAGGTCGATGCCGAGCACGTCGACGTCTATCGGCACGGCCCCGTAGGCCTGCACGGCGTCCGTATGGAAGGGCACACCCTTGCTCCGGCATATCCGCCCGATCTCGGCCACAGGCTGGATCGTCCCCACCTCGTTGTTGGCGAACATGACGCTCACCAGGGCCGTGTCAGGCCGGATGGCCCGGGCGACGTCGTCAGGGTCGACCGTGGCCGTGCTGTCGACAGGCAGGTAGGTCACCTCGGCGAGGCCCTCCTTCTCGAGCTCCTCGCAGGTGTGGAGGACGGCATGGTGCTCTATCCTCGTCGTCACGATGTGTCGGCCCCGGGAGCTCGCGGCCACGACGCCGCGCAGGGCCATGTTGTCCGCCTCGGTCCCCCCGCTCACGAAGACGATCTCGTCCGGGTCGGCCCCGATGACATGGGCCACCTGCGCCCGCGCCTTCTCGAGGGCCTCCCGGGCGGCACGACCGTAGCTGTGGACGCTCGACGCGTTCCCGTACTCCTCGGTCATGTAGCGCAAGACCGCCTCGGCGGCCTCCGGTCTGACCGGGGTGGTCGCCGCGTGGTCCAGGTAGACCCGCCGCGGAGCCCTCCCTTCGAGCGGCTCGGCGGCAGAAGTTCCAGCGTTCATCAAGCCCCCTCCGTTCCGTGTCCGACCGGCCGGCCGGGTCACTCCCGGCCACCCTCGTCCAAGAGGTCCTTGAGGGTGATGGAGTCCAGGACCCGGACCATACTGTCCCGCAGTTTCTCCCACACCGGCCGGGTGACACACCCCTCCGTCCGGCCGCAGTGTCGGAAGTCGCCCGGGTCCTGTGACACACACTCCACCGGAGCGATGGGTCCCTCAAGGACCCTGATGATGTCCCCTACGGTGATCTCGTCCGGGCTCCGGGCAAGGACATATCCCCCCTGCGGCCCCCTCACACTGCGGACGATGCCGGCCCGGCGCAGGTGGCCGATGAGCTGCTCGAGGTAGCCGGGGGAGATGCCCTGTCTCCTGGCGATGGCTTTGAGGGGAACGGGGGAGTCGCCGTGGTGACAGGCAAGGTCGTAGCAGGCCATCACACCGTAGCGGCCCTTGGTCGAGAGCTTCACGCCTGAGCCCCCCTTCCCCCTATAATTCCTAGCGGTTAACTAGGCATCATTCATTCTACCGGGAGCGCGGATTCCGGTCAACGGTTGTTCCGCACCCCCACGGGCGCATACACATTACCGGAATCCGAGACACCGGGGAGGTCGGGACGATGGGCGGATTCTTCGGGGACGGTCCGCCTCGAGCAGGGGGAGGGACGCAAGGTCCCTACCTCCGCCTCCTCCTGACCGTCATGGCCATCGTCTCGCTCGCCGCCGGCCTGGTCCTCGGCCTGAGCACGGTCCTTCCGGACCTCGGCGGGCGGGACCCCGCGCGGGACCGCATCGCCGAGGGCGTGAGGGCCGGGCACGGTGACATCTGGGTGGACCTCGGCGGGCTCGACCGCTACCAGGCCACAGGGGTCCTGGAAGACGTGGCCGCCGACCTCACCGTTCTCCCGCGGAACGCCTACCTCGACCGGTCGACAGGGGGGGTCGTCCCCGCCGTCGAGGGGCGCCGCCTGGACGTGGCCGCGACCGTCGCGCGGTCGCTCCAGGCCGCTCCCGGCGAGGCCGTGCCGTTCGTCTTCTTCCCGGTCCCTCCGACCGTGACCCTGGCCGACTTCCCCCAGGCACCCGTCTTCCACGCCGACCCTGCGAAGAAGGCTGTGGCCATCATCCTCAACATCGCCTGGGGGGACGAGCACCTCGACCTCATCTGCCGCCTGGTCGAAGAGGCGGGAGGGCGGCTCACCATCTGCCCTGTCGGGTCCTGGCTCGAAGGCAGTGAGGCGCGTGCGGCCTGGCTGAAGGAGGCCGCCGCCCGGGGGCACGAGATAGGGAACCACGGATACTACAACCGTCCGATGACCTACACCGACCCCCAGCAGGTCAGGGACGAGATAAGGGCCGCCGCGGACCTCATCGAGAAGGCCTGCGGCCGGCGTCCCGTCATCTTCGCCCCGCCGATGGGGGAACGGTCCGGGACGATGCTGAAGGCCGCCGCCGAGGAGGGCTGCCGCACGGTCATCTGGTCCCTCGACACCGTGGACTGGCGGCTCGAGGGGGTCGAGGTCATCGCCCGGCGGGTGGTCTCCCGGGTCAGGGCCGGAGACATCATCCTCTGCCACCCCACACCCCAGACCGGGCCAGCCATGGAGCGGTTCCTTCCCGTGCTGGCCGAGAAGGGACTCCGCATCGTGACCGTCTCCGAGCTCCTCTCCCCCGCCCTGCCTGAAGAAGAGGAAGGACCTGCCGGCTAGACCCGGCAGGCCGCCGCCTCTTCCGCCACCACCCGGGCGGCCTCCCGGACGTCCTCCGCGGTCACGTCCTTGTGGGTCACGAACCGCAGCCGGTGAGGGTCCACAGCGTTGACCAGGACACCTCTCCCGGCCAGCCGCCGGGCGAAGTCGGGCGCGGCCACCCCGAGGCCCGAGACGTCGGCCATGACCATGTTCGTCTGCACCCACTCGAGGTCGACCGACACCCCCGGCACCGCGGCCAGCCGCTCGGCCAGGTCGCGGGCGTTGGCGTGGTCCTCGGCCAACCTGGAGACCATGGTCTCCAGGGCGACGAGGCCCGCCGCGGCGATGACGCCCGCCTGCCGCATGGCCCCGCCGACGACCTTCCGGTTCCGCCGGGCCGCGGCGATCCAGTCCCTACGCCCGACGAGCACGGAGCCGACCGGCGCGGCCAGGCCCTTGGAAAGGCAGAACATGACCGAGTCCGCGCGCTCCGCGATCCGGGACGCCGGCAGGCCGAGGTGGACCGCGGCGTTGAAGATGCGGGCCCCGTCGAGGTGGACGGCCAGCCCGGCGTCGTGGGCCACATCGATGACCGCTTCGAGCTGCTCGAGGGGCCAGACCGTCCCGCCGGCGCGGTTGTGGGTGTTCTCGAGACACAGGAGGGTCGCGGGCGGGAAGTGGAGGTTGGACGGGCGGAGGGCGGCCTTCAGCATCTCGGGGGTCAAGAAGCCGCGTTCACCCTTCACCGTGTGGGGCATGACCTGGGCACAGACGGCCATGCCGCCGGCCTCGTAGTAGTAGATGTGCGACTCCGCCTCGAGGATGACCTCGGACCCGCGCCTCGCGTGGGTCATGACGGCGATGAGGTTGGCCATCGTGCCTGACGGCACGTAGAGGCCGGCCTCCTTCCCCAGGAGCCGGGCCGCCGTCTCCTCGAGCCGCCTGACGGTCGGGTCCTCCCCGTAGACGTCATCGCCGACCTCCGCCTCCGCCATCGCCTCCCTCATGGCCGGCGTGGGCGTCGTTACCGTGTCCGAGCGCAGGTCGACTCTTCGCATGACGCGCAACTCTCCCTTCAAAGGGGAGACCTTGGGCGCCGGGCCCTGGTTCTCCTTCCCGTCATCGCTCACCGCAGGCGGCCTCGCTCGAGACGCCGAAGGCCGCCCCGCCTCTTCGCGGAGCGGCCTTCATCTCTCATGCGGCACAACGCGCATCCAACGGCTCCCCACCGTGTCGTGCGACCGCCCGTCTTGAACCTGCTCTCGGCAGGTGGGCGCCGCCTGCGCGCTTGTCGTTTCCTCCCGGAACCGCGGAGCGATACGGAGGTCTACGTCCACGCGCAGAGGTTAGGCTCCCCAGGTCGTTGTGTTGGCTCAAAACACAAACGGCCAATCACGAACACGGCAGGGCTGTGTTCACTTTTCCCTAGGCGCGACCCGTCCTCGCGGGGCGCGCTAAAATTCTAACACGCAGGAAGGGGCAAGGCAATGCCAAAGAAACTGTTATTCCCTGACATGTCTTGTCGAAAATGGTCACGCAGCCGGACAGACTCAGGCAGGCTCGGCGGTCCGGTCTCGGGTCCTGAGTCCGAGCTCGGCCAGCTGGTCTGTCCCGACGTCCGAAGGGGCGCCCGATAGCAGGCATGCGGCCCGCGTCGTCTTGGGGAAGGCGATGACCTCGCGGATGCTCTCCTCGCCCGCGAGGAGGGCGGCGATCCTGTCCACACCGAGGGCGATCCCCCCGTGCGGCGGCGCCCCGTACTCCAGGGCCTCGAGGAGGAACCCGAACTTCTCGAGATACTCCTCTCTCGCAAGGCCCAGGGCCTCGAAGACCCGCTCCTGGACCTCGCGGGAATGGTTCCTGACGCTGCCGCCCCCGAGCTCCCAGCCGTTGAGGACCAGGTCGTAGGCCTTGGCCCTGACCTTCAGCGGAGCGGTCTCGAGGAGGCCGAGGTCCTCCTCGAAGGGGGCGGTGAAGGGGTGATGCTTGGCGGCGAGGCCCCCCGTCTCCTCGTCAGGCTCGAAGAGCGGGTAGTTCACGACCCAGACGAAGCACCACTCGGCGGTGTCGCGCAGGCCCAGACGCTCGGCCGCATGCAGGCGCAGGTGCCCGAGGGCCGCCGCCGCCGTGTCCGGCGGCGCCGCCACGTAGAGGCCGAGGTCCCCCTCACCGGCCCCCACGAGCCGGCGCAGGGTGTCGACCTCTTCACCGGTCAGGAACTTGGACACCGGGGACCGGACGCCCGACGGCTCGAAGGCGGCCCAGACGAGGCCCTTGGCCCCGAACTTCTGGACCTCCTTGGTGAGGAGGTCGAGGTCCTTACGGCTGAAGACCGCCGCTCCGCCCGGAACGGCCAGACCGCGCACGACCTCGCCCCTTCGGGCGGCCTCCCCGAAGACGCGGAACCCACTGCCCTCCAGGGCGGCGGTCAGGTCCCTCATGCGCATCCCGAACCTCAGGTCGGGCTTGTCCGTGCCGTAAGAAGCCACGGCCTCGGCGAAGTCGAGCCGGGGGAACGGGGTCCGGAGGTCGACCCCCAGGACCTCCCGCCAGATGTGGGCCATCAGGCCCTCGGTCAGCCGCACGACGTCGGCCGGCTCGACGAAGGACATCTCGATGTCTATCTGCGTGAACTCCGGCTGGCGGTCGGCCCGGAGGTCCTCGTCCCTGAAGCAGCGCACGACCTGGAAGTAGCGTTCGACACCGGCCACCATGAGAAGCTGCTTGAATATCTGGGGCGACTGCGGCAGGGCGTAGAACTTCCCCGGGGCGTTCCTGGCCGGCACAAGGTAGTCCCTCGCCCCCTCGGGCGTGGAGCGTGTGAGGAAGGGGGTCTCCACCTCCCAGAACCCCCGGGCGTCGAGGTAGTCGCGGACCGCCTTGACCATCCGGTGGCGCAGGGCGAGGTTGGCCTGCATGCGCGGCCGCCGGAGGTCGAGATACCGGTACCGCAGACGCATCGCCTCACCCGTCTCTCCCTCCGCGTCTCGCTCGCCCGCGGTCGCGCCCCCCTCCTTGCGGGCGCCACCGTCCTGACGCGGAGCGTGGTCCCGGGTGTAGATGGGAGGTGTCTTCGCACGGTTGAGGAGCCTGAGGTCGCTGGCGACGACCTCCACCTCGCCCGTGGGGAGCTCGGGGTTGGCCATCCCCTCGGGCCTGAGAGCCACCCGGCCTCGGACGGCCACAACCGACTCGGAGCTGAGCTCAGCCCCCCAGGCCGCGAGCCCGCCGGAGAGGACCACCTGCACCAGGCCTGACCGGTCCCTGAGGTCGATGAAGCTCACCCCGCCGTGCTCACGGCGCCGGGAGACCCAGCCCATCAGGGTGACCTCCCGGCCGGCGTCGGCGGCACGCAGTTCACCGGCCCAGCAGTCCCTCTTCCAGCCGCCCAGGCCGCCGGCGGCCGCTCCCCTGGTCTCAGACTTCACGCGACAACACCTCCATCAAGTCGCCCGTGGGCACCTCGTCCTGCCGGCCCGAGCGGAGGTCGCGGACGGTGACGACACCTCGTGCGGCCTCTTCCTCGCCGACGATGAGGGCCCACCGTGCCCCGGCACGGTCGGCTGCCTTGAGCTGGGCCCGCAGGCTCCGCTCCAGGAGGTCGTTCACCACCGCGAAGCCCGCCCGGCGCAGGGTCCGGGCCAGCCGGAAGCCCTCCGCGGCCAACGAGGCCCCGAGGGCGACCACGAAGACGAGGGCCCTGTTCTCCCCGACCGCCTGGGGCGGCTCGAGCCCCTGCTCCGCGACTGTCGCCAGGAGGCGTTCGAGGCCCATCCCGAAGCCCACCCCGGGGGTGGGCGGGCCGCCGAGTTCCTCGATGAGCCCGTCGTAGCGCCCCCCGCCGCAGAGCACGCGCTCCGCCCGGCCAGCGTCCGTCCCCGCCTCCCGAGGCTGGTGGACGATCTCGAACACGGTCCGGGTGTAGTAGTCAAGTCCCCGGACGAGCCTCGGGTCCTCCACGAACGGGATGCCCAAGGCCGTGAGGCCCTCCTCCACCCTCTCGTGGTGGACGCGGCACTCCGGACAGAGATACTCCACGCTGAGAGGCGCCTCTTCCAGGAGCCCGCGGCAGGCTTCGTTCTTGCAGTCGAAGATGCGGAGGGGGTTCCTCTCGAGACGCTCACGGCAGTCGGCACAGAGCCGGTCGACCCGCGAGGCGAGGTAGCCGACGAGAGCCTCGCGGTAGGCGGGACGGCACCGCGGACACCCGATGTCGTTGAGGTGGACGACGACGTCCGTCAGGCCCAGCCGCTCGAAGAGGTCGTGGGCGACGAGGATGACCTCGACGTCGGCCAGGGGCGAGGACGCGCCGAAGATCTCGATGCCGTACTGGGTGTGCTGGCGGTAGCGCCCGGCCTGCGGGCGGTCGTAACGGAACATCGGCCCGAGGTACCACAGCTTCACCGGTTGAGGGGCCGAAGCCAGGCCGTTCTCGAGGTACGCCCGGCCCACCCCGGCCGTTCCCTCCGGCCTGAGGGTGAGGAGGCGCCCCCCGTGGTCACGGAAGGTGTACATCTCCTTGCGGACGATATCCGACGAGGCGCCGGCCGTCCGGATGAAGAGCTCGCTCTCCTCGAACACGGGGGTCCGAATCTCACCGTATCCGAAAGCCGCACTGTGGCGGTGGACCAGAGCTTCCAGCCGGCGCCAGCGTTCGGCCTCTTCCGGCAGGATGTCCTGTGTGCCTCGAGGGCGCTTGAAGCCCGGCGTCGAGGCCACCCCCCTCCGGGAATACCCGCATTCTAGCCGCGGCCCGGGCGGCTGTCAACCGGGCCCGACCCATCCACACCTCGGGCGCCGCGGTGCGGCACCCGGCCGACCCTTACGACGAAAGGCGAGATAGGTGCAGGAATGGGTGTCCGGGCCTAGAAACTTCTGCGGTGCTCGAGCCTAAACCTCCACAGGAGGCCGCACCCGTGGTCCCGAGACCCTCAAGACCTTTCAACTTCCATCGCCACATCCTTCCCCTGCTGAAGGTCTTGGACCTCACACGGCATCCCCTCCGCTACGTCCTCATCGCCCTCGCTCTCGTCGTCGTCGTGGGCACCTTCGGGGTCCTCTTCTTCCTGGCCGAGCCCGGCTCCGTGGGCGACCTCAGAGAGGACTACGTGACGCGCGAGGCCTACACGTTCAGGTCGCTGCAGCTGGACGGCCTCTACGTGCGCCTCGTCTACGAGAACGGCGGGGCCATCGTGCCCGTGTACTCTAGCGGCCAGGTCACAGGTGCGGTTCTGACCGGTTCGGGGACCGTCACCTTCAACGTGGCCCCGTCGGCGGCGGACGAGCTCGCCGAGCTCGTCGGGACCCCGGGGGCCACGACCCTCACCGACCGGGTCGACGGCTGCTATCTCCCTGTCACCTACCAGGAGCTCGAGGCGATAAAGGAGCTGGCCTCGGCCGAGGTCTCCCACGCCTATAGTGTCCACCTCCCGGAGGCCAAGGCCGTGCTGAGGGATGTGAAGCGGGACCCCAACCTCGTCATGGTCTTCGGCCAGACCAGGCGGTTCACCGAGGGGGCGCCGGTGTCCGCCTACTTCCGCACCGAGCGCTTCGGAGGGGTGACCTTCATCGAAGGCCCCACGGTGACCCTCACCGTGAGCCGGCCCGAGCGGGTCCAGGTGACGTTCGCCAACGAGTTCCCGTTCCGCTCGGTCTTCTCACCCAAGGGGCTCGAGACGCCGGTCCTGTCGGGACCCCTCATCGCCTTCGGCGTGGTGAGTTTCCTCCTCGTCGCCCTCACCTACGTGCTCACCATAGACCTCCTCCACCCGAGGCCCCAGCCCCGGCACCTGCGCGGGCGCTCCCCCCATCCGGCGTCATGGGACTGGACCCTCATCGGTCTCGTCCTCCTCGGGGACATCCTGGTGAGACTCATGGTGAACGCGGCCCGGCTCGCCTCCGAGGCGGTCGTCATCTACCACGTGGCCGCTCTCGTCCTCGTCGTGTACTGGCTCGAGTACGTGGGGATGGACGTGCCGACCTACCTGGGGCTGACCCGGCGGAATCTCGCCCGCGTCCTCTTCGTGGGAGCCAGTCTCGGCCTCCTGGCCACCGTGGGCGGGGCGGTGAGCTTTCCGAGCGGGTTCCGCAGCGTCCGGGTCATCGCCGTCCTCGGCCAGGCCCTGTGGTCCTTCGGCTTCATCGGCCTCGTCCGCGCCCTCTACTACCACGGGTTCGTGCAGACGACTTTCGAGCGCCACCTCGGCCGCTGGGTCGGCTGGCTCGGGTCGGCCTTCGTCATGGCCCTCGTCTACTTCCTGCCCGGCTTCATCCCGGCCCCGGGGAACCCGGTCACCTGGCCGACCTCGGTCGTCGGGGGTCTGGTGACCCTGCTGTTGACCTTCGCCGTGATAGGGTTCCTCTTCCACCGGACGCGGAGCGCCTGGGGCTCGGCCGCGGTCCTCGGCCTCCTGGACTTCCTGCCGCGGGTCCTCACGTTCTAGCGACCGCCTTCGACATGAGCGCGGCACCCTGGTAGAGTAATAGGCAGCGGGGCCGCGCCGCCGGCGGCGCCGCGGCCGGACGCAGGACACGGGGTCCGGTCTTTTAGGTGCGGGGGAGGAGCCTTGTCCGACCTGGAGGCCCTCAAGAAGCGGATACTGGAGTACGCCCCCGGGGCCGACGTCTCCCTGGTCGACCGGGCCTACGCCTACGCGGCAAGGGCCCACGAGGGCCAGAGGAGGCTGTCGGGCGAGCCCTACCTGTCACACCCGCTGGCCGTGGCCCACATCATGGTCGACCTCGAGCTCGACGTTGTCAGCATCGCGGCCGCCCTCCTGCACGACGTCGTAGAGGACGCGGGCGTCGCCCTGGACGACCTCAGGCGCGAGTTCGGCGCGGAAATCACCCTCCTCGTCGACGGCGTGACGAAGCTCAGCCGCATCCAGTACAGGTCCAGGGAAGACGAGCAGGTCGAGAACCTCCGAAAGATGTTCCTGGCCATGTCGCGCGACATCCGGGTCCTGCTCATCCGCCTGGCCGACCGCCTGCACAACATGAGGACCCTCTCCCACCTCCCTCTCGACCGCCAGCGCGTCACGGCAAGGGAGACCCTGGACATCTTCGCCCCGCTGGCCCACCGGCTCGGGGTGTACCGGATGAAGATGGAACTGGAGGACCTGGCCCTCCGCACCCTCGAGCCAGAGCGCTACCAGCAGCTCGTGGGCATGGTCGCCCGGAAGCGGGCCGAGAGGGAGGAGTTCACCCGGGCGATCATCTCCGAACTCGAGGCCAAGCTCGAGGAGGCCGGCATAGAGGCCGACATCTCCGGACGGGCCAAGCACTTCTACAGCATCTACCGGAAGATGTACGTGCAGGGACGGGATTTCTCGGAGATATACGACCTCACGGCCATCCGCATCATCGTCGACACCATCCGTGACTGCTACGCCGCACTCGGCATCGTCCACAGCCTCTGGAAGCCGATCCCGGGCCGTTTCAAGGACTTCATCGCCATGCCCAAGCCGAACATGTACCAGTCTCTCCACACCACGGTCATCTCTCCCGCGGGAGAGCCGTTCGAGATCCAGATCCGCACCTGGGAGATGCACCGGACGGCGGAGTACGGCATCGCCGCCCACTGGCGCTACAAGGAGGGGCGGCATGAGACAGACCGCGACTTCGAGAACAAGCTCTCCTGGCTCCGGCAGCTCCTGGAGTGGCAGCGCGACCTCCCCGACGCCCGCGAGTTCATGGAGAGCCTGAAGCTCGACCTGTTCTCGGACGAGGTCTACGTGTTCACCCCCAAGGGGGACGTCCTCGAACTCCCGGCCGGGGCGACGCCGATAGACTTCGCCTACCGCATCCACACCGACATCGGGCACCGGTGCGTGGGGGCGAAGGTCAACGGCAGGATAGTGCCTCTCGACCACCGGCTCCAGAACGGCGACATCGTCGAGATCCTGACCTCCAAGCAGCTCGGAGGGCCGAGCTGGGACTGGCTGAGCATGGCCAAGACCAGCGGGGCCCGGCAGAAGATCCGGCAGTGGTTCAAGAAGGAGCGCCGCGAGGAGCACATCACGCGCGGACGGGAACTGCTGGAGAAGGAGCTCCGGCGCCACGGGCTCCAGCGCGAGGAGGCCCTGCGCGACGACTGGCTCGAGGAGATAGCCCGCCGGTTCAGCCTGACCTCCGTCGAGGAGCTCTACGCCGCCATCGGCTACGGCGGCATCAGCGCCAACTACGTGGCGCAGAAGCTCGAGGAGGAGCTGAAACGCGAGGAGTGGCGGGCCACCGTGGTCGAGGCCGAGGAGGTCATGAAGGGCCTGCGGCTGACCCAGCCCTACGGGCGGCCCGTGGACGGAGTGAGGGTGCGCGGGGTCGACAACGTGCTGGTCAGGTTTGCACGCTGCTGCAACCCCCTGCCGGGGGACAGCATCGTGGGCTACATCACCCGTGGCCGCGGCGTGTCGGTCCACCGCGTGGACTGTCCCAACATCAAGCACCTCTCCGCCGACGCCGGAAGGCTCATCGAGGTGGCCTGGGACGACGACGTGGCCCAGACCTTCCTCGCCGGGGTGGTCGTGAGTGCGTTCGACCGACCGGGCCTGCTCTCAGACGTGGTCAACGCCATCGCCGAGACCCGGACCAACATCAGCTCGGTGAGCGCGCGGGCCGACGCGTCCAAGACGGCGACCATAGACCTCGTCCTCGAGATATCGAACCTCGAGCAGCTCCGGCACCTGCAGGAGAAGCTCTCCAAGATACGCGATGTCTTCAGCGTGAGCCGGGCTTCCGGCGAACCGGGAGGGTCGACAGGTTGAGGGCCGTGGTCCAGCGCTGTCGCGAGGCCAGAGTGACGGTGGGCAACAGGGTCGTCGGGGAGATAGGGAGAGGCCTGTGCGTCCTCCTGGGCGTGGCCGCGACGGACACGGAAGAGGACGCTGTCTACCTCGCGGACAAGACCGCCCACCTCAGGATCTTCCCCGACGCTGAGGGGAAGATGAACCTGTCCCTCCTCGACCTCAAGACCGCCAGGCGGGCGGGGGAAGGCCCGGCGGCCGACGTGCTCGTCGTCTCCCAGTTCACCCTTTACGGCGATTGCCGCCGCGGGCGCCGGCCCAGCTACGCCGCTGCGGCACCGCCGGAGCAGGCCGAAGGCCTCTACCTGCAATACGTCCGGGAGCTCGAGAGCCGGGGCCTCGAGGTCGCCACGGGCGAGTTCCAGGCCATGATGGTCGTGGAGATAGCCAACGACGGCCCGGTGACCATCCTTCTCGACAGCCGAAAGCAGTTCTAAAAGCGAGGGAGAGGAACCGCCATGCCGACCGCGGACCGAGACGCCAGGGACGCCCGGGTTGCCCGGGACAGGAGTGGACCTGACGGCAGGCCCGCCGGACGGCCGTCTGCCGAGCCCCGCATCTGGGTGATGACCCTCGGCCCCTTCCAGGCCAACTGCTACGTCGTGGCCTGCCCCGAGACGGGGAAGGCCCTCGTCATCGACCCCGGAGCCGAGGCCCACCGCGTCATAGACCTCATCCGGAGAGAGGGTCTCGAGGTCGAGGCCATCGTCAACACGCACGGCCACGTCGACCACGTGGGTGCGGACGCGGCCGTCAGGGAGGCCACGGGCGCCCCGGTCCTCGTCCATGAAGAAGACGCGGGGATGCTGAAGAGCCCGCTCGTGAGCCTCTCGGCGCTCCTCCCGGGCGCCGGCGGCGCCGCCAGGGTGACTCCGGACCGGGAACTCGCCGACGGTGACCGCCTCAAGGCCGGCACCCTCGAGTTCGTCGTCCGACACACCCCGGGGCACTCCCGCGGCAGCGTGTGCCTCGTCCTCGACCGCGAACCGGAGGCCCCTTCCCTCTGCTTCTCGGGCGACACCCTTTTCGCCGGGTCGGTCGGGAGGACCGACCTCCCGGGCGGCGACTGGGACACCCTCGAGAAGTCCATCAGGGAGGTCATCTACGCCCTCCCCGACCGGACGGTCGTCCTCCCCGGCCACGGCCCCCGCACCACCGTGAGTCGGGAGAAGAAGACCAACGCGTTCGTGAGGGGCTAGGTCGGGGCTAGTACTTCAGCAGTGACACGACCTCGTAGTCCGCGAGCTTCTCGCGGCCGGGGATGTAGGTGAGTTCGATGAGAAAGGCCACAGCCGAGACCTCGGCCCCGAGCTGACGGACAAGGTCCAGCGTTGCCGCCACCGTGCCGCCCGTGGCCAGGACGTCGTCGACGACCAGGACCTTCTCTCCCGGCCTGAGGGCGTCGCGGTGGATCTCGAGGACGTCCGCCCCGTACTCGAGCTTGTACTCGCTGGCCAGGGTGGCCGCCGGAAGCTTGCCCCTCTTCCGGACCGGCACCCAGCCGAGGCCCATCTCGTAGGCCAAGGCCGAGGCCATGATGAACCCCCGCGCCTCCGGGGCGACGATGGCCTCCGCCGGGAACGGCCGGCAGAGGTCGGCCATGCGCTTGACCGCCGCCCGCCAGGCCTCCCGGTCCTTGAGCAGGGGCGTGATGTCCTTGAAGCTGATTCCCGGCTCCGGCCAGTCCGGGACCTCCCTTATCCTGGCTTTCAGCTCCTCACAAGACAGCAATCCGGACCCCTCCACCACGAAAAAAATCGCAGAACATCGCCCATGACCACCGGCTCTTCCCGGTCTAGCCCGAGGCCGGCTCCCCTACGGTCCGGGACCCTCGACCGAGACGTCCAAAAGCCTGAGCTCGACCCTCCGCTCGCCCTGCCACTCGTCCCAGGCGGGTCGGAAGGCGATGTGGACCGGGCCGCCCACCGCCCTGAGGTCCGCCGCGCGGCCGCCGAGACCGAACCCGACGGCGCCGAAGACCCGCCCCCCTACCGCCACCCTGGCCCGCAGATGCCGACCCCCGGACCCGACGGGCCGAACCGACAGGAACCGCGCCCCACCCACGGCCAGGACCGGCTCGGGATTGCCCGTCCCGTGCGGCTCGAGGAGGGCCAGCTCCCGGGCGAACTCCTCGACCGACGCGGCCAGCAGGCCGGGCTCCACGACCGCGTCCACAGAGAGTTCTCTTTCGAGGTCGTCGTCCCCAAGCCTCTCGCGCGCCAGGGCCAGGAAATCGCGGCAGAAGCCCTCGAAAGCGTCTTCGCCAATCTCGAAGCCGGCCGCCATCCGGTGCCCTCCGTACCTCAGGAGATGGCCCGCACAGTCCGCCAAGGCCGAGACGAGGTCGAAGCCTGGGACGCTGCGGCCGCTGCCGCGCCCCACGCCGTCGTTGATGGCCACCAGCAGGGCCGGCCGCGCGAACCTCTCCACCACCCGTGAGGCGACGATGCCGATGACCCCTTCGTGCCATCCCCGACCGGCCAGGACGATGGCCCGCTCCGTCTCGAGGTCCACCTCCCGCACGACCCGCTCGACGACCTCCTCGAGGATGGCCGCCTCAAGGGCCTGCCGCTCCCGGTTGCCGTGGTCGAGTTCCACCGCCAGGCGCCGGGCTTCGTCCTCGTCCTGGGTGAGGAGGAGGCGGAGGGCCCGCTCGGCGTCGCCGAGGCGCCCCGCGGCGTTGAGCCTGGGCCCGTAGGCGAAGGCGAGGTGCCGGGTCGTCGCCTCCGCACCGTCGAGTCCGGCCACCTCCCCGAGCGCCGCCAGACCCACCCGGGCCGGCGGCGAGAAGAGTTCGAGGCCGCGCCACACGAGGAAGCGGTTCTCCCCCGTCAGAGGGACCACGTCGCACACCGTCCCGAGGGCCACGAGGTCCTCAAGTCCTCGCCAGAGGCGGTCCCCGTCGGCCCGACCGAGGAAGGCGGTGAGAGCCTGGCTGAGCTTGTAGGCGACACCGACCCCGGCGAGGTCTTCGAAGGGGTAGCCGCTCCCGGCCCTTCTCGGGTTCACCAGGGCGTCCGCCGCTGGCAGGACGGGGCCCGGCGTATGGTGGTCCGTGATGATGAGTCCGAGCCCCAGCGAACGGGCCAGAGCCGCCTCGGCGACGGCCGTGGTCCCGCAGTCCACGGTGACGACGAGGTCGGAACCTCCGGCCCTGATGCGGCGGAGGGCCTCCGCGTTGAGCCCGTAGCCCTCGGCGGTCCGGGACGGGATGTACCAGGTGACAGAGGCCCCCGCCTCCCGGAGGACGGTGACGAGGACGGCCGCCGCCGTGAGCCCGTCCACGTCATAGTCGCCGTACACGCATATGCGCTCACCGCTCTGCAGTGCGGACAGGAGGCGGGTGACGGCCCGGTCCATCCCCTCCAGGAGGAAGGGGTCGTCCGGAGCCCCCGGACGCCGCTCGAGGAAGGCCCTGGCGTCAGCCGTCCGGACAAGGCCCCTGTTGGCCAAGACCGTCGCCAGGATGCGGGATATCCCGAGCTCCGAGGAAAGGGTGGTGACCGCCCCCGCCGGCGGGCGGGCCACCCGCCACCTTCTAGCCGCGGCGGGCTCCCGGACCGTGGGGCGGACCTCCCTCAGCCGCACCGGCCGCGACGGGCTCCTCCGGGGCCGCACGCTTCCGGAGCTCCTCGAGCTGCTCCTTGAGGGCCGCTATCTCGTCCCGGGCCGCTGAGAGCTCCTCTTCCTTCCGGGACAGAGCCGCCTTGGCCTTGTCCAGCTCGCCCCTTGCCGACTCGAGCTGGGTCTCGGCCTTGCGAAGGCGGCCGCGAGCGTCATGGATGCGGAGACTGAGCCCGACCTGGCGGACAAGGCCCAACAGGGCCACCACCACGGCGCCGGCGGCCGTCGCGGCCAGGACGATGACGCCCAGGGGCCACGAGAAGCGCCATACAAGCAGGTTGACGTCGACCAGGTGGACGTTCTGACTGGCGAAGACGGCCACGACCAGGAGCATGACAAGAAGGGCCGCAACGAAGTACAGGGCGATCACCCCCGGCCGGGCTTTCGTTTCCGCGGGCGGAAAATCCTCCTCGGCCAGGAGCGCCCGACCGCCCAGGGTGACGGAGCGGTCAGAGCCTGAAGCGGCGTCGCTCGCTGTGGGCTATCTCGCTGAGCAGGGAGCTCTCCAGCTCTTCCACGATGTGAAGGGTGCCTCTGGCGGCGGCGGCCAGGTCCCGGAGGAAGCCGCGGTTGGGCTCGAGCCCGATACAGCTGAACCGGACCTTCTCCCTTGCCAGGGCACGGGCGGCGGTCTGGGCGTCGGCCACAGGGTTCATCGTCCAGCAGGGAACGGTCGGTATCCCGTCCGTGATGAGGAGAAGGAGCGCGTCTTTGGCCCGCTCTTCCCTGATGTAGGAGCAGGCCCTGACGAGGCCCTCGGCAAGGGGGGTGAGCCCGAGCGGCCTGATCCTCCTCAGGCCGCGCACGACCTCCTGGAAGTTGCGGGTGAAGGGGACCTCGAGCTCTGCGTCGCGCTCCTGGAAGACGACGACGGCCACCCTGTCCCGCGTCGAGAGCAGAAGGTGCTGGGCCAGGTACTTGGCCGCCCGCATCCTGGGACCGGCCATGCTCGCGCTGGCATCGATGACCAGGCAGATGTCGAGCGGTCCCAGCCTCCTTCGCGGGTGGACCAGGAGGTCGTCCCTTTCCAGACGCAGCGGACCCGCCCCGGGACCCGCCATCCGGCGCCGGCAGGCCCTGACGACGGTCTCCGGTACGGCCAGGTCGCCGACCCACCCCCCCATCCCGGACGGCACGGCCCTCCTGACGGCCACAGGCCCCCTGCCGGTGGAGGAGGACCTCGCCGTAGGGACGGTCGGCTTCTTGGTCGGCCGCCCTCTGAAAGGCAGCTTGCGGAGAGCCATCTTGAAGCGCATCTCTATGTCCGTCCGGTGAACGGTCACGAAGTCGTGAAGGAGGTGCCCCTCGCGGGTGAGGTTGTAGAGACCGCGTTCAGACTCGAGGAGCCCCTCGTCCTCGAGACGGGAGAGGACCTGGCTCACCGGGACGCGGTTCTTGAGCGCCTTGTGAAGCTGGGACCAGGTCGGCCGCTCGTCGAGCATGTCGAGGACCTCCGCGAGCTCGTCGACCCCCCCGAACTCGTCGGCGAGGTCGAGGACTCCCCGTAGGTACGAGGCCTTCACCCCCGGCAGGGGGCCCTCGGACTCGGGTGACGACCAGTCGTGCCTCTGCTCCCGGAGGAGCGAGTCGGAGAGGGAGGCGTAGTCCGAAAGGTCCAAGGAGGTCTGCCCGTCCCGCCCCGACACATGGTTCAGACGGTCCGGACGGCGAATCTCGCAGCCCTGCCGCCCGAGCTCGGCCTCCACGGCCAGGACGAGGTGGGGCACCAGAAGGTAGTCGCGCTCGCCAGCGAGGAAGGCAAGGTGGACGTGTGTGAGGTGGGCCCGCCTGAGGGCGTCCCCCCGACCGTAGCCCAGACCGCCCGTGATGCGGCCTCCGCCGGTCGCCGTCTGGATGTCCACGTAGTCCGCCAGGCGCCTCCCGGCCAGCCCGACGACACCCCGCTCCGGTCCTCCCGCGGCCGACCGGACCTCACGCGTGTACCGGTCGACGGCGTCCACCACCGCCCGGGCCATGGCCCGGTGGTCGACACGGGCGACCTCGTGGAAGATGTCGAGGTGGACGATCTGGTCGCTGCAGCGCCGGCCGTAGAAGACCCGACCCGCGTCGGCGCCCGTGAGTATGTCGACCTCCGCAGGGCGTGAGCTTGTCACGAGGTGCACCCGCCGGGAGACGACCGCGCTCTCACCGAAGCGGTAACCCTCCCCGTGCTCGAAGGCACGGGTCATCTCGGCCACCAGGCGCGCCGCAGCCGTCGGCCTGCCGTTCAGTGCGGTCGCGGCCCCGGAGGGGCGCATGTCGACGACTCCATCTCGAGGAGTATCTCGGCCAGCGGACGGGCGCGGCTGGGCGGGGCCACGACCGCGTCCTCAGCGGAGTACGGCCCGGGCCGCGCGGAGCGGCACACAGGTGCTTCCCGCGAGGCGGCCGCGCCCCGGTCTCCGCCCCGGGCCCGGGCACCCGGCGAGTCTACCGCCCCCTCCGGGCCGGCCCCTCCCTCACGGCCGCCGTGGGCGGTCTGGGCGCGCCCCATGCCGAAGAGGGACCGGACGAAGGACCAGCCTCTGGCGGGGTGTCCTCCGTCACCTCCGCCCGGGGCCCGGGTTGAGACGACAGGCTCCTGCTCCGTGCGCAGGCCCGCGACGGCCTCCTCGTCGTCTTCCTCGCCGCTGGGCTCCCCGGCGCGGCGGGTCTCATCGCCCGCCGGCCCTGCCCCGACCTCAGGCGCCTGCCTGCGGCCGGGAACCTCCCGTCCGGGGGAGGCGGACAGCTTCTCGGTGAGGTAGTCCATGACCCTGGCGAAGGTCGAGACGTCGACGCGGTGCTGGAGGGCGCCGGGCGCGACGGCCAGAACGTCGGCCAGGGCGACGGCCCGCCTGTTCTCGAGGACACAGTGGACCCGGGCCCCGTGGTGGATGGCTTCGATGGCCCGCAGACTCTCCAGGCCGAAGTCGACGTAGAGAGAGGCGATGACCTCCTCCACCGACCCCGGGAAGTCGACCGACCCCAGGGCCCTTCTCAGGCCCTCCCACTCGGGAACCTCGGGTCCGCCCCCGTGCCCCTCGTCCGGCCCTTCGGCGAACGTCCCCGGCCCTCCCGACATCCCGCCCCCGGGCCCTGTCGACAACAGAGGGGCGGCCTGCCGCCAGAACCTCTCGCTCGAACTCCTGATGATCTCCTTCACGTCGGACACGGCTGTCGGACGCTCCATGGTGATGACCAGGTCGAACCGGTCGGACAACTGCTTTCTGATATCCTCCAGGGGCCCCGGGTCCTCGTCGGGGTTGGACGCGGCCCAGACGGAGACCGAGCTCGTGATCTCCACGCACGGAAGACCCGTCTCCTCGATCTGGAGGCGGCCCGGCTTGGTCCCCATGACGTCGAGAAGGACATCGACCAGTTCGGGAGCCGTGTCGGCCAGACGGTTTATCTCGTCCACGAAGACGATGCCTCGGTTGGCCTGGGCGATGGTGCCCGGCAGGATGGCGGCCTGAGGGTCGCTCCCGGTCATCCGGGCGAGGTCGATGCTCCCCACCACCGTCCCGATTTTCGCCGAGTGGGATATCTCGCGGAAGGGCATGGGGACCCACTCGGTCCCGATGGCTCTGATCTCCTCGGCCGAGAGGTCCCGGTGTTCCGGGCAGTGGGGAGCGGCCGGCAGGCAGTTGTAGGTGCAGTCCTTGACCCTCTCGATGCGGGGGAGCCGCCGCCGGAAGGCCCGGATGATGGTCGTCTTGCCCGTGCCCCTGAGACCCTCGGCGTGGACGTGGAAGGGAAGCCCGACCAGGGTGGAGAGTATCGAGAGTTCCAGGGCTCTGAAGAGCCTCTGGTTTCCGGCGTGTCGAATCGGCTCCGGCGCGGCACGTGTTATCGGGGACCACTCCCGCGAGTGCGTTCCAAGCCCCGTCCGCGCGGCGGCCCCGCGCTCCGGGCGGCAACTAGTGTAACCCGAAGCCCCAGGGGAAACCCTGGTAGAAAAAACAAAGCCCCTCTCGGGGCCGGACCGGGCGTCAGCTCACCTCACACCCTGACCTTCCTCCTCCCGTCGACCATCTTCGACATCCGCCGGGACCGCTCGTCGCGGCTGCGCCACCAGAGCCAGACCGGAGTGGCCATGCAGACGGACGAGTAGGTGCCGACGATGATGCCGACCATGAGGGCCAGGGCGAAATCCCGCGTCGTGACCCCGCCGAAGAAGTAGACCGCCGCGATGGCCGCCAGGGCGGTCACCGATGTGTTGACCGACCGCACGAACGTCTCGTTCAGGGACCGGTTGGCCATTTCCGCCAGTGTCTCCCTGCCGCGGTGCTTGAGGTTCTCCCGCACCCGGTCGAAGACGACGATGGTGTCGTTGATGGAGTAGCCCATGACCATGAGGACGGCGGCCAGGAAGGGAGCGTTGACCTCGAGCCCCAGGACCGAAAAGGCTCCCACGGTGATGACGGTGTCGTGAAGCAGGGCCGCGATGCCTGCCGCCGCCAGGCGGTACTCGAACCGCAAGGCCACGTAGAGGAAGATACCCAGACAGCCGAGGGCGGTGGCGATGAGGGCATCTCGCAGGAGTTCGGCGCCGATGGTCGGGGTGACGAGGTCACCGGGCGCGGCCTCGAAGTCTCCGAACTCGGCCCTGAGAGCCTCCAGCACGGACTTCTCGAGGTCCTCGTCGAGGTAGGGAGTCCTCAGGACCACGTGCGTCGGGTCGTCGCGGTCGATGGTGATGGAGACCTTGGCCACCCCGGCCCGCCCGAGGGCCGCCCTGAGGTCGGCGTCTGCCACCGGCCGGCCGAACTCGAGCCGGTAGGAGTTGCCCCCCGTGAAGTCGATGCCCAAGTTCAGACCCCGCACTCCCAGGGAGACCAGGCTCACCAGGATGAGCACGGTCGAGAGGGCGGCGAACCACTTCCGCCTCCCGATGAAGTCGATCGACCCTACCCGGACGAGCCCGAAGACCCGCCGGGCCGTCCGAACGGTCCCCCTGGGCTCCTCGGCCGGCCCGGCCGGAGCTCGGCGTCCGGCCCGCCGGGCCTTCCTCCTACCTTGCGGCACTGGGCCCGACCTCCTTCTCGCCGAAGAGCGCCGGGGCCTTCCGGACGATCCCCGAGTCCACGACCAGGCGGAGCAGGTACTGACTGAAGAACACCGCCGTGACCATGCTGGCCAGGATGCTGACGGCGAGAGTGACCGCGAAGCCGCGCACCGGGCCGGTCCCGTAGTGGAAGAGGACGGCGGCCGCGATGAGCGTGGTGAGGTTCGCGTCGATGACCGTGCGCATCGCCGCCCTGAACCCGCTCTCGACGGCGGCCCGCAGAGTGCGCCCGAGGCGTAGGTGGTCCTTTATGCGCTCGAAGATGATGATGTTGGCGTCCACGGCTATGCCGACGCCCAGAACGAGTCCCGCGACCCCGGGCAGGGTCAGGACCGCTCCCGTCAGGTAGAGGGTGGCCAGGACCAGGAGGCCGTAGACCGAGAGGGCGAAGACGGCGATGAGCCCGGCGCTCCGGTACAGCAGGACCATGAGGAAGGCCACGGCGCTGATGCCGATGACGGCCGCCGTCTGGCTCCGGCGCACGGACTCCGCGCCGAGGGAGGCCGAGACCTCGCGCACCTCCACGACCTCGAACTGCACGGGCAGGGCGCCGATGTTCACGATGGTGGCGATGCGCCGGGCCTCCTCGAGCGAGGCGTAGCCCTCGATGACGGGGTCCTCTATGTTCGGGGCCTGCACCACCGGGTCCTGGACGAGGTCCTCGTCGAGGTAGATGAAAATCTTCCGGGAGGATGACTGCCCGCTGTAGATCCGCGTCGTCGCCTCGGCGAACCGTCTTCGGGCCTCGGGCGTGAGCTGCAGGTGGACCAGGGCGGTGGTCCGGTCCGGGGCGAGCTCTTCCCTCGCCCTGACCAGGTCGTCACCGGTGATGATGACGTTGCCCTCGGCGTCCTTGAAGGTGAGGTAGGAGATGCGGACGATGTCCATGGCCTCGTCGCGGCTCACGGCGGCGAGTTCGACGACGATGCGGCCCTTGGCCGGGACCTGGTAGATGACAGGTTCGGCCACACCCAGCCTGTCGACCCTTTCCCGGATGAGCTCGACCGACGCCGTCAGCCGCTCCGGGGTCACAGGGCTCTCCTCGGTCGGCACGGCCTGGAGGACGAGACGCGTTCCGCCCTGCAGGTCACGGCCCTGCTTCAGGGCACCGAGAATCGGGTTCTCGTAGCCGAAGTACCAGACAAGGCCCGCCACAAGGGACAGCACCAGAAGGAGTTCAAGGACATAGAGCCGTCTGGCGCGGAAGACGAGGCCCAGCCCGATGACGGCGGCCGCGGCGAGGGCGACCTTCAAATGCAAAGGGTCCACACCCGGCAAGATATCCCCCTCTTCTGGCTTCCGGACCGACCGGCCGGGACAGAAAAAAGGCACAGGGTCGCGTCCCGGGCCGAACGGACTCGGGGACGCGGCGCAATTATAGTCCCGGGCGGGAAGCCTGTCAACGAGACTGGTGGCCGGCCCCCCCGCCGGCGGCGCCGTCGGCCGCTCCCGGCAGGCCTCCGAGCCCTTCGGCCCGGAGTGCGGCCTCCCGGACGGCCAAGGCCACCGCGCGGGCGGCCATGACCCCGACGACGTTCGGGTCGGCCGGGACCCGAGGCCGCCCGTAGGAGAGAGCGAAGATCGTGTCCCCGTCCCACATGGTGTGCGCGGGGCTCACCGCGCGCGCCAGGCCGTCGTGCGCCATCTGGGCCACCTTCCTCGCCTGGCTCTTCGTCAGGGCGGCGTTCGTCGCCACCACCCCGATGGTCGTGTTCGTCCCCAGAGGGGCTGTTCCGCCACCTGCGCCCCGCGTGAGAGCGCCGGCGGTGTCGAGCCAGCCGCCGTTGGCCGGGTCGCGCGCCCCGGCGAGGATGCGCCCGTCGTCCGGGTCCCGGATGTCGCCGAACGGGTTCGCCGCGACGATGGCCCCGACGACGACCTCGCCGCTTGAGCCGACCAGGCTCGCGGACCCCACGCCCGTCTTGGTCGCCTGCCTCTGGCCCAGGAGCTTTCCGGCCGAGGCTCCCGTGCCTGCTCCCACGTTGCCCTGGGCGAGCCTCCCCGGTCCGGCGACGGCCGCCTCACAGGCCTCGTAGCCCATGGCCGCGTCGGGCCGTCGGTCGGCCCGGCCCAGGGCCAGGTCGAACAGGACGGCGGCCGGGACGATGGGCACAGAGGCCACTCCCGTCTGGAAGCCGTGCCCCCGTTCTTCGAGCCACCTCATGACACCCGCGGCGGCGTCGAGGCCGAAGGCGCTCCCGCCGGTCAGAAGCACGGCGTGGACGACGTCGACAAGGTTGACCGGGTCGAGAAGGTCGGTCTCCCGCGTTCCGGGCGCCGAACCCCGGACATCGACCCCGGCCACGGCCCCGTCCGGGCAGAGCACCACCGTGCACCCGGTCAACGCCTCGATGTCCTGCGCGTGGCCCACCATGAGCCCTGGGACGTCCAGGATGTTCCCCAGTGCCGTCATGCCCTTCCCGCGACTCCTCTCCCGAGTCCGGCCCAAGTCCGCACGAACCGTGCGTCATGAGCGGTTGACACCGCGAGGCGACGTTCTTTAAGATAAAGACGCGCTTCGCCTTTTCAAGACCTGGTCGGGGTGTGGCTCAGCTTGGTTAGAGCGCCTGGTTCGGGACCAGGAGGTCGGCGGTTCAAATCCGCCCACTCCGACCATTTCTTATTCGTGTACGAACCCTTTCGCGTGAGGCCGCCGAGATGACACCCGTTCAGCGGGTTATCTTTATGTACAGGGTCTCGCCGAGATTCTTCACGTAGCCGCTCCGCGCCCGGGCGTGGACCCCGGGCAGACGCACCTCCAGGCCGTCCTCGAACTGGGCTCCCAGGCCCAATGAGAACGGGTGCCCGTCTCCCTCGAGATTGAGGGCCCCCTTCACCGGAACGCTCACATGGAAGAGACGGTGCTTCAGGTCCTCGACCACCGGCAGGTCCTTGAACCTGAGGTCGGTCCCGAAGCCCTTGAAGCGGAGACCCCGCTTGTGGATGCGGACGTTCTGGGACACGGTGTCGACGGCGGAAGGGTCCCAGACCATCGTGAAGCGTCCCGAGTCCCACCATGTCTCCTCGGGGATGAGGTCGCTGACGTCGAAGGTGAACCTGGTCCCCTCGGCTCCGAGGAGGCGGGCGAGAAGTCCGTCCCTCCGGCGGCGCTCGTCGAGGCTGAAAGCCCACTCCGTCTCGAGACGGCTCTCGTAGTCGTACTTCTCCTTCAGCCGGTCCAGCTCTCTCTCGTCCCCGGGGTCGCCGAGGAACCTCACCCCGCGCTCCACGACCGAGTCCAGTGTGGCCCCGCGGGCGACCTCCGACTTCCACTTCGGTTCGATATGGTCGGCGAAGAGACCGAGGGCCATCCCGGTCTCGAAAAAACGCCACCAGGCCGCCCCGGCCGCCTTCACGTTGATCTCCCGGAGCCGGGCGAGCCGATTTCCGACAAGCTCCGGGGCGAGCGAGTACGTGTCCCGCCCCGACAGCGTCCGGAAGGCCCGGCTCGGCTCGTACTCGGGCGACCCGGCGCCTATGAGGGCCTTGACTTCGACGTAGCGGGCCAGACCCTCCCTGGCTTCGAGCTGCTGTTCGTAATCGATGACCTCGTCCTCCAGCGGCCCGCGGCGCTCACGGCGGACGAGGCAGAACTCATAGGCCGTCCGCTCAGGCTCCACCCCGCCGCCGGGTGCCGGACCGGTACCCGGGGCCTCGGTCAGGAAATCGCGGAGCGTGTCTGTGAGGAAGTCGTGGAGGATGAGACCCTCCAGGGTCCCCAGGGCGTTGTTGGTCGGGTCCAGTTCGGGGTAGCGGCTGAGCACCCGGAGGTCGGCGGCCTCGAGCCCGAGGGACGCCGCGAAAACGTGGAACAGGTCGTGGACCAGACCCACGGTGAGCGCTTCCGGGGGAGCAACAGTGGAGAAGAAGGACAGCGGCAGAGCCGCGGTCCGGAGACCGCCCGCCTCCACCTCTCTCACGGCGGGAAGGTAGGGCAGCGGCCCCCGGTGGTAATGGAACTCCGCTTCCTCAAGACCCGGTATGGGGATGCGGACCCTCTCGAACTCGTCCGGGGGGTCCGGGTGCTGGAGGAGGAACGCCTCCGAACCGTCATGGTAGAAGATGACCGGGACCCGGGTCACGTCGAACCCCGGCCAAAGATAGTCCCCACCCAGACGGTCGGCCAGGACCCGGACAAGGTGTCTCGCCTCGGCCAGGCACAGGAAGGCCCGGATGTGGGCGGGCCTGAGCTCGACGGCTCGGTCGCGGCGCACACCGGACCCTCCCTTCATCTCACGAACCGCCGGCCGGCGGTCCCGCGCGGCTCTCTCCCGCGGCCTTTCTCACGGCGGGCTCCCGGCGGCGCCGACTATTATAGCACCCGCGGGAGTGACAGACACCGGGACGAAGGCCCGCGCGGGTGCCGCGTGCCGCCGCCACACAGACGGCCGGCCGTGAAGGGAAAAGGGAAGCGGAGCCTGAGATGAGAACTCCCCACGCCGGAAGCCGTTCACGTTCTTCCCGGAGGTGTCCACGCGTGGGTTCCCGAGCTCTCGTCCGCGTGTGCTGGCACGGCGGGCCGTCCTTCAGCCTCGACCTGGCCGGCACGGTCGTCCTCGTCGACCCCGCCTTCTCGAAGCCCGGCGACTATCCCCCCTGGTTCGATGACAAGTGCGTCAACCCGCACGCCCCGACGGTCGAGGAATTCCTCACCGTCCACCGGCCGGACTACGTGTTCATCACCCACGGACACTTCGACCATTTCGACCTCCGGACGGTCGAGAGGCTCGCCGCGGCTCTCCGGGCCCCCATCGTCGGCAGCGAGGCCGTCGTGCGCACCTGCCGCGAGGTCCTCGGCCTGGACGAGGAACGGCTCCTCGCCTGTCCCGAGCCGCGAGACTCCCTGGACCGGGCCTTCGAGGCCCCCGCGGCCCCCGCGGCGGAGGCCTCCCGCCTGTGGGAGGACCTGGCACCCGGCGTGAGGTTCCGCCCGGTGCCCGGCGCCCACTGGTTCACCGGCCCGGAGGGGGACAGGGTGGCGGCCAAGCTCGCCGGGCGGCCCGAGCGCTACGGGGTGATGCCCTGCGGCGGCCCCATGCTGGGGTTCGTCTTCGCCGTCGACACCCCCCGCGGCGGCCGGGAGCTCACGGTGTACGTCAGCGGCGACACGGAGTTCGGGAGCTTCCCGGAGGGGCCCTTCGACGCCGCGGTCGTCTCGTGCGGAGGCATGCTCATGAACCCGTCCACCCGCCGGGTGGAAGGTCCCTTCCTGGACGAGGCGCACCTCGCCCGGGCCGCGTCGGAGACCTTGAAGGCCGGGGTGCTCGTCCCCGTCCACTACGACCACCCGGTCTTCTTGACGCCCTTCGACATCGAGAAGCTGCGGGCCGAGCTCCGGACCTACCCTCGGGCGCCGAGGCTACTCGTACCCACCTACGGCAACTGGGAGACGCTCCTTGCGTAGTGAGGCCGGCTCACCAGCGGGCGCGGTGTTCTTCGGCCCAGCCGACGACCCCCTCGACCCTCAGGCGCCGCCCGTCATGGCCGGCGACGGTCCCTGAGAAGCGGCCAATCATCTGGTGGACCTCCGACTTCAGAAGGAGGAGATCGGTCTTCGCCACCCGCTCGAAGAACGGGATGAACTCGAGTTCGACCCTGTCACTCTCTGAGGTGCGGAGGCGCCACGGCCTCATGAAGTCGGCCGGGTCGTAGGAGAAGACTACCTCCTCGCTCAGCTTGGCGACGCGGCCGTCGACCCAAAGGGCGTTCTCCGTCATCCCGGTGCCGTCGGTCCAACCCGCTCCCAGGTTAACGCCGACCCTGGTCCCGTCTTCGGCCGCACCCGAGAAGCTCGCCCAGTTCCAGCAACTGGAGTAAGGCCAGACCCCCCGGCCGAAGTCGAGGCAGGCGAAGGTCTTCCCCCGCTCAAAGACGATGGTCTCGCCGCCGAGCCGGACTACGCCGGAGGCCGGCAGGCAGTTCTGCTTCGAGGTGAACTGGAACCTGGTCTCGCTCCACGGAACGACCACGTTCAAGGTCTCATGGCCGCGGGGATGCTCCACGCTGAGGTCGGCCTCGAGTGGGACCCCGCCGAAATCCTGACTCGCAACCTCGAGACGGGTCACGGGGCCCGGTTCCCGACGGAAGGAGACTTGGAGCCCGGACCGGTCGAAGGCGATGTCACCCTCCACCGTGTCCGGAAGGTCGCAGCCCCAGCCGAAGGGCACGGCCACGGTCTTCTCGGTGAAGGCTTTGCTGTCGAAGTGCAGGTAGTAGACGAAGGCCAGGCCAAGGTAGTCGATGTCCGACACCGTCGCCGAGAACAGGTGGGTGTCGCTCGTCACACACCAGTAGTTCCACTTCTTCTTACGCATCGGGTAGCCAGCGAGGCTGCAGGTGTGGAGGGGACGCCGCGACCACCCGACCGCCGATGGATTGAGACGCCCTCGGTCGTCGCAGAGACGAACCGGTTGCGTCAGCTCCCGCTCCCTGTAAGCCACCTCAACCGACACCTCCCGCGGCCCCTACCGCAGCACCGTGGAGGCGATGATGAGGCGCATTATCTCCGAGGTCCCCTCGTATATCTCGGTGATCTTCGCGTCCCGCATCAACCTCTCGACCCCGTACTCCCGCATGTAGCCGTAGCCCCCGTGGATCTGGACGGCCTTCGTCGTATGCCGCATGGCCGTCTCCGCGCACTTCAGCTTGGCCATGGCTATCTCCGCCGAGTGCCGGCCCGGCTGGTGGTAGAGCTCCGCCGCCCGGTAGAGGAGCAGGCGGGCCGCCTCGATGTCGGTGGCCATGTCGGCGATCATCCACTGGATGGCCTGGAGCTGAGCGATGGGCTTGCCGAACTGGACCCGGCTCTTGGCGTGGGCCACCGACGCCTCGTAGGCCGCCTGGGCGATGCCGAGGGCCTGCGCGCCGATGCCGAGCCTCCCCGCGTCAAGGGCGGACAGGGCAATCTTGAAACCCTCGCCCTCCTGTCCGAGGCGGTTCTCCACGGGGACCTCGACCCCGTCAAGGAAGACGTCGGTGGTGGCCGACCCCTTGATGCCCATCTTGTCCTCGGGCTTGCCGAAGGTGAGGCCCTTGGTCCCCTTCTCGACGATGAAGCAGGTGATGCCCCGGGTGCCCTTCTCCCTGTCGGTGAGGGCGAAGACGAGGTAGAGGTCTGCCACGCCCCCGTTGGTGATGAAGCACTTCTGGCCGTCGAGGACGTAGCGGTCGCCCTTCAGGACGGCGGTGCTCTTCAGCCCTCCCGCGTCGGACCCGGCCTCCGGCTCCGTGAGACAGAAGGCCCCCAGCTTCTTCCCTGAAGCCAGGTCAGGGAGGTACCTCCTCTTCTGGTCCTCGGTCCCGAACCTCGCCACGGTCTCGGAATGCAGGGTGTTGTGGACCTCGAAGATGACGGCCGTCGTCGCGCAGCACCGCGCGATCTCCTCGACGCAGATGGTGTGGGAGAGCATGTCGAGCCCGGCCCCGCCGTACTCCTCGGGCAGATTCATCCCGATGAACCCGGCCTCGGCCAGGCGTTCGAGGTTCTCGGCCGGGAACTCGTGCGTCTCGTCCCAGTAGGCGGCCTTGGGTTTGAAATGCTTCTCCGCCAGCTCCCTGATCCGCCGCCGGATGGCCTCGTGCTCCTCACTAGGTGAGAACAGCATCAGGACTTCCTCCCTTTCCCTCTCCTTGCACCTGTCCCCGGAGGTCCCCGCTCTCGGCCTCGGGTCGGAGCCGCCCGGGACCTCCCCCACCGGACCGCCGCCTGCAGCCTCGGCCGCGCCCGGAGCCCCCTAGGACCACGACCGGGCGCAGGCCAGGAACTCGGCGACCAGCTTGTCGGCGGCCGTCCTGGGGTCAATCCTGCGGGCCGCGACCTGCGCCAGGGCCTCCTTCCAGGCGCCCGCCGTCTCCGCCCAGGCCTGGGCCTTCTGGCCGGCAAGGTCACGGATGAGGCCCGTCACTTCCGCG